>JAAUYH010146552.1_pt1 | contig 27273 bp, 21 predicted proteins | sample 7278061 | NCBI WGS metagenome assembly JAAUYH01 (sample SAMN14350203, study PRJNA611818) | marine sediment metagenome | isolation source: surface marine sediment (0.6m) | place: French Polynesia: Moorea | collected 2018-08
ACAAGATAACGTTCAAGGAAACGTTCAAAGTGGTGCGGCTGAATTTGAATCTGAAAACAGACAAAATGCTAGCAACCGCAACAGACAAACACAAAGAAATCGTCGCTAATTACAACTAAATTTATCGGCTTAATTAGCACATTACTGGGCGTTGCGATCTATCAATTGTATAAGCAACGCCATAGTGCTTAAAAATAACAGATAAATCAAGATACCCTAAATTATGCTGAAAAAACCATTTGCTTTGGGTCTAATAGCAGTTGGTTTGATAATTACTCCCAGTACAGCCTTGGCGGACATGGTAATACAAAGAAATCAGCAAAGTACTGTACGACGAGATAGTCCTGCTGTTAGTGAAAGTGTCAATAAACAAAGGTCTGAAAGTATTAGTATCCGAGGTAGATATCGAAATAGTCGCAGACTTGGTACTTCCCTTCCTAGATTCTGTTTACCTTACAGAACCAAACAACATGGAACGAAGCAACTAAATCCTAATGTGGTAAAAACGCGAAGTGGTATTTATGTAAGTAATTTACCAAGCAAGGGAAAAAACACAATTACCCAGCGACAAGTACGAAAAACTCACGCAGCTTTGTGCCGTAAGTTACCTCAGTAAATGAAAATTAACAAATCTGAAAGTTGAATAACCTAAAAACTAAATAATCTCAAAACTAAATAATTGGGTTCACCTAAGTCATAAAATCAAAATTTATTATTTTTGTGCTTAGGGAATGCCAAAGGGGAATACCAAAATTTTACAATCCCCCATTAACCTTACAACAATTATCAGGTCTATAAAAATGCTAAAGAAAGCTTACATATTCAGCCTGCTCGCAGCTAGTTTGACTTTAATGCCAACTGTTGCTTTTGCAGAACAAGAAGCCATACAAGAAATCAATCAAAGTGGTACTGCAAGTGGTAACAGCAGAGTTCGGTTAAGAGGATACCAACGAAGCACTCAACGTCAATCAAGAAGAGGTCGTAGATGTGCTTCTGACACCCAAGACCAATACTCTAGACAACGCATTAAGCAACGTGGTGTTGCAGAAAATGATAGTACTGTAGAGCAAAATGCACGTCAAATCAGCGATCAACGCCAAAGAATTAGAAGAGGTCGATTTGACAGGTGCGATTAACCGGGAATTGAGTACAAACACTTACATAACCCAGGATTTTATATCTTCGGCTAACCCCCAAAATGCACCCAGGCTCCAGCAACTAACTGTATTTATAAAGTCGAATATTGCAGTTAATGATTTCTTTAAGCAAAAACTGACAAAATAAGTTAAATACTCCTATTACTTTAATTTAATGGCTTAGAGAGAATCAGTTGGTGGAAGTTTTACCGGTTTTCTTCACTTGCAAAGCACACAATTTAAGCGACAAGTTGTAACGTATAAATTGTAAAGTACAAAATCGGTTTTTTGAAAAAGAGAGGGACCAAGCCATGCCAGTAAAGAATATAGTCTCAATTATCGCACTCTCTGCAGCTATGCTATTACCTGCCGGAATTGCCACAGCAGGTAGCGTCAGAATCAATAATGGCAATAGTCAGGTTAAAGTTTCTCCCAGTGGTGGTGTTCGAATCAAAAGTAGTACTGGAAGAGTAATCAGAGTTCGCCCAAGTCGGTCTTATAGACAAAGGCGCTTACTAAGAAATCGAGCTTACAGACGAAGCTTACAAAGAAGATACAGCCCTTACTATCGTACTTATCCTAAGTATCCTGTCAGTCGTAAAACTTGGGGCTCTAAATGTACTGGTAGAACTTATCAACGAACTGTCACGACTAGATCTGGCTCTAACAGCTCTTATAGCTATTCACGTACAACATCTTGTCAATAATAAAAAAGGATACAATCATGAACCTCAAACTACTTTCTTTAGGTTTATTCTCAGCTTCTGCAATTTCTCCTTTCTTTATTCCTGCTTTCACACCTTCAGCAATGGCTTGTACCGCAGTTGATATTGGCGTTCAGGTTGCTAGGGAACGCAAGCGCGGGGTACAAGAAAATAATGTAACTCAGGAAATCGACCCCAATTGTGATGGTGGTAGTGTTGTCAACCGATCTGTACAAAGGTGTAGATCTGAAAGATGCATTCAACGCCGAAATAGCAACCAAAGAATTGAAGCAGGCGATCGCGGTCGTCGTTCTAAGATCAAAAGACCACGCGTTAAAGTAAAAGTACCTGTTCAAGTACGTATACAAGAACCTAAGAGACCTTTTGAAGATTAAGTACAAGTAAAACTACTTTCCTCATTGGTTGCATGTTAGAGATTCCAACTCTCCGAGGTTCCCATCAGGGGGAACTTCGGCTTAGTTAGTGTCAGAGGTGATATCTACCTTTACCTTTGTGCCTAAACATCAGCTTAATTTCAGCTTCTAAATGATTCGCAAAATTAAAGGTAGCGTTCTGTCTAAAATTAATTTAATTCAAACTTTTCCAGCATATTCAAGCACTGGAATATTAGAAAATAACTTCAATTAAGTAATTTAGTTCTGAAGTTAGACGATAAAATATTATTGTTCAAGCTTAGTTAAGATTGCTATAACCAATAAAACTTAATTAGTGTTCACCAATATGTCTAAAATACTTAGCTACCATATTTCTTATAAGGTGAATTGATATTTTATAGAATTGATATTTTATAGAATTGAGAATTTATAGAATTGGGATCTTATAGAATTGGGATCTTATAGAATTGAGATTTTATAATTGTAAGTAAGAACACTATTATTCTATTCGTCTCATCTGATTTCGGTCGTATCTAAGCTCTTTATTGGGCCCATATTAATTCAGGCTTAAGTCCTGATATATGACGACGAAAAAGTAATATATCGAACATGTCGTCACTTACTTACTGTCATGAAAAAAATACTATTTTTAACGTCTTTTGTCGCATTAGTTATTACTCTTACCCAAGGTTGTACTCAAAGTAATGCTCGTTCAAATCAGCCAGCAGTAGGTGAAGAACCTATTGTTCAATCCCAAAGTAGTAGCAACAAACAAGAGTCAGTAACATCACAAAATAATAATAGTCAAGAAGCTGTAGGTATTTCTCAAAGTAGTAACAACAAGCAAGAATCAGTAAGCTCAGAAAATAACAATAATCAAGAAACTTCAGATAGTTCCCAAGTTAGTACCAATAAACAAGAGTCAGTAAGTCAATCAAAGAATAATAACAATAATCAAACACTTGTCGCTCAATCTCCAAGTAACCGCAATATGAATATTTCTAGAAGTTCGAGCAAAAGTATACAAAGTTCGAGTAGCTCTTCTGGATACACTAGCCAAAGTTCGAGTAGTTATTCTAGTTCTTCTGGATATCAAAGTAGTAGTCTTACCCTAAGTAAAGCGAATCTAAGCGAGCCACATATCTTAACTGTTACAACATCAGGTAAGAGATTAACTGGCAAAGTTATTGTTAACGATAAATTTGTCAAAAAACTTTATGGGAATAAGGTCGAGTTCGACTTATCACCACATCTGTCTGTTGGTAAAAATACAGTGGAAATTGATGCGCGTTACGCACCCACATCATCAACTCTAGATGTAGAAGTAAACGGTCCAGAAACTAGTGTTAGTCAACAAAATAGTGGTAATGGGGTTGTGAATTCTAACATCAATATTATGGTTAGGTAGGTTCGCAATCAAAGGAAATTGCAAATAAACGTGTATTTGTATATATATTTATTTGTAAACAATTAATTCAATACTGTACCAGTTAATTCGTAGCAGTTAATCCTGTCGGTTAACTGGTTTTATTTATGAATTATTGACGAGTCTACAAGTTTAAATAAATGAACGATTGGAAGGGATTTGAGACTATAAGGTAGTCAAATAAAAAAATATTTTTAACTATTTTAGACAAGAATTATTAGCATAGATTTATTAAATTACCATATTATTTTCAAATAAAAACTGGAAAAATATACTCCTAATAATATAATTTTGGGAATATATTTCGGGAATATCTTTTAAGAATATATGTTTGATATTTTTGAAACCTTTATCTTACGATCACGATTTTAACCTTATCAAAATTTTGAGTTGCTGACTTAGGATAAGCATTTTTTTATTTTGTGTGATTTTGATTTTTATTAAATTTTAGATTTAGATTGGATGGATGTGCGTTGTTTGCCTAGCACTTCCAGAAGGAAAAGAAAATTGGTTTTCTAAATGAGCCCGTACTCTGAATTCATCCACAGACCATATCCATAACTTATTGGGAGTTTGAGCAAAATCATCGTAGTTATGGGTAACAACCGCATCTAATTGTTGAGAACTGACACAGGTTAACTCCACAGCAGATTCAAAATCTTTTAAAGGAGACGTCCGTGCTTCTCGTAGTATGGCTCTATCGACGTTGCATACTTGGACTTTGTCTTTCAACCAATCAGCTACAACATCTGCAATATTTTTATTTTGTAAGCACCTGACGTAGGTAGATATTTTTTGCCAACCAATATCTGTGATATACATTTGAATCAATGGATTTACCCTCTCTAATAAATCGCTGATATCTTCGATGAATCCCTCACGATTCATCAAAATTTCTAATACCAAGTCAGCATCTACTAGAATTTTAATCATTTTTCAACCCTTTCGATTGATCGATTAACAAAGCCTATGGAAGTCTTAAAATAAAGAGCTTTTCTAAAGATAAAGTGGTAAAAATAGTCAATCAAAAGACACATTTTACTTCTATCCATTCACATTAAACTAACTCTTGTACCCCTCCCCAAAGCTTTATTTATAGCCAACTGTACTTTTTACCTATGAGAACACACTTATATACAATACAAGTCCAGTATATTTCTGAATTATGCTTCAGAGTTGAGTGATGAATCTATTTAGTCAAGTTAGCAGTTTAGTTTATTAATTAGCAAGCTTCATGTTTTATGACGAACTATATACTTTGTAGTTCCTTTATTGTAGGGATTAAAGCTAAGAATATATGAGTGTATTTAGAGCTATCTATTATCACTTAAATTGATTTTTTTTAATAAAAAAATTAAAACTAATCTTATCTTTTAGTTTTAATTTAAATATATATTCTCACCCAATGGATTCTATCATTGAAGGGGAAAATATAAACTTAATATTTACTAAACATTAGCCAAATTTAAAATGATTTACGTCATTACTTTGTAAAAACAAAACACTTTTTAATCTAACTTATTTAAATTTTGTTAGTTGCTAGTATATTTGCGAGTATATTTAGAAACATATCACTGTAGATTTGCTTCAAAACTCCCAATTACCAAATATTGATAATGACTATCAATTACCCATTACCGATTTCTTAATTGTTTTTGAGTAATAAATAGTATAGTTGACCGTTGCTAACAGTAACACCAGCGCGATCGCCTGCAACTTTACCCGTACCTAAAAAATAATCGACTCTACCTGCACCTTTGATTGCACCACCTGCATCTTGATCGAGAACATAACGACTAACAACACGAGATTCCATCTCGCCGTTACTTTTGACAAAGGGAAAATTAGAACGAATTAGTGCCAAAGCTCCAGGAGGCATGAGAGACTTATCAGTAGCAATCGAACGTTCCGCCGTTAAAGGTACTTGAATTGAACCTTGAGCAGGAGCACCAAAATTTTCTTGGAAAAAGACAAAGCTGGGATCCCTTGGAATATATACATCTAGTTTTTCTGGATTTTTTCGAAAGTAATCCAAAATAACTGGCATGGTTATACTTTCCACAGGAAATATACCATCCTTAGCCAATTCGCGTCCAATACTTTTGTAATTATGGGCTGTATTCCCTGCATAACCGACAGTAGTTTGACTTCCATCTGGAAACTGAAGACGTCCTGAACCTTGAATTTGAATAATATATGGTTCTAGGCGATCGCGAAACCAAAATAATTCTAAACCCCGTAATTTCCCCTTTGCACCTTGTAAACCATCAATTCCTTCCAATTCTCGGCGTTGAGGATGGGGTCTTGGCCATCGATTCAAATCTGGCGGTAACCTATAAATTGGGTAGCGGTATTCTGCTGTGGGAACCCTACTAGCAGCATATAGAGGTTCGTAGTAAGCTGTAAATAATACAGAACCTTTACCATCTTTCCCTAGTGACTGATAAAAATTAAACTCCCGAGCAACAGTTGTATTTAATTCATATACAGAATTGGAAGCAAGTAATATTTGTCGAAATCTTTGTAAGCTTTTGATAATCTTAGTCCGCGTAATTGTACTGTTTTCATATCTGCGATAAGTGATTTCAGCACTTCTTGTCTGTAAGTACCTCAAACTTTGGTCAATGGAATTTAAAAGCGCCTTCTTATCAGGATTTTGATCCCATATCTGCTTGTCCAGACAAGATAGATCGCCCTTACAACAGGGAAGCAAAGCTTTTTCTCTCAACACTAATGGTGAAGACTTGGCTTTATGGTTTAGCTTTTGGGTGGATTTTTTCGCTGTTATATCCTGTTTGTCGACTTGAGATGATGGAGGTATTTGCCATCTTTGCAATCTACATTGTAAAGCAGCAAGTTTTGGCTTTGCCACAGGCTGCATTTGTACTAACAAAAACAAGACTGGTATAGAAAGAAATATCGGTACAGCAGTTTTGAATTTTTTCCCGATCCAAATCACAAGAATAATTCCCAAGAGTTGTATAACTTCTATAGAGATTAGCTTGCAATTTTATACATCTAGTTAACTCACTGCTAGTTTTTACTTTTCTTAATAATTGATTTTTTAAGGTGCTAATCTAGCTTTGCCAGAACGATGTTTTTCATACCATTGTGCGATCGCAGGAGCCCATTCTTCAAAGTGAATCCACATTAATTCACAAAGTTTTTGAATTTCTAATTGAGCATCTTTTTTATTTCTCAAATCTAGAAAATGTAATAAAGACCTTAAATTAAAACTAACCACAAAATGCTGGCGGTAATCAAAAGGCATTTTACCTCGTGCGTGTTCTTCAGACATTCCCCCTTCAAAGTCAGCTTGATAGCGCTTGACTGCTTCCATACACCACTTTAGGTCAGCTTCCCTAGCTTCAGGAGAATAATAATATTTTTTACCTTGACGATTAGTGTAATGATCTACAGGACGCAGGTAGAAAACATCTTCAATATCTTTTGTACCTTCTACAACTTCAATAAACTGGTTACCCGTGTAACGGAAAGATTGCACATCAAAAGAAACACCTACCCGATGAGTCCGAGCCTGTTGCATGACGCTGTGGGGAAAATAACCACAATTAAATACAATTTGAGGATGTTCTAAAGGTCCATAGTGACCGCGTTCCCCTGCTAAAAGTCTTTTAACAATTAGTTCGCCGCATTTTGATTCCGAGGGAAATCTATCTAGCTCATCGAACACAAAATTATCAGTGTAGTCTTGATGCATGGCGGCGTAAACCACCTGTTGCGGGTTGGGTGTTTTGGTGATAACCTCTACTCGGAATCGATGCATTATTTGTGTGAGCTACGCGTAGGTGTTGTGATTTAGCCCCTAATTATATATATCCTTGAGAATCAACAAACTAAATATCTTCATTTGGTTACAAAAAATTTAATATTTGTCACAGAATGTGCAAAAATTCTTAATAAAATTTTTTTGTATCATCATAAACCTATTTAAAAGCAAGCAGTAAAAATTATTATCGAGGTCAAAATACTACTATGTGGGGTTTCCAATTTTCCACGCCATAATTTAAAATCTAATACGGAGTAATATAATAATCCACTCGACCGCTCAAACTTTGGGGATCGTCAAACTAATTATTCAGCTACGTCTTCCCGTTAACGGCAAACCCATGGCTTTAACAGCTTCAACAATGCTACCCCTAGGTACCACAGCACCAGATTTTAATTTGGTGGATGTGGAATCTGAAAAGCAAATTTCACTGGCAAATTTTTCTGGCAAAAAAGCATTATTAGTAATGTTTATTTGTCGTCACTGCCCATTCGTCAAACACGTACAAACTGAATTGGCAAAAATCGGCAAAGACTATTATCAAACGGATTTAGGAATTATTGCAATTAGTTCTAATGATGTAAAAAATTATCCCGATGACGCACCCGATAAGTTGAAGCAAATGGTAACAGAATTGGAATTTAATTTCCCTCTGTGTTATGACGAAACCCAGGAAGTAGCAAAGGCTTATACTGCAGCCTGCACGCCAGATTTTTTTCTCTTTGATGCAGACCTTAAATTGGCTTATCGCGGACAACTAGATGATAGTCGTCCCAGCAATGATAAACCCGTAACAGGCGAAGATTTACGTGCTGCTATTGATACAGTACTCTCAGGTAAACCCGTTACAGGAGACCAAAAACCGAGTATTGGTTGCAACATTAAATGGAAACAGGGAAATGAACCAAGTTATTTTGGTTAAAAACAGGGAACAGTAAAAAAGAATTAGTTTCTTTAGTATTTCTCCCATGCTATTTTCTGTTTCTGTGGAGTACTGGTAACTGTTAACTGTTAACTGGGCTAATGTTGAATTTCTAACCTAAGGATATAAGATCCTAATTGGATTTTGCCCGTCCATAATTCATACTCTACCCGCAATCGCTCTGGTAAGGGATGTCCGCTCAAAGTCAAGCTTTTAGTGAAATTGCGCAAACGAATAGGTTGCTGGGGCTGTAATGACTCCGTTGGTAACCAATAACGACTGATACCGTAAATTCCTTTCTCCCAAAAATGGCGATAACTCAATTGACTGTTACCTTGCATTGTCGCAATTACCCGATATGGGGAAATTTCCAACCATAGTAATCTGGGAGTACTAGGGATAGCAGGCTTATTTTCTGTGTTTGATTGGGTATTTTTTCCTTTTTCTCGCTTACTTTGCTGCTTTTTTTCCAGGTTTTGCAAGGAAGGTGCTGTTAATAATAAGTGAAATCGCTCGCGATCTTTTTGGTACAATGTTCCAGCAGTTTCAACTACTGACGACACTGGGAGGTCGGTTGAAATCAACGATAAGCAGACTGGTTTGCGTTGGTGGGTCAGCATGGGAGCGAAATAGTAGTTAAGAGCGATAGACAGTAATTAAAAAATGATGTCGGTATTTTTTGTAAGTCAGGTAAAGCGTTAGGATACTACCGAGGAAGCTGTGAAGGACAGATACTTTCTGACAAGCACTTCCTTTTGTACTCACAGGTCAGTTTATCCTAATGTCGGCTTCAGTTATAATTGTAGATACTCAACAGAAATTCCGTCACAAGTTAATTATTAAACGACCATCTTCTGGATTATCTTTACAAGGATGTATTCGAGTTCCAGGAGATAAATCAATTTCCCATCGCGCTTTAATGTTAGGGGCGATAGCTCAGGGTGAAACCCAAATCCAAGGTTTACTCCTAGGAGAAGATCCCCGTAGCACAGCTAGCTGTTTCCAAGCAATGGGAGCAGAAATTTCCGAATTAAATACGAACTTAGTAAAAATTAAAGGTATTGGTTTGGGAAATTTACAAGAACCTCCTGATGTCTTAAATGCTGGTAATTCCGGTACGACTTTACGGCTGATGTTGGGACTACTTGCATCTCATCAAGGACGTTTTTTTACCGTCACTGGCGATAGTTCTTTGCGATCGCGTCCCATGTCTCGTGTTGTTAAGCCTTTGCAACAAATGGGGGCACAAATTTGGGGTAGAAAAAACGCTTCCATCGCACCACTGGCTATCCAAGGACAATCTCTCAAAGCAACTCACTATCATTCACCCATTGCTTCCGCCCAAGTAAAATCCTGTGTTTTGCTTGCTGGTTTAATGACAGAGGGAAAAACTACGGTTACGGAACCAGCACTTTCGCGAGACCATAGTGAGCGTATGCTTAAGGCTTTTGGTGCCAAACTAGATATTGATTCTGATACCAATAGTGTCACAATTACAGGTGGGACTCAACTGTACGGACAAAATGTGATTGTACCGGGAGATATTAGTTCAGCAGCATTTTGGTTAGTAGCTGCAGCAATTGTACCAGATTCCGAGTTGACCATCGAAAATGTTGGTGTAAATCCTACTCGTACTGGTATTTTAGAAGCCTTAGAAATGATGGGGGCAGATATAGTTAGGGAAAACCAATGGGAGGTTGCAGGGGAACCGGTTGCTAATTTGCGGGTGCGTTCTAGCAAGTTAAAAAGTTGTACCATCGCTGGCGATATTATACCAAGAATGATTGATGAAATTCCCATTTTGGCCGTTGCTGCTGTATTTGCCGAAGGTACAACTGTAATTAAAGATGCTGCCGAACTTAGAGTTAAAGAAAGCGATCGTATTGCTGTTATGACTCAGCAATTAAACAAAATGGGGGCTAAAGTTACAGAATTACCTGATGGGATGGAGATTACAGGTGGTACACCCCTTACTGGTGTAGATTTAGACAGTTTTACGGACCATCGAATTGCTATGAGTTTGGCGATTGCAGCTTTAAATACTTCTGATACGACTAATATTGATCGGGCTGAAGCTGCAAGTATTTCCTACCCAGATTTCTTTGATACTCTTAAAGGAATTATTTGTTCGTAGTATAAAATTTCATGTTGATTGCGTGGCTAAGTGTATTTTTAGGTATAGATTGTACCTTTGCACAGCATTCTTGCATCACTATCTACGGCTATATGAGGAATTTATAAAGAATATTTTAAGAAATATAGAGCGGAGAACAAGGTTCTTCGTTTTTTTTGTACAGCTTGTATTAATGACATATATTTTTAGTCTCTTAGTTTCTTAAAATGAAGTCGCCTACCTCACACCAGACAGGCGACGACATCAAACACAGGTTACACAGATAACGGGTATATTCTCTTATTTAAATACTTATTTGTAATTTTGACGTCTTACATTAGTTATAGATATTTTAACTTTTGAAAATTTGAAGCAATTGTTACTGCAAATAAACTTCTAGGGTGCACTTCCGGAGTAAAATTTCAAATTACTCAATTTTTTATTTAGTATTTCCTGTTTTTTTACTGTTTTTTATTCGTGTCTAAAAGACAATCTCAAACTCTAAGTTTTCAGACTGACGCAAATTGTAGGTAAAATGGTCAACAATATTTGTATCACTCAATTCCAGGTTATAAAAATCTACCGCGTTATGGTCGAAATAAGGACCAGCATGCCAAGTACCAACTGCTAGTTTGATAAAACAGTTACCCGGAATTCGAAAAGCTGCAATATCTTCCAAATTTGGTTTTTTAACACTATCATTTGGAGGACAAACAGCAATATACCAATCTTTACCTTCCAAGGAACCAAGACACTGGGTACATAACCTGTGACGAGTTATGGTGTGAAATTTTCTGCCTCGCCCCTGCAAATGCATTATATAAAAACGGGGAGTACCTTTATCAAGAACTAGTTGGGCATCCTCATGATCAAAAAGTTTACCATCTCTCGATGGGAAAATAACTTGTCCGTAGCGAAAGAAATTTTCTGGCGTCACCCACTGAGCCTTTAATTGTTGTACTGTCCCCGAACTAGTCATAGTAAACCCACTTACACCCCCAATTATTTTAAGCGAAATTTGCTTGTGTGGGATCTGTATTCGTTCAATAATTCGTAATTTGTGATTTTTAATTATTTTCTTACTGAAGTTTAGATTTAGAAAATTTGACTGTAGATAAGGTACATTTTCCTTGCTCCTTGCTTCCCTGCATTATTAAAGAAAAGATATGTTCTATACCTCACTTAGATGAAATCGGCTGTAAAAAATTTTGCAATATACTTATACATCGTTTATCGATATCAAAAGCTATGAACTCATGCAGTATAAAATATGCATTAAGGAAAAAGTTCTATCGATAGTCTGGTATTTTTTCAACTCCAGATAGGTGTTTATCGATAGTTACGATTGATAGATTAGAAAAGTAGTGGTAAAAAAAGTAATTATAAAAAAGTACAAATGAAAAATATAAAAGCTAAACCTCGATAAATATAGTTTTGCTTATTCCAGAGGAGTAATCTACTAAAATATTTCTCAAAAAATATGACATTACTAATTTGATGAAGCTAGGAGCGACTTCAAGTTTAAAAAACTAACCTTATTATGTATGTCTAGCTCTGTCAAACATGTCATACAAATCAACTTTTGATAATTTATAATTTATGCTTTTAATTTATGAATTTAGTAGAAACAATAAAATCTAGTATTAAAGAATTGATTAGTAATGCAGTATTGATTCTTCCATCATTACTAACCGCTTTAATTATCATTTTTTTGACTCGTTTTGTTGCTCAATTAGTTGCGGGAATAGCTACTAAATTAGGCGAGAAAGCAATCCGCAGTAAATCTTTACAAATACTACTATCTAAAACAGTTTATGTTGCTACTTGGACTGTTGGTATTCTTTTGTCTGCAGTAATAGCCTTCCCAGGTTTAAGCTTAGGAGACATTATCGCCACTTTGGGACTTAGTTCTGTAGCAATAGGTTTTGCTTTTCAAGATATTTTTAAAAATTTTCTTGCAGGAATACTTTTACTATTACAAGAACCATTTAGAATTGGCGATCAAATAATCATAGATAATTACGAAGGTACAGTTGAACGAGTTGACATTCGTACAACAAAAATTCGTACCTATACAGGAGAAAGAATTTTATTACCAAATTCCACGGTATTTACTAGCGCAGTTCAGGTGAGGACAGCATTTAATAGTAGACGGACAGATTTAGCTGTAGGCGTAGATTACAATACACCTTTACCCAAAGCCACTGAAATTTTGGAACGAGCGATCGCACAAATAGATGGTGTGTTACAAGATCCTGCACCAGAAATAGATTTAGTTGGCTTTGGTGACAGTTCTATTGATTTTTTGGTTCGTTACTGGACGCTTCCTCAACAAGTAGAAGTACGTCGTGTAAAAACTCAGGCAATCATCGGCATTAAACGAGTATTTGATGATGCTGATATTAATATTCCTTACCCAATTCGTACATTATATTTTTACAATCAAGAAAAATTTAATGATTATTTGATAACACCAAATCGAGATAATGTTGCTCAAAATTCCAGTTTTAATAGTAATTACAGGTAAACTCAGCGAAGAGTTATCTCTTCACTGCTAACTCTTTGAATGTAGCAGTAGTTTTGAATGTGGTTGTATAACTGCTCTTAAATACTTAATCAACATTTATCAAAGCTAGATTTTTCTGTATTAGATTACTGGAAAAATAGTAGATACTTCTAAAATTTATCATCACTAATCAGCATTTGAGGCTCAACTGAACCGTATCGAAATATAAGAAGTAATTTGGTTAAGAATGAGAATTTAATAACCTGTAATTCTTAAATCTGGAATGGTGCGTTACGCGATGCTAAAAGCACCCTAATTTTGTACTTTATTTAATCCACATTCCTTAGGGTCGGTAACTCAAGTTCATCTGGAAGAATACCTCTAACCACTCTATCTTTTCTATATCCCGTGAAAAGTCAGCCTTTCTATTTCCTTATCTAATAATTACCCGGTCTTGCTAAATTTTTAAACTTGGTAAATTGGGGCTCAAATAAAAGTTTCACAGTACCCGTGGGACCATTCCGATGTTTAGCAATAATAATTTCTGCAATTCCTCGATCAGGCGTATCGCTGTTGTAATATTCATCCCGGTATAACATTATTACTAAGTCCGCATCTTGCTCGATGGAACCAGACTCCCTTAAATCGGATAACATTGGTCGCTTATTAGTGCGGGATTCAACTCCTCTACTCAACTGGGAAAGTGCAATCACGGGTACGCTCAATTCCCTGGCTAAACCCTTTAAACCACGGGTAATTTTGGATAACTCCTGCACGCGGTTGTCACCTGCTGTATCCATTAACTGTAAATAATCAATAATAATTAATCCCAGATCTATACCCACTTCTGTTTGTAAGCGTCTGGCTTGGGAACGCATTTCATTAAGGGTAATATTAGCGGTATCATCAATATAAACCGGGGTTTCTGAGAGTAAACCGATCGCGCGGCTTAAAGGTTCCCATTGAGTTTGACTAATACGTCCGCTACGCAAATAAGTACTTTCAATTCCAGCTTCACTAGCGAGTAGTCTTTGTACTAGTTGCTCTTGGGACATTTCCAAACTAAAAATTGCAATCGGTAACTTATAAGCAACAGCAATATTATGAGCGAGATTAAGACAAAATGCGGTTTTTCCCATGGATGGGCGAGCAGCCACAATAATTAGATCGGAGCGTTGAAAACCACTGGTCATTGCATCTAGATCGTAGAATCCACTAGCGACCCCCGGAAGTGCAACACCTTCATGACGTTCTTCAATTTCCTGAAAAGTATCAATTAAGGTATCGGAAATATGAGTCAAACCTGATGCAGAACGTTCTTGGGAAATCCCAAAAACCTTTTGTTCTGCTTTATCAATCACAACCGGTAAGTCAGTTTCTGTCTCATAACCAAGTTGAACGATTTCATTCCCAGCTTTAATTAATTGTCTGCGTTGATATTTTTCGTTTACTAGTTGGGCTAAAGCGTCAATATTAACTGAAGAAACCGTACGATCTACAAGGGAAGCTAACTTATTTCTACCACCAATCTTAGATAATAACTCGTGGTCGGATAACCAACTAGTAACAGACAGCAAATCGGTTGGTTTACCTTGACCTTGTAAGCGTAATGCTGCTTGATAGATATCTTTGTGGGCGCTAATGTAAAATGCTTCTGGTTTGAGGCGATCACTAATCCGACTAATGGCTTCTGGGTCGAGTAATATCCCTCCCAAAATTGCTTCCTCTGCTTCAATATTTTGGGGTGGTAACCTGTCAGCAGCACCTTGAAAACTTAGATCGTTATTTATCATTGTTTATCTATCCTTAATCCCTAATCCCTAACCCCCAATAAATAGAGACGCTACTTCTGCAACGTCTCCGAAGAACAAGGATTTGACATTCCCCATTTTTATATTGGGGAACATTTTACTAGCTAGGTACAACTTCAATATTAATTTTTGCGGTAACTTCAGAGTGCAACTTAATTTCTGCTTCATAAGTACCAATGTTGCCAATATCGGGTATGGTAATACCACGACGGTCGACTTCCAATTGTGCTGTACTTTGAATAACATCCGCCACATCTTGGGTGGTAACAGTACCAAAAATTGATTCAGCTTCACCAGCTTGCTTCGCGATTTGGAAACTACCAACTTTCTCTAAAGTAGCTTTATATTCTTCAGCTTGCTTTTTGAGTTCTAATTGTTTTTGACGTTCGATTTCACGGCGACGTTCTACTTGCTTGAGGATACCGGGAGTTGCAAATGTTGCCAAATTTTTGGGAAGGAGATAATTACGAGCATAGCCGGGAGCTACTTCTACTAGGTCTCCAAATTTGCCTAGTTTGTGGATATCCTGGTTTAAAACTAATTGTATGCGCTTTGCCATTTTTGTTGTCTATCTGTGGTATTGCTAAATCTAAAATAGCTTGGGTTTAGGTTGAGCTATTATATTTCCACCCGATTAAATAAATAAGGGGTCAATAAGTAAGGTTTAACTCCAAGCATAAATTACAGCCCAAAGCCTAAAGATTTTAGCGCTATGTTACCGTCAATAGCAAATTTGAGCCAAACATATTTTCTTCATATTTGGGGAGGGTTTGGTAACAACCGACCTAAGTTGCAGGTTTTTCACATGCGAAACAGCGTATGATATCAAATCCGTGAGCATCGGAATTATATATTTTGTACGCACAGAGGTGTAGAGTTTTTCAATCACCTTTTAAATCATTTCAAAGCAAACGGAAACGATATGATTACGCTATGCTCAGTCACAACACATACTTACAAACGCAAATTAACAAAATACTTATTACTCTTCAGTAAGTAATATGCTTACTCGATTTAAAAGTCTGCAAACCACGCTTTGGAAGGAAAATAAACCTTAATATCATTTTTTATTTGGGTCTTTTCTCTGGGTGTAGATATTCGTAACAAGTTAAGCTTATATTGCATTTTTCAAGAGAGTTTGAGCAGATTCTTGGAAGAAGAATTCAGGAGTTCCATGCTGTTGTTCTAGGATATTTTTGATAATAATAACCGCCTCTTCCTCTTCTCATTTTCTATGAATCATCGTTTTCTTCAACTTTTATTTATATACTTAGACGTATTGACAAAAAGCATTCAGTTTTAACTTGTTACAAATGGGGCGTAGATAATCATGTTTATTACTTTTGATTCCTAGATATGTCACAAAATTTTTCTATTTTATGCCATATTTTTACAATTTTGCTCTTAATAAGAAGAACTTATCAGATTTACTTTCATAAGAATACTTATAATTTGAAATACTAGATTTATCAAAGTCTTTTTTTTTATGAAGAATTTCAGTTTCGGAAAAACAGATATGTCATTTGTAGTTAGTGATAAAGCTACTTCAATGTTATTTGGAGATATATCATTATCATGGGTAACAAATTCAGTAATACTCCTTGGCAAATTTGGGTGATAATTTTAATGATGCTTGCTGTTTTTTCAAGTGGTTGTAGTACATTAAAAGGTGAGGGAAATAACAAGAATATAATAGCAGAAAATAGTAATTTAAGAGAGCAACTTGAACAAGAAAAAAAATCTCGGGAAGATACACAGAAGGAATTACAAGGCCTCAAAATTGACAAAGAAGCAGAAAATAGCAATTTAAAAGAGCGACTTGAACAAGAACAAAAATCTCGGGAAGAGGCGCTGAAGGAATTAGAAAGACTAAAGATTGAAAAAGAAGAAGAAGCTAAAAAAGAAGTTCAAAAAGAAGAATTTATTTTAGGGAAATGGTACACGGAACAAACTATCGAAAAGGAAGGTACAAAAGTTTTTTTTAAAGGAAATTTTGAATATTTCCCAAATAAAAGTTCTAGATATGAAGGTGAATTGTCAATCTCTGGCAATCAAAACTTCGATGGTTCTTTTGTGAATATTAGTGTAGATTATTATGTGACTGGTACACAAGAATGGTTAATGAATGACCAAAAACTTATTTCAAAAGAGATTGACTTGAAAAGCGATGTTAGAAGATTTGAGGTAAATGGAAGGGAAATACCGATCTCTCAAATACCCCCAGATAAATTGGAGCAGATAAAAGCCGAAAATTTAATCCCGAAAGGTCTATCTAACTCAGAGAGGATAATATCTCTAACATCATCTAAAATGGAGTTAGAATCGGACGGTATTCTTACTACTTATAATAGACGTTAATTTTCGCGTGCCAACTCTTTATTGAAGCAGCTTAGCCGGACTTCGTCAGTTCGGCTATTGTTGTTATGGGTTTTATCCCCTGCAATCTTTGTGGCAATTTAATATTTATATTTTGCAACTTGATACCCAAAATATAAATTCTTACATTCGAACTTTATTCATCAAATATCTGCGATTTTAACCATCTGCCCTATATTTGTCACTTTTTATTTTTATAATGTTGACGCTAATTTTTATCTTATAGGAGCAAAATATGGCTAATACTCTGCACCCGTGTAAGGTCAAAATACAGCAACTTCAATCTAAATCTCGATAGTTTCTGATATACATTTTCGGTTGAACTGATTTCTATAGATACATAACTCAGCACCGATCGCAATCTTTTGTTCCAGCGTACAGATATCAACAAACATAAATCCTTGTTCATCACATAAGAAGAAATAGATGCAGAAAATCATGTCAGTTGACTTTACTATCACCGGAAATGGTTGGGGTAATGGCTTTGAAGCCGAGTTTAAATTTACCAATACCAGTCAAAAAGTAATCGATGGTTGGGAGATTGAGTTTGATTCAGTTCACAATATTACTAGTCTGTGGAACGGAGATTTTACGAAAACAAACAATGAGAAGGATGGAAGTTACCATTATGTAGTCAAAAATCCTGCTTGGAAGTCCAAAGTTGCTCCTGATGAGGCGATTAAGTTTGGATTTAATGCTAATTCTGCACCTAATTTCCCAGTTGATGGTGACCTCAATTCAGATAATTTTACTAATATTTCCTTTCCTTTTAAAGAAGAACAAAGTTTAAGCACCGATATAATTAAGCCCCAAGCAAGTACTACTGATTTAACTAATAGTAATGGTGAGTTGGAGAATAACAATCCTGCGGACAACCTGAATTACATTAATTTCGACCAAAACAATAAGGGAAATGCAATGAGCAAAGGAACTTTTAATGATTTTCTCGAAGCTCTGGGAGAATATGAATCAGGTAAACCTTCTGGCGATCCAGGACAATATTCAGTTTCTAACCCCTTCGGTGTCTCCGGTAAATATCAAATAGATCCAGATCATCTTTATGAGATTGGTTATATCGAAAAACTAAGTACTAATAAGAATAGACCATGGGATGTGCAATGGTCAGCAAAAGCTCAAAAATATGGCGTTAATAGTTACCAAGACTATTTAATTAGTCCTGAAATGCAAGAAGCAGCTATTCGCGACTCATTCAAATTTACCTGGGGAAAAGTCAGCGAACTGCTAGAACGACAAGGAAAATCCATCGATGATTATCTTGGTAAAACGGTTACATATGTTGACCGACAAGGAAATACACAACCAGTTACATTAACAGCTTCTGGAATTTTGTATGGCGCTCATAGCCAAGGTGCTTGGGGAATGGGAGCATTTTTAATCAATCTTCAAGATTCCTACCCTAACTACAATGATGTTCTTAGAACTATAGGTAAATTTAGTGGCTATGACGTTCCTGAATCAGCAATTAATAAGGGTACATCTACGCCAATAGATCCAATTTCTGCAGATCCAGTTGCTTTAGACTCTACCCTGACTGATACTACGACTGGGGGTGGAGTTAAAGATAATTCTGGTGGTGGCGATCACTCTGAAAAACCACCTGGTAGCGATCAAGCTAACAACCAAAACAACAATCAGCCTTTAGGTAAACCGGACTACATCGGAGTTAATGGTAAAAAAGATATCTTCAACTTCACCTGGGATTGGGGTAGTCAACATGTAATTGATAAATTTAATCCTTCTGAAGACAGCATCAACCTCAAGAACTTCTGGACAGATTACAAAAGTTTCAAAATCTACAATGATACTCAAGGTAATGCTGTTATTGACCTCAAGCAACTCAATAATCAGACCATTACTCTCAAAGGAGTTTCTGTTTCTGAATTAAGTCCTGATAATATCACGGGTGTAGGTGGTCAATCACCCCTTGATGGTAATCCCGGAAATGGTAATCCTGGGAATGGTAATCCCGGAAATGGTAATTCTGGAACTGATAATCCCGGAACTGATAATCCCGAACCTGGTGGCGTTCCCAAACCGACAGACCCGATGTTACCAACCTTATCCGTCAAAGATCTATCAATTCAAGAAGGAAATAGTGGTAGCAAAAATGCCATCTTTAACGTCAACCTCTCTGAAGTATTTGAAAAGCCAGTAAGCGTTAAATATGCAACAGTTGATGTTTCTGCCAAAGCAGGACAAGACTACGAAAAAACTACTGGTACTCTAAATTTCGATGCGGGACAAACTAGCCAGACAATTTCAGTAGCAGTAAAAGGGGATACTCAAGTAGAGTCAAATGAAAAATTCTCCTTACAATTGAGCGATTTGAAGAATGCTACATTTATTAATTCCAAAGCAACTGTAACTATTCTCAATGACGATCGCATCCCGACAGGAGGAAATAGTGGAGGAACTGGAGATAACCAAGGAGGAAAAAAGGGTTCTGTTGTCGCAGCTTACTATCCGGAGTGGGGTACCTACCAACGTGATTATCAAGTATCAGATATTCCTGCTGATAAATTAACCCATGCTTTCTATGCATTTGCCAAAATTAACGATAATGGTGAAGTTGATCTATTTGATAAGTATGCAGCAATAGAGAAGGGTAAAGACTGGAATAATCCAGACAAAATTGCTGGTAACTTCGGACAAATGGCTCAACTTAAAGCTGAAAATTCCCACCTCAAAACTATAATTTCTATTGGTGGTTGGACTTTGTCGAGTAAATTCTCTGATGTTGCGTTAACCGATGCATCCCGGAAAAAGTTTGCCACATCAGCAGTCGATTTTATGAAAGAGTATGGCTTTGATGGAATTGATATTGATTGGGAATACCCAGTAGGAGGAGGAAAATCAGGAAATATCAACCGCCCAGAAGATAAGCATAACTATACTTTGCTGCTGGAAGAATTAGACAAACAAATCCAAGTTCAGGAAGCGCAAGATAATAAAGATTATCTACTCACAATTGCATCACCAGCAGGATTTGATAAAACCGAAAATTATGAACTGGCTGAAATGTCTCAGCATCTGGACTGGTTTAATGTCATGACCTATGACTACCACGGTGCTTGGGAAAAAACTACCAATCATAATGCTGCTTTATACGCCAATTCTAACGATCCTTCAGCCTTAGCAGACAAATATAATGTTGATTCCACAATTCAAAATTATCTGAATGCGGGAGTTAGTCCCGATAAAATTGTCATGGGAGCACCTTTATACGGACGAACTTGGCAAGGTGTTTCCAGCAATAATGATGGTGGTTTATTTCAATCTGCTACTGGTGCGGGTCCAGGAAGTTGGGAAAATGGAATGATTGATTACAAGGATTTACATAACAAACTAGAAACAGATAAATCCTATGTGCGTTATTGGGATGACCAAGCTAAAGTTCCTTATGTTTATAACGCCCAGAAAGGTTTCTTTAGTACTTATGAAGATACTCAATCCTTAGGACACAAACTTGATTACGTTCAAGATAACAGTCTAGGAGGAATGTTCTTTTGGGATGCTTCTGGTGATCTAGCTGGTAATAATTCTGATTCTTTGATTAATTTAGCCGCAACTCAACTGGGAACGGTTCACAATTCTGTTTAGAAATTAGCTTTAGAGAAAGGGGTTACCAACAAAAATCCGTTAGTTAATTAACCCTTTCTCTTGCTAATATCCTGTAAGAGACAATAACTCTAATACATTAGCCCTATTTTTCATACTCTTTTTTTTGGCGAAGGTATTGGAAAAAGGAATTTTATACTTTCAATATTGTTATTCTATTTTTGCAACACAACAAATATTATCTACCTCGCATCCCCAATCAACACAAAAGGCGACCAAAAGAAGGGATGACTATCAATCTGGCTCAATTTCGCCTGACGTAAGGCTTCATCCTTATTCATTCCCTTCTTAATATTCTGGTAAAATTCCACCATAATTGTCTGAGTAGTTTCATCATCAGCACTCCACAAACTTGCGATCGTGGCTTTAGCACCAGCCCGTTCAAACAGGTAAGCTAATCCAGAAATTTCTTGACCATCAGATTCGGTTTGTAGCGCTGTTTGACAAGCACTTAAAGTAATTAATTCAGTATTTTGCAGTCCTAATAAAGCAGCATCGCGAATGTTGAATTTTTGGTCAGCAAACAGCAAGGTATTCTCTTCCAATCCCAATTTAGGACAACCACCCTTTTGGAAACAGCCATGTGTTGCTAAGTGCAGAAGAGAAAAGCGCGGAGATTCGGTTTTAAAAGTATGCATAGTAGCTTGAGCGTTAATAAACGCTTCACTACCAGGGAAAACTTGAGTAATTTTTTTCACCTCTGCTTCTGCTCCTGGTAGCGCTAGGGGTGGCTTTGGAATTGGATTACCAAACGCCATAACTTTTTTAGCAGATGCGGGAATTTGTGTTGCTTTTGCTTGCAGGGAATTGCTAGAAAGGCGAGTCAGATAACTAATAGGTAATTTCTGAATCAGATATTGGTCAGCTTTACTGTCGTAGAGTGCTTCAAAAGGGATGTAGCGGAGTTTACCACTGGCGATGAAACTGAGTTGTTTGGGTTTGGTGGCTTGAATCTCAGCTTCAACTGGGCGAATTATTATGTTGTATAGTTGTTCTAAGTTGTCAAGGTATCGCTCGTCAAAACGGTTAGTTAATGAAGCATTAGTCTGTGTTAGTAAAGCGTTAAACTTCTTAGAGTTAATAGGTATTTTTTTAACAGTTAGTTTGTCTGTGGTTAAGACAAACAAAGCTACCGTATTGGGGACATTTCTAATATTGGTCAACAGCACAGGCTGAACCACTGTTGTACCTGTGGTAATGTTGGCTCGTAGTTGAGTAATATCTGTCGGTTTGGTTTCAAATAAGTCTGCTACTTCTAGAAAGCGATTTCTGATTTCTTCTGCTTCCTGATTAAGCTGTTCCTGTAATTGATTAACTTTTTGAGATAGTTGTGGTGAAAATTTTTCTTGCAAACCCTTTCGCAGACTTTCTAATCGAATATTCTTTTGATTCCATTCGTCAATTGCTTTTTGTGCTTCGGGATTGTTAACTTTTGCATCAACAAGGCGGGAATAATCAGCTAAGTCGGCTACAGTAGCAAGGTTTGCCCATTCAAAAGCTCGTTCTGGCTGCTTTTGGTCGATGAGTAAATCAATCAGACCAACTGCTCGACCTTGTTCGTTTTCTAAAAACGTTTTGCGATTTTCTTTGCCAATATAGTTACGAAGTTGTAAGGTGATGGTCGCAGATTGTTCCATATAATTGATGGCTTTAATGGGCTGCTTAGTATCTTGGTAAAAAACACCAATATTATTAAGTGTGACAGCTTCCCCACGTTTATCTCCCACAGCACGACCTAAAGGTAAAGCTTGGTTATAGAATTCAAGTGCTTTTTGCTTTTCTCCTAAATCTGAGTAGACGAGACCAATATGAGTGAGTGTAACAGCTTCTAGCTTCTTATCGTCCACCCTTCGAAACAGCGATAGTGCTTCTTCCCACTTTTTAATTGCTTGTCGTAGTGATTCTGCTGTTCCTTGTCGGTATAATTTCAATCCCTCCTCAAATGCTTTTTCAGCAGCAGCGCGAGTTCCATCTTGTTTCACACTTGACTGTTGCGCTACTTTTTCTCCCCTTACTGCTGGCATAGTAGCAACTGATTTGCTAACAAAAAATAAACTAACAAGTACCAAAAAGGTGCATTGACCCAGAAAAGATAAGGATATTAATTTCTGTCTTCTGTTTAATTTTGTTAACGCAGTGTGACTGTAGGTTATATTTTGCATTTTAACAAGACTTATGTAACTGCTCCTCTTCAATGGTGTGCTTCGCGCACCAAACACCTAGAAACTACAGATTCATACACAACAATTCCGGAGGTTTTAGTGGGATGTTCCCGGTGTTAATTGTGGCGGTATCGCACTATGCTAGTTGCGTAAGTCCTGTTTAAATATTTAATTATTTTGGTCAATAGGGGTGACTTTAATAGTCATATTTCCCGAATCGTCAAACTCAATTTCATCCACTACATATAAACTGTTCACAGCCACCGCACGAATACCACGTAACTGTTTGGGGTTAACTACATTTGATAAATCTACATTTGTTTTACCTTCCTCTATCTGAAATTGATCCAGAGGAATATTAGACCAAATGCTTTGTTTTGCTTCGGCAGTATCTTCACCCCGGATAATTCTACCTCTACCATCATGATTAAATACTGGTGATTTCTTATCAGCAACAATGCGTTTAATTTCTTCAACTTTAACTACGCGAGAAGTACCATTTTTGGGAGTAACTCGAACAGTTTTTTTCTGGGGGTCAGACCCCGTTAGAGTTCCGAATATTGAGCTTCCATTTTTGAGAATTATCTCCACAACATTATGTAACCCCAAGGGAATCGATTCTTTATCCTTTTTACTGCTTTCTTGAGCTATTTCAGTACTTTTAGTTATAGCCCATACGTTTTCTCCGGGAATAGCAATTAGAAACGCCAAAGCAAAGCTCAATGTTGCAAAAAATATTTTCATGGTCAGGTAAAGAAAATATTAATTAAATTATATTTATTAGATCGAGTAAATCGCTTTCATTACTTTTATGCAGCCACAAAAGCATGAATATCAAAATCTCAATATTCTAGGGAGTATTGCCAGTTTAATTGGAATTATTGGTCTTTTTAATTACTTTACAGGATGGGTATATCGCTGGGCTTACTTTAGCTTTTTTGAGTTAGACATTAATTCCATTCAACTACCTTTTGAGTCGTTTTTTCTAGTACCGATACAAGTGCTTCTAGGAGATTTACATAAAATAATACTTGGTATCATTGTAATTATAATTACTTTTTTTATGATTAAGATTTCGTTGTTACTAATTAACGAATTTAGGATCAGCTATGACAAATATCCCTCCCCGTTATTGATTGCAAAGTTACGAATACGTCTGAGACAACTGGTAAATAAGCTGCCATCTCGATTCTATCCAAAAAATCTCAAAAAATTTATTAGTAACAATATTTCTCTTGCTATTCTTATCAAAAAGTTACATGGTTTTTACTTATTCAAACTATTACGTTCATTTACTCAGATTTTCCCCCAACCTCTCCGTAATGAAATTGCGATCGTTGCTTGGGTATTGACTGCTTTATTTTGGTTCGCTCAATACCAAGGTCATGCTGATGCTTTCCGGGATGCAGTCAATGAAACCTCTACTAGACCTATAGTTACTTTAGTTACCAAAAAAGAAAATTTAGCGATTGGACGCCAATTAGGGAATGAAAATGAGCTTGATAATTTAAAGAGAATCCCTTCTTTGAACAACTTCCGCATTGTTGGCGATGTTAAGCAGTTTTACCAAATATGGGGAAAAGAAACAAATTTAGAACAACCTATAGCTTGGCGCTTATTGCTACAAACTAATAATTGGGCTTATCTATTTCCAGCATTACCATCCCCAGCCAAACCAAATCAGCGTCCTCCATTATTAGCAATTAATGCAGAACAGGGTCAGGTACAGATGTTAATTCTCAGTCGTCCGAAATAAAACATCTTTATTGAAGTAAATAACGTATGCAGCTAATCTTTCCTTCTTTATGGTTAATGTGTCCAGAATTTTAATCCTTATTTTTGGATTTAAACAGCTTATTAACATGTTTGCAGAATCCTTTTAGACGTCATATTAATTCCATCACATGCATGTTCCCAGTGAGATAGTAAGTAATTAGCCGGATTTGATATCAATCCATAACCTGAGATTTTGAATTATGTTCAATACTTGCAGCAATTCTGCAAGCGACTCACTTCAATGTTGTAATTAATACTTGTATTTCAAGTCATCGCTCATAAAGTGCATTAGGGTATATGAAAATCAGCTTTTTCGTGACTTTTAATGCACTTTTTTGCACACACTGCAAAGTATAATGATTAACTAATTTGGTATAATAATGATAATTTAATGGGTGTTAAAAGGGAAGCAAACACAAAAAAACCGACATAATTACTTAATATATTACTTAGATTCCCGGATAAATCAACATAAACTACCAATAAATACTTACGTATTTAAACTTAACGCAGGCTTTATGGTACCTCGGAGAAAACGGTGTTAGAAAGAATATGTGCTCAAAGAGAGCTACCAAAGATTAATAAACGGAGTTTTAAATATGCATTCCTTCAACAAACTTTTCTTAGCTGCTGTTGTTGCAACTGTTGCTACTGTTTCCACTTCTGTTCCAGCTTCTGCAGTAGGTATATGTGAGTCAAGTTTTATCCCTGGTTGTGAGGGTCCAAAGCCAAAGCCACAACCAGTTCCCGAGCCTTCTTTGATGTTGGGTAGTTTAGTTTTAGGTGGTGCTTTAGTCAGTAAAAAGTTAGGAAAGAAAAACCAAGAAAATAACTAACATCTGCACTGGTAATTGTAAATATACTATGTATCATATTTGCAATAGGCCAAACTTAGTATAGTGTAGTCGATAGTTTGCCCGTCGAATGCCTCTACTATGCTCGAGATGGGCTTATCGATATAAACAAAGGAATGTGGATTAAATAAAGTATAAAAGTAGGGTGCTGTTAGCATCGCGTAACGCACCATTCCAAATTTCAGAATTACAGGTTATTAAATTCTCATTCCTAAGCTTTAGACTTCAGTATTTACTTTCAGTTTGGGCTAATCCAGGAAAATTATTACTCGAGTTATCAAGTCCGAGGATTAGTTCAAATTAATAATTTCTCTCGTAATATCGCTACTATACTCCATCGATACAAGTATATCTGCGTTTATTAGATAAATAACTGTTTCATTTCATTTAATAAGTTTCAATCCTCAAAGTCTCCCAGGATTGAGGAATTTAGGGAACTTTAATATAGCTTTTGATAAAAAATCATCCCTAATTTCTGCAATTCCGACTTTTAAGAAATTTCCTTTAAATCAACCACCTACAGAGAATTTCAGCGAACTATGGATATCTCAAAATTAAGTGCTGCGCTACCAGAACAAATCACCCTGAAAAAAGTTATCTACCCTTACGCGAATCCCAATGCATCAGGTGATGAAAGCTACATGGATTTGGTCATCGAAGATGGAGATATGCTCAACGGAACCTTCGATGGTTATTGTATTGATGCAGATCGCTTAATTGATTTTGAAATAGATAACAATGGTAATGGCGTAATTGACCAAGCAGAGATTGGAACCAGCTACACAGCAAAGGTTTATTCTAGTTATGAAGAACTACCTACAGAGTTAGTTGGTCCAAACCTAATTGAAAAACCTGAAAATTTAGATCTTTTGAATTGGATTTTGAATCAGGATTTCGCCGGTCAATCTTCACCTGGAGGTTTTGGAACATACACTTTTGCAGATATCCAAAGAGCGATCTGGAGTTTAATAGATGATGACACCAGTGTTGTTGGTGTTGGTTATGAAGGATATTTGTGGGAGCAAGAACGTGTTGATGAAATTATAGCTGCAGCCCAAGCAAATGGTGAAGGGTTTGTTCCCACTTTTGGTCAAAAGATGGGCGTGATTATTGTTCCCGATACAAATGGTGATGGTAATCCAGATGCACAGATAGTAATTGCTGCGGTTGAACTATCTAAATTGGGAGATAAGGTTTTTGAAGACAACAACGCTAATGGAATTCAAGATGCTGGTGATGCTGGAATTGCAGGTGTAACTGTTAATCTCCTTAGTGATGTTGACGGAGATGGTGAAATTGAATCACATGAAGTTATAGATACCACACAAACTGATTCTAACGGTGAGTATTCTTTTACTGTTGTTGCAGGAGATTACAAAGTTCAGTTTGAAACACCTGATGGTTTCGATAATACAAGTCCAAGAAATCAGGGTAATGATGATGCAATTGATTCTGATGGACTAACTTCTGATGTAGTAACGCTAGCACCTGGAGAATATGACCCAAGGGTAGATGCAGGTTTTTATAAGCAAGCTAGTTTAGGCGATCGCGTTTGGTTTGATTCTGATAAAGATGGAATTCAGGATGCAGGAGAACGGGGTGTTGAGGGAGTTACGGTTACTTTAACCGGTGGTGGAAATGACGGTGTAATTGGTAATGGTGA
>JAAUYH010046232.1_pt1 | contig 27217 bp, 17 predicted proteins | sample 7278061 | NCBI WGS metagenome assembly JAAUYH01 (sample SAMN14350203, study PRJNA611818) | marine sediment metagenome | isolation source: surface marine sediment (0.6m) | place: French Polynesia: Moorea | collected 2018-08
CCACATTCTCTAAGCGTGCAATCGCTGTCGCAGAAGTCGGTGTCGATGCCGGCATTGTCGCATTCCTCGGTTTGGCCGCTATCACCGTCAATGACGTGACTTGCATTGTGATAGCCGTCGCCGCACTCGGCAATGCTGCAGTCGAGGTCGCAGCGGGCAGAATCGCCGCCGTCGTCACATTCTTCCGGCGGATTATCCTCGCCATTCCCCAATACGTCTGGGTAGGCATTGCCGCAGGTCTCATTGGATATGCAGTCGGCGCTGCAGCCATCACCGGAATCGATATTGCCGTCGTCGCAGAGTTCGCCCGGATCGCGCTCGCCATTGCCACAGGTTTCGTTGAACAGGCAATCTTCGCGACAGCCATCGCCAGACACGTTGTTGCCATCGTCGCACACTTCGTCGATGTCGCGGACGCCATTGCCACAGACCTCGGTCGATACGCAGTCCGAACTGCAGCCGTCCCCGGACGTCGTGTTGCCGTCATCGCACACCTCGCCGGATTCCATGCGGCCGTTGCCGCAGCCTTCGAGCTCTTCGCAATCGGCACTACAACCATCATTGTCCAAGACGTTGCCATCATCGCACTTCTCCCCAGCAGCGCGATCGAGAACGCCGTCGCCACATCCACCCAAGATACACGTATCTTGTACCGCCGCACACGTCCAGCCCACGGGACATCGACGACCGCTCGCGCATACTTCAGTGGCAGTATCGTCGAATACGCACGATTGTATGCCCATGATGAGGCCGATACTCATCACCGAGATCGCCACTAAGCGGCCCAGAATGGGGCCCCATTTGGGGCCCCGAATTCGAGACCCCATTCGGTCCCTCGCTCGCCCTGCTCGCTTGTTTTCCATACTGGTCTCCCTGTACACTCTCGCCCTTGCAACCTTCAAAACGTGATCCGCACCTGCATCGCGGCGTGTTTGTCGGTCATGCTCGGCAGTAGTGATACCGCAGCGCCTTCGCTCGGCGCGCGCTCGGTCACCAAGCGCTCGCGGTTGAGATATAGCATCACTGCGCTGGAAATCACGATCGCACCGCCAACCCCATAAATGACGCGTGCGATCCATTGATCTCGGTTGCCGCTGTCGAGTTGCGCTTTGAGATCCGCGGGGACTTCGTCGCCCAAGCAGCCCTCGGGCTTGCATAGGGTGTCAAATTCGTCGTCAAATTGGTTAAATGACGATGATGAGGCCCGGTCGAAATAGGCTCCCGCGGCCATGACCGACCCGCCTACACCCATCACGGCCCACGGCAACCATTGCGGCCAGCGCCGCGTTGTCGTCAGGCGCTCGGGATATCGCGGCGCCAAGACTGCTTCTACCTTATCGCCGGGGGACAAGACGATTTCGCGGATATCGGCCTCCATGCCCGGTTTGTTGGCCTCGATGCGATGGCGCCCGGGACGGACGCGCACGCGCTCGGTGCCGGGGCCGCGAAATAGCGGCCGGCCGTCCATGGCGACCGCGGCCCCGGGCTCGTTGCACACCACGTCCACTTCGGCCAACTGATTGCCGAGGACGTTGAGGTAGTACTGGGCCTGCTCGTATTTGTCCTGGCCGATGGGGCGCGGGCCGTGCGCGCGGGCTTTGCCAAAGCCCTCATGGGCGGCAATGATTTGGTCCAAATTCATCTGGGCCACGCTGAGATTGAAGTGAAAGGCCGGGTGGTCCCAAAGTGCCAAGGCGGCCCGGTATTTCTCGGCCCCCTGGCGGAATAGTCCCTGGCGCATGAGCTCGTTGCCGGCCAGGAACAGGCCATGGGCCCGGTTGCGGGTGGCCAGGGGAGTATCGCTGGCCCATGGCAGGTCGGCGCTGTCGGCGGCAGTGTGCTCGATAGCGCTTCGATCTGCCGGCTCGGCCGCCTCCGGCTCGGCCGCCTCCGGCTCGGCCGCCTCCGGCTCGGCCCCCCCATCGCCATCCCCCTGCGGACTCGCTTGCGCCCATACGACGTCGCAGCAGCCCATGAGCATGGCCACGGCAGCCGCCATCGCCATTACCCGCTGTCGCATTGCCTTCTTGTCCATCTGCTCGTGAAACACCATGGCTCATTCATCCGAAGCTCGTTGCACCAGGTCTTCCCGGTTGAGGTTTTCAATAATGGTTCCCGATTGCCGCTGCAGCTCGCGCACCCGCTCGCGTTCGCTCGCCAACAAGCGTTCGAGTTCTGCATTGGCCCGCTGCGCGGCATCCTCGGCACGGCGCGCGGCTTTGGCATTGCCCTCGGCGCTCAGGCGGGCCTGCCGCGCCCGCTGCCGGGACTCTTCCGCCCGCGATAGCGCGGTGTTGAGATCGCGGTTGCGCTGGGCCAGCTCGTCGTTACTGCGCGCCACCCGCTCGTTGGCGGCCTCGGCCTCTTGCCGGGCGGCGCGTTCCCGCACCTCGGCGGCAGCCCGCGCAGCTTTTTCCGCCTGCACTTGCGCCAGCTGCGCCCGCACCTCGGCCTCGGCCCGACTCGCCGCGCGGGCCTCGACCACGGCCTGCTGCTGCGCCGACCGAATGGTCAACGCCGCCACCGTGGCCGCAGCTACGAGTAGCGTGAGTGCCACCAGGGCGCCGATCACGAACAGCCGCCTGCGTCGCGCCGATCGGTCAGCTTGGGCAAAGACCGCGGCCAAATACGCCTGCTGTAGCTCGGGCAATGATCCCTGATAGCGCCGGTGCCAGTGCCGGGCCTCTTCCATGGCCTCGCCGCGCCACAATAGATCGCGGTGATAGTTCTTGGCCTGCCATTGCTTGGCCGCATGGCGCAGCTGTTGCAGAAACAACGTGTCATCATGGGTCTCGTCCAGCCACCGACGCAGCCGCGGCCAGCTCTGGATCAGTGATTCGTGGACGATTTCGACCGATGCGTGTCGGCGGTCTTCTTCGTCGCCCCCGCTCTGCACCAGCAACAGGCGCGCGTGGACCAAATGGTCGATCAAGCGCTGGACCTCAGCCGGCTCCTGCGATAATTCGCACAACTCCTCCACGGCCACTACCGCCCGGGTGCGCTCGGGCGTGACTAGGCGGACAAACAGGCTTCGCACCAGGGTATGGTGGGCCGAGGGCAATCCCGCAATCACGGCATCGGCATGACTGGCAAGGGCGCCCGCAATGCCGCCGATGGCGCGATAGCTGGCCTCGGTAAGTAGATGATGCTTCTGGTCGCGCAGGTCCCATAACTTGCTGGCGGCAAATTGCAGGAGCGGCAGGGCGCCGGGCGTGTGCTGCAAGTGATCGAGCATGTGCTCGACCAACGATGGCGATTCAAAGCGAAAGCCCGCCATATGTGCCGGTTCGACAATGGCTTCGCGCAAGCCATCGCGGCTCGGGGGCGGCAAGAAGAACAAGCTGCGGGTCAGCTCGGCCATAAAGTAGGCGTCCTCGTTCACTCGGTCGAGAAAGTCGGCGCGAATCGATAGCACCACCCTGAGCGGTGTCGTCGCATCGTCGGCCACGCTCGACAGACACGCGGTAAAGGCCAATCGCTCCGGGCTGTCGCTTCCTAGCGTATAGAGTTCTTCGAACTGGTCGATAAAGAGCAGTAGTTGATGGCCGCGGTGATGGGCATGATTGCGCAGCAGGCTCCCCATCCAGCCGGGTTCGCGGTATAGGCGCTGGGCAATCGCTTGGTGTTCAAAAGGATGCTCCAAAAAAGCCTCTGGTGCTGTATGGGCCCCGTCGGTGCTGGCGCGGCCAGGTGCCGCTGCTGCGATAGGGGCCAGCGCGTGGGCCAGGGCCGACATGGGCGCGCGTCCCGGACGCACCACCAGCGCCGTCCACGGCTCTCCCGAATGCTTGAGCGCCGGCACCAGGCCCGCGCGCACAAACGATGATTTGCCCACGCCCGAAGGCCCCACGATCCCCAGCATCGGCTGGTCGCGCAGCCGGGTTGCCGCGGCAGCCACCTCGCTGGTGCGGCCGAAAAAGCGATCGGCGTCCGTTTCCTGAAAAGCGCTCAGACCGGGATAGGGATGGGCGTGCAGGCGCAGTTTGCGGCTGTAGCGACCGGGCAGAAGCGGCTCCAGGCGATCGACAAGGGCGACCGCCGACGGCATGCGGCGTGCGGCTTCTTTGACGAGGCATAAATCGATGATGCTGGCCAGCTCGTCCGGCAATGCGGGAGAAACGCTGGCCACGCGCGGCATGGGCTCGCTCATGAGACCGGTGACCATGAGTTCTTGTCCACGGCGCGGATGCAGCGGGTGCTGGCCGGTCACCATTTTGAATAAGATAATGCCCACGGCCCAGATGTCGGTCAGGTGGTCGATATTGGCTCCATGCCATTGCTCTGGGGACATATACGGCATGGTCCCCATGATGGCGCCCTTTTGCGTAAGTTCCGGCACCGCGCCCACCGCCACCGATGGCGGCTCAGAGGCCCCTGGTAGGCTTGATGACGGGCTTGATGACGGGCTTGATGACGGGCTTGATGACGGGCTCGGCGACGGGCTTGGCGATAATGCGCTTGCACCGCCGCTGGCGAGCGGTTGGCGGTGCATCAACTTGGCGATGCCGAAGTCGAGCACTTTGACCGCGCCGGCGTCGGTGACCATGACGTTCTCGGGCTTCAGATCCCGGTGCACGATGCCCGCGGCGTGGGCGTGTTCGAGGGCGCGCACCACCGGCACGATGAGTTCCACCGCGCGGGCCGGCGGGATCCGCTCACCGGGTTGCATGTGGTGACTGAGCGGCGTTCCCTGTAAATACTCCAGCACCATGAAGGGATCGCCCCGATACTCGCCGACTTCGTGAATGACGATGATATTTTCATGGCTGCAGCGGGCGGTGGCGCGGGCCTCGAGGACAAAGCGGGCCGTGAGCTCGGGCTGATCGCTCTTGAGGAATTTGATGGCCACGCGCCGACCCAGTTTGGTGTCGCGGGCCAAGTACACGGCCCCCATGCCGCCGCGGCCGAGTTCGCGACTGAGCTCGTATTGGCCGATACGGGCCCCGGCCATGTCCATGTCGGCCCCGGTCAGAGATTCCGGATGGGGCATCATAGGGGGTGATGCCGTATCACCTACGCCGGGTATGCGCAATCCGGGGGCCCGTGTTGGACCTGGCGTCAGCATCGTCGTCGGGCGGTCTCCAGCGCTGCGATCTTGCCTGTCCATCGAATCCCTTTCGTCGATTACCTCTTCCCGCCAAGGACGACGAGCAGCCGGGATAGTAGAGGAAGCGAATTGTCACATGCAAGCGGCGGATGAGGCCCTCACCATAGAGCGTGATCTTGTTAACGCTCACCCGCCGGGTGCCAGCAACCGCGTGGACGCCGCATCAGCGCTGTGGCGCGAGCTGGAGCAAGTACATACGATCGGTTGCAGACGACTATCGCTTGCGCCGCTTGGAGGGGCTTTTTTTCGGTCGCTCGATACCGTGCTTGTTCAGTCGCCGATATAGGGCTTGTCTGCTTATTCCCAGGGCTTTTGCTGTGCGCGCGACGTTGCCATCGTGCGCGGCCAGCGCGGTGATAATGCGGGCTCGCTCTGGGTCACTCTGGTCTGCCGTTGACGTTGATGCGGTCACTGCGTCAACCGACGCTTTGGCTGCCGGCTTGGCCGACGTTTTGCGCTCTGCCTTGGACGCCGGCTTGGTTGCCGTTTTGCTCTCTACCTTGGCTTTCGCTTTGCCCTCCGGCTTGACGTCCGCCGCCTTGCTCGCCTTTTGGGCCGCCTGCTTGGCCACTGGCTGGGCTGCTGCCTCGGTTTTCGCCTTCGCCACCGCCTTGCTCTCCGCGTTGGCCTTGGTCTTGGCTTCGTGCGCCGCTCCGTGCGCCGCTCCGTGCGCCGCTCCGTGCGCCGCTCCGTGCGCCGCTCCGTGCGCCGCTTCGTGCGGCTCTTCGGCCGCGATCGACGCGGCAGCGCGTTGGCCAATGGCTTGCGCCACGACCGCGAGTGACGTCCGGGTCGCGCGGGCGAGGTCGTCGGCCGCTGCCGAGCGCTCCTGCGATGCTTCCGACGGGGGCTCCTCAGATGGCTGCGACGGGGTTTCCGCGGGCTCGGTTCGGGCTACAGCATCGTCCGCGGCAATGCGCGGGAGCTGCTGCGGCAAAAGGCGGGCCACTTGCGCCGCCAGCACGGCCACAAGTGGGCTCAGACGCGCGATTGTTAGGTCTGATCCAGACACCAGTGGAGACGTCGATGGGCCTTGACTCCCCCGGTATTCGCAATAAACGGCGCCTGCCACGCGGTCATTTAGGGAAAACGGCAGCGCCATCAGTGCCGCCGGCTTGGTGCGCTGGATGTAGGGGTCGCTGTAAAATCCGGGGCTGTTGCCGGCGCGCGACATCGATATCGGTTTGCCGCTGCGCAGGGCCAGTTGTAGTAGCGACGCTGGCAGCTCGTCAAAGGCATCCAGGCTCACGCCGGAGCGGCCGAGCGCCATCGTGCCGTGTTGGCCACCCTTGCCGCGCGCGGGCGCTGTCCGGCCGATGTCTCTGTCGCGCCCATGAGCCGTGTCGTCCGCGATCGGCTCGCTCACGTCATATTCCCCGGCGACCACCACCCAGGCCGATTGTCCACGACGGTCTCTGCCTTCTGTATCATCTGTATCAGAGGTATCGTCGCCTGGCGGGGCGTAGTCGGCTCCCAGAATCAGGCATGCGCGCTGGGCCGCGGCTGCAGCCCGCATATGGCCGAGCGCTCGCTGAAATAGCGTCATGGGCGGCATAGGCTGCGCGATATCGTAGGACATCTCGGTCACCGCCTTTAGGATCTGGCTCGCGCTCGCCCTGCCGCGGTCGCCCGTCGTGACGCCGCCACCACCGCCGCCGATAGATGAAGCGGCAGGAATTGCGCCGGCAATCGATGCGCGATCGGTGTTGGCCGCCGCGGGTGCCGGGCGCGACCAGGTACGCGACAGCGCCGGATAGCGGGCCGAGAGTCGCTGCAGGACGGCCTCCGCGCCCAAGGTGCGGCAGACGTCGGCGGCATTGCCCAAGTAGGCTTGGGCGGGCACTTGCAGGCCCGTGTCGAGGTAGCACTGCCCCGCGCGTTGGGCGCTCAGCAGTGCGAGCGCGAGGGATTCGCCGCTCTGGGCCATGCGCCAAGCGCTGTCGTAGGCCTCGGCGGCGCGGACAAAGTCGCCGTCGCGGTAGTGGGCCAGTTCGGCCGATAACAGGGCGCGCTCGGGCCCGAGCAGATGCGGTCCATGGGTGCCGATCCAAGTGCTCACGCGCTTAGCCAAGGGCGCAGCGCGGTCGGCCTGGCCCTGTGCCGTGAGTGCCAATGCCTCGGCCATCATGGCCAGCGGGGCGCTCAAGGTGTCGAACTCAGCGCCCCCGCGGTCCCAGTTGGCATCCCAGTTGGCATGCCGGGTGCCCGGCTCGGCATGCGGGGCAGTGACCTTGTCTCGCGGAGGCGCGGCGGGGGCGGTGACCAAGGCGGCGCGGGCACGATCGGCGTCATCGGCAAGGAGATGGCTAAAGGCCACGATCGCGCGGGTCCACGGCCACGGCGTCGATGCGGGGAGCTCTTGCGCAGATGTTGGCCGCGGGGTCGGCGCGGCGTCGGTGCGGCCCTGGGCCAGGGCCGCCATCGCGTGTTCGATCATGGCCATATCGAAGGCGTGCGGGCTCTTGTGCCGTTTCAGCACCGCCGCGGCTCTGGTCGCGAGATCGCGTATGTCGGCGATGGGCTTGCCCGCACACCACGCCATGGCCACGGCTTGCAGGGCTGCGGGGGCCACCATAGGACTCCAGGCGGCCTCACAATGGTTCAGGGCGGTTTCGGCATCGGCGGCGAGTCGGCGCAAGGGGGTCTGGCGCCAGCCGACATGGGCGCATACCAGGTAGCCGACCGGGCCGACGTGGGCGTTGCCGGCTATGGCCCAGGCTTGTGCGGTCCGGGCCAAGGTCATGGCCGCTGCCAGGTATGCGCGCGCGCCGCGGCGCGCTTCGGGCCCGGCACCGCCATGCAAGGCGGGAACAGCCTCAGACGATGAGCCGCTCGCAAGCGAATCTTCGATCGGGCGGGCCGTGGGCTGGCCGTTGGATTTGCCGTTGCCGCCCGCGCTGGGGTCGCTTTTGCCGACCAAGCCGGTTTGGCCGTGCGCGTATGGCAATAGGAGCGGCGTCAATGATGAGGCTTGCTGGGGCCTGGGGGAAAATCCCAGTAAGGGCAGCTCGTCGGTGGCGTCTAGGTCGACTTTGGTGCTCGTTTGAGCGCTTGGTTTGGCAATTGGTTTGGCTACGGGATTCGTTGTCGGATTTGCTGCGGGGTCGGTCGCGGGCGGCACAAAGGGGTCGTCGGTGAGTGCGCGCTCTCGGTCCGGTGTCTGGCCGGTGCCATAGGGCTGCTGAGACGGCTGTTCAGGGGGGCGATCCAAGGCATGGAGTACGTCGGTGTCTGTACGATTTTGCTGTATGGACGTGGCCTCCGCGGAAAACTCGCCCTGGGCCAGGGTACGCGCGGCCCAGGCCAACGCCAGTGGGGCGGCTTCGCAGTAGCCGTGGGTCAGAATGAGTTTGGCCGCACCGAGCGCCCATTCGCCGGCTTGTACACCTGTTTGGCCGCCCGTTGCTTCGCCTGTTTGGTCGCCCGTTTGGTCGCCCGTTTGGCCGCCTGCTTGGCCAGGGGCCGGATGCGTCGGGGACGTGGACCGGAACGTGGACCAGAACGTGGGGTAGAGCGCGGGTGCCAGTGCATTGAAGAGTTCGACGGCCGCCATCACGCGGGGTTCGCGACACGTCGGGCGGGTGCGCAGGCGCGCGGCCACCTCCGGGCTCACCAGGAACGCGGCGAGGTCGGCCGCCGTAGCCCGCATGCCGTCGCCGATATACTCGAACTGGGCCAGAATCGGCAGGCCAATGGCGAGGGCTTGCTCATGGCGTCCGTGTTCGACCAGCGCAGCCACGCGCAGGCTTTGCCCGCGGATGCGGGCGACGTCGTCTGCCGCGCCCGCGATGAGGGGCGCGCACAAGCCGTCGATCCGCTCAGGGGCCTCATTGGCCCAGGTGGCGCTCAGTGCCCGCTCCCACTGTAACTCGTTGACCAATGCGGTTTCGTGGTTGCCGCCTTCGAGCAATTCGAGACCGGCGCGGGCATAGTCGGCAGCGCCGCAATGGGCGCCGAGCGAGGCGGCGCGGCGCGAGGCCGCCAGTTGTACCCGCGCGGCGCGGACCCATTCTTTGCGCCCCTGCAGCCGGGTTCGGCCGGCGTAGACGTGGTCGGCAATGGCGAATACCAGGCGCTGTATCGACTTGCGGTCGCCGACATTGCGCAATATCTGCCGCGCGATGGCCAAGTGCATGCGCGCCCGCTCGCCCGCGGTGCTGGCGGCGTAGGCGGCCTCGAATACGCGGGCATCGGTGAAGGTGTAGCGCCCCAGTTGAAACCATCCCAGCGGCCCCTGCCCCTCGACTTGGCCCAGGTCGCCGATGGGAATGACGGCGCCAGCTTGTGCGGCCGCGCGCATGGCTTCGCCGACCAAGGCGATCGGCTGCCCGGACAGCACGCAGACATCTGCGATATCGAATTCCGCTCCCAGGCAGGCAGCGCACCCCATCAGGGCCCGCACCTTGGACGATAGTTGGGCCAGAGGCGCCGGGATTGCCGGATTGCGGCCATCGGCAAACATGTGCTGGGCCACGACCGATACCCGTCGCGTCCACGGTCCGTGACCCGGGCTCCCGGCCCCGCTATCGCGGCGGCGCAGCACAGCCAGGGATTCACCTACTAGGGTGGGGTTGCCGCGGGTCTGGGTCTCTAAGGCGCGGACCAGCGAATCGCGCGGTTCGCCGCCGATGGCCAGGGCATCGCCGACATACTCGGCAACCGCGGTCCGCGACAGGCCCCCGAGTTCGAGCGTCGATACCCGCGCGCCCTCGGCTCGGGCCACTGCCACGACTTGCTGTACGGGATCGGCGCTGTTATCGATTCTGCTATCGCCCCCGCTGTCGCCCCTGGCGTTGCCCCCGCTGTCGCCTCTGGCGTCGCCCCGGAGGGCGACAAATCTAGTAGACCTCCACGTGGCGATCAGGACGAGCCCCCTTCCGGCCCGCTCCGCCCGGTGTGCCGGGTTCTGGTGGGCGCTATACTGGGAACACGCTTGGGCAATAAAGGCCACCGAAGCGGAATCGGCCAAATCGAGGCGATCGAGCACCAGCACCGACGGCACCAGAGCGCGCGTCGCAAGCCCGGCGGGCCCCGCCGTCGTGGTCATGGACATGGGCGCCATCGCTTCGGCAAAGGGACGTGCCCCGCGCGCGTCTGCCCCTGCCGAAGCAGGCGCGGTCGGCGCCCACACCGGCGTGAGCGCCCAAAGGGTGCGCACGAGCGCCGTGCACAGGCGCCCCAGGGCCTCGGCGCCCGGCAGGGGCGGACGCCGATCACTGGCCGCGGCAACGTCGGGAATAAGGGCCGTGAGCGCCGGGATCAGGCCGCATGCGGCGGCGGCAGCATCGTCCACGGCCGCGGTGAGTCTGCGAGCGAGCGCCTCCTGCTCAGCGTTCGACATCCACGGGCGGTGATGGGCCATGCGCTGGGCCAGACTGCTCAGCGCCTGGGCCACCGCGGCATAGGGCCGGCGACTGCCGATGTAGCGCCCGCCGAGGTGTTGGTGGCTGTCGCTGCCGGTGCTGGCGTGTCTGCCGGCCACCATGGCCGAATACGGGTTCCAGGTGCCACATCCAACCCAGGCGCCGATGGAGGCCGCATCCCAGGCGATTTCTCGGGCCAGGGTGTATTTGCCAATGCCGGCGGGTCCGCCGATGAGGACCAATTCGCAGCTGCCCCCCATCGCGCGCTCCAGGGCCGCGCGCAACTGGGCGCGCTCGCGGCTGCGGCCGTACAGCCTGCCGCTATGGATGACGGTGCGGCGGGCACGCTGGGACGATTGCGTGGGCAGGGAGCGGCTGGCCGGGGCCGGCGGTCGCTCGCCCGCGGCGCGCGCATGGGTCGGGGGCTCGCGTTATGTCTGCCCAGCGTCGCCGCCGCCGGGCGCGGCCACAGGCGTCCGTGGGGCGCTGGCGCTGGCGCTGGCACGATTGGTACACGCCTTGAGCGCGGCGGCCACCGACGCGCCATCGGCAAAGCGATCCTCGGGGGCGCGCGCCATCAATCGGGCGACGATGTCGGCCACGGCCGCGGGTGTATGGGGGGCGTGCACGCGCACGTCGGGGGGCATGGGGGCGGTCTTGGCCCGCAACAGGCCCTCGGGCACCAGTGTATCGTGGCGCGGGTGGGCGTGGCGCGGGCGGGGCTCGACGGCAGCCGCCGGGGTGGCGAACCCGGTGGGCAGCGCGCCGCTGAGCAATACGTAGAGGCTCACGCCGAGCGCGTATAGGTCGGCGCGACCGTCGACGGTCCGCGGAATCCATCCGCTGCACTCAGGCGCAGAGTACACGTGGGCCTGGGGCAAATCGCCGGGGAAATGGCCGCGGGGACGGACGCGAAAGCGCGCGATGCGCACGGCACGGCCCAAATCGGCCAGTTTGCCGGTCTTGCTGTCTTCGTTGTACAGCAAATTGCCGGGGTGGATATCGCAGTGCAGTAGATCGGCCCGATGCAGGGTGTCCAGGGCCTCGGCAACCGCAATCGCCAGGGCCAGCGCGTCTTCGATCGGCCATCCACTGCCCCGAAGCCGGTCGCCGGCGCTCACGCCTGCGTCTTCGAGCACGAGCACCGGTCGGTCGCCGACATGCTCCAGCGCCAGCGCCCGCACCAGGGCCGGATGGGAGAGTTCGGTGAGCAGCGCGTATTCGCCCGTAATCCGGGCGGCATCGGTGGCCGCCGGCTGCACGGCGGCCGTGGTTTTGAGCACCACGCGGCGATGGTCGGCGCGGCGCTGGGCGCGCAGCACGCGTGAATGTGTCCCTACATGCAGCGGGGTCAGGATGTCGTAGCCCGCTAGCGAAAGCCCGTCGGAACGCTCTTCAATCACCGATCCACCATGGACGCATTGCGGTGGGCAAATCTACACTCCATCGGCAGGAAACGGCATCCTCGGTCACTCTAAATCGATGTCGACGTGCTCGGGTTGCAGTTTCACGCGCACGACTTGATCGCGGTCGGCGCGCACGCGAAGGGTCTTGGCCACAAAGCCGGGAGCATGAATGCGGAGGCGGTACGAACTGGAACGCTGCGGCAGGTGCAGCGGATTGCCCGCTGTCGCCATGCCGTCCACCGATACGGTGGCGTGCTTGGGTTCGAGGAATAAACGCAGCGCAATCATCTGCGCGCCGTCAGCGGCGGGAACGGATGCGGCTCGGTCTTCGTCGGCTCGGTCTTTGTCGGCGACGTCCCCGGGCGCGCCGTCTTTGCCGCCTTCGTGTTCTGATGCCTCCGATGCCTCATCCACCTCGAATACCATGTGATCGCTCTCTGTCGCCTCGGACGCCGCCGCGGTCCCGTCATCTTCGCCGGCCATGTCGGCCCCGCCCGGGTGGGCCTGAGCGGCTGGGGATGATGGAGAGCCTGAGTCTGCAGGTGAGTCTGCAAGTTGTTCGTCGCGGTTGCCGCGTACGTCGATCCCGGCAGCGACGGCCGTCTCGCTTTGAGGCAAGTCATGGACCTCGCCCGCCGGGATCTCTTCGCTGTCGGCCGGCGTTTGCGCCAGCGTTGCCCCGGTCGCAATGGACGGCGCACGGTAGTACCGGGCGATGGCGATGACCGACCCCATGCCCAGAAGCACACACGCGACCGCGCCCGCGCTCCACAGCATAATGCGGCGCCGATGGGCCCGCACTCTCGTCGCAGCCGAGGTCGATGATGGCGCAGATCCCGCCGTCAGGGCCCTGGCCACAGGCGGTAATCTGGTGGACGAGCCGTCGGAGGTCGGCGACCTCCCGGTCGGCGGCATGGATTGTGGCCCTATCGATTGTCGATCTGCTGGGTGTGGATCTGCTGGGTGTGGACCTACTGGGTGTGGCCCCACCGAGTCGGGTCTCGCCGAATGGGGCCTCGCCGAATGGGTCCCCGTCGCCGTTGGTCGTGACGGTGCCGGCTCGGACAGCGCGCGCACTGCATGTTGGGTCCCCGCTGGCGTGAGCGGTGCGGGGCTGACGTGGTCGGGGGTGATTTGGCCAGGCGCCGCCTGATTGGCCGCCAATTGATTGGCCGCCATTTGGTTGGCCGCCATTTGGTTGGCCGCCATTTGGCCGGCAGAGCCGCTCAGGCTGGATACGGCCAGGTCGCCGGATTCGCGCCCCTGGCCGGCCTGGGCCATGAGGGCGCTGGTGCTGCGGCGACGCACCTCGCTGTCGCCGGCCGCCGATAGGTACGCACTCAGGGCCTCCCGGAGAGCGGCCATGCTGGCAAAACGCTGATTGGGGGCCTTGGCAAGAAGCGTCAGGATGATCTGCTCCAGCTCCGCGGGAACCGAGGCGCTGAACTGTCGCGGGCTCGGCGGCGGCGTCTGGCAGTGAGCAAAGATCAGGTCCAGGGTTCGCTCGGCCACAAAGGGAGGACGCCCGCACAAAAGCCGGAAAAAGATGCAGCCCAACGCGTACTGATCGGCGCGGATATCGATCTCGCCCCTGCCGGCCGCGCACTGCTCGGGCGACATGTATGAGGGCGTCCCCAGGACGATGCCGGCCTGGGTGCCCATGCCCGCCGTCTGGGTGTCGAGGAGCTTCGCCAGGCCGAAGTCGAGGACTTTGACCCGCTCGCCGCTCGGCATGTCGGCATCGGGCACGAGAAAGATGTTGTCGGGCTTGAGATCGCGATGAACGATGTTGTGCTGGTGGGCGGCGGCCACCGCGCCGGCAACGCTGCGCACGATCCGGGCCGCCGCGATGGGCTCCAGGGCGCGCAATTTGCGCAGGCGACGCTCCAGCGTCTCGCCCTCGAGCATCTCCATGACAATGAAGGCGCGTTCGCCCTGGTGATAGCCGAAGTCGTAGATGTCGATGATGCCGGGGTGGCGGATGCCGGTGGTTTCGTTGGCCTCGGTAAAGAAGCGGCGCACGATATCGCGGTTTTCGGACAGCTCGCGGCGCAAAACTTTGACCGCTGCCCGCTTTTTGGGAATCAGTACGTGCTCGGCCTCGTACACCACGCCCATCCCGCCCGTGGCGATCTCGCGCGTGATGCGAAAATTCCCGACAACCTCTCCTTTCATGCGATCGTATTGTACAATAGCGTTGTACCCATCATCGTGTAAACAGAGATGTGACGATGCAATGGACATCGGCGGACGTGGCCGACTGGGAACCACTGTCTATCGTCAAGGGCCAGAGGTAAGCGGGCATACGCCCTACGCGATGCGGGTTATCGCCGGATTCGCGGCCGCAATCTCGAAATGTGCCGGTCCGCATTCCCACGGCCGGGCTATGATGGACGTCATGGATGAAAGTGTCCCCAAACGATGGACCTGTGAGCTGCCAGACCCGCTAGGGCACGATCATCATATCCCACACATACGCACGCTGACGGCCGCAGACCTCCAAGTTGTATTTCAACCGATCGTCGATTTGAAGACCGGCCATATCTTCGCCGCCGAGGCGCTGGTGCGCTGCGAGCGCCCCGAGCTGCGCACGCCCAAAGCACTCTTTACCCACGCGGTCACGCAATATGCCTGTGGCCGTCTGGGGCGCATGATCCGCGAGATCGCGTTTCAGCGCATTACCGGCTTGCCGATCTTTATCAATTTGCATCCGGCTGAGCTGAGTTCGCGGTGGCTGGTGCGACCGGACGATCCCATGTGCTTCTACGATTATCCGGTGTATCTGGAAGTCACCGAGGTCGCGGCCTTCGAGTTCTTTGAACTGTGTCGCGATGTCCTCAACGAGGTCAAGCAGCGCGCTGGCGTGCACGTGGTCGTCGACGATTTTGGCGCCGGTTACTCGAGTTTGTCCCGCATCGTCGATCTGGAACCCGCCATCGTCAAACTCGATCAATCGCTGATCGCCGGCATCTGCCGCAAGCCACGGCAGCGCATCTTGGTCGAGCACGTGGTGCGGCTATGCGAGGAGCTCGGTGCCCGGGTGGTGGCGGAGGGCATCGAGCACCTCGACGATCTGCTGGCCGTCCGCGATAGCGGGGTCCATTTTGCCCAGGGCTATCTGCTCGCGCGGCCCGCCTACCCCATTCCGGTGGTGAGTTGGCCGCTCACTTGATTTGGTCATCCGTCGCTCAGTCGCCCCGTCGCAGGGGGATCGCGGGCGCCATCAGGGCACGGCCGTGGCCTGCTCGTCACCGCTATCGGCCAGTTCGAGCAGTCGATTGAGATTGTGGCGGGCGTCGAGATGACGTGAGTCCAATCGGAGAACCGATTCGAACCAGGCGCGGGCGGCATCATGGCGACCCCGGCGCAACTCGACAACGCCGTAGAGATATTGCAGGTCGACGTCGTTGGGGTCGCGGCGCAAGCCCTGACGAATTTCATAAACCGCGGTGAGGGTATCCCCCATCGCCGACAGCGCCAGCGCCAGATGGTAGCGGTACCGCGGTCGCTTGGGCTGCAGATAGACCGCGCGCCGCGCATACCACACCGCCTCGGGGTAGCGACCCATGCGGTAGGCAATGGCGCCCAGGTTGCCGTGGATGATGGCCGCGTAGCGCTTGAATTTGAGGGCGCTGCGAAACACTTGCCGCGCGGCCGGCAAATCCCCGGCGTCGAGATACAGCGATGCGAGCATAAAATGTGGGCGGGCGTCACTGTCGTCGGCACTCATGGCTGCGCGGTAATAGGTCTCAGCCCCGGCGCGATCGCCGCGCCGGCGGGCCAGATCCCCGAGCAGACCCAGGGCGCGACCGCGGGCCCGCGGTACCCCGGTCAGGGATTCGTAGACGGCCACGGCCTCGGCCTCGGCCCCGGCGGCCAGATAAACCGCGGCCAAATCAAAGCGGCTGTCCACGTCGGCGGGATCGATGCGGCGCAAGGTCTCCAATTCGCTGAGCAGGGCCTCTTGGTCTCCCATCCGCGAGTAGGCGTCGACGAGCAGACGCCGGGCCTCGATATGATCGCCCTTGTGGGCCACAACCCGGGTCAACTCGTCCACGGCCTCCTCCAACTTGCCGTGCTCCCACAGCATGCGGCCCAGGGCAAAGCGGCGGTCCACGTCCCACGGCCGGCGAACCAGGGCGTCGCGATACAGGCGTTCGGACCGCTCCGGTTCGCGATCGCGGCGGGCCATGTCTGCCCGCGACGACAGTGCAGCCGGATAGCCTGGCGCCAGCCGCAAGGCGGCGTCCAAGCGGCGACGAGCATCGTCGATATTGCCGAGGAGGGCGTGAATTTCGCCGAGAAGGCGATGCGCGGGCGCCATGGCCGGATCGATGACGATGGCGCGCTTGAGTTGGCTGGCCGCCTTGCGTAAATAGGTACGCGCGCGGGTGCTGTTGCCGTCGGCTTTGGCGATCTCGGCCAGCGCGCGACCGAAGATGGTGAACGCGTACAAGTCAGCCGTGATAGGCGCGGCCATGTCGGCTGCGCTATCGCCGGCCCGGTTTTCGCCGCTGACGTTGCCCTGCCCCACCAACGAGTCTACCTCGGCCACCAGCGCACCGATGACGGCAAAGGTCTCCTCAAAGGGAGCGGTGTGGGCAATGCGGGTGGTCATGACCGCGCCGCCAGCGTCGATGCGCCACAGTTCGAGACCAAACTGCAGCGCGGCCCGGTTGCCGTCGATCCAGCCACTCATGAGCCAGGTGGCGCCGATCTTACTGCCGTAATCGGCCGCGGTCTGGGCGTCGATGACGGGCTCGGGTGCTGCCGCTGTCGCCGTATCGGTGTCCTGCCCCATTGCCGCGCCGGACGCGCGGTCGCGCCGATTGCCGGTGGATCTCCCAGAGGATCTGCCGGCTGATCTGCCGGTTGATCTGCTGGTTGATCTGGCCGATAGGCGTTTCTTGGTCGCTGCCGCCATGCCCTTGAGGGTCCAGCCTCGGGGCAGAACCCAGACCCCATAGGTTGGGCGCAGGCGCACGTGGTGTTCGATCTTTTCGCCGAGAACAAAGGCCGCCGCATACCCGAGCCAATCGAGGCTCTTGCTGCCGCTGCGGTTGGCAAAGGGCAGCACCGCAAACCCCGGTGGCGGCGATGTTTCATCGGACCCCGATGCCGCTTGCGCCACCATGTCGGGTGCCGTGTCGACGGTTTCGGTCTGGGCGTGCACGACTCTTCCCGCAAGGGGGACAACCCCGACCGCGATGACCAACGCTATCACCCCCCTCCTTGCCACCATCGCCGCCAGGGCCCTGCGGCGGCGGTTCGGATGAGGCACGCTCGCCAACATATCTCTGCAACGACTACCGCGATCCGTGACACATCCCATATACTCAACTAGTTTGCAGAACCACAGCCCACGAGCAACTACCCGCAAGCGCCAGTTGCGGCGATTTTCCCTGCTTCGCTTCCTCATCCTCTGCATGGTCTACGGAACCGCAGCCAGTGCGGCCGGCGTGTATCACTTGGTCGCGACCTTTGCCCGCGATCTGCCCCGCGACTTGGCCGCCGCCCTCGACTATCGCCCCAACCGCGCCTCGCGGGTCTACGATCGTCGCGGCGACCTCATCGGTGAGTTCTTTCTCCACAAACGCATTCTAGTCGCCCCGGAGCGCATTCCCAGGTACGTGCGCCAGGCATTTACCGCCGCCGAAGACGGCCGCTTTTGGGAGCATCCGGGCTTTGACCTCATCGGCATTGCCCGCGCCGCCTATACCAATATCCGCAGCGGAGCCACCCGCCAGGGCGCATCGACGATCACCCAGCAGGTGACGCGCATGCTCCTGCTCAATAACGAGCGCACCTACGAGCGCAAAATCAAGGAAATCATCCTGTCGGTGCGTCTCGAACGCGAGCTCAGCAAGGCAGATATTCTCCATCTCTATCTCAACCACGTGTACCTGGGCCGCGGCGCCTACGGGGTGCAGGCCGGCGCTGAGGTGTACTTCGGCAAGAGCGCCAAGGACCTCACCATCGCCGAGGCCTCCATGCTGGCCGGGCTGGTCCAGGCGCCCAGTCGCTACTCGCCCCATCGCAATATGCCGGCCGCGCGCGCACGCCAGCGCTACGTCATCGAACGCATGCTCGAAGATGGCCATCTCGACGCTGCTGCGCGCGATCGGGCCCTGGCAGAACCGCTGGCCTTGATCGGCAGTGATCGGCCGCTGAACCGGGTCGCGGCCCCGTATTTTGTCGAAATGGTCAGACAGTGGGCCACCGAGGAATTTGATCCCGATCGGGTGCTCTTTGGCGGTCTGCAGATCTACACCACGCTGGACGCCAATCTGCAACACAGCGCCGAAGCCTCCGTGCGCGCGGGCCTCATCGATTTGGACCGGCGCATTGGCTTTCGCGGCCCCATCGGGTATCTCGACCCCGAAGCCTTGGAGGCGCTGGCCAACAGTCCGCCCAAACCGTTTGGCGCCAGCGGAACGATCGCGCTGGCTTCGCGCGCCATCCTGCCCGATGTCCCGTACGAAGCGGCGGTGGTTCGCCTGAACGCGGGCGGTGGCGTAAATGTCCGCCTAGGCCCCATGGAACTGCCCCTCGAATCCAGCGATGCCAAGTTGGTGCGGCGCTGGCGCCGAGCCGACGGTGGCGCTGCAGACGCTGTCGGCGCAAGCGCCGGCACAAGCGCCGGCCCCAGTTCCGGCAGCCCCACGATCGCCATCGGCGACCTGATTCCGATATCCGTCATCATGGGCCCCGACGGCCCGAGCGAGGCCCGCCTGGCCCAGGCCCCGGATGTGGAGGCCAGTTTGGTCGCCATTGAAGCGGACACCGGCCGCATTGTGGCCCTGGTGGGCGGCTTCGATTACAATCGCAGCCAATTCAACCGCGCGACCCAGGCCCGCCGGCAAATCGGCTCGGCGATTAAGCCGTTTTTGTACGCCCTGGCGCTGGAGAGCGGGATGACCCACCTGACCCGGGTAGTCGATGCCCCAGTCAAAGTCGCCACCGCGGCCGGCACCTGGTCGCCGAAGAACTACGACGGCAAGTACATGGGCAAAATCACCCTGCGCACGGCCCTGGCCAATTCGCTCAACACCGTGAGCGTTCGCCTCATCTTGCGCTTTGGCGTCGAGCGACTGATCCGGATGTTGCGCTCCCTGGGCATTCGTTCGCCGATTCCGGCGCATATTTCCATTGCCTTGGGCACCCCCGATCTCACCCTGCTCGAAGTGGTCTCCGCCTACGGCGCCCTGGCCAACGGTGGCAAGCGCGTCGAAGCCCGCTTTATCGAGTGGGTCACCGATGGCGAAGGCACGACCTTGGTGGATCTGCGCAATCGACGGCCGACGGAGCAAGTGATGTCGCCCCAGCTGGCCTACCTCACCGCCGACCTCATGACCTCGGTGGTGCGGCGCGGCACCGGGCGGCGGGCGCAAGCGCTGGGCCGGCCGGTGGCGGGCAAGACTGGCACCTCGACCGAGCACCGCGATGCCTGGTTTATGGGATTTAGCGCCGATCTATTGTGCGGGGTGTGGGTCGGCCGCGATAACTTTACTCCCATTGGCGCCAAGGCCACGGGCGGCAACGCGGCCCTGCCGATCTGGCTGCCGTTTATGCAGGCCGCCCATGCCACCAAGCCCGCCAGGCGATTTGCCCCACCCGAGGATATTTGGTTCATTCGGGCCAATCCCCTCACTGGACGGCCGGCGCCACCGGGTTCGGCCGCCGGGGTGTGGGTGCCCATGGCGCGCGGCACCATCCCGGGCGAATTCGGCACCCGACCGCGGACGTTCGAAGATGTGACGTGGTCACCATTTCACGCGGTTCCGTGACTTCGATCTCGCACCAGCCGAGCCCGGAGGCGGCTAAGAAGCGTTAATGAACGGCGGCGGCGTGACTGGGATCGCGGCGATTCGGCAAACGGCGATATCTGCCTTGACGGCGACGAGATGGGGCCGTACAACCGCCTTCAGGGCAGGTGTCATACGGGGCTCGGCGTTGGCGTGGTCAATGTCGGTCGCAGGCGCGCGCATGGTCCAAATCAGATCGCAACCGGGGCGCATGGATGGGGCGAGCATTCGGGCACGCCGATTCGCAGCACTCCAATACCGGCCGCAGCCGGCCGTCAACGAACGTGAGATACGCTTATGCGGGAAATGTGGGATTGGTTAGCCGAGATATTTCAAACTGGCGGACCGTTCTTCATCGTCAATACCTTCTTTTTGGCCGTGGTCCTCGCCATCATTGTCGAGCGATCGATCTACTTTCTCGGCCGCGGACACATCAACGCCAAAGCGTTTCTCGCCCAGATCAAGCGCCTGCTCGCCGCCAATAACGTCGATCGGGCCAAGAAGCTGTGCGACACCACCACTGCCCCCATCGCCCGGGTGGCCAAGGCGGGGCTCAACCGCATCCATCGCGGTGAGGCCGCGGTGGCCCAGTCCATTGAAGAGACCCTGGTCGATGTCACCCCCGAGGTAAAGACCCGGATCTCGGCGCTGTGGTCCATGGCCAATATCGTCACGCTCACCGGACTTCTCGGCACCATTACCGGACTTATCAACACCTTTTCCGCGGTGGCGGAAGCCAATCCCGCCGACCGCCAGCGCAATCTATCCCTCGGCATCTCCGAGGCCATGTATAACACCGCCTACGGCCTGAGCATCGCCCTCATCTGCATGGTGGCCCATCTGCTCCTCAGCAGTGCGATGAAGAAAGTCGTCGGCGATCTGGAGTCTTTTTCCCTGCGCCTGGAAAACTTGCTCGGCGACGGCGTGATTGCGCCCGGCGGCGGTGGCTCAGGTCGCGGCGGCGGCGGCGTTCACCCGAGCAATCCCGGCGTTCCCGCGGCACCAGAAGGAAATTGATGGGGGCAAGTGAGCCATGAATGCCGCACAAGTACGCGCCAAGGCCCGCCGGGCCATGAAGCGGCGCGAGGACGAAATCGAGCAAGAGGAGATCGAAGGCGGCGAGATCAACCTGATCCCGTATCTCGATATCGTCACCAACTTGATGCTGTTTTTGCTGGCGTCGGTGTCGACGGGGCTCATTTTGGGGCAAATCAACACCGCCATTCCCGACCGGGCGCCGCCCGACAGCAATGCGGCCACGGCGCGGGATCCGGAAAAATCCCCCAACGAGCAGTCGCTGGAGCTGGTGGTCTCCATCGCCAAGAACGGCATCCTGCTGTGGTCGTTCACCGGCTTGGAGGGAACCTGGCAGGAACCAAAGGCCGCCATCGCCCGGCTCGCCGATGATGCTGACACCGGCGAGCCGGTCTACGACTACCAGGCCTTAAACGACGCGCTCTATGAAATCGCCCAGCGGCGCTGGGCCGGCCAGCTGCGCGCCATGCCGACGTTTCAAGTCCTGCTCATGCCCGACGGCGATATCCCCTACGGCACCCTGATTGCGACCATGGACGCCATGCGCTGCCGATTGCCGCTGCAATCGGTCCACTCCGGCTGCATCCTGCCCAGCGAGGAGCAGGCGATCCGCGATGCCGACGAGCCGGTGGACACGTTTAATCAGCTCTACGATCCCGCGCGCGCGCCCTACGAGCCAGAGCGCTTTGCCCTTTTTCACAATATCCTTTTCTCTCAGGGGTTGCGCCTCCAATGATCACCCAGCGCGAAGCTCGTTCCATCATCCGCAAGGCGGTCAAACGCGTGCCCGAGGGCGAAGAAGTCCGCCACCTGAACATCATGCCCATGATGGACATCATGACCATCTTGCTGGTGGCCTTTATCTTCCAGGCGTCGGTGGGGGCGGCCGCCGTCACCGCCAGCAGCGTCGACCTGCCGTCCTCGGTGTCTCATGAACCCATGCCCGAGGCGGCCTCGGTGATCATTGTGTCCACCGACGCCATTAGCGTCGAAGATCAACAAATCGTCCCCTTGCACAATGGCGAAGTCGATCCATCGCTCAAAGAGGGCGACCGCGGAGGGCTCAAGATCCCGCGGCTCACCCAGTTTCTGGCCGCGTGGCGGCAGAGTTCAGAAGCCGAAGCCGTGCGCAAGGGAAAACCGCTACCCCCGACGCCTGAACTCATGATCATTGCCGACCGCAAGATCCCCTATCGCCTGCTTTTGCAGGTGATTTACAGCGCCAAGTCCCAGGAAGCCGGGTATCAGCGATTTCGCCTGATCGTTCTCAAGGAACAGCAATGAGCCGCGCGCCTTAGGAGATGAGGCGCTGGCCCTACCCCGCCAGCCGGCATATACTTAGCGCCATGGGTCTCGTTGGTGAACGCAAGGCTACTGCGGCCGCGATATTATGCTTTTACGCACTGTTTTTTCTCCTCAACGCCATCGCCATTCCAGATGAGAGTCTGGTGGCGTATATGGCATCGCTGGCCGCGCTGTACGGGGTCGGATTTTTCGCCCTTGTCGCCGGTTATTTTTGGGCCCGGTGGTTTGCCATCGGCCTGGGCCTGTACGGCTTCATCGTCGGCTCTCTGGTCATTTGGCAGATCGGCGCCGAGCCCGTGGTGGTGTTCTACGCCGCCACCCATGGTCTGATCGCGCTCTTTCTCTGGGGCCGCCGGGTGGCCGAGCACTTCGATGGTCGCAAGGATTGGCGCGCCCGTTTCCACCTCGACGACAATGCCACCAATCGGCTGGGCAAAGCCGTCATCCGCGCATCGATCAGCTTGCCGTTCTTGCTCGCCTATGCCCTGGTGCCCCGCAGCGAGATGATGACGTGGGCAGTTGCGTTTGCGGTGTCGGCGTGGGCTGGACTCGGTCTGCTGGGTCTTTTGCGCATGCGCACCTGGGGGGTCTTGACCATCATGACCGCGGCCCTGGCCATGCTCGCGGCTGTGGCGCAAGCGACCCTACCAGAGGCTCAGACCGCGATGGCGAACTTCCATGATGTCTCTGCAGCTGGCACTGGGCTGATTGCCGCGGTCTTACTGCTCACGGCGACGCTGCCGTTTATCGGCCCCATGGTGCGCCATCTGCGCGGCCAGTAAAAAAGACGAGCGCGCGTTTTGTTCGCCGCCATGCTGGCGGGCCAATTGACGCATGTAGGGTGAGCGGGTAACCTCCGTTGTATCATGATACGACATGCTATGACGGCGGTATTGGCTGTCGCGCTAGGCCTGGGCACAAGCGCCATGCTGTCTGGATGCTCCGGTCCTTACAGCGGCAAAGCGGAACGGCTCAAGCGACCCAAAAAGAAGGAGCGACCGCCGGCCGAAGACACTGGCGCGCAAGAGGTCGTGCTCGACGAGGAATGTCGGACCGACTTTTTCCAACCGCCGGTCACGCGGCGCAATGCCCGCCGAGGACGCGCCTTGGCCACCGAGGCCCAGGGCATTCTGGAGCGCTCTGAGGCGCAAGAGGACGACGCGGCACGGGTGCGCGATGTCGGCTATGCCCTGGACAAATTGCGCAACGCGCTCAAGCACGATCCCTACGGTCCCGAACCCACGTATCGCATGGCCGTGGCCTATGCCGTCATCGGCAAAAAGGGCTGTGCCCTGCGCTTGCTCGAACGTCTCGACGCGCTCACAAGGATGCCCGAGACCACTGCCGAGGCCGAACGGGCGGTCAAGCGCGCGCTGCGCGACCCGTCCTTCGATTTATTCCGCAAAGAAGCTAATCTATCATTGGGGCGATGACATTGACCAACCACGCTGCTTTCGTCCGCCGTTCGAGATTGGCCCTGGTTGCCGGCATCGGCTGCTGGCTCACCGCATGCGGCAGCCCACCGGTGCCCGAGGCACCAGCGCCGCACCGTCCCGAGCCGGTGGTTGCCGAGACCCAGACCGAGGAGATCCCGGATGATTGTCAACCCGCTGCGACTGCCTCGCTACCCGAGCCGGTGCCCTATGCCCAGCGCAGCATTGCGGAATCGAAAAATCTCGCCGACCGCGGCTTCCAGCTGCTCAAACAATCGGAAGATCGCGAGCGGCCCGAGCCCGAACGGCAACAGCTCATGGTCGACGCCGTCGACCAATTTCTCATCTCGCTCACGGCCGATCCCTACAACGTCCACGCCACCTACAACTTGGCCGCCGCCTACGCGCGCATCGACCGCGACCAATGCGCCGTCAACTTGCTGGCGCGGCTGGTCGAGCTGCATGGGCTCCCCAGCCAACGCGGCGCGGTGGAGGAGAAGCTAGACCGCCTGCTCGGCCGCGGCCGGTACCGCAACAACATGGACCCGGATTTTGATCGCCTGCGCGGTCAGCGAAACTTCCGCGACATCGTGGCGAAATTTCCCCAGAAGTAAACGCCCCACCGCCGGCCCGCTCTGCGACGTCGGCGCTCGCTTACCTGTCTACATGTCGCATGCGGCCATTGACAAGCCAACTGCCAATGTAAGCGATTGACAGCGGCAAATAGCGCATTTCGACATTGCGAAACCGAATCGAGGCTTGCGTCTCGTCGCCGTTCTGCCGTAATAACGGCATCTGTTGTATGTAATTGGAGGAACACCTGTGTCGGTAGCTGCAAAATCTGCACTCATTACTTCGGTCGTCGCGGCCGTCGCCCTGGTCTCAAGCGTGGACAGTGCCCACGCTCAGCGCAAGCCTCAGCCCGCATGCGGCATCAAAGCGCTTCCCTTTGTCGAAGGCTACGAATGGGTATACCTGCCGGTTCAGCCGCCCGAGGAAGTGCGCAAGGCGTCGCAAAAAGTAGCGGCCAACAAGCCCAAGCAGCCGGACCAGTTCACGGTCAAGGTGCTTTCGGTGACCACCGAGGGGCCCAGGAATGCGCAGCGCACCAAAATCGTTCTTGAGGAAACCGCCCAGATCGTGCCCAAAGGCGGTGCGGGCGAGCCCATCAAGCTCACCCAGACGGTGACGCTGGAGTGCGGCACCGTCGGTCGCCAGCAATACGTCGATGTGCCGCCGCAGAGCTTTCTCTATGCCGGTGAGCCCGGCTATGCCCTCAACCTGACCCTCGGCGAAATCGAGCGCGGTGCCGATGAGCACACCTACAAGTTCCAACTCGGCAGCCTGCGGGTGCCGGAATGGATCGAGAATCTCAAGTCGTCGTTTGAGCGCAATGCCAGCGAAGGCACCGAGGCCGAGATCCTCGATGGCTCGGTCGACCTGCAACGGATTGTCAAAGTGGGCTACCCGGAAGATCTCGAGACCCCGCTCGGCAAAATCAAAGGAACCCCGGTCCAGGTGGAAATGGTCGGCAGCGTATTTATCAACTTCCAGCCCAAGGCTGAAGAATTCAGCGTTCCCGCCAACACCATCAACAAACTGTGGCTCACAGAGAACATCGGCGTGGTGCAGATCTTTAATAGCAACGGCCATATGTTCCAGCTCTTCGAAGCCAAATTGGGTGAGTAAAGCCGCGCGCGTGGACGATGACGGCTTTCACTTTGCCGTTGTCAAGCGGTGGTCTGGCGCGATAATGAATAGGGCTCGACTAGAAACCGGACTCACCCTCGCATGGACCACGAACAGCGACACCGCGCGCGAGCCTTATCACGACGCGCCATTCTGCGAGCGCTAGGGGGCGTCGGTGCATGCACCACCTTGCCTTACCTGACCGCCGGTTGCCGAATCTTAGGTGGTGGTAAACGGGAACCGATTCGGGTAGGGGTGTTGCATTCCCTATCCGGCACGATGGGGCTGAGCGAGCGGCCCGTCGTCGATGCCACGCTCTTGGGTATTGAAGAGATCAATGAGCGCGGCGGACTCCTCGGCCGGCAAGTCGTGCCCATTGTCGTCGATGGCCGCTCCGATTGGAATACCTTTGCCCGCGAGGCCGAAAGGCTGATTGTCGAGCACAAAGTCACCGTCATATTCGGCTGTTGGACGTCGGCCAGTCGCAAGACGGTCTTGCCGGTGGTCGAGCGCCATAACCACTTGCTCTTCTACCCGGTGCAATACGAGGGTTTGGAGTCATCGCCCAATATCGTCTATACCGGCGCGGCGCCGAATCAGCAAATTGTCCCCGCCGTCGCCTGGACCATGGGCCACATAGGCAATCGCTTTTTCCTCGTCGGCTCAGATTACGTATTTCCGCGCACGGCCAACGCCATTATTCGCGACTACGTCCACGCCCTTGGCGGCAGCGTCGTGGGTGAGGAATACGTGCTCTTGGGCGCCACCGATGTCGAACACATCATTGAGCGCATTCACGAACGCAAGCCGGACGTGGTCTTCAACACGATCAATGGAGACACCAATATTGCGTTTTTCCGCCAGCTGCGGGCCAAGGGGATCTCGTCCGACGCCATGCCGACCATGTCGTTTAGCTTGGCCGAGCCGGAATTGCAGGCACTGCACGTCGCCGGTCTCGCCGGAGACTACGCCACCTGGAACTACTTTCAGAGCATTGATAGCGCCGAGAACCACGCCTTCGTGCGCGCGTTTCGCGCGCTCTATGGCGCAAATCGCGTCCTGGGGGATCCGCTGGAAGCCGCCTACTTTGGCACCCAATTATGGGCCCAGGCCGTGGAACAAGAGGGCACCGCCAACGTCGCAGTCGTGCAGCGCGGTATTCGGCGGCAGAGTTATCGCGCGCCAGAGGGCATTGTATATGTCGATCCCGAGACGCAGCACACGTGGAAGAGCGTCCGCGTCGGTCGCATTCGCAATGATGGCCAATTCGAAATTGTTTGGAATTCGGGCAAACCAGAGCGGCCGATGCCTTTTCCCGTCACCCGGCGCCGCGACGTGTGGCAGCGCTTTCTCGGCGATCTCTACCAATCGTGGAACGGAAACTGGTCAAACCAAGGGGCTTAGACGGAATTTGTCGTTCGCTTTACCGACTGTGACGCTGATGACCGGGGATGGTGAGAGATTTATCGATGACCGATCGCGAACAACCGGTGACCCATCAGGCCACCAAGGAAGGTGAGGCAACAGTGCCCGCCTCGGCCAGGCCGGCGCCGACCGTGGATGGCCCTTCCGGCCCCACTGCGCGCGGTACACTGGGCCCAGTCAAGATCCGGTGGCCCATGTTCTATAAATTGATGTTATCGATCGGCGCCATCGCTCTCATTCCGTATTTGCTGACATTCTACACCATGTCGGCCAATACCGAAAAAGCATTGGAGCGCGAGCTGCGCGCCCGGCTGACGGCCGTCGCCATCAGCAAAGCCGACCGCATCGAGACCTTTGCCAACAACAAACGCGAAGCGGTCACGACCTTAGCCCAATCGCTCGACGTGATCACGGCCTTTATCGGCCTGGATACCGGTCGGGACCCAGACCTGACCGCATCGGCCGCGCGGCCGCAGCCGAACGATGCCGAAGGCAAACTCTTGCAGCAGGCTCTGCTATCGTCGGCGCAGGCCACAGATGGCCGGCAGGCGTTCACGGCGCCCCTCAGACAGTATGTCGATCGCGGCGAATACACCAATCTCTTTCTCATTCGCACAGACGGCGAAATCATCTACAGCGCCTCCCCCCA
>JAAUYH010017422.1_pt1 | contig 27215 bp, 20 predicted proteins | sample 7278061 | NCBI WGS metagenome assembly JAAUYH01 (sample SAMN14350203, study PRJNA611818) | marine sediment metagenome | isolation source: surface marine sediment (0.6m) | place: French Polynesia: Moorea | collected 2018-08
AGTCAGGGCCATTAGGCCGGCGAGTCAGGGCCATTAGGCCGGCGAGTCAGGGCCATTAGGCCGGCGAGTCAGGGCCATTAGGCCGGCGAGTCAGGGCCATTAGGCCGGCGGGTTGTTCAGCGGAGAGTGAGTCCGCTCTCGATGTCGAAGAAGTGGAAACGGGCCGAGTCGACGGCGAGCTCGATGTCGGCGCCGTTCGACACGTTCGACCGCGGGCTGATCCGAGCCACGAACACGTTCTCGTCCTCGCCGCCGATGCCGGTCTCGGCGTCGTCGTCGATGGCGTCATGGACGATGTAGGGCACGGCATCGAGCGGGAAGTGCACGATGATCTCGGAGCCGAGCGACTCGACCAGCTTGGCGTTCGTGGTGAACCGGCGATCGCTGGGGGTATCGGGCTGGAGCGCTGCGTCCTCCATGTCCTCGGGCCGCAGGCCGACGACGACCTTCTGGCCCAGGTGATCGCGCAATGGACCCTCAGGGAAGGGGTCGCACGCAATCTGGATCGAACCCATGTCGACGACCGGAGCGTCGGCTGTGCCGGTGAGGGTCGCCTCGATCAGGTTCATCGACGGCGAGCCGATGAAGCCGGCCACGAACACGTTCGCGGGGTTCTCGTACAGCTCCTGCGGTGAGTCGACCTGCATGAGGTAGCCCTTGTTGAGCACGGCGACCCGGTCGCCCATCGTCATGGCCTCGACCTGGTCGTGGGTCACGTACACGGTCGTCACGCCGAGCTCGCGCTGGAGGGCAGCGATCTCGGCCCGCATGGCGACGCGGAGCTTGGCGTCGAGGTTCGACAGGGGCTCGTCCATGAGGAAGGCGCTGGGCTGGCGCACGATGGCCCGACCCATGGCGACGCGCTGGCGCTGACCGCCGGAGAGCTGGCCGGGCTTGCGGTCGAGGTTCTCGGTCAGGTCGAGGACGGCAGCCGCCTTCTCGACGCGTTCTTTGATCTCGGCCTTGGGCACCCGGGCCAGCTTCAGGGCGAAGCCGATGTTGTCTGCCACCGTCATGTGCGGGTACAGCGCGTAGTTCTGGAAGACCATGGCGATGTCGCGGTCCTTGGGTTCGACATCGTTCACCACGCGCTCGCCGATCTTGAGCGTCCCGCTGCTGATGTCTTCCAGCCCGGCGATCATGCGCAGAGCCGTCGACTTGCCGCAGCCAGAAGGTCCGACGAGCACCAGGAACTCGCCATCCTCGACGTCGATGTCGAGGTCGAACGTCGCCTGGAAGCCGTTCGGGTACACCTTGTTGATCTTCTCGAGCGTGAGCCCGGCCATATGCATTACCCCCACTTGGTCGTAGCTCCTTGATAGCGCACCGCTCGGGTGCGTAGCAAAGCCAATCGGATCGATCGTGGCGCCGAGCGGAAACTGCCGTTGTGACCAACTTCAGGATTGACGCTCTCCTATACTCCATTCGTTCGAGTACTCCCCTGGAGGGGTCCGCTCGAAGCAGTCAAGCGCAAGGGGATTACAACCAACATGCAAAACGAAACTCGTCTTTCACCGAGCCCGTCCGAGGTCGGGTTCCTCGTACCGAGACGTGACATTCTCAGGGGAGGTGCCGCTCTCGGGGCCGCTGGTGCCTTCGGAGGCGTACTCGCCGCCTGCGGAAGTGACGACGACGAAACCGCAACCAGCGGTGACACTGGAGACAGCGGAGACAGCGGAGGCGGTGGCGCGTCGGGAACGGTCCGAGTCGGATCGAACTACTCCGACGAGAAGTCCAACGAGGCCCTCAAGGCCGCTCTCGATGCCTTCGGCAACGACAACATCTCCATCGAGCTCAACGAGGTCGACCACAACACCTGGCAGGAGAACATCAACACGTACCTGCAGGATCCGGCCGACGACGTCATCCCGTGGTTCGTCGCCCTCCGCATGGACGTGCTGGCTCGCCAGGGCTTCCTGCTCGACATCTCCGACGTCTGGACGAACAGCCTCGACTCGGTCCTGAGCGACGGCTTCAAGCAGACGGTGACCTACGAGGGCTCCCAGTACGGTGTGCCCTGGACCTACTACAGCTGGCAGGTCCACTACCGCAAGAGCGTGTGGGAAGACGCCGGCGCCACCCCGCCCGAGACCTGGGAGGAGATGCTGTCGCTGTGTGCCGACCTTCAGAGCGCCGGCATCACGCCGATCGCCTTCGGCAACGGTGGCAACTGGCCGGCCATGGGCACCTTCGACCAGATCAACTTCCGCCTCAACGGGTACCAGTACCACGTCGACCTGATGGCCGGTAAGGAGAGCTGGACCGACCAGCGCACCAAGGACGTGTTCACCGAATGGGAGAAGCTTCTCGCCTTCACCCAGGAGGATGCCAACGGCCGTGAGTGGAACGACGCCGGCGCCGCCCTCGCCAACGGCGAGGCGGCCATGATGATCATCGGCAACTTCGTGAGCGACACCTTCGCCAACGAGGACCTCGACGATCTCGACTTCTTCCCGTTCCCGGTCATGAACGACGAGCACGGACTCGACACGGTCGAGGCACCGATCGACTCGTGGCACGTCGTCGCCGAGCCCGACAACCCCGAGGCCGCCAAGGAGGTCGTCGGGTACATGGGCACCAAGACGGCGCAGGAGACCTACCTGGGCATCGCCCCGGGCCTCCAGGCCCCGAACAGCGAGGTCGACTCCGCCAAGGTGCACAATGCGCTCGCTCAGAAGTCGGCAGCGATCGTGCAGGGCGCGAAGAACCTGACCCAGTTCCTCGACCGCGACGCCGAGCCGGCGTTCGCCAGCGAGGCCGGGCAGGCCTTTGCCGACTTCTACGCCGATCCGAGCCGAGTCGACGACATCCTCGCCGACCTCGACGAGAAGGCCAAGGAGCTGACCTGATCGGTAGGATCGCCTAGCGGCGACAACAGACTCCGGGAAACCCGCCGCATTCGTGCGGCGGGTTTTCTGCGTATGGGGACCGCGCGGTAGCCTCGCCTCGAGCTGCGTGGGGGGAGAATGACCGCAACCGCATCGACGACCGAATCCGAGGCTTCACCGCCGGAGATCCCGAAGAAGAAGGGCCGCTTCACCGGGAAGGATCGCTGGATCTTCCTGGCCATGGTGGGGATCCCGGCGTTCATCCACATCGTGATCGTGTGGATCCCGACGATCCTGTCGATAGCGCTGTCGTTCACGAAATGGCGAGGGGCCAAGCTCCGGTTCGGCACGGACGGCCCCAATGACGACGCCGACTTCATCGACTGGGTCGGCGTCGACAACTACGACACGGTGCTCTTCGGCGCCTTCCAGGGCGACACGATCCAGGCGCTGTTGAACAACCTGTGGCTGCTGCTCTTCCTGTTCTTCGGACCCACGGCGCTCGGGATGTTCCTCGCCTACCTGCTCGACAAGAACCTGAAGGGCACCCGCTTCTACCAGAGCCTGTTCTATACACCGGTCGTGCTCTCGTTGGCCGTCGTCGGCTACATCTGGCAGAACATCATCTACAACCCCGACGACGGCCTGGCCACGTACTTGTTCGGTGACCGGCTGGAGGACGGCGAGATCGACAGTATCGACTGGCTCGGGAACCAGGAATTCATATTCTCGATCGGCGACTATGGCTTGTCGAAGAACTTCCTAGCCGTTCTCGTTGCCATGGCCTGGCGCCACACCGGCTACATCATGGTGCTCTACCTGGCCGGAATGAAGAGCGTCGATCCGTCGCTGCGGGAGTCGGCCGCCCTCGACGGCTGCAACGAATGGCAGACCTTCCGACGGGTGCTGTTCCCCACGCTCCGCCCGATCAACGTGATCGTCGTCGTCATCACCGTCATCGAGGCCTTGCGGGCCTACGACATCGTCAAGGTGCTCGATGAGCCCCGCCGCACCGAGATGCTCTCGCACCTCACCACCAACGCCCTGGTGGGGGAGGGCGCTGACAACATCGGGCGCGGCTCGGCGTGGGCCACGCTGCTGTTCCTGCTGTGTATCGGCTTCGTGCTCTGGTACGTGACGAACCACTACCGACGACAGGAGGAGGCATCATGAGCGAATCCACCAACACGCCCGCGCCTCCCCCCATGGGAGCGATGGTCGGACCCGACTACGTGCCGGGTGAGGTCGTACTCGAGAAGAAGCGGCCGAAGCCCCAGCGGATCCTCCTGCACGTCTTCCTGACCGTGCTCGGTCTGCTCTGGCTCGTCCCCCTGGTCCTGAGCCTGTACTCGTCGTTCCGGCCCTTCGCCGAGACCGAGGCCCGGGGCCTGTTGTCGCTGCCCTGTGGCATCGTGGGCGACGCCGACGAGTACTGCACGAGTGAATCGGCTCAGGCCGTGAGCTCGTTCGACTTCAGCAACTACGAATCTGCGCTCGAACGCGGCAAGTTCCTCGACAAGTACTGGAACACGGCTCTGATCCTGGTGCCGTCGCTGATACTCACGCTGTTCCTGGCGTCGTTGGTTGCATTCGCAGCCAGTCGGTTCTCGTGGCGATTCAACATCTTCTTCTTGGTGTTGTTCACGGCTGGAAACCTGCTGCCGCAGCAGATAATCGTCGCGCCGCTGTTCCAGGCCTTCCGCCGCATCCCGCTCGATGACGTGTCTCTGGGCACGATCCTCATGACGGTCGCCTTCATCGGGGCGATGATCTACTGCGTCTACACCGAGCGAGGACGCCTGGCCCAGATCCTGGGCGCTCTGTTCGCCGCGAACCTGCTCATCGGCATCGTCACCGGCATCTTCGGTTCGTCCGTGTCGGTACTGTCGCTGCCGATCGACCTGATCACCGGCGGGCAGGAGGTCGAGATCTCGAACTCGGGCAATCTCAACAACTCGAACTGGGCGATCATCCTGCTGCACGTCGGCTTCCAGGTCGGGTTCTGCACTTTCGTGCTCAGCAACTACATGAAGCTGCTGCCCAAGGAGCTCAACGAGGCCGCTCTCGTCGACGGCGCCGGCCTGTGGACGCTGTATTCGAAGATCATCATGCCGCTGACCCGACCGGCATTGGCTGCGCTCGCCACCCTGGAGTTTGCCTGGATCTACAACGACTTCTTCTGGGCTGTCATCTTCGAGAACCGCGGCGACGACCGGCCCATCACATCGGCGCTCAACAACCTCCAGGGCGAGTTCCTGACCGACACCAGCCAGGTATCGGCGGCCGCCATCTTCGTCATCATTCCGGTGCTCGTCGTCTACTTCGCCCTCCAGAAGCACTTCATCGCCGGGCTCACCCTCGGGTCGACGAAGGGCTGACGTCGGCAGCTGAACGGCGTCAGCTCGAGCCCAGGCGCCGCCCGGGCTCGAACTCGGGGATGTACTCGCCGTGCGCCCCGAGCAGCTCGTCGACCATCGACCAGATCTGATCCAGGTCGAGCTCGGAGCTCGTGTGCGGATCGAGCATGGCGGCGTGGTACACCCGCTCTCGGTCGCCGGTCAGGGCGGCGTCGACGGTCAGCTCCTGAACGTTGATGTTCGTCTGCATCAGGGCCGCCAGGTGCGCCGGCAGCGCGCCGACCTGGGTCGGCTGAACCCCGTTGCCGTCGACCAGGCACGGGACCTCGACACAGGCACCGGCCGGCAGGTTCTCGATCAGACCGTCGTTGGCCACGTTCCCGTAGACGACACGAGGTGTGCCCGTCTCGATGCTGTGAATGATCCCGGCGCCATACTCGACGCTCGGAGCGACGTCGATCTCCGTGTCTGCGGATGTGAGCTCGGCCCGCATCGCTTCCCAGGCATCGATCTGGTACTCGCAGCGGCGGGGGTACTCGTCGATGGGGACGCCGAACCTCGTGACCAGATCCTCTCGCCCGGATTTGATGAACCAGGGCACGTACTCGCTGAAGTGTTCACTCGACTCGGTGACGAAGTATCCGAGCCGGTCGAGCATCTCGTACCGAACGGCGTCCGGAAGACCGATGGTGCCTCCGTCGCTACGACCGGGATGGCCGCGCTCGGGGATGTCGCCGCTGCGACCCAGGGCCCGAATCCGGGGGTAGAGGTCGACGACGCCGTCATCCGTACGCTGTCCGAACTCCAGGAAGAAGGCCATGTGGTTGATGCCGGCACACCGGTACTCGAGGTCGTCGGCGGGAACTCCGATATCGCCGGCGAGCTCTTCGGCGGTGTGCTGCACGCTGTGGCAGAGTCCGACCGTCTCGATGTTCGAGCCCCTGGCAATGGCCATGCAGTTCATCGCCATCGGGTTCACATACTGCAGAAGGGTGGCGTCGGGGCACCGCCTCTCCATGTTCTCGGTCAGGTCCAGGAGAACCGGGATCGTGCGCAGTGCCCGCATGATCCCGCCAATTCCGAGGGTGTCACCGATCGTCTGTCGGAGGCCGTACTTCTTGGGTATCTCGAAGTCGATGACGGTCGATGGGTGGTAGCCGCCGACCTGGAACATCGTGATGACGTGATCGGCGCCGTCGATCGCTTCGTCCTGGCTCGTCGTCGCCGTGATGGTCGGACTGGCGCCGAGGGCCTCGGAGACCTTCTCGCCGACGACCAGGCTGGTCTCCAGCCGCTCCTCGTCGATGTCGTGCAGGCGGAGATCGGAATCGGCCAACTCGGGAAACGACAGGATGTCGCCCATCAGGTTCTTGGCGAAGACCGTGCTTCCGGCGCCGATGAAGGCGATGCTCGTCATGGGGACAAGATACGGCGTGCGGCATAGTCTGCTCGAATGCATTGGAGCGTCGTGGCCCGCGCCCCGGGTCGGGTGAATCTGATCGGGGAGCACACCGACTACAACGACGGTTTCGTGTTGCCGATGGGCCTTCCTTTCGACACCGCGATCGAGGCCCGACCCCGAGACGACGCTCTCGTCGTCCTGCGATCCGAGGGCTACGGGGAGACATCCTTCTCGCTCGCCGATGACCCTGAGGAGGTGGCGGGCTGGGCTCGGTACATCGCCGGGATGGCCCGATTCATGGCCGAGGACGGGCTCGAGGTGGGCGGTTTCGACGCGACGATCACCACGACCATTCCCGTAGGAGCCAGTCTCTCGTCGTCGGCCGCCCTGGAGGTCGCCGCCGGATTCGCATTGTGCGGACTAGCGGGCGCCGATCCCGACCCCATCTCCATTGCTCGCTGCGGCCAGCGGGTCGAGAACGAGATCGTCGGGCTCAACAGCGGGATCATGGACCAGCTGATCTCGGCCACCGCCATCGACGGTTCCGCCTTGCTGATCGACTGCCGCGACCTGTCCTTCACGCCGACCCCTCTGCCCGAGAGCACCGCGGTCCTGATCATGGACACGATGACCCGGCGTGAGCTCGTCGACTCTGAGTACGACGCCCGCCGGGCCTCGTGTGAGCGGGCGGCTGCGGCCATGGGCGTAACCGCACTCCGCGATGCCGACCTCGCCGGGCTCGATGAGGTCCCCGATCCCGTCGACCAAAAGCGCGCCCGTCACGTCATCGAAGAGAATGCCCGTGTCTTGGCGGCGGTCGATGCGCTCGGCCGGGGTGACGCCGCCGAGTTCGGGCGCCACATGAACGCGAGCCACGAGAGCCTGAGCACGCTCTACGAGGTCTCGTCTCCGGCGCTCGATTCGATCGCCGCCCACGCTCGCGATCACGACGGCTGTTTCGGCGCCCGCATGACCGGCGGCGGCTTCGCCGGATGCGCGGTCGCGCTCGTTCGAGGACCCGCCGCCGAGGAGGTGACCGAATCCGTCCGTCGCAGCTACGGTGCCGAGTCGGGTACCGAGCCCGACATCTGGACCGTACGCCCCTCGGCGGGCGCAACGGTCGACATCCGAGAGGATCACCAGTGACCCGCACCGTCACCGCCCCGAGGGGCGACGTCTCGATCACGATCTCGCTCGTCGACGGGATTCCCCGTTTTGAGGTTCTCCGGGGCCATGTTTCTGTGCTGACCGGGCGGTTGGGTCTCGTCACCGACGACGCCGATCTGAGCACGGCCCTGGTGTGGGGACACGTCGACGAACAAGAGGTCCGCTGCTCGTTCTCGCTACCTCACGGGAAGCGCCGAGCGGCCTCTGCCGTCGGCAACGAGGTCGCGGTCACCCTGGAAGCTGGAGGTGGTGCCCGGTTGGTGGTGGTCGCCCGCGCCTTCGATGACGGAGTGGCGTTTCGATACCACTTGCCCGAACCGGCCCGGCGGACATTCGTCGAGGAGGCGACCACATTCGAGTTCGTCGACGCCGGTCGAGCCTGGATTCAGCCGACGGACGTCCCCGACTACACCCAGCCTGCCTACGAGGCCGTCCATGTCAACGGAGGGCCCATCGGGCAGGCCCCGCCGGGCCCGTCATGGAACCTGCCGGCGCTGTTCGAGACCGCCGGCACCTGGGTGATGCTCACCGAATCGGACACCGACGGCCACTACTTCGGCGGCCACATCTCCTCCCTCGACGACGAACGGGGCTATCGGTGGACCGCACCGCAGAGCGGCGAAGGAGACGGGGTCGGCGACGTCGCCCCGACGCACGACAGCCCCTGGACTCTGCCCTGGCGGGTGTTGGCCATCGGCGACCTGGACCGCGTTGTCGAGTCCGACCTGGTGAGGCTGCTGGCCGGCCCCGGACAGGAGCCAGCCGAGTGGATCAGGCCCGGCCGGGTGTCCTGGAGTTGGTGGAGCGACCACGACAGCCCCCAGAACCTCGACGCGCTTCGCGACTTCATCGACCTGGCCGCCGAGATGGGGTGGGAGTACTCACTGATCGACGCCAACTGGAACCTCCACGACGAGTCCGACATCCGGGCGCTGATCGACCATGCGACCAGCGTCGAGGTCGGGGTGTTCCTCTGGTACAACTCCGGCGGTCCCAACAACCACGTCACCGAACAGCCGCGTGACCGCATGTTCGACCACGAGGTCCGTCGGGCCGAGTTCGCCCGCCTGGCCGAGTGGGGGGTGGTCGGCGTCAAGGTCGACTTCTGGCAGAGCGACAAGGCCGAATCGAACGAGCGCTATCTGGCGCTCGCCGAGGATGCCTACGATGCCGGCCTCATGGTCAACTACCACGGCTGCACGATCCCCCGGGGATGGGAGGTGCGGTTCCCGAACATCATGACGATGGAGGCGGTCCGGGGGGCCGAGCAGTACGGCTTCGAACCGAGCTTCACCGATGACGCCCCTTGGCTCAACACGATCCTCGCCCTCACCCGCAACGTGGTCGGGTCGATGGACTACACCCCGGTCACGTTCTCCGACATCGCCCACCCCCACACCACCACCAATGCCCACGAGCTGGCCCTCGCCGTCGTGTTCGAGAGCGCCCTGGGTCATTTCGCCGATTCCGCCACCAGCTATCGGTCTCAGCCAGAGGCCGTGCGAGCCTTCCTGCGCGACGTGCCGGTGGCGTGGGACGAGACCCGGCTGCTGAGCGGCGAGCCCGGCGACCACGTCGTCTTGGCCCGCCGTGACGGTTCCCAGTGGTGGGTCGGTGGAATCAACGGCACCGCCGAGGCTCGAACGCTCGAGCTCGACCTGGGCCGGATCGGACCGGGTCGATTCACGTTGTTCGGGGACGGAGACGACGACCGCACCATCGAGGTCACCGACATCGACGTCGACGGCCCCTTCACCGTGACGATGTCGGGGCGGGGCGGATTCTCCCTGGCCCCCGGCAGTGGCGACGACTCATGACCGAGCCTTCGATCGACCAGCTGCTCGACCCCGAGGTCACATCGATCAACCGACTACCCATGACGGGCATCGGGCCGCTGCGGCCCACTGCCGTCGACTTGGACGGCGCATGGGACTTCCTCCTCGTTCCCTCGCCCGCCGATGTTCCGACCGGCTGGCTCGAGTCCGATCACGACCGATCGGGTTGGCGGAAGATCCAGGTTCCAGGGGTATGGACTCGGCAAGGCACCGACGACCTTCCCCACTACACGAACATCATGATGCCGTGGCCGGGACGCCCGCCCCAGGTTCCGGCGGCCAACCCGACCGGCCTGTATCGCACGACCTTCGAACGCCCGGCGGGCGATCGCATCCTCATCGAGGTCGGCGGGTTCGAGTCGATGCTCGTCCTCTGGTGCAACGGCGAGTACGTCGGCATGGGCAAGGACAGCCGTCTCGCCTCGGCCTTCGACCTGACCCCGCACCTGGTCGACGGGACGAACGAGCTGGCCGCCCTGGTCACGCGGTGGTGCGATGCCACCTGGATCGAGGATCAGGATCACTGGTACCACGCCGGGATTCACCGATCGGTGCGGCTCGTCACGACCCCAGCCGCCCGGATCGAGGATGTCGTGATCGCAGCCGACTACGACTCCGAGACCGGTGGCCACCTCGACGTCCAGGCCATCATCGCGACCGACCACCGGCTGGAGTCAGGCTGGTCCGTCCGGATCGACTCGGCCGAGCTCACCATCGACATGACTGCGCCCGTGCCCGTCGAGCCCCATCCGACCGGCATCGAGGCTCAGGTGGATGCCTACGACTTCCAAGGCCTCGCAGCCCACATCGTGAGACCGCAGCTGACGGTCGAACCCTGGAGTTCGGAGTCACCCCGCCTCTACGAGCTGCACGTATCGCTCCTCGACGCCCACGGGAACCTGGTCGATCGCATTGAGCACAGAGTCGGCTTCCGGGCTGTCGAGATCAGCGACCGGCAGCTGCTCGTCAACGGCGCGCCGGTAATGATCGCCGGCGTCAACCGCCACGACCACCACCCGGACACGGGCAAGACACTCTCCAGAGACGAGATTCGGGCCGAGCTGGTCTCGATGAAACAGCACAACATCAACGCTGTCCGCACCGCCCACTACCCGAACGACCCCATGCTGGTCGAGCTCTGCGATGAGCTGGGCCTCTATGTCGTGGCCGAAGCCAACGTCGAGGCCCACGCCCTCCACGACTCGCTGCTCGCCTCGCCCCTGTTCGACCAGGCCGTGCTCGACCGGGTGCGGCGCATGGTCTTGCGAGACCGGTCGCACCCGTGTGTCATCGGCTGGTCGCTCGGCAACGAGTCCGGGCACGGCCCCGTCCACGATGCGGCTGCCGCGTGGATCCGGTCGATCGACCCCACCCGGTTCGTGCAGTACGAGGGTGCTGACAACGTGCGAGGCCGTCCCCACGGCACCAAGACGCCGACGATTCCACCCACGGCGTCGCAACGCCTCGTCTCCGACGTTGTGTGCCCCATGTATGCGTCGGTCGAGGAGATCGTCACCTGGGCCCGATGGGCCGAGGCGGAGAACCTGGACGATCGGCCGCTCATCCTCTGTGAGTACACCCACGCCATGGGCAACTCGAACGGGGGACTCGTCGACTACTGGGAGGCCTTCCGTTCGCTGCGGGCCCTCGGAGGGGGGTTCGTCTGGGATTGGAAGGACCAGGGGTTACGAGAGACGACCGACGACGGGGTCGAGTGGTTCGCCTACGGCGGCCACTACGGCGACGAGCCCAACGACGGCAACTTCTGCATCAACGGGCTCGTCGACCCCGACGGCCACCCCCATCCCGGCCTCATCGAGCTGAAGTGGCTGGCGCGGCCGGTGGCCATCGTGGCCGCCGACAACGGTCGGCTGACGATCGAGAACCGGCGCAGCCACACCGACCTCTCCGATCTGGTCGTCCGCTACGAGGTGGAGGTCGACGGTCGGCCGTCGGGAGATGGCCGGCTCGAGCTGCCCACCGTGGCGCCCGGCGAGACCGTCACCATCGATCATCCGATTGCCGTACCCGCCATAGAGCCCGCCGATGCCATCACGGTCACCTACTTCGCCGAACTGGCCACCGGCACAGACTGGGCCGAGGCCAGGCACTGCGTCGGCCACGATCAGTTCGTATTCGTGGAGTCGGGGGAGCCGACTCGCCCACCATCACGGTCCGATGTCGACCTCGGAGCTCTCGTCGAGTCGATCACCCCGACTCTGTGGCGCCCTCCCACCGACAACGACGGGGTCGGGCAGGGGTGGATGCACGAGGTCAGCGGCATACGTCCCCAGTGGGTCGCCTGGGGGCTCGATCGAATCGCCGTCGAGCTGACAGATGTTTCCGAGCGGGCCGAAGGAGGGAACCGTACGGTCGAACGTTCATCGAGGCTCGTCGGAGAGTTCGATGCGGCCAGTCACCTGCTTCGAGCCACTTTCGGCGCTGATGGCTCGGTACGTATCGTCGAGGAGCTGGAAATCCCCGACGCCTGGACCGATCTGCCCCGCATCGGATCGACATTCACGGTCGACACCTCACTGGGTGGGGTGCGCTGGTTCGGCTTGGGTCCCGACGAGACCTATCCCGACCGCCGTTCCGCCGCCCGGATCGGGCTCTGGTCCGATTCGGTGCGGGATCAGTACCACCGCTTCGTGGTGCCTCAAGAGCACGGAGCCCACGTCGACACCCGGTGGTTCGAGCTGCTCGACGCCGAGGGACACGGCATCCGGGTCACGGGGGAGCCGACCGTGATCTTCTCGGCCCGTCAGCACAGCGACTCCGTTCTGACGGCGGCGACCACACTCGCCGAGCTCACGCCCGACGATCGCATCGAGGTGCACGTCGATTTCGCCGTCCGCGGCCTCGGCACCGCCGCTTGTGGTCCTGACACGGCCGAGGAGTTCCGCATCGGTCCCGGCCGGTACCGATGGGCCTGGTGGCTGAGCGCGGTCTGATCGGGCGCCCGCGGGCGCCGTTTGGCTACGGTCGAGATGTGCAGACCGATGGCGGCTCCGGTGGACCCGACGACATGGCCCCGTTCATCGAGTTCCTCGGTACCCTCGGTGTGGCGCCCTCCGACGTGCCCGACGACCCGGTCGACGCCGCCGCGATGGCCGCCGACGTCGTTTTCACGCGAGGAGACACGATGTCAATGCGTGATCTCGCCGATGGGTCGGGGCTCACACTCGACGAGGCGGCGGCGCTCTTTCGCTACCTCGGAGTGCGGGTCGACGATCCCAACGAGATCATGTTCTCGGCCCAGGATCTCTCCTTGTGTGAGTTCTTGCGAGGCGCTCTCGGTCCGCTCACCCCGGACGAGGCCCGCGAGCTCCTCAACGTGCTCGGGGCATCGTTGGCTTCGATCGCCGAGGCCGCCGTCAGTGCCCATGTGCAAGGTCCTGAGGCTCGCGTCGAGAACTACCTCGAGGGAGCCCGACTGAACGCGGCGATGGGAGAGCTCGGGCTCGGCATGGGCGTGCAGTTGGCTGCCGTCTTCCGGCATCATCTCCGGCAGTCGTCGCTTCGCCAACGCCGAACTCAGAGCCTCGAGTCACGAGCGGTAGTCGAGCTGACGATCGGATTCGTCGACCTCGTGGGATTCACGCCTCTTTCCCAGACGCTCGATCCGGCCCGGATCGTCGGGCTGGTGACCACATTCGAGTCGCGGGCCCACGAGTTGGCCCACGATCATTCTGTGCGGGTCGTGAAACTGATCGGCGACGAGGTCATGTTCGCGGCGGAACACCCTGCTCCGGCCGCTGCCTTTGCGCTCGGGATGATCGAGACTTTCGGTTCGGACGAGGTCGTGCCGCGGGGTGGTCTGGCCGCCGGCCCCCTCGTGACCGTCCACGGTGACTACTTCGGTCCTGTCGTCAATCTGGCCTCACGCCTGGTTGGTGAGGCCGTTCCCGGGGAGATACTCGTCGACGAGATCGTTGCCGCCGACGTCCCCACCGAGCCGGCCGGTCGGCGAATGCTCAAGGGCTTCGAGACCCCGGTCAGCGTTCACACGCTCACGCCGTCATAGCCGTCTGGCCCGTGGGCGATGTCCCGTCTGAGCGGCTTACCGCCCCGAAAACGCAGAAATCGACGCCGCCGGGGCGACCGCTCCCCGGGTGGCGTCGATTTCGAATTGTCGGCGAAGATCAGTCGACGACGCGATCCTTCAGGCCCTTGGCCGGCTTGAAGGTCGGGTAGGTGCGAGCGGAGATCTGGATCTGCTCGCCAGTAGCCGGGTTGCGGCCCATGCGGGCGGCCCGATGCTTGGTGGCGAAGGTACCGAACCCGCCGATCGTGACCTTGCGACCGGCGTCGAGCTCGACGGCAATGATGCCGTGACCGGACTCCGTACTGAAGATCGCATCGACGATGTCGCCGGCCTGCGCTTGGGTGATGTCGACCTTCTTGGCCAGCTTCGCAGCCATCTCGGTCTTGTTCATGGGATTCTCCTAAGTTGCTTGCCTTGTGCGTTTGCGGTCCGTGAAGACCCCCGTCGCTTTGCCCGCAAAGTAACGGAACCTCAAGCGCGACTGGTGGATTTCCCAATGACTGTGGGCGTTTTCGCGCTCTCAGTAGCAACGGCTCCAGCCCGGATTCGCGCCGCGAGTTCGGCGATCGCCGGCACTCCGGCTCTCACGAAGGACTTGGACCGGAACCACGGCGCTCGGGTCGGAACCAGCTCGATGATCGTCAGGTTCAGCGAGGGCGAGGGCCGTAGGCGCAGGATGGCCGACCGACGCCCGACAACACCGGTGCGCAGCCGAGCCGGCCACGAACGAGGGGTGAGCTCCGACTCGCGCGGGGCGGTGGCAGGCGAAGCATCGACGGTGAGCGGCCCCACCGGAGAGGCGAGAGCGGTTTCGGTGACCGATTCGGCCAGAGCGAGGCCCGGTGGGACCAGCACCGGCGTCACCACGTCCTCACTCGACCCCCGGCGGGACGCGCTGTCGACCACCGGGCCCAGTCGGGGGCCCCTGGCGGCCTGGTAGCCCCCGCCCTGTCCAACCTGGTCGCCGATCCAGCGGCCGGCCCCCCGCAAGGCTGGTCCGACCTCGAGCGGATCGGGTGGCTGGTGGACCTCGATATCGGAATCGCCGTCGTCGACGAGCACGATACGAACGCAACCGGATTGTCCCGTCATCGTTCCCTCCGGGTTGCCGACGAGATCAGCTTGCCTGCCCGCCGAACGCTTGGCCAGGACCGGGCGGGTTCAGGGCAGGTCGGCCAGGGCAGTCGGGTCGGCCAGGAGCTCCTCCGCCGCCGCCAGCTCCGGGGCAAGCACCCGATCGGGACCAGGGCCGTCGACCCTTGTGCGGAGCAGTGTCAACGCCGCCTCGATGGATGGGGCCGATCGGATAGGACCGCGCAGGTCGATGGCCCGGCCGGCCGTCACCCACTCGATGGCCAGTATGCGGCGGGTGTTGCCGACCACGCGGCGGAGCTTGCGGGCCGCCGACCACGCCATGGACACGTGGTCCTCCTGCATGGCCGAGGTCGGCAGCGAGTCCACACTGGCCGGTGCCGCCAGGCGTCGGTTCTCGGCGGCCATGGCCGCGGCGGTGTACTGGCCGATCATCAAACCGCTGTCGACGCCCGGATCGTCGGCGAGGAAGGGAGGTAGACCGGCGTTGCGGTTCTGATCGAGCAGGCGGTCGATGCGCCGCTCGGCGATGGCTCCGACCTCGGCCAGAGCGATGGCGGCGAAGTCGGCGGCGAACCCCAGAGGGGCGCCGTGGAAGTTGCCGCAGGATTCGACCCGGCCGTCGGGGAGCACGACCGGGTTGTCGATGGCGGCTTCGAGCTCGATCTCGACCGTCGTTCGAAGGATGGCGATGGTGTCGCGGGCGGCGCCGTTGACCTGAGGAGTGCAGCGGATGGAGTAGGCGTCCTGAACCCGGGAGTCGCCCTCGAGATGACTGGCGACGATCGCCGAACCGGCCAGCCATTCCCGCAGGTTGGCCGCACTCGTGGCCTGCCCGGGGTGGGCTCGCAGCTCCATCAGATCTGCGGCATAGGCCCGATCTGTGGCCAGAACGCCCTCGACGGTGTGGGCTGCGGTCATGTCGGCGTGGTCCAGAAGCGCTTCGGCGTCGGCCACGGCCAGGGCGAGCATGCCCAGGATGCCGTCGGTGCCGTTCGTCAGGGCGAGACCCTCCTTTTCGGCCAGGACGATCGGCTCCAGTCCGGCGTCGGTGAGGGCGACGGCGGCGGTCTTCCGCCGTCCCGAGACATCGACCTCCCCCTCGCCGAGCAGAGCCAGTGCGCAGTGGGCCAACGGGGCCAGATCGCCACTGGCGCCCAACGACCCGTGCTCGGGCACGACAGGGGCGATGCCGGCGTTCAACAGAGAGACGATCGCCTGGGCGACCTCCGGTCGCGCTCCGCTGTGACCGAGGGCCAGGGTACGGGCCCGCAGGAGCATCATGGCCCGCACGGTCTCGACCTCGATCGGCTCGCCCATCCCCGCCGCGTGCGAGCGGATCAACGAGGCCTGAAGGGCCGCTCGACGATCCGCGGCGATGACCGTGTCGGCCAGCGCGCCGAAGCCGGTGCTCACCCCGTAGGTCGGCGCTTCGCCGGCCAACCGCTCCACGATCTCCCGGGCGACCGTCATTCGCTCGATCGCGCCGTCGGTGAGCTCGACGGCCGTGTTGTTGCGGGCCACGTCTACGACGGCTTCGACGGTCACTCCGGGCCCGTCGAGGTGAAGCGTCACGATCGTCCCTGCGGTGGGCGAATTGGGCTCTGACTCACGGTGTCGACAAGCTAGAGAGGGGCCTTGCACAATGCAAGGAAGCCGATACTCGACGGGGGTGGTCGAACGTGACTGATTCGCGGAACGCGGGATCAAGAGGACCCATACACGCACCGACGGGATCGACGCTCACATGCCGGGCCTGGCCCCAAGAGGCGGCGTTTCGGATGCTCCAGAACAACCTCGATCCCGACGTGGCGGAACGACCCGAGGATCTGGTCGTCTACGGCGGCACGGGCCGGGCCGCCCGGTCCTGGCCCGCCTACGACGCCATGCTGCGCACTCTCACGACGCTGGCCGACGACGAGACGATGCTCGTGCAGTCCGGGAAGCCGGTCGGCGTGCTCCGCACCCACGAGTGGGCGCCGCGGGTGCTCATCGCCAACTCGAATCTCGTCCCCGACTGGGCCAACTGGGACGAGTTCCGCCGGCTCGAGCACCAGGGTCTGACCATGTACGGCCAGATGACCGCCGGCTCGTGGATCTACATCGGCACCCAGGGCATCCTCCAGGGGACCTACGAGTGCTTCGCCGCCATCGCCCGCCAGCGATTCGGCGGCACCCTCGCCGGCACCTTGACCATCACGGCCGGACTCGGCGGCATGGGGGGAGCCCAGCCCCTCGCCGTCACGATGAACGACGGAGTGGTTCTGTGCATCGAGGTCGACCCGGCTCGGGTGCAACGCCGGCTCGAGACCCGCTACCTCGACGAGGTGGCCGACGACTACGACGACGCCCTCAGGCGATGCGAGGCCGCCGTGGCCGATCGGCGGCCCCTGTCTGTCGGTCTCATCGGCAATGCCGCCGACCTGTTGCCCCGCCTGCTTGCTGACGATGTGAGCGCCGACATTGTCACCGACCAGACCTCGGCGCACGATCCACTGTCCTACGTACCGAACGACCTGTCTCCCGAGGTGGCCGACTCCATGCGGGAGCAAGATCCCGACGACTACACCCGCCGGGCCCGGATAGCCATGGCGACCCACGTGCAAGCCATGGTCGGCTTCCTCGACAAGGGCGCCGAGGTGTTCGACTACGGCAACAGCCTGCGGGCCGAGGCCGAGCTGGGCGGCTACGACCGGGCCTTCGCCTACCCCGGGTTCCTGCCCGCCTACATCCGTCCCCTCTTCTGCGAGGGCAAGGGCCCATTCCGCTGGGTCGCCCTGTCGGGAGACCCCGCCGATATCGCCGCCACGGATCGGGCCGTTCTGGAGGAGTTCCCCGACGACGAGGCCTTGGCCCGATGGATTCGACTGGCCGGCGAGCGGGTCGCGTTCCAGGGCCTGCCCGCCCGGATCTGCTGGCTCGGCTACGGCGAGCGTCACCGCCTCGGTCTGCGATTCAACGAGATGGTCAGAACCGGCGAGCTGTCGGCCCCCATCGTGATCGGTCGTGATCATCTCGACTCGGGGTCGGTCGCATCGCCCTACCGCGAGACCGAAGACATGGCCGACGGCAGCGACGCCATCGCCGACTGGCCACTGCTCAACGGGCTGGTCAACACCTGCTCGGGAGCGACGTGGGTGAGCATTCATCACGGCGGCGGAGTCGGAATCGGCCGTTCGATCCATGCCGGACAGGTGTCGCTGGCCGATGGAACCGACATGGCATCTCAAAAACTCGAAAGGGTGCTGACCAACGACCCGGCGACTGGTGTCATACGCCACGTCGACGCCGGGTACGACGAAGCGGCCGAGGTGGCCGCCGACCGAGGAGTGCGGGTACCGATGAGGGAGGGGGAGTGAGCGAACCCAAGGAATACGAATGGATCGAACTGGGTGCGGCCGAGGACCCGCCCGATCACGAGTTCGCCTCGACCGAGCGCTACAAGGGCGACATCGCGTTGCTCAACTACCTGCTCCACGACCTCCGTGTGCTGATGCGGCGGCACGCCAAGGGGGAGATCGCACTGGATCCCTACGACGTGGTCACATGGGAGGTGCACGGTCTGCAGAGGCGCACCGTCGTCTGCGATCCCGAGTCCCTTCTCGGCACCGGTCCCGTGCACGTCGTCGGCTTCTTCGGCGATCGCCGTGAGGACGCCGATCAACGCGCTGTCGACCTGAGCGAGTTCAACCTGATCGACGAGTTCCGGACATATCCGGGGATCCTCAGCTACAGCTCGACGGAACTGGTCGACCACTACTGGGCCAACCTCGTCGTCCACACCCACCCCGACGACCGCGAGACCTGGCGACACAGTGACGTGCACGTTCACGCCGTCGACGAAGTGGCGCCCGACGCCTATCACTCGGTTCGCATCCACAACGGCTTCATCCGCGACGGTGTGGTCGGATCGCGCACCGTCAACCTCGTGCGCACCAAGTACTGGGACTACGAGTGCGATCCGGTCTGGGTGGCCTGCAGGCAATTGCCGGGCGGCCAGTCGGAGAGCCTCACCGGTCCGGCCGCTTGAGACCCCATCCCCGGCCGCCGGGCGCCTTGCGTTTAGCGTTTCGTCATGACTGCGTACTGGTTCGAGTACGCCTGGCTCGGGGGCGACAAGGCGACTCCAAACGTGCTCGTGACCGTGGAGGGCGAACGCATCACGGCCGTCGAGACCGACGTACCCCTGCCCCCGGTCGACTCGGTACAGCTACACGGCCTTACCCTCCCGGCTCTCGCCAATACCCACAGCCATGCCTTCCAGCGCGTTCTACGGGGGCGGACCCACGAGCGCCGGGGCAGCTTCTGGACCTGGCGCCAGCAGATGTATGCGGCGGCGGCGGCGCTCCAGCCGGAGAGCTACTTCGACCTGGCCCGGGGCGTCTTCGCCGAGATGGTCGAGGCCGGTTTCGGGGTGGTCGGCGAGTTCCACTACGTGCACCACAAACCCGATGGTTCGGCCCACGATCGAGCGAACGCAATGGGCGAGGCGGTGGCTGCAGCGGCGGCTGAAGCGGGAATCCGCCTGACCCTGCTCGACACGCTCTACCTCTACGGTGGATTCGCCACCGACGGGTCCGACCCCTACCAGCCCCTGCAACCCGAACAGGAGCGATTCAGCGACGGCTCGGTGTGGGCGTGGGTGGAACGGGCTCGGGCCCTGAAGATGGCCATCGAGGACGCCACGGTCCTCGTCGGCGGCGCCATTCACTCGGTTCGTGCTGTCGATCCGATGGCGATGCGCGTGGCGGCGGAGTGGTCGAGCGAACACCAGGCCCCGCTGCACGTGCACGTCGCCGAGCAGCGCCAGGAGGTCGAGGAGTGCGAGGATCAGTTCGCCTGGTCCCCGGTCGAGCTGCTGAGGCGCGAAGAGGTATTGGGGCCCCGCACCACGCTGATACACGCCACCCATGTGTCCGACGACGATCGGGCCGCCATCGCCGAGAGCGGCTCGTCGGTGTGTGTCTGCCCGACGACCGAACGCGACCTGGCCGACGGGACCGCACCGGCGCGGTCGCTCGTCGACGCCGGCGTCTCTTTGAGCATCGGCACCGATTCCCACGCTTTCATCGACGGCTTCGAGGAGATGCGGGCGATCGAGCTCGACCAGAGGTTGCTCACGCTCGAGCGGGGCCTCCACCCTTCGCTGGAGCTGCTCGAGATGGGCACCCGCAATGGCTACCGGGCCCTCGGTTGGCCCGATGGCGGGCGCATCGAGGTCGGCAACCTGGCCGATTTCACGACCATCGACCTCGAGTCGGCACGAACCGCCGGTTCCCAGGCGGATTCACTTCTCGGAGCCGCCGTGTTTGCCGCGGCGGCCGAGGACGTGCGCACCGTCGTTATCGGGGGCCGCCTGATGGTGGAGAACGGTCGCCACACCCGGATCGAGACCGCCGAAGCTCTCAGTGCGGCAATCGCCGCCGTCGCCCCGTGACAACCGTCGTCGTAGACAACATCGGAGAGCTGATCACCAACGTCTCGGGAGCGGGAGCCGGCCCCCTCGGAATCGTCACCGATGCCTCGGTGGTGTTCGAAGGCGACAGGATCCTTGCGATCGGGTCGGCCGGCCAGGTGGGCGACGAACGAATCGACGTTGCCGGGCGAGCCGTGCTGCCCGGCTTCGTCGACTCCCACACCCATCTGGTCTTCGCCGGCGATCGGGCCGAGGAATTCACTCGACGGATGGCCGGCGAGCCCTACGACGGGGGCGGCATTCGGTACACCACCGAGGTCACGAGATCGTGCCCGGCCGACGAGCTCAGATCACTCCTCGCGGCCCGACTGGCCGAGGTTCATCGGGCCGGCACGACGACCGTGGAGATCAAGAGTGGCTACGGGCTCGACGTGACCAGCGAGGCGCTCCATACGGCTCTGGCGGCCGAGGTCACGCCCGAAGTGACCTTCCTGGGCGCCCACGTGGTGCCGACCGAGTACGGGGGGCGCATCGACGACTACGTCGAGCTCGTGTGCTCAGACATGCTCGCCGCATCCGCTCCGAACTCCCGGTGGGTCGACGCCTTCTGTGAGACCGGGGCCTTCGACCCCGACCAGAGCCGCGCCGTGCTCGAGGCGGGACGGGCGGCCGGGCTGGGGTTGCGCCTCCACGCCAACCAGCTGGGACCGGGGGCCGGCGTCGCCCTCGGCGTCGAGCTCGGGTGCGCCTCGGTAGACCACTGCACCTATCTGACCGACGACGACATCGACGCCCTCGCCGCCAGCGACACGGTCGCGACCTACCTGCCCGCGACGGACTTCAGCACCCGTCAGCCCTATCCCGATGCCCGCCGGGCCATGGATGCCGGAGTGACCGTGGCGCTGGCATCGAACTGCAACCCGGGCTCGAGCTACACATCGTCGATCAGCTTCTGTATCGCTCTCGCCGTGCGTGACATGCACATGACGATCGACGAGGCAATCGCGGCTGCCACTCTCGGCGGCGCTGCGGCCCTGCGCCGCGACGACGTGGGCCGGTTGCAGGTCGGCGGACCCGCCCACATGGTCGTTCTCGATGCCCCGTCCCGGCACCACCTGGCGTACCGTCCGGGTGTGCCTCTGATCTGGCGCACGATCGGTTCATCGTTTTCCATCCATCCCGAGACGGAGGTCTCGCCATGACCGACCCCCGGGTCCCCAATCCGAGCGAACACAACCAGTGGTACCCGTTCCTCGACCGGCCTCTGCCTCCCGACGTCGACGGCGTCCTGACCAACCCACCCGTGATCCCGGTGGCCGATGCCGACCCCAAGCCCGACCACGCTCGGTTCGTCGTGGTGGGTGCCGGGATTCACGGCATGTCGGCCGCCTACCACCTGGCCATGTATCTGGAGCGCTCGGGATCGGGGAAGGGTTCGGACGTCGTCCTCATCGACAAGCAGGGGCCGGGCGCCGGCGCGACCGGGCTGGCCTGTGGCTGCGTTCGCAACATGTACATGACGGGTCCGCTGCACGCGATCCTTCGCGCCAGCGTCGAGGTGTGGGAATCGGACCCCATCAACTTCGGCTTCCAGCAGGTCGGATACGTCTCGGTCGGCGAGGAGAACCAGGTCGAGGACTACCTGCGCATCCACGAATCCCAGAACGCGTCAGGTTTCCGCAGCGACGTGCACATCGGCAAGGACGCCGAGGCTTTCCTCACCGGGCTGTGGCCCGATTTCCAGATGGGCACCGCTCATGTCGCACTGCACGAGCATCGATCGGGCTACGCGGGCACTCACATGGTGATGTGGGGGCTCGACCAGAAGTGCCGGCAGTGGGGTGTGCAGCGGGCCTACGGTGTCACCGTCACCGGCTACGACACCGACGCCTCGGGTTCGGTCACGGCGGTGGAGACCGACCAGGGACCGATCGCCTGCGACCAGGTCGTGATCGGCGCCGGCGCCTGGACGCCGCAGCACTGGGAGTGGCTGGGCGGTCCGTCGTCGCTCGACATGCACTACGCCGACGGCACGGTGGTCGAGAACGCTGACATGTGGACCTACTGGCGCCTGCTCGAGGGCGAGGTGATCCTCCCTGATGGCGTCGACTTCCGCACCGCCGACCTGAAGGATTCGCCGGTGCTGCACGTCGAGCTGATGGACACGCCCGTGTACGGCTACGACGGCGAGATGATCCTCGATCACGTGTACACGTACACGCGCTACGCCGCCGAACGAGTCGGTGTGCCCGGACTGCAGGGCGGCACCATTCCGATCAAGCTCGGCCATCGGGCGAGCGCCGAACCATACGGCCACCTGAACGACGAGTACCAGGCCGACGACTGGTTCCCCGAGTACTACACGCGCACGCTCGAGATGCTCTTCGGGCGGTTCGAGGACTTGAGCAAGCACTTCAAGCAAAGACGCAATGGCGGCATCGGGGCCTTCACGCCCGACAACGTGCCGATCTTCGACTCGATGGCCGACAACGCCTTCGTCATCGCCGACTCGAACCACGGGTTCAAGATGATCGGTGTGGGCAAGCTCCTCGCCCGCAAGCTCGTCTACGGCGAGGACCCCGAGGAGCTACGCCCCTTCGCCTTCAGCCGTTTCGCCGACGGCTCCACGTTCGGGACCACGAACTCGAACAGCCCCTGGGTGTGACCCTCCGGGCCACTACCTACCTCGGGGACAACACGATTCCCATCCTCGCCGAGCTCGTTGAGGGTCTGCTCGGCGCCGGCGTCGACATCGAGTTCGATACTTCGCTGGAACCAGGGGAGCGGGACGAGATCATACGGGCGGGCGAAGCCGATCTCGTATGGGCGTGCGGTCTGCTCACGGTCGACCTGATCGAGGCGGGGGTGGATCTCGACATCGTGGCGGCGCCGATGTTCCAAGGGGAGTCGGGAGCGACATACCGCTCCGTGATCGTCGTGAGAGCCGACGATCCGGCCCGCGAGGTGTCAGACACCTTTGGCCGCCGTGTCGCGATCAACGAACACGAATCGTGGTCGGGATACCACGGATTCGGGCGATGGTTGGCCGGTCAGGGTTCGACGATCGAGGAATATCCGACCGAGGTGCTGACCGGATCGCATCGCAACTCGGCGCTGGCCATCGCCGAAGGAGTGGCCGACGTGGCCGCCATCGACCACACCGTGTGGGATCACCTGGTGAGGACGGAGCCGGCGGTAGAACGGCTTCGGTTGTTGACCACGACAAGCGATTGGCCGGCGCCCCCGTTCTCGGTCAGGCGAGGCGACCCAGACGGCTTGGCGGGCGTCCTACCCGGGCTGCGGCCGTCCGGCCTCGACCGGATCGTCCCGGCCGCAACCGGCGACTACCACTCCATGCGCGCAACCTGACACCCTCAGCAAGAGGGGTCAGACCCCTCTTGTCCATGGCGACTACCACTCCATGCGCGCAACCTGACACCCTCAGCAAGAGGGGTCAGACCCCTCTTGGGTGGGACCCCTTGCCCTATGGCCGTTTGACCGGGGAGTCATAGGGTGAGATATGGCCGAGGAGCCAGAATCAGGGCTCGAGCAGAGACTTCGCGAACTCGAACAGCGCGTGGCGTCGCTCGAGGCTGAGGTCGCGGATCGGCCGGCCCGAAGGCTCGTGCCCCCACCAGCCCCGCCGCCCCCGACCGCAGCTGCGGTGCCAGCGCCGCCTCCGCCCCCGACCGGGGCCCCCGTTCCGCCCCCACGCCCCGGAGCGCCGTCGGCAGCCAGCTGGCAGCCCCGTCCGGTAGCTCGCCCCGACGTTGCGGGTTGGGCCCGCGATCTCTCGACCGAGGTCGTGCTCAAATGGGCCGGGCTGCTGCTGCTCTTCCTGGCCGCCGTCTTCCTCGTCAGTACGGCGATCAGCCGGGGGTGGATCGGACCGGAGCTGCAGCTCCTGGGGGTCGTGACCCTCGGTGCCAGCCTGGTCGGTGCCGGCCTGCGACCGCAGCTCCGCTCCGGCCCCTGGGGCAAGTCTCTCGTCGCCGTAGGTGTGGCGGTGTGGTTCACCTCGTGCGGTGCTCCCTCCCAGTGGCTCGACCTGGGTGGAGTCGGATGGGGTCTGGCCGGAGCCGGGCTCACCGGAGCTGTCGGGGTGGCTCTCGCCCGATTGATCGACAGCCGGCTCGTAGCCTTCACGACCTTCTTCGGCCTCGTCGTCGTGCCGCTATGGGTATCGGCGGTCGACGAGTACGGCGCCATCGCCTACCTCGTCGCCATGATCATTGTCGTAGCCGTCTTCCATGGCCTCTACGTCGATCGGGACTGGCCGCTCCTGTACATCACGGTGGCGCTGGTGTCGGGTCTGCTCTCCTTCGCCGGCGCGTTCGAGGATGATCAGTCCCACACCACGCTGCAGGTACTTCTGATCGCGCTGGCACTACTGCACTGGCTGGCACCCGCCGCCCACGCCCGGCTCAATCCCGAGGCCGGTGACGATTGGGCCGAGGTCGCCGGCCGGCTGCAGCTGACGGCGCCGACCTGGATCTGGGGCGCCACGATGATCCTGCACGACTTCGACGCCGATCATGCCGGCTTCCTGGTGGCCCTGGCGGTCGGTGCCGCAGCGAGTGCCTCTTCCCTCGCAATGCGCCCGTACGTCCCGCAGTGGCTGTGGACCTCTCAGCTCATGGGAGCTGGCGTCGTCTTGTCCGTGGGCCTCCTGTCGTGGCTGGAGGGCTCGACCCTCGTCGCCGCTCTCGCCGTGCAGGCGCTGGCAATGCTGGCCCTCAGCCGGTGGGTCGGCGACGGATGGTTCACGGGACAGTCGATACTCACGGCGAGCCTGGCCTGGCTGGGCGGCCTCGGTCTCACGATCGAGGCGATCGAACAGGACGCAACCTGGGGTGCCGACACCGTCCACGGTGTCGTCTTCGCTGTCACGATCGTGGTCGGCTGGTTTCGGCGGCAGAACGAGATGGGACGAATCCTGGCCCTGGCCGGCTATGCCGCCTCCCTGGTCTGGGTGGCCTCGGTCCTGATTCATCTCGGTCAGGGTCAACTGCTCACGTCGATCGTGTGGGCCGCTCTCGGTGTGACGGTCGTCGTATGGGGTCTGTCGACTCGACAGGTCGGCGTGGCGCGTGTCGGCCTGGCCACACTCGCCGTGACGGTCGCCAAGCTCCTGACCGTCGATCTGGCCGAGGTCGACACGTTCTGGCGCGCCGGCCTCTTCTTCGTCATCGGTCTCGGATTCCTGTGGCTCAGCGCCTCGATTCCGAGGCTCGTCGGCTCACCCGGCGAAGAGCAGCCACAGCCCGGCGACTGAGTAGATCACCATCACGATGAGCATCGTCTGCTGACTGCGGGTGGCCCGGGCCGAATCGAAACGGCTGACGGCGAGGTCGTGGGCGAAGAGCACGCCGGCCACGTGGCCGATCACGATGGCCAGGGCCTGGATCCAGGCGACGACATCGACGTCGAGCAGGGTGAAGTCGATCTTGCCGTCGGCAGCGCCGAACAGATCGAGCGCCGGCTCGCCGTCGGCGTCGAGGCGGCCGTAGGGGTTGGAGAGCCGGAACCAGAAGGACTGCGTTTGGTCGACCAGCAGTTGGGCGTAGTGGGCCACGGCGTAGCCCCAGACGATGGGCACGAGCGACGGCGCGAACATGTCAGCCGCTTCGGCGTGGGAGATACCTGTCACCTGCGAGGTCGTGCGGGCTCCGATCCAGTACAGGATCGCAGCGATGGCGATCATCAGGATCAGGCCGACGAGATTGGGTATGGCGGCATCCCAGCCGTCGGGCCGCCCGATGATGTCGGTGAAGACCGGGCTCTCGCTGAACCCGTCGAAGCTCGTGCCGCCGAGCGTGACGAGGATGAGTGCCATAGTGCCGGGCATGACCGTGACGCGGCTCAGCCCCGAGAGCGGCGGCCGGAGACGGAGACGGCCGTCGTGGTCGACGTTGAACGGGGCCATGGCGGCGATCAGCGAGAACAACACGCCGAAACCGTCGGCTCTGTCGAGCCATATGCGTCCGTAACGCACGAGGCCACCGATCATGAGGGCCGAGTAGACGAGCATCGCCCACCCAAGTACCCGGGGGCTGTCGCCGCTCGGATGCACGAGCTCGAGTACCAGGAAGCCGAAGATCGTCGCCGCCGCCCACCATTGATGTGGCGGGGCGTCGCGGGCGTCACCCTCGGGGAACAGCAACCCGATCGTCCGGAAGGGGTTGAAGGCCGACCATATGTCGCCGAGGAGGACCGACAGGATCGGCACCGCCACCCACACCATGACGTAGATCGTGACGGGGGCCAGGTTGCGGCTCTCGCCGGCCACGTCCGCGCCGAAGAGCGCCGCCCCCAGCGTGAGGCCGAAGAGGGCCAGACCGACCACCCGGGCCACCCACCGCAGGACAGTGATCATTCGGGCGTCGAAGCTGATCGATCCTCCCTCGACTCGAGGAATCAGAACCGGCCTCTTCCACAGCACGGCCAAGGCGAGGAAGCTGAGCACCAGTGCGGCCATCGCCGCCCAGGCGAACTGCCACCAGGGCAGGGGCAGGGTCCCTCGGGACCCGACCCCGTGGGCGAGGAGCGGAACGATCCTCATCGAGCTAGGAAGACACCACCAGCTCGACGATGAACGTACCCGACCTCTCGAGCTCGACCTCGAAGGTGCCCGGCACGTCGGCTTCGAAGCGGATGAGCCCGGGGGTTCCGGGGCCCACTTCGGCGAGCACGTCGAATCCGTGCAGATGGACTTCTTCGGGCACATCGGAATCGACCTGGATCAGGACCTCGGAGCCCAGCGTGACTTCGACGCGGTCCTCGGTCGTCGTCACTTCGCCATCGGCGTAGCTGGCGGAGATGAAGACCTCAGCCGTCTCCTCACCGGCGACCGTCACCGTGACAGAGTCGGCAATCCGATCTCCGTTGAGGGCCCAGGGGCGGTGATCGTTGCCGTTCAGCTCGACCTCGACGGCGTGCTCCCCGGGCGTGAGTACCTCGGTGAGATCGCGCTCCAGCTCGTAGAACCGGTCGAACTTGACTCCGTCGATCAGCAGATGCATGTGGCCCTCGTTGGCGATCGACTCGCCGTCGACGTTCTCGGGTGTGAC
>JAAUYH010161103.1_pt1 | contig 27201 bp, 14 predicted proteins | sample 7278061 | NCBI WGS metagenome assembly JAAUYH01 (sample SAMN14350203, study PRJNA611818) | marine sediment metagenome | isolation source: surface marine sediment (0.6m) | place: French Polynesia: Moorea | collected 2018-08
GGCCCTGTTGAGATCCGCGCTCGATTGCTCGAGTTTTTGCCCGAATACGTGGTGCCGGCATACTTTACCAGGGTTTCCGAAATCCCGCGTTCGGCCAATGGCAAGCTCAGTGCCGAGATGTTGCCTGAACCCAGCGTCGAACCTGCACAGGGGCTCAAGAGCACGCCGCAAAATGATACCGAGAGAACGCTATTGCAGATGTGGTCCGATATCCTCGGACTGGACGCCAAGGTGATTGGCGTCAAAGAAAACTTCTTCGAGTTGGGTGGACATTCGCTGTTGATGATCCAACTCATCGCGGAGATTGACGACCATTTTGGGCAAGAGGTTCCGATTCCAGTGTTTTTTGGTGAGGGAACGATCAGCGCCCTAGCCAAGGTAATTGATGGAGATGTCTCATGATGAATACACAAGCGCGTGAGCACCAGACGGCAGACAAGGTCTCAAGGCAGATCGCAAACACCCCAGCCGATGACCACATCCGCGCAGTCAATGGTGATTTTTTGCCCATACGGACCTGGCTGCCGCAGGCAAAGCCCCGCCGCGTGGTAGTCGCTCTGCACGGTATGGTCACCCATTCGGGCTGGTTTTCGCAACTCGGCAACTTGCTGGTCGAGTGTGGGGTGGCACTGATTGCCCCCGATCGCCGCGGCAATGGCCAGGCGAAACACCTCGGCCAGATAAGCGATACCGACCTCTTGATGGCCGACGTCGACGTCGCGGTGCAGCACGCGCGACAGTTGAGCGATGACGTCACCTTATTTTCGTGGTGCGGCAGTGCGAACTTTGCGGTTCCCGCGGCAGCACAAGTGGCCGCGGATCGCTTTGTTATGGCCTCACCGGGACTGGTTCCACTCGCGGAAATGTCGGCTCGATTCCGCTGCACCCAGGCCATTGATGGATTTTTGCCCATTCACTTTGATCCGGCCGGCGATTTTACCGACGATGCTGAAACCAAGGACATCATTTGTGCCGACAAGCTGTACCTACGCCGGATTCCAGAAGAGCTGCGCGGCGCGTGGAAAAAGCTCAACCCCATCGCCCGTGAGGCATTGCACAATCTGCCAATTCCCGCCCACTGCGTGTTGACCCGTGTCGATCGCATGATCGACATTCCCAAGACGCTCGATTTGATGGGTGATATACCGATACATTGGGCATCTGGTGGGCACGGCTTTGTGGTCGAGCCCGCAGGTGCAAACTCTGTCGCTGAATTACTGGGGAAACCATGAATATCGCTGTTGCTTCGCATACCTTCTCGAATGATGAATTTCTGAGACAAGCCCTCCTCAAGCACTTTCCCGATGCGCGTTTCAACCCGACGGGAAGAATGCTCGTCGGAGACGAGCTGGTCGCATTCCTCGCAGATTGCGATGCCGCCATCATGGCGCTTGAGAAAATCGACGCCGCACTCATTGACGCCTTGCCCAATCTCAAGGTGATTTCCAAATTCGGCGTTGGTATGGACAACGTCGATCTCGACTATTGCGCCAAGCGCGGAATTCCGGTGCTATCCACGCCGGGGGTCAACGCATTTGCGGTGGCTGAACTAACTCTCGGCTTCATGCTGGCCCTCGCCCGACGCATCGCGATTACCACCCACTATCTCAAGACTGATAGGTGGGTGAAAAACGGTGGTGTTCAGGCGTTTGGCAAAAAAGTTGGCCTCATCGGACTCGGCAATGTCGGTAAACGGACCGCGGCAGTCTTGCAGTCGGTGGGATGCTCTGTCATGGCACATGACATCTTGGACCTGAGCCAATACTGTGCCGACAACGACATCGAATTTTGCTCATTCGAACGCTTGATCAGTGAGAGTGACTTTGTATCCCTGCACGTGCCGCTCACGCCACAGACCAAGTTGATGATCCGGCGTCCGCAATTGCAGCAGATGAAACCGACCGCGTTTTTGATCAATACCGCACGGGGCGGCATTGTCGACGAGGACGATCTTGCCGACGCGTTGGAACAAGGCACCATCGCTGGTTCCGCGTCCGATGTATTTGCCGTGGAGCCCACGGACAATGCCCGCCTTGTGGGCTTTGACAATTTCATCGGCACCGCCCATGTCGGCGGCAATTCGCGCGAGGCCATTCACGCGGTGGGAACGGCCGCCATTGACCACTTACTCAAGCATTACGGTCTGATCAAAGCTGCCGCTTGACCAGCTCGGCCATGATCTCAATGGCCGTCGTCATTTCAGAGCGATCTGGAAAGGCGTAGCCAATCATAAAACCGTGTAGATGCGGGGCGGTTAAAAACGCCCTGTCTTGCGGATTGACGAGCACCTTTCGCTCAGTCAAGTCATCGATAAGACGCTCGATTGATACCCGCTGAGGGAACTCGAGCCATAGGACGGGCCCTCCGCCCGGCGTTGTCCAGCGAACGGCGTCTGGGAGCAACGTGCGCAATAACGCAAGACAGTGGACATAGCGCGCCTGGAGCTCGCTTTGTACGCGTTCGAGATAGCGATCGTAGTAGCCCCGTTCGATAAACTCAAAGAGGGTTTCTTCGATCATGGCCGGGAAGCCGTTGATCGATAGTTTCTTGCTCTGCCTCAGGCTCGGCAAGGTGCGTTCGTTGCACACGACAAAACCCACGCGCAGCGACGGCAGGGTTTTTTTGGTGAACGCGTTCATGTACAGCACGTTGTCTCCACCCAGCGTGCGCAGTGTCGGCTTGACCTCGGAGTAGGGCAACATGTCGGAGCCCCAATCGTCTTCGAGGATCCCGAATTGAAACTCCTGCGCCCATTCGAGGATCTGCTGCATTTCCCGACTGGAGTACGAGTATCCAGTGGGATTTTGAAAATTGCTGGTGAGGTATGCGAGCGCTGGTCGTCCGTGCGCCAAGGCGTCGCGCCACCGGGCCAGATCGATGCCGGCAAACGGATCGACCGGCAATCCCGTCACCGCAACGTCGCTCATCTGGAAGAGGGCTTTGGCCGCGATGTAGGCCGGGTTCTCGGTGGCAACCCTCTTGACCTCCAGCGACCGGCAAACCAGGTCGAGGACTTGCTGGGAGCCGATGGTGATCAATATATGCTCTGGATCAGCCTCAATGCCGATGTGCTTGAGGCGCGTGGCGATCAGCTCTCGCAGCGGCGGATATCCCTGGACATGGGCGTACGTCGGGGGCCCGGGCTTCTTCAGCGCCGCCTCCATGCAGTGGGTGATGTCCTCGGTTGGGATCAGTCTCGGATCGATAAAGGCCGAACTCAAAGTGATGTGGCCGGGGGTTCCCCGGGCGGGCCGGTTTGCGGGCAGCACAGATTTGAGGGCCGGCGCAGGCGGCGTGAGTGCTTTGCTGGGGCCGGTTTTCCGGTTCGTCGTCGTCCAACCACCATTGCCTTCTCTACGGACGATAGAGCGGCTCTCAAGGGCCCTGTACGCCGACAGCACAATATCCCGCGTTATCCCTAGCTGCAGGGCCAGGGATTCGGCGGGCGGCAGAACGTTGGCAGTGAACGGGTGATCAGGTTCGCGTTCTCGACCGATCTCCTGCTCGATGGCCTCGGCTATGGCTTCGGCCATGCCGGTGTCGCTTCGCGAGCGAAGCAAACTGTCGTTTACGTGAATACGCAGATATGTTTTCAATGAATCTCCCCTATGGGTGGCGGCCTGTCGGTAGCGACGGCGGCTCAATACGAATTCGCTCGCAATTCGCTATCCGCGAGCGAACGCGCGACGTACTTATCGGCGTCCGTGCCCAACAAGTCCTTGATGAGGCCAAACAGTGGCACGTCGTCGCCATGTGGGACAAAGCGCCCCGAGCGCCCCTCGCTGCCTTTGTAAGTTGCTGTGGTAAACGTTGTTGTAAGCCCGAGCAATTGTTTGCGAACCTCGTCGACGCGTTCCGCAAGATGTTCGACCGACATTCGATCGAGGGGCTGGATCCAGCGGTAGCCGTATTGAATGAATACGGCGCATCGGGTCTCTCCCGAGGTATTGGGATTTTTGAGTGAATGGATACTGCGGTTGCTAAAAAGCACTGCGGTCCCGGCTTTCACGGCCAAGGGGCGCACATTGGCCGGACGCGTTGTCGAAGCCGGGATGGGGGCATTGGGATCGGCGTTTTCCACCATGAGGGTCGGTCCGCCGTCCAGAGATACATCTGACAAATAAAATCCCACTTTGACTAAGAGGGGCATATTCAAAGAGACATCTCGATTAATCGCGCCACCGTCTCGATGCCATCCGTATACAAATGGCTCGCTCGGCTTGCTGGCCTGTGCGGTAGGCTTCATCGGTGGGTTGACGACGAGGTGACTGTGCTGTACCCAAATATTCCAGCCCAAAATGCCCCAAATTTTGGGGAACACACGGGGACAGTCAATCAAATCGAGAAAGGCATCGTCTTTGCCGAGAATATCGGCAATATTGATCGTAATCTGACCGGGCTTGGGGCCGTCCGCGGACAGCCGCTCGACGGCGGCTCGTACGCGCTGCACAACTTCTGGCGATAGGGCCTCGGGAACGACCAAATATCCCTTGTGTTTGAAGAACTCATCTCGTTCTGCAGGCGTTAGGACAAAGTCCTTCATCGTCACTTCTGCCGTCATTGGGTATCCTTTTTGCCGTTACATTTGTGTATTGCCAGTTTGGTCATCACCAGACTATTGGTTGCCAATTACGGTCACACGCTGGCGAAATGCGTTTTCGTAGGCGCCGAATCGTTCGCGCACTGCATCCTCGTCAATGCCGAATTATTCGAGAGAATATTGTGATTGCCTGCCGTAACGCTGGTGCTTGGCCAAGGCCGCCGTCATAGCGCCAGCGACCTGGTCAGTGAATGGCTGCGCGATGTGTCGATAGTAGGTTTGCATGATCGACATGGGATCGTCGGCCCAGGACGCAAAATCGATCGTCAGCACATGGGCCCGCTGCTCTTGGCTCAGCTTGTCGAGTTCGGCCGCGCGGCGCTGGTAGTAGATGTGCAAATTTTCTATCATATCGGCGCCCACGTCGGTGGGACTCACGTTGTCAGACTGGGCTTGGCGATCGGCGTAGTTCTTAAAGCACAGCGATTTCAAAACACTTGCGACGTCGCGGGTCAAATTGACAATCGTCGCATTGGGAAATAGGCGAAAGATCGACGCCATATTTTCCAGATGGACAAAGGGGTTTTTGACGACCACATGCCCACCCCACGGACAAGGCCGCTGCCAGAGCAGGAGTTGCAGCTGCATTTTATAATAGACATAGACGCCGAGTCGATCTCGTTCCCCCATCCACTGGAAATACGTCGGCCGCCGCGCGAGCACGCGGTGTAGGTGATCGGTATTAAATGAGTTTCTCATCAAATAGAAACACTCGTCGGGGGAGAAGATCGAGATCGGGCGGATGTCGAGAGTCCCTTGCCGGGCGCGGTCGAGCACCAGCTTTTCCGCCTCCACAAGGCGGCCTTCGGTCAACGCCCACGGATGTTCCAGGTCGGTGGGAGCCGGCGACACCAGCTCCCATAATTGGAATGTCCGCACTGTCGGGTCTTGCGCAATGAGCCGGCTAAACGTCGTCGTGCCAGCGCGGGGCAGACCGGAGATGAAAGTCGGCCGCGGAACCTGGATATCCGAGATCGAGGGAAACTGCGTGAGACACGATTGAATGCGCAGCCGATTGCACAAATGAAAGATCAAGAATTCTCGGAATGCTTCTTCGTCGCGCAGATTCGACTCCGTGAGCGTGGATTCCACGAGCACAGCGAGGCTCTCGCGAAAATAGTCGACGTCATCGCCAAAGTCGGTCAGCTGATCCGTTCTCGCACTGGCGTCTTGCAACAGTGCGTCTTGTGAGAACCTCGCCTTATCCATGGTCAGCGCGCCTTTTCTCGACTGGCTCTCGCCGCTGTCTCTTGCATTTGCAACAGGGGAACGCAGATATCGTGCACGGGTGTGGCAACGCCGAGCGACTTGGCCATGGACAGGAGCTCAACCGATTGCTCCATAAATTCGGAGATCCTGCCGCTCATGAGGTCTCGCTGCATGGAAATCGTCGCTTCATAGGCCAGCCCGTCAATAATGTCCATACGGCGCTTGATGGCGTCATCGCCCAAGTCGACGCCCTTGCGCTTGGCGATCGTGGCCACTTCCTCCATGAGCGCAATCAACAGCGAGCGGGTGCCCTCCTCTTGGCGAAATGCGCCGATGGTGCTGCGCGATAGCGCCCCGACGAGGGCCATGGGTTCGAAACCCAGGAACTTGTACCAGCTGCGCTGGACGATGTTCGGTTCCAATTCCCCCGCAATACCGGCACTGATGAGAAGGTCGTTAATCGCATGGAGCCGCGGGCTCGTGCCGCCACTGCGCTCGCCCATGACCAGACGAACAAGCGAACCGATTTGTTTGATGACGCCCGGAGAGGCGACCCAGCTATTGACGTAAATACTGCCGCCAACAAGAAGGTCGCCGCCCAGCTTGCCGGCGAGGAAATCCCAGACAATGACGCCGTTGAGTAAGGGTACAACGACCGTGTTCTTACCCATCATGGCGCGGATATGGGGGATGGCGCTGTCGAGGTGAAAGGTCTTGACCGCAACAAACAGCACATCACAAGCGCCGAGTTCACTGCCCTGATCCGATGCGGAAAATGTATCGACGGAAAAGGTGTCCACTTGCCCTTCAAAGCGCAAGCCGCGCTGTCGGAGGGCCTCGAGGTGGGCGCCGCGCGCCAAGAGCGCGACGTCGATGCCGTGTTTGGCCAAAAAGCCACCGATGAGGCCGCCAATACCGCCAGTGCCTACAATACCTACTCTCATGTTCTTACCTCCTAGTTGGCACGACCCGCGTATGCGGCAATGCCGTCAAACGCATTTTGTACCATACGTTCAAAATAGTAGCGATTTCCCAACAGTTGATGCGTAATTCCCTGCACGAGGAGCTTAAACGTGCAGAACTCCTTGAGCGCCATGGACATATCTTCTTGAAAATCCGCTATGTCAATGGACTGGCCGGAGGCTTCCTTTAAGTGCATCCGATAACGCTCGAGCGATTGTACCGTGCTCTCGTCATTCCAGCCACGGTTTGGATTCAGTACGTAACACAAAAATTCGCAGACGTCTCGCTGGGGCAGATGCACCAGCGCCAGTTCCCAATCGTAGGCGCATAGTCGCATCTGTCCTGGATCATCAACACGCAAGCATATGTTGCGCGGGTTAAAGTCGCCATGGACCAATGTGAGCGGTCGATCCATAATGGCGCGATGTCGGGCCGGCGCCGACGCGAGAAACGATTCGAGCATGCGTACCCGCTCGGGGGGGAAGAGCTCGGGAAAGGCGTCGGCGTTATATCTGAGCAGCGCGGCCTCGTAATCGAGCAATCGCTGGTTGTTCATCTGATGGAACGGCAGCAGCCATGCGGGAGGCGCCGTCGGCGATAACTGGCCCAAAAAGTCGCCGTGCACCTGGGCGATATGTGACAGCGCGCAGTCGATATCGCGCGGCAGCCAGACATCTAAATCGCTCAGGGTCTTCTCATGGCGCATGCTCTCAAACAGCTCCATGACCACCGCGAATATCTCTTCGTCGCGATCTAACCACACCCGCAACACAGCCGGTGTGATGGCCTGCAAACTCGGTCGCTTGAGGCGATAGATCTCGAGCTCCCGGGTGTGGCAATCGTCCAAGAGGGACGGGGCGAGCTGCAGCTGCAGATCGGCGAGATGTGGATCTTGCTTGCGGTACACGGCCTCCAATCGCTGCCGAATCGTCGAGCCTGGGACTTTTGATTTGATGACGACGTACTTCTCGTGGGCCTCGCCGGCCGCGGTCCAATGCATACGCAGCACTCGATGGCCGACAATGGACTGCTCCGTCGAGCGTTCGTAACGCGAGATAACGCCCTGATTGTCGGGCAAGGACATGAGGTCAAACCTGGTGAGCTCGACGTCGTTGGTCGAGTGGGCGGCCGAATGACGCGTGGGTGTTGTCAGGTCACGGCACAGGCCGGTGACCCATTCGCGATTGATATGTCTGGGCGAGAGTACCACCGGATCACGCGTCCTCGGTATGGCGGGGTTGATCGGATAAGTTAACGATTGCGCAGAATTCTTCGATGAGCTTGTGGGCGAAAGTCCCGACGAAGGCATCCCCTAACCAGTTCAATTTCAATACCACCGCGCTGGAGCCCCTGTCGGCACCGTTGTCGGTCCTATGACGAGATCGGCCATCAAGGCGAATATTGAAATCTATGGGAAAGTGGAATCGATGAAACGATTCGGCTTTGGCAATGTGCAGCTGCTCGGTTCCGCGCTTCCAACGGGAGTTATGGAAGTTGGTGAGATTGAAAGAAGCCCGGACCACGTCTGCTGGATCCGATCCGCCAAACATCTCCTTGACCGGGTAGCGCGCATGGGCCTCGGTCGAGATGAGGTCCCTATGGACGTTGTGTAAGCGAGCCTGCTCTGCGGCTCCCGCATCGACGACAATGGGCACAACGGTCCAACATAGACCAAACACGTCCATGGGTCTCTGCAAGTCGTCCTTACGGCCATTCGTGATCACGCCGATGGCGAGTGGTGAATGCGTGTCCAATACACGGGCCAGGGCCGTGGCGAAACTATCGAGCAGTACCGCTTTGAGCGAAGTGCGCGAAGCTCTGGCCCGCTGATGGGCCCGCTCGACAAAGCGACCGTCGCGGTGCGCAATCAAGGTCTGCTGCCGGCCGTTCGTACGGCGAATCCGTGGTCGCTTTGGTAGTCGCGTCGGCAGGTAGGTGCGCCAAAACGCCTCTTGCCGCTGCAAGCTCAGCGCCTGCTGCTCGCGGTATACGAGTTCGCGAAAGCCATATTCATCGGCCGCGAGTTGCCGTTCTAGCTCGTCGATGGCGGCGTCATCATCGTCTTTATAGGCTTGATAGAGGGCAAAGAGATGGTTGTAGAACGCCTGTAACGACCAGCCATCGCAAAAGCCGTGGTGTGCGGTGACGATGAGTTCAAACGCCATCGCACTCTTGACAATCGCATACAGGCGTATCATGGGCGAATGCGAGCGCTCGGGGTCAAACGGACGCATCCGATCTCTGCTGAGGAGTGCGTCGATGCGGGCCTCTTGCGCCTTGGGCTTAAGCCCCGTGACGTCCACGACGTCGAGCGCATCGGGATACACCGGCAGTTCGACTTGCTTCCAGCCATCGGCATCCTGAAATACGCGCGTCCGCACCATGGTGGTGTGCCGGACGACGAGGTCCACGGCCTGGCGCAATGCCGTCATGGAGTGGGGGCGCTGTTTTTCCTGCACAAGCAAGCGGTCCTGGATGTGGAATGCGCCACTCGGAGCGCCAGAGGTCTGCAGATTTTCTCGCGCATAGGTCTGAATGATGTATTGCTGCGAAAAGGATAGGGGATAGGGCCCCTTATCATAAAGCCCTTTATGAAAGGGCACCTCGTCGGCGGTGGGCATGGGGGCGGAATCTTGAGCTGTGCGGCTGTCGCGTTGCCCGAGTACCTCAGCGAGCTGCTCGATGGTTGGATGCTCGTGGATATCGAGCACGCTCACCGATAGACCAGCCTGGCGCATCGCCGAGACCACCGCTAAGCTGCGAATGGAATCGCCGCCAACGCCAAAGTAATCGTCGTTGATGCCGACCTGTTGCAGAAGCAGCGTATCACACCAGATTTGCGCAATCAATGATTCGAGTTCGTTGCGGGGGGCTACAAAGACATGCTCCGTGTTGCGCGTGCGCATACGGGCGGCACTGATGTGTTTGGCGATGGCGCCGACTGCGTTGAGTTCTGTCGCAATTTGCCGCCATACATCGTGTGAGGCTCCAGTACTGGCGGGAGCCGCAACCTGCACCCCTTTATTCGACTCGCAGCTCGTGGTCGTGATCGGGGTGTCTGGTGCTGCTTGCGCCTCGGCCACCGGAATTTGGTACACAAGGTGGTCCTCGGTATCCAGTGCCACGCAATGTTCCTTGGCGATTGCCTGCAAGAATTGATAAATTGGCTGGTTTTTCGCCGTGCGTCGATATTCGATGTCGACGCGCGCACAGCCTCGAGCCTCGGCCATGCGGCCAAGCTCAGCCAAGATGGTCTGCTCAACACCGCGACCCAGTGCGCGACAACTGAGGAGAAACGAATCGACTTCGAGTGCGCGAGTACCATATCGACAGATCACCACACCGACAATGCCATAGTCGCCAAAGCGATCCGAGACATCCGCGATAAGTAGTTCCCAGTCGTTGGACTGCTGCAGCTGCTCGATTTCGGCCTCAGAGCGGCGAATGGTGGTGCTGTTGAATTGATTGGTTCGCCGCGTGAGTTGTGACACCCTGGCCAGGGTCTTTGCCGATGGTGGAATAAATGAGGTCTTTACTGCAAGTGAGGCCACAAACTCCGATAAATCGGGCATGTGACTGCGCAGCTGCTCTCGCTGGGCGTTGGCAGCGTACATCTGTGCCCGCTTGCGGTCAGTGTCCGTTACCTTGCGCTGGTCGAGGGGCCATAAATGCTTGATAAAGCGCGAAATATGTTCGCTTTCGGTGGGAATTTGGTATACGAGCACACTGGGACATGCCGCCCGCACTTCGGCGCATTCGGTGGGGGAGTCGTCGACGAAGACAAACGAGTCGAGACCCAGGTTGAGCTCTTGGGCCAGCGACATCAGATTCTTGGACTTGGGTTCCCAGTTGATGCGATGGGCGACAATCATGTCTCGCCGCAAGGGCATATGGGGTACTGTTTCAAAAGCCTCCCACACATCCGCCTCGTTGTTCTTGCTCGCGAGACAGAGGAGGACACCGGCGTTGAGCTGCTCGATGGCAAACTGCTGTAGGGCTCTCCGACCCTCGTCGATTGCGATGCCGTGCGGTCCATCTTCGCCCACAATGCCGCGCCATATGGTGTTGTCACAATCGAGGACCAAGACTTTTGGTGAAGGGCAGAGCGCGGCGTGCACCTTGCGGGCAATCGCGGTTCCAAGCGCGACGTTGAAATCAGCCGTGTATGGTGCTTTGGCGTACCGATCGGATTCCACGTCATCGATTTCGGCAACCGGGTAGAGCGATAGGATCGTTTTCCAAGAGAGAACATGGATGCGCGAGCTGGAAGCAGCTATGTCGACAATCTGCTGTGCCAATCCATCGTGGGTCGCTGCAGCATCGCCGCTGCGGCGATCGGCCGTCGGCGGGCACACAACCACGATGGTGTGAGCGGATGAGCGCTGTCCGTGGGACGCCAGTAGTTGAGAGAACTCTTCGACAGCGTGTGCCGGATCTTTCCAGTCTTCGAAGCGGATGAGCAAGATGTTGACGCCGAGGGTATTTTGCGCAAGTAGCCCCTCTGGGTTGAGCAACTCTTGGAATACTTGATTGAATCCAGTAAAATGAATATCTGCAGGCAGATTGACCTGTTCCAGCCAGTAGTCGACGATCGGCTGAACTGGCTCGGCGGTAAACGTCGAGGAGACCACGATCCGTTGCCGCGCTCGGGCCGAGGATTCCTCCTGCGCTGCCGTCGTTTTCCGAGATGTGGTGGCAGACGTCTCTGGCGGCAAAGAGCGCGGCGCTTGAGCGCGTCGCGATGAAGCGGTGCGTAGGTACGCGGGGATAGGCACATCCGCGATGCCACAATGGGGATGCTCAAGGCAATACTCGACGAGTTCAAAAAAGGCCTCGCCGAGGGCTTCCACCTCGTCGTGCTCCAAGGCGCCTTTGTAGTAGGTAAGCGCCAGCGACCAGCGGTCGCCGATTTCCTCAAAGCGCGCCGATAGGTCGTAGTGTGTCTGGGTGCTCTCGATTGGATCGAGGGCCACTGACAGCCCCTCTGGCTCGGGTAGGGGCTCGTAGTTGACGTAATTCAATACAACTTGGAAGAGCGGATTTCTCGACGGATCGCGCGGTATATCTCCGGCCGCTGACAGAAGCGATTTATACGAAGATTGATGGACATAGGCATGGGGAATGTCGGTGCGTATGTGCAACAAGAGCTCCATGAACGTCATCTGTGGCGCAATCTTCGCCCGAGACGCGATCCAATTGACGAATACACCGAGCATCGACTGGAATTCCCGGCGCTGCCGGTAGGCGATGGGGGTGCCGATGAGGGTGTCTTGTTCTCCCGTCAGCTTGTGTAGCAGTAGATGCATCACGGAGAGCATGACCGTATAGGCGGTGACGTGCTTGGCTTGACATGTCGCCTTGAGCGACTCTCTCAGTTGGTGGCCGGCGACAATGTGCACGGTCCCCGCTTCTTTGCTGTGTCGCTTGGGCCGCTCTTTGCCGATGGCCAAGTCCAGCGGGGTGGGGTGAGAGAGCTTCTTGGCCCAATACGCGTTGCACTTCTGCCGCTTCTTATCTGTGAGCTTGCCCGCTTCCCACGCAATGAAATCGCGGAACTGATGAGATGGACGCTCAAGCCATTTGCCGTGCGCAAGGCTGCGATAGGTCTCCAGTAGGCCACGCAAGAATAGGCGCACACTGCTGCCGTCGATGATGATGTGGTGAAACCGGACCACCAGCACGTGCTCATCATGGGCAACCTTAATGATAGTCACGCGAAATAGCGGACCGTCGTCGATGCTGAGTGGTTCTCGAATGCACATTTCATTCGCAACCAGCTCGTCGACTTTCTGCGCGCGTTCGCTCGGCGCGAGCAGTGATAGGTTAATCATGGATACGGCCGACTCAACGCTGTCCCGGAGCGCGATGTGCAGCTGTCCATTGATCGTGGGGAAATAACTGCGCAGAACCTCATGACGCCTGGCCATATCCAACACGCTGTCGCGCAGGATCTCGCCATCGAGGTCGCCCGCGATCCGCAATACGCGATTGATGTAGATGCCCGGATCGCTGGGGTTCATCTCATGAAGAAAATAGAATCGTTGCTGTTCGGTCGATAGGCGCCTGGACCAGCTTGCCGCCATTGGCAGCGCGCGCTTAGAAAAATGAAAATTGCTCATGATTAACCCCAGCTCGCGCCATTCCAGGTCGCAGATTTTACCGAATATGTTTGCAGTTTAGACAGGTCTGGTTGCGCACCAATCCCGGGGCCGGAGATTCCGACGTGGTGTCCGACGTTCCAATCGAGCTCGACTTTGTCGACCGTGGGATAGTCGGTTAAGTTGGCAAGCCCGGGGCCACCCTCGCACGCGACAATGCCATGGACGATGCTGGTGAAGTGGCGGCCGGCGGCGTTTAAGAATCCGAGCTGTCCCACCTGGGTTCCGTGCTGGAACTGCACCCCCGATGCCCTGGCCAACTCGGCGAGGCGCATGGACGGCAAATAACCGCCGCACTTGGAAATGCGAATATTGATAAAATCGCAGGACTGTGATTCAATGGCTGCTTTTGTCTGCTCGAAGCTGCATGCGGCCTCATCCAGCATCACGGCAATCCCGGCGCGCTCGCGCAGCTCGCGATACTGGGAGCGCGCGCGTTCTTGCAAGGGTTCCTCATACCAGCGGATATCGAACGGCCGGAAGGCGTCGGCGGCCCGCAACCCGTCCTCGAGGCTCCAGGCCATATTGGCGTCCACCGACATAGAGTGTGCGGGACCAAAGAGCTCTCGACACGCGCGCAAGCGGGCCACGTCGGTGCTCAAGTCGGCGCCGACCTTGACCTTTAGATGACTGAGCTTGGAACCGACCAGGTGGTCCATCTGGTGCGGCTCGGTCTGAAAATCGAGGGGCACAGAAATCGCTTCGTCCAGCGGGACATCGCTCAGCATCCCCGCAGGCAGCCCCATGTCGCCAGCGAGCTCTGCGAGCCGCCAGCCGTGGCGTTTGCCCGCCAGATCGAGGATCGCGAGCTCTACCGCGCAACCGGCCGACAGGCCGAGGACCTCTGCCTGCAAGCGCTTGGGCAATTGCAGCGCTTCGACACTGCGAAGCAAGCCCCGCTTCGAGCTCTGATCGACGCGGTCCCATAACGCGCTCAGGTTGAGGCCGACAATCGCATCCCACACCGAGTCAAAGGTCTCTCCTGTAACATACGGGCGTGGCACACATTCGCCAACGCCCAGGATGCCTTCGGACTCGATGACCAAGACGATCGCCTGCGCATGGTCTCTGGTGGCGAGAACGTGGCCAAATGGCTTTTTAAATGGAATTCTTATTTTGTGGAGTGATGCGTGAATCATGGTGATTATCCCATTGCGACAAGAATGCGACGCTGGCCCTGGAAGGGGCGCCGCCCATGGGCCACAAGGACATTGTCGACGAGGAGAATGTCGTTTTTCTGCCACGGGAATGTTACGGCGGCCTCATCGTACGCACACCGCATGGTGTGGAGGTCTTCGTCAGTGAGTCGGGAACCGTCGCCGAATGTACAGTTGTGGTACAGGTCGTCTTCGGCAAACATGCGCAGTAGCGCCTTGCGTGTCTTGGCATCGAGGCTCGAGACGTGCCACATATGCGCCTGACTGAATAACGCCGTATCACCGGTATGGGGATGCGTGACGATTGGGTCGACAACCTCTGAGATGTAGAGTGAGCCGTCATCCTTCCATTGGAATGCGGCGCCACGCATCTTTAGAATCGCCTCCACGTCTTCTCGATGATCGGTTTCAAAGGTCTCGCGCCACGATTTGCCAATTCCCGGTCCATCCGAGAGATTTTGCAGATATCGAATGTGCCTAGATTTGATGCGCTCCAGCGTGTCGGACGGGAGCAATTTGAGAACCTCGCGACAGTCGGCCAGAGGCGTCTCTCCGTCTACATCTGGTGGGGTTTCGCAGTAAAACCCAATATAGGAGGGATAATCCCTGGTGTATGACATCTCGTTATGTAGCGGTATCGGTAGGGATGGCGGATAGTTGGTCGACGTGTACACCTTGTCTGTCACTGCGGTACGGGGAGAATCTCCGCCCAGATAATTCCGCAGTCCCGGGACAAAGCACTTGAAAATCTCTTGAAAATGCTGCGTCCCCTCAACGGCAAAATTGCGCAGCAAAATCGCTCCATGTTTGTGTAGGGAAGCGAGTAATTCGCGTTTGCGCGCTTTCACGTATGCGGTCGGATCGGGTTGGGCAGAGATTTGAGAGGACCCAGACGCAGATGGCTCGTAAACAAAAGGTAGCATGGCGGGAATATGTAGAGTTCGTTCTGGGAACGAAAGTAATTAAAAGAGGAGGGGAGGAGGGACTCGCCGAGTACGTTGTATCCTAACACGGTCGATGGGACTTGCAATGAGGTATTTGGCTTTACCAACATACTTTGCATTCAATAACACATTTATTGGACCGGTCTATGCCGTAAAGGATTTGCGACATTCCCAGTTCGAGTACAAAGATGTTTTTCGCAAAACGATATAAAAGGTTCGCTATGTGCTTTGTGCTCGAGCTGACAACCCCGAGCTCGGAAGTACGCTGAGGCGATAACGTTCACGCCTGAGCGAGGTCGTGCGTATCTGTGGGAGCTGCTTTTGATGTGGGCAATGGCGAGGTGAGCCAGGCGTCAGTAACATTGTGCAAATGTGCGTGCAAGCGCCCTTAGAGGCCTGTATGGCTCGATTTTGTCGCTTTGCGTATGCTCGGCGACGTTCAGTCTATAGAGCGCCTTAGAACCATATAGGCGTTTAGACAACCGACGCGAGTCAGCGCCAGGTAGGGCGTATCTGCGTCCGACAGAGCGAATGCTCTGCCCGCGAACTCCAATGTTCTGTCCGCCGATGAAGTACGGAGTTGCGATCGCGGCAGCATTCAAGAAGTCGGATTTAAAAAAATTATTTTAGTTGGTCAAATAACCTAATTAAAATGGTGTGATAACGGTTGTTGGCGCTCTTGCGTTGAGCGATTTGTGCGTATGTGAGCGGCTCCTAGGGCCGTCAAAGCAGGTAACGTAAATGTGTGTTTGCCCGCGTCGTTCGGCCGTTTACCCGGATGGAGAAGCTGGCGACGACCCGGATGACGGAAGCTATCTCCTGACGGACTTCGGAGCAGCAGACGTGGGGGCACATGGGCGGCGATGTATGAGTAACGCCGCTGGGCCATTTGTGGCACCTCACTCTCCAATGGGCTTGGTGGCCTTTAGGCGACACGTCGTAGTTTGGGAAACCTGCGCGGTGGAGCATCTATGAGGCAGCCCACTTGTGCGGTACTCTATGGGTCACTGCGCCACTCTTTGGAGCAGCGGGCTGGCAATCGGCTGACAGTGGACTGGCAACGGGCTGGTCATGGGCCGGCAACAGATCAACGCCGCAATTGACGCCATCATGAGTAGCTCCCCCTTGCCTTATCAAATACGCGAAGTCGTGGCGCGTGCTGGACCGACAGCCGTCTATCGGATCGCGAGGCAACATCGGGCTTCCGCCATTGTAAAGACCCACGAGGATTCCTTGCCATCGGATGCATGGCTCGCGTGTCTGCGCCATGAGCATCGCGTACTCGAACTGCTTGCCGGTATTGCTGGGGTACCGCGCGTCATCGGGTTTTTGCATCAGCGCAGTCGTTACGGCCTGATCCTCGAAGACGATGACGCCGTGGATGTGGCCGCGCTCATGGCCCAGGGCAGGCTCAGGGTGCTCGAAAGTGTGGAGATTGCGCTGGCGGTGGCCAAAGCCCTGGTATCCGTGCATCAGCGCGGCATCATCCACCGCGATATCAATCCGGCCAACATTATCCACAATCGAGCCAACAGCTATACCGGCCTCATCGATTTTGGCATTGCATCCCTGGCGCCGCGCAACCGAGCGACTATCATGGACGTGGCCCAGCGCGACGTGGTCGGCAGTCTGCATTACTTGGCCCCAGAGCAGAGTGGGCGTCTGAACCGCTCCATCGATAGTCGGGCGGATCTCTATGCCCTCGGCGTGACTCTGTACGAGATGCTCACCGGGGCGCCGCCATTTCACGGCGACGATGCCCTGGAGCTTGTGCATGCACATATTGCCGTTCGCCCAGTGCCCCCCCGAGCGCGCGTCCCCGATATCCCCGCGCCGCTGTCCGACATCGTCATGCGGCTCATGGAGAAAATGCCCGAACGTCGCTATCAGAGTAGCGAGGGCCTAGTGGCCGATCTGACCATGGTGGCCGCGCGGCTCGGGACGGCATCGGCAGACGACGCTGTCTGGGACGATGTCATCCTCTGTCGATATGACACCGCCGACCGACTGCACATCCCCGAACGACTGTACGGCCGTGCCCGCCAGTTAGACCAGCTGAAGCAGGTATGGCGCGGCGTCTCCCAGGGTGAGAGTGCACTCATGTTGGTGTCGGGGCCCTCGGGCTTGGGCAAATCGACCCTGGTGAGCGAACTGCAGCGGCCGGTGGCTATGGCGCGCGGACTGATGGTGACGGGCAAGTGCGAGCAGTTGGCGACCGATGTGCCCTATCGACCCATCGCCCAGGCCCTCGAAGATTTGAGCGAGCAGCTACTCAGGGCTCCCGAAGCGACGCTGCGTTCATGGCAAGAGCGGTTGCGGGCGGCTGTGGGTTCTCATGGCGGGATCTTGCTTGAGCTGGTGCCAGGCCTGAGACATCTCCTCGGCGATTCTCAACCGTCCATGTCCCTGTCCACGCAAGAGTCCAAAGAGCTCTTTTTGCACATCTGCGCCGTATTCTTCGCCGCCTGTGCGGGGCCCGAGCGGCCCTTTATGATGTACATCGACGATCTTCAATGGGCAGATAGTGCCTCGCTGCAGCTGATCGAACTCTTGTTGGCGTACGTTGGCACCAAGCATCTGGCCGTCGTTGGCACATATCGAGACGACGAGGTGGACGCCGATCACGGCCTGATGCGGCTGCAAAAAAATGTCGTTGCCAGTGGCGAGGTCACCGTATGCCAAGTGGCGCTATCACCACTCGGCGAATGTGATGTGGCCGAGCTCTTGGCCGACACCCTGCAGCGGTCTCAGCTCGATGTCGCAGAAATCGCCGATCTCTGTACCCGCCAAAGCCAGGGCAATCCATTTTTGGTACGCGAGCTCTTGGCCGCCTGGCATGCGGAAGGACTGCTGTATCTCGATCGCGCCACAGATGCCCACGACAAAGTGCCCACATGGAAGTGGAATGCGGCAGCGCTCGCGCAGAGTGCCATCAGCGAAGAGATGGCGGCGCTCATGGCCAAGCGGCTGCAGCGATTGTCGCCCCCGGCCTTGCGGACCCTGGCCTATGCAGCCTGTGCCGGCACGCGCTTCCATCTATCGTTAATCGCCGCCGCGATGGGGTGCGAGCGCGCTGCGTGTGCCCGGCAGCTCTTGCATGCCGTCACCGAGGAGTTGCTTTTGCTCAGCGGCTCGGGCGAGCGCGCGCTGTCGGTTTTGCTATCCCTCGAGAGGGGGTCGGGCACCGAGGATGACGATGTTGACGATGTTGACGATGTTGACGATGTTGACGATGTTGACGAGGGGGCCAGCGCCGCAGATCCTGACCGCGCGTTGGACGTCGAATTCCGCTTTCGTCATGATCGGATCCGCAGTGTGGCCTACGAACACCTCGAACCGGCAGAAAGGCTGGAGATCCATCTGAACATGGGCCGATATCTGCGACGCATGCACAGCGGCCGCGGCGATATGTTGTTCGAAGCCCTCAAGCACTACAACACCGCTTGGCAACGTATCGACAGGATGGAAGAACGCGATCAGGTTGCCGCCGACAATCTCGCGGCAGCCGAACGAGCGCTCTCGGCCGCCGCCGACAGTGCGGCCGTTGAGTACTGCCGCGTCGGGGTGTCGCTGCTCAAACCGGATGGCTGGAAGCGCAAGCGGGCCATGCTCTTTCAAATGCACCATGTATGGGCGATGGCCAGCCTCATGCAAGAAGACTTGGTCCAATGCCAAAGGTTGGTCAGCGAGGCCCTTGAGCACAGCACCGACGTGATCGAGCGCGCCTCCATCACGACCATTCGTATGGACGCTCTCTTTCGCGCATCCGCCCATACCGAGAGCTTGGAAACCATGCGGCGTGTCCTGGCGGAGTTGGATATTGCCATTCCCCACGCCGACGAAATCGACGAAGAAACCGCCCGGATCGAGCGCGAAATTCGCGCCGAGGTCAGCGCCGAGCTCAATCGCAGCGCTGACCCCATCGCAGACACGGACGGCACCGGCAGCGCTTCGTTCTCTGTCCGAACCTCCGAGCCGCCATCGGCGCTTCTATTCCCGACGCAAGCAATCACGGCAAGTCGGCTCGCCGTGTTTTGGAACATCATGAACGTCGCGTCGGTGCCGCTCTTCATTCACAGGTTTTCCATCTGGCAGTGGAGCGTGCTCAAACTGATGCAGCTCAGAATTGCGGCCGGCGACACGGCGGTGGCTGACTGGCAGTATGGCAGCCGCTATGCCTATTGGTTGGCCGGAAATGGCCGATATCGCGAAGCATGTGCTGTGGGGCAGTATTCACTAAAGGAGGCGCAAGAAAGTGTCATACCGGGCGCCGCCTGCGAAGTCGCCAGTTTATTGGGCGGCTTTGTCATTCATTGGGGTCGCCCGCTGCGCACCATGCGGGATTTTTTTGCCAGCGTCCAACACGATGCGCGTATTGTGGGGCAAGAAATCTACCTGGCCTCCATGCGGACGTCCGACCTTGTACAACAATTCCACTCTGGCGTCGACGTGCCGCAATTGAAGCGCGAACTCGCCGAGACCAAGTCCAAGAAATACATCGAGTACCAATTTTTGTATTATATGGTGAACTTGCTGGACGCCGTGCTCGATTGCATGCGCGGCCAGACGTCATCGCCCGTCTCTCTCGATCGCGCAGATATCAGCGAATCCAAGCTGGTGCAGGAGATGCAAGCGGCCACCGGATCGTATCATCTGGGCTACTACTGGACGTGTAAGGCCCAGCTCCTGTGCTTGCATGGCGACTTTGCCGGTGCTGAAGACGCGGCCGGCAAGGGCATCCAGGCACTCAAGCCCGCCGGTCAATTTGTGGTTGTGGTCAATCGCTTCTACCATCTACTATCGCACATATGCCAAATCGAACGCCTGCCCGACGATGGCGGGGCATTCGACGCGGCATTTTGGCGCGCCGGCATAGCCGATATGCGGCGATGGGCCGAGGCAGCGCCCACAAACTGTCGTCATTTTCTCTTGGCCTTGGAGGCAGAAAAGGCCCGTGTCGAAGGAGGTGGATGGCGGGCTGCAGAAATATATCGCTCGGCGGTTGTGTCGGCGCGCGAGCATGGCTTTGTCCAGGACGAGGGATTCCTGAGCGAGCGGCTGGCTCGTCTATGGCAGGGGCTTGGCGCGAGCGATTATGCTCGGATGCATCTGCAACAGGCCCGCGATGCGTTTGCCTCGTGGGGGAACCAGGTCAAGACGGCGACGCTGGCGCACGAGTTATCGTCGCAGGAGCTCACACCAGGGGAGCTTGCATCAGTGACCGAGGCCGATGTGGGCCGGGCCGACGAATCCGTGCCGCCGCGCCCGGTTACGCCCCGCATGCCGCGAGGCACGACGCAGAGCACGCGCGATGGCCTGGGCACTCAGCTGGAACTGGGCACGGTACTCAAAGCCTCGCAGGCAATTGTGGGACAGTTGGTCATTGACGATTTGACCAAACGCCTGCTCAGGGTTGCGCTTGAGAGCGCGGGCGCCGAGCGCGGATGCTTGTTGCGGCCGAGAAGCCATGGACAAGACGGCGATGCCGTGTGGTACGTGGAAATGATGGGCGAAATGACGCCGGCATTTTCTACCCGCACCGTGGGCAAGCGCTTGATCGACAGTGGCAGCGATGTACTGCTGGGCGTGATCGACTACGTACGGCGCACGCAAAAAGAATTGGTCTTGGACCGGGCTTCTGAAGTGAGGCGCTTTGTCGTCGGTGGATATAAGGGCGGTCAGGAATTGAAATCGCTGATATGTATCCCCATTGCTACCCAGGCGCGGGCCGTGGGAATCTTGTACTTGGAAAACCGGCAGACAGAGGCGGCGTTTTCGCCCGCACAGGTCGAGCTTCTGTGCATCGTGGCATCGCAAGCGGCGATCGCATTGGATAACGCCCGCCTATACCGCGAACTACAGGAGATCAATCGCGAACTGGAAGCGCGGGTCGAACGCCGGACAGCGCAGCTCAAGGCGGCGCAGAGCGAGCTCTTGATGCAGGCCCATCGTGCCGGCCGAGCGGAGTTGGCCATCGATACCGTGCACAATATCGGCAATACCCTCAATACCGTGAAAGTCAATGCCGCCCATCTCAGCGAACGGCTGGAGCGATCGGTGGCAGTGCGCCTCACCAGAGTCAATAATTTACTGCAACAGCAGAAGCACCGATTGGGCGAATTTTTCGCCAGCGACGTGCGCGGGCCCAAGCTGGTCAACTACTTGGCCCAAGTGGAGGTGGTGTGGAACGAGGAGCAGGCCGAACTGCTCGACAGTTGCCGTGAATTGCAAAACCAGGTGGCCGCGATCGAAGAGGTCATCAATGCCCAGCGCTCGTATACCGAGGACATCGAAGCGCGCGAGATTGCCGACCTGGATGAACTGGTGAGCGAGACGTTGGCGCTCAACGGCGCAGTATTTGCCGATGCCGACATTGTCGTGGACATCGAAAGGCAGAGCCGCGACGGCGGATTGCCGGTAGAAGTCAATCGCATACGCATGCAGTACGTGCTGCTTGAGCTATGTGACAACGCCCGCGATGCCATGTTTGCGGCACGGGCCGCCTGTGCTGGCGCGGGCTACGAAACCGCGGCGAAGATCGCGGTGACCATCGGGCGAGATCGCTTATGGGCGTGGGTGCGGCTTCGCGACAGCGGCATCGGCTTGTCGGCGCAGGAGCAAGAGCTGGCCTTTCGCCACGGCTACAGCACCAAGGTCGGTCATCGCGGCCATGGCCTGCACAACGCGGCCAACTACATCAAACGTTTGGGCGGCAGCCTGCACCTGCACAGTAGCGGTCCGGGCCAAGGCGCAGTCGCGGTGTTGCGATTGCCGATATCGACCACGGCGCGTACGACGGCACACGAATCCCACGCGGGATAGATTGCAACGCTGGCCCGGATCCTTCCGGATCCTTCCGGATCCTTATCGACCCCTACATGGCGGTCCGATGACGCCCGCGTGGCGGAGCGGTGGCGGTCAGCCAACTGCCACGTGGGCACAGCACCGGATCTTCATAGATGCCCCGCATGCCGGCCATAAGCAATTGCAGTGGGCGCACGACAGTGCAATGCTCCAGACATGGCTCTCAGAGATACGCAAATCAGCCGGCTGCGCGACGGCCTCTTCGATGTCCTCATCGTGGGCGGTGGTATCAATGGCGCCGTGTCTGCGGCCTCGCTCGCCGGCCGCGGTGCCTCGGTGGCCCTGGTCGATCGAGGCGATTTTGCCAACTTCACCAGCCAGGAATCCTCGAACCTGGTGTGGGGCGGCTTTAAGTACTTGGAAAACTACGAGCTCGGTCTGGTGCGCAAGCTGTGCAAATCGCGCAACCGCCTCATCGACGCCTACCCGGCCAACATTCGAGAAATCGGCTTTCTCGCCGCCCTGGACAAATCGGCACCCTATTCACCTTCGTTCGCAGCCCTGGGCGCCGTGGGCTATTGGGTCATCGGCCAATTCGGCACCAAGGCCCCGCGCCTTCTCAGCGCGGCCAAGATCAAACGCGACGAACCCGTCATCGACGTATCGTCCGTCCGCGGCGGCATTCAATATCAAGACGCCTATCTCGTCGACAATGATTGCCGTTTCGTATTCTCGTTTGTGCGCTCCGCCCTCGAAGCAGGGGCCGCTGCCGCCAACTATGTCGAACTGCTCGCAGCCACGCGCGAGTCGGGGGGCGCAGATGGCACAACCGAGGCTCGCTGGACCGCGCGCCTGCGCGACGTCGATACCGGTGAGGAATTCACCACCCAGGCCAAAGCCATCGTCAATGCCGCGGGCCCCTTTGTCGATCAGATCAACGACCACTGGGATCTGCGCACCGAGCATCAGATCGTGTACTCCAAAGGAATCCACCTGGTGGTGCCGCGCTTGACCACGCACGTGCACGAACGCGTGCTGGCCTTTTTCGACGACACCCAACGGCTGTTTTACGTCATTCCCATGGGCCGGCGCTCGGTCATCGGCACCACCGACACCCGGGTTGGCGAACCCTTTACCCAGGTCGACGACGACGACCGGGCGTTTTTGCTGGCGCAGATCAACCAGCGCCTGGATTTGCCCCAGCCGCTCACCACGGCCGACATCATTGCCGAGCGCTCGGGCGTTCGTCCCTTGGTGGTCAAACGCGGCAGCGGCGAGCAAGACGAGATCGATTGGACCGCGCTGAGCCGCAAACACGAAATCGAGACCGACCACGACAAAGGCGTGGTCACCATTTTTGGCGGCAAGCTCACCGACTGTCTCAACGTGGGCGAAGAGGTCGCCGAGGAAATCGAAGCGCTCGGCATTCCCCTCGAACCTGACCTGGGCAATTGGTACGGCGAGCCGGCATCGGCCACCCGGGCCGAATTCTATCGCCAAGCCCGCCTCATCAAACTCGACAACCTGCGCGACAAGCCCGACACCGAACCGCTCAGCCGCCGGCTTTGGCGCCGCTATGGCAGGCGGGCGTTCTCCATGCTCGAAGTGATTCGCAGCGATCCGCGCATGGGCCAAGACATCATGGGCAGCGCCGACTACTTGCGTGCCGAGCTGCATATGGCCGCCAACACCGAGATGGTCACCAAGCTGGAAGACTTTATGCGCCGCCGATCCAAGATCGAGCTGGTAGTCTACGATCGCGATATTCGCGACGCCCCCGGCCTGCGCGAAGTGGCCGAGATTCTCTTTGCCGACCGCGCCGAAGAGCGACTGGCCGAATACCTCGAAGGCCCGCAAGCCAACAAGTGGTTTTCCGCTGCGGGGGCCGTATAAGCCGAGTTCTGTCCTGGCATTGGTTGCCCGCCGCCAGCAGTGATCATTCATCTAGGCCCAACATTGCTGCTGGGCTCAAGCGACCAACCCGGAGTCATGACGCGGGCCACGCGACCCCTATCTGGTCTTGCTTCAAGTGGGGTTTACCCTGCCTTTGCCGTCACCGACAAAGCGGTGCGCTCTTACCGCACCCTTTCACCCTTACCCGGTCATGCCGGGCGGTTTGCTTTCTGTGGCACTTTCCTGCGAGTCACCTCGACTGGCCGTTAACCAGCACTTTGCCCTATGAAGCTCGGACTTTCCTCTCGTGACCCAAGCACGCGCGCGCTGCAAGCACACGCTCACTTAGCCCACCAGCGATCACCTCGAGCCCCGCAGCGGAAAACCGCCCCGAGCATAACAGAGATGCTGGCGAAATTTCGCTGGCGAAATCTCATTAGGGCGCCGCGGCATCGCCGTCGCCTTGCAATTCATCAAGCAATTCCTGTCGGTAGATGATCCTCTGACAGCGCGGGCAGGTATGCACGCTATCGTGGCGAGCGAGCTCATTGTTGAGCTGCGGTGGAATGGCCATGTGACATCCCTGACAGACGCCGTTCTTCACCGAAGCCAACGCCACCATGCGCCGCTTTGATACGTATTCATAGCGCTTGAGCACGTTGGCCTCCAAGGCCCCCGCGACCTCTTCGCGCCCTTGCGCCCGTTCGCCGGCCTCACGTTTCAGTTCTTCAATGCGTTTGGCGATCCGGGTCTCCTCGCCACTGACATGCTCGCGCAGCTTGCCCACCTCGGCCTCATGACGCTCGATATCTGCGCGGAATTTCTCGAGCGCTTCCATGACCTTCAGCACCTCGCTCTCGCGTTCCGACTTACTGCGGCGCTTGTTGTCGATCTCGCGGTTGGCGGCGGCATAATCCTTGGGGCCTTTGGCCGCCTGTAACTTGAGTTTGGCCTTGCGCAGGGCCTCTTCTTCTACTTCGATGAGGCGCTCCTGCTCTTTGCGCCACGAATCGGTCTCGGTAAAGCGGGCTTTTTCGGCTTCGATGAGGGCTTCGAGTTTGGCCAATGCTTCGCGATCGCTGGCCAGCTGACGCGGCAGCTCGTCGATGGTGCCCTGCAGCTCTTTGACCCGGGAGTCGATAGACTGCAGACGAAGCAACAGCAGGAGTTGATCTTTCAAACCGATGGCTCCTCACAGCTCCGCCTCGGCCTGTGCGGAGTCTCTATGTCGTAATTGGCTATGTGGTTTGGTAAAAAAAGGGGTGGGCCCACCTGGGCTCGAACCAGGGACCAGCCGGTTATGAGCCGGCCGCTCTGACCAACTGAGCTATAGGCCCGAAGATCATTGGAACTGTAGCCAGCGCCTCCGATCGGAATGCGCAGGTTAGCGGTTTGTGTGCGGATTTGCAAATCGGCCAGTGGTATTCTGTTGACTATGGATACCGAGAGTGAGCTTGCTAGACGGTTGAGGGGCATGGTGCCGCAGAGTGCATGGATCTATGCTGCGGTGGCCGCCCTATGCCTGTCCGGTTGTGTGGTAAATAGCCCGAGTAATCGAGGCCAGCCGCCGCCGAAGCCCCGATTCGCCGGTCCGGCCGTGCCGAACGCCACCCAGACCATGGATGTGACCCAGGCCCTTGGTCTGTGGCACTCGAGTTTCGGCGCGGTCAAAATCGACATGGACGCGGGCCAGGGCGGCGCGGAGCTCATGGGGATCTGGCTCTACGACCGCGCTGGCCAGGAGGTCGTGGGCTTTTTCGCCGGTCCGCTCAAGGGCAATGTCCTCGAGTTTTCGTGGCACGAGCCAGCGCAGCCGAGCGCGCTGATGGGCGGGGGCTATCTGATTTTCGAACCCGACGGCCAGCGCTTTCAGGGCCAGTGGTGGACCAGCGATCGCAGCCGCAGCGGCGATTGGAATGGCTGGCGACAGTCGCCGGCCCCACCGCCGCCGCCGCGCTCCTACGGCGACAGTTCTTGGCAATAGGCAGACATTATCGTCGTCGTCGCAGGAAAGCGTTATCGGCGCCGGCGGCGCAGACGGGCCAGCATGGGCGTCAGCTCTTCAATGCCAAGCAGAAAGCAAACCAGGCCGTAGACGCCAGCGCCGACGATGACGGGCAAAAGGGCATCGGCGGCGCGGAGCAAAAAGCCGGCGCCTGTGCCCTCGGGGATGAGATACATATGCAGGGCATAACCTGTGGCCCATACCGCGGCTCCCATGACGGCGGTGGCGAGGCCGATGCGCAGCAGGTAACGCAATAAATCTCCGTGTGCGAGCCGATGCACCCGTCGGGTAAAGACGATGTAGAGCACCGAGAAATTAACCACCGCTGCGAGCGCGGTGCCGAGGGCCAACACCCGATAACCGTAGATGGGGTGCAGGGCGATATTGATGGCCAAGTTAGCGGCGACGGCAGAGATCGAGGCGACGACGGCGGTGCGGGCGCGATGGAGGGCGTAATAGGCGGGGGCTGCCACTTTGACCGCGGCATAGGCGCACAAACCGACGACGTAGTAGCGCAGGGCCACGGCGGTGGCCACGGTGTCACTGCTGCTGAATTGGCCGCGTTCAAAGATGAGGCGGATAATGGGCTCGCCCAGCAGCCATAGGCCCACGGTTGACGGCAGGGTTAAAAACAGCACCAGACGGACGCCATTTTGCAGATGGCGGGCGAGGAGGGGATGGTCGTTTTCCGCGGCGGCATCGGCATAGCGTGTGGTGGACACGGTGGCGATGGCCACGCCAAAGACGCCGATGGGCAGCTGCAAAAAGCGAAAGGCGTAGTTGAGCCACGAAACCGCCCCGGCCTCACTGGCGGCGAACATGGTATTGATAAAGATATTGAGCTGCACCGCGGCCAATCCGCCAATGGCGGGCGCCATGAGCCAGGCCACCCGGCGCACGCCGGGGTCGCGCAGGGCCAAATCCAGGCCCAGGCGCGGCCGATACCCACATCGCCACAGACTGGGCAATTGTACGCCGAGTTGGCACAGGCCACCCAGGACCGTGCCGATCGACCAACCGATGGCGACCCAGCTCCCCGACACCCCGCCCAGATATAGGGCCGTGCCCACGGTGATGCTCATGATGTTGAAACTGGCCGGCGCCAGGGCCGGGGCGGCAAAGCGGTCTTGCGCGTTGAGCATCCCCATGGCCACCGCGGCCAGCGAGACGATGGCCAAAAACGGCATCATGATGCGGGTGAGGGTGACGGTGAGTTCGAACTTGCCCGCCTCCGCGGCAAAGTCGCCGGCAATGACGTCGACAATGGCGGGCGCACCGAGGGCCGCGATAGCGACGATGACGCCGATGACGACGAGCAGCGTTCCGGCCACCCGATTGGCGAGGGCATAGGCGCGGGCGGGGCCGTCGCTCTTGAGGGTTTTTTTGAACGTGGGCACAAACGCCTGGGCCAGGGCGCCCTCGGCAAAGAGATCGCGCAGGAGATTGGGAATGCGGAAGGCGACGTTGA
>JAAUYH010116052.1_pt1 | contig 27187 bp, 26 predicted proteins | sample 7278061 | NCBI WGS metagenome assembly JAAUYH01 (sample SAMN14350203, study PRJNA611818) | marine sediment metagenome | isolation source: surface marine sediment (0.6m) | place: French Polynesia: Moorea | collected 2018-08
AAGTCCCACGCCTACCGCTTGCGGAGGCGGTGGGATGAGAACGAACTTGACAATAAGAACCAAAAATCTTTATATAGCAATGGTTTGAATCGTTGTACTATCAACTTAGTTTTTGATGTAGAACTCATCTGAATGCGAGAGAACATAAGGGTCAGTAGCAGAAGCCAAAGACTGCCAAGTCAAGTCCTCGAAACTCCATAGCTCAGAAAAGCACGCATCTGTACCTTGAAAACGAAATCCTGGGTTGCGACAAGAAAAATGCTGTTGTCGCGTAAAAGGTTTCCAGTTCAGGATGAGAGAAATTATCAGATTTCTTGTTCTGCGGTGGGGCATCTCGTGGAATGAAAACAAATCGCCTGCGGAGACGGGCTATCGGGGTCAGTACCAGTGGGAGAATATACATTCGTTTGTACCAAAGTGGGCTAGATAAGTGTCTATGAGTCAGGAATTTCTTATCGTGAGGTAAGAAGCCGTGGAAGGGGCTTTTAAACAAAGTTGATTAACTTGATATCCATATCCTGGATATAATAAAGCCCCTTTCCACCGCTACACTGCTTGCAGTTAGCGTTGGGAGTATGTCACAAGTTAAATTTCATCCCAACCACTAACTCCAGAAGACATAACATAACTAGTCACTCCTGCTTCAAAGAAATTAGCTTTCGTATGACCATCTTTTTTAGTGTCTGAAAAATTCTCTAGATGCTTGTATGGACTTTTTTTGTATTTGTCTTCCAAGTATAAAGGTTTTAACCCAATCGAACGCAAGCGCATATTAGTTAAGTACTTAGTATACTGGTCGGTACTATCTTCGGTAATACCTAAAATACTATCGCCGACAATATGGTTAGTCCACTGACATTCGTATTTGACTGCCTTATCAAACATTTCATAAATTTGTTCGACAGAATGAGGAAATAATTGCATGGCTTCGGGAACAAGCTTTTGATACAGCCTGACATGACTTAACTCATCGCGATTAATCATTTTGAAAATATCCGCACTTCCTGGCATTAACATCCGCGAAGCCAAATTATAAAAGTAAATAAAACCGTTGTAAAAATAAATCCCTTCTAACAAGTAATCTGCTAAGAGAGAGACAAAATAATTTTCGGGGCTAGGATTGTCGATATAATTCTGGTATTGCCTAGCAATAAATTCACAACGAGCTGCCAAAACTCTATCGGTACGCCAAAAATCGTATACTCGGCTACGGCGATCGCTGGGAATAACCGTTTCAATAATATACTGATAACTTTGGTTGTGCATCCCTTCTTGAGAAATTTGCTCTGTCATACACAAGCTAACTTCTGGTGCAGTTACACAACTTTTTATATGAGGAATATTACAAGTCTGAACCGAATCTAAAAAAGTCAGATAGCTTAAAATTCCATCGTATGCCCGACGTTCCTCTGTAGTTAAATTCCAATAGTCGGTTACATCTTGAGTTAAGTCTAGCTTTTGAGGAATCCAAAAATTCTCTCGCATCTGTTGATATAAACCAATTGCCCAGGAATAACGTACATCGTTAAGCTGCATTAAATTGGTGGTATTACCAAACCAAATGGAACGATTTTCTATTTTGTCATCACCACTAGGATTAAAAATAGGATTAGCAAGCATATCTTTTTGAATTGGTGCAATCATAGGTAATACAATAGCAATATTTAAAATAATTCGAGCTCGATAAATTTGCTCTAAACTCTATATGTAGTGTCTTAGCTTAACAAATTTCCTCTGAAAACACTACTCATGACTAATAGACTTCTTGCATAAGTCCTATAAACCTTGGTTAAGTCAAGGTAAAAGGTAAAAGGAATTAATTTGAATTTCTCATTTATTTTGGCAAAAGGTCTAATTAACAAAAGCCAAAACGAGCACGTAGCCGATCGCCCTTTTCTAGGTTCGGGTCGGTTATGGAGGGATCTTCGCTTGAGGTTTCCCCAAGCGGTTATGAACCCTATTCCGACCCTCATTCTTAACAGCATAGAGAACGAGAACAACTTATAGTTAAAATTATCCTACAGTTCCTTCTAACTTCAGACTTAATAGCTTATCTGCTTCGGCTGCAAATTCCATCGGTAATTCATTCAAAACATCTTTACAGAAGCCACTAACTAGCATGGAAACTGCATCTTCTTCGGAAATACCCCGTTGAGCGAAATAGAACAATTGTTCTTCACCGATTTTGGCGGTAGAAGCTTCGTGTTCTACGGTTGCTTTATCATTATCCACCTGGATATAGGGGAAGGTATTGGCTTCGGCATTATCCCCAATTAACATCGAGTCACATTGAGAATAATTTCTCGCACCGTCGGCTTTAGCACCCATTTTCACCAAGCCTCGGTAACTACCTTTAGAGTTACCAGCTGAAATTCCTTTAGAAATAATGGTACTGCGGGTATTTTTGCCAATATGCACCATTTTTGTCCCTGTATCTGCCTGTTGCTTGTTATTCGTTAGGGCGATCGAATAAAATTCCCCTACGGAGTTATCTCCTACCAACACACAACTAGGATATTTCCAAGTAATGGCAGAACCAGTTTCTACTTGTGTCCAAGAAATTTTAGAATTAACTCCTTTACACAAACCGCGCTTGGTAACGAAGTTGTAAATACCGCCTTTACCGTTTTCATCGCCAGCAAACCAATTTTGTACGGTAGAGTATTTAATATTGGCATTATCCAAAGCGACTAACTCTACTACCGCAGCATGAAGTTGGTTACTGTCGTACATTGGTGCGGTACAACCTTCTAGATAGCTAACGGAAGCACCTTCTTCTGCCACAATTAGAGTACGTTCAAATTGCCCCGTATCCCCAGTATTAATACGGAAATAAGTAGACAATTCCATGGGACAAGTTACACCTTTAGGGATAAACACAAACGAACCATCACTAAACACGGCCGAATTTAAGGCAGCAAAATAATTATCAGCGACAGGAACAACGCTACCTAAATATTTCTGCACTAATTCTGGATGTTCTTGTAAAGCTTCAGAAATCGAACAGAATATAACTCCCTCTTCTGCTAACTTTTCTTTAAAAGTAGTAGCCACAGAAACGCTGTCAAAAATCGCATCTACCGCCACATTACTCAATCGTTTTTGTTCAGAGAGAGGAATACCTAATTTTTCAAAAGTCTCTAGTAAAGCGGGGTCTACTTCTTCTAAGCTATTGAGTTTCTCTTTCTTTTGTTTGGGAGCAGAATAGTAAATAATATCTTGATAATCTATAGGCGGATATTCTACGTGAGGCCAAGTTGGTTCAGTCATTTTTAACCACTGACGATAGGCTTTGAGACGAAACTCCAGCATAAATTCTGGCTCATTCTTCTTGGCGGAAATTAAGCGGATAACGTCTTCATTGAGTCCGCGAGGAATAGTATCAGTCTCGATATCTGTAACAAAACCGTATTTATAGGGTTGATTGACTAAAGTTTTGACTGTAGCACTCATGGTAATAAATGGATATTTAGTGTTCTGCTGCTCTAGACTTTGAGGTTTTTTGTGGTCGGAGTAAGGCTAATAACTCTTTTTCCTTGTACAATTTGAGATAAAGATGTTAACGGTAGCCTTATTTATATTTAAACAATAAATTTGTTGTTTAAGTCTATTGTAGGTTACATTAGCAACAAAGATGTTGTCAAAGTCAAATATTTTTTTCTTAATCTTTTACCCATACCGTATTCAATCTCTAAATTTAGTGATAGGACGATGACGACCACTGGTTTCCCGTCTACCAAGCAAAGCATTTTACAATATCTCCTCAAGCAAGGCGAAGCGACAGCACAACAGCTAGCAACAGCCTTACAAATTAGTCCGCAGGCTACTCGTCGCCATCTCAATGAATTGGAAGCTGACGGATTAATTGAATATCAATCGATACAGCAGGGTATGGGACGACCGCAACATCTGTATCAACTGAGTCGCAAAGGTCGATCGCTCTTTCCCCATCGCTACGGAGAATTTGCCGTTTCTTTTTTGGATGCTTTGGCAGAAACAGTAGGAGAAGAACAGGTAAGTAAAATTTTAGAAAAACAGTGGCATAAAAAAGCCTTAGAATATCGCGATCGAGTTGGTGAAGGTTCTCTACAAGAGCGAGTCACTAAATTAATGCAATTACGCCAAGAAGAAGGTTATATGGCAGAGTTACATAAGGTTTCTCGACAAGGAAAGAAGCAGCAATTTATTTTAGCAGAACATAATTGTGCTATTTCGGAAGTAGCAGAGTCTTATCCTAGTGTCTGCGGACATGAATTGGAGATGTTCGCCGAAGTATTGCCAGATTGTACGGTAGAAAGAACTCACTGGATTAATAATGGGGAACACCGTTGCGGATATTTGATTCAAGCAAAATAGAATAGTTTTGATTGTTAATTTTTAGGTCGATCGAGTCTGCAGATAAATACAAATGTTTGTTCAATAGACTAGATTATCTATGTACGATCGATTACCTACCTTGACAAGGATATTAAATGAATTTTGCACGGGGGGTTTAAATTCGTTGGCATAAATTTAAGCCATGAGAGTCAGTGCCACAGGTAGTATAGAGATTATATTTAAGTGCTAAATGTTTGACTTGTTCTGTTTGAACCTTACTCGGTTTCCATGGTTGAGGATTACCATAGGCATAGTAAGCTTCGACGCCATCAATGCCTAAATAAGCAATTAAAGGAATTAGTTCAGCAGCAGGACGACGATAGCGAGCAGGGTGAGCTAAAACAGCCAAACCACCAGCTTGATGGATACTATCAATAACTGTGCTGGCTTCTGCACTTTTTCCTTGAGGAGTCAAACCTTGAAGATAGGGTTTTAAAGCAGGATGCTCTGGTGCAAAAGCATAACCGAGAATATGAACTTCTACTCCTTGCAAATTAGAGGTAATTTCTACTCCAGTCCACAAATGAGGAAGCACGAGAGGGTTTCGCTCGTTATTAAGTTGATTTAACCATTTTTGTGCCACGAAATAACCATCAATTGAATGATGGTCTGTTATCGCTAAACCTTTAAGTCCAATTTGCATTGCTTGTTGAATCAGAGCTAAAGGTGTTAATTGTCCATCAGAACAAATAGTGTGCATATGAAAGTTGTATGACCGAGGACAACTATCTGCATTGATAGTACGCCAAACTTGCCGAAGACTATTATTATCTCGAGCAGTTGGTGTAATTGAGGGAGAGAAAGCAATCATAAATACTAAATATTTTTAATTGTTATCAACAGCTTAACAAAACTAAAGATAAAATAGAGAGAAGGGATATAGTAAGAAATACTACAGTCTTACACTGTTAATAGTATATTATGTATGATTAGCGTATGATTAGCGTATGATTAGCGTATATTATCATCGACAAAGATATAAGTAGATAAGTACAAAACCGAAACAAAAAAGAATGAAATTTTGGAAATTGTCTTGTCGTCTTTTATTTATCAACTACCCCAACCATTTTCTAATCGATTAAACCCACCTACTTCATCAATCGCTCTTTAGTTTTGAGTTTGTTAGCCTGGGTTGAAGCGCAAAAAAGAATTTACTGGTTATATTACTAATTTATACAACATTTCAGACTTGCCAATTTAGTAATTCATATGACCTCTATTTTTTCTGCGGTTGTTCCCGTGATGCTAATTATTCTAGTCGGCTTGCTAGCGGGTTACACTTTGCCGATACAAATTCAAACTATTTCTTTACTAACTCTTTATATCTTATACCCCGCCTTAATATTTGATAGTTTTTATCAAACGAATATTTCTGTTGAAAGTGGCACTGGCTTATTAATAGGTTTTACTATTACATCTTGCTTGGTTTATCTCAGTGTTTTACTTATTAGCAAAATTATTAATGTGGCTTCATCGACAAAAACAGCTTTTATGGCCACCGTACTATTTCCTAACAACGGTAATATGGGATTGCCAATTACGACTTTTGCTTTAGGGCTTGTCGGACTAGAAATAGCCATATTATATATGATTTGTTCGAGTATTTTTATGTTCTGTCTTGGACCTATATTATTACAAGGAAAAACTATTTTTTATGGAATTCGTAGAGCTTTAGAGTCACCTCTTGTCTGGTCAATTTTAATCGGTCTAGTTTGGCGGATATATTCACTAAATCTTCCGCTTCAATTGTCTACAAGTATTCATAAACTAGGAGAAGCTGCTATTCCTCTTGCACTACTTTTATTAGGAATACAACTTACCAAAACTCGTTGGCAATTTGGTACTAAAGAATTAATGTCTGTATTTATGCGCTTACTGCTAGCTCCATTAATTGCTTATATTGTAGGGAATAACTTACATTTAAATAATTTAAATCTACAAGTTTTAGTTATACAAAGTTCGATGCCGACAGCAGTAAGTTCTCTAGTATTAATAACAGAATTTGAGGGAGATAATAATTTTGTTGCTCGAACAATTATTATGTCTACTTTAATGAGTTTTTTAACTATTCCTTTAATTCTATGGTTTTTGAATTTTACTGGTTAGATAAATTCTAGTTTTAAAGCTGGCATAAGTCTTTGTAAATTTTTTAAAGATGTCTGTTGCCAGGGAATATCTTTAGAGCCTAATACTACCATTTGAATATTTTTTTTCTTTCTGACATTAATTATAAATTTTGAGAGTATACTAAGACCAGAGCTATTTAAAAATTGTAATTTTTCTAAGTTGAGAATTACTTCTGGGGGTTCTTGTTCGATAACGTTATTGAGAATGTTGATAATTGGTAAATATTCTTCTGTTCCTTTTAATCGAAGAGAACCTTCACAAGTGATAACTTTTGTCGATCGATCGTATATTAAGCTGTAGTTTTTAGTTATGATTTCCATTTTGGTGCATTAATAAACCCATAAATAACATAATTATTTCTACTCCTGGAGCTATAGCGTAAGCAGAAGTGCAAACAAAACTACTTCAAAATTATTGAAATAGACAGTGCTGATGTCTTTAAAAATAAAAAGTATAAAAGTATAAAAGATAACTGAGATTGAAATATATAAGTTGAATTTAGCAACATTGTTTGGGCTAATGATTGCTGATTTTGGCGTTATATCTAAATAAACCTAAAAAATTATTCTAAAACCTTACATCTACTATAGTTCCCCAAAATTCAAATAAAATTATCAGAATCCTGACAGTTTTAATTTTTTCTGATTAATTTTACCGTATCTATAATCATCAATCCGTATTTATTCAGTTATCAAAAGTTATCTCGGTCTGTCAATCTATATATAGGCATATATGCTAACTATTTCATTTTAATAAAAATTATGTTTTCAGTAGTAATCGTTATTTGAAAATAGATAACAACAACATGATTTATTTGATGCAACTGAAGCACAAAAAAGGGCAAGAACTGACCTTGGCTAAAATTTCTGCAAATTTAATATCTATAATTGAAACTATTAATCAGGCTGTAGTCATCTTTGACGATCGCGACAATTGTTTGTTTTTTAATGCTGTAGCCGAACGAGTTTTAGGGAATAAAGAAAATATACCTTTGTTGGCAGATTGGGCTAAATCTTTGGATGGTAGATTATCGAAACAAATTGAAGCTTTACCACCAGATGAATTATGCTTGGCGATCGCCTCTCTCGATTATGCAGAGGTTAATGAGGTAGAAATATTTCTCAGTCAAGTCGATATCTGTGAAGATTTCCAGGTTGAATTCAAGCAAAAAGCCAACTGCTTGAAGGAGCAAAATATATCTTCTAAACCTATAATGGTGTCGGATTATATTAAAGAGCAACTAACAGAAGAAGAGTCTTTAAACCATAGTTTATACGATCGATTAACTCAATTACCAAATCAAAAGCTGCTTTTACAGCTAATTCAAGAGTCAATTCTTGCCACCCATAAGTGTTCGGATTATTTATTTGCTGTTTTACTTATAGAAATCGATTGCCTTCAGGTAATTAACAGTAATTTTGAGCGTCTGTTAAGCGAGCGAATTTTGGTAGAGATCGCCGATAAATTGAGAAATTGTTTGCGTTCTCAAGATTTAATTGCTCGTATAGACGGAGAGAAGTTTGCTGTCTTACTACAGAATATTCAATCTGAAAACGATGTTCAAAACATTGCCGAGCGAATTTATCAAGAGCTAAAATTGCCTTTTGACGTTAGTGGCTATGAAATTGTTATCGATACCAATATTGGCGTTGCTATGGGTAAGACCGAGTACACCCAACCAGAAGATTTGCTGCGGGATGCGGAACTAGCAATGTCTAATGCCAAAAAACATAGTCAAACTCATTACCAAGTTTTTACAGAGACTATGTATGCAGATAATATAAATGCACTACAACTAGAAAACGATCTGCGTTGGGCAATAGAACGCCAAGAACTTCAAATATACTATCAGCCAATTATCGCCTTGGCTACTAAACAAATTATCGGGTTTGAAGCTTTAGTTCGTTGGCAACATCCGATACGAGGATTTATTCCTCCTACTGAATTTATATCCATAGCTGAAGAAACAGGATTAATTGTTTCTCTCGGTTCATGGATACTCAGAGAAGCTTGTCGTCAGATATGCGCTTGGCAACTCCAGTTTGCCGAGCTATCTAATTGGAAAGTAAATGTAAATATTTCTGGCAAACAACTAGCACGAGTTAACTTTGTCGAGCAAGTACGACAAATTATTGAAGAGACTAACATTCAGCCTTGTAATATCAAGTTAGAAATTACCGAAAGCTCGTTAGTAGAAGACCCCAGATCGACAATTACTATACTCAAAGAGCTTAAAAGTTTGGGAATTGAGTTAGCTTTAGATAATTTTGGGACTGGTTACTCATCTTTAACGTATCTTCATTTGTTTCCGTTTGATACTCTGAAGATCGATCGTTCTTTTATCAGTAGGATTGAAGTTAACAGTGAAAAATTGAGTATTGTTCGCGCCATCATTTCCCTTGCGTACAACTTAGGTATGGATGTAATTGCTGAAGGGATAGAAACAGCTAATCAATTAGCTCAACTAAAGGTACTGAAATGTCAATACGGTCAAGGATATTTAGTTTCTAAACCCATAGACTGTTATGGTATGGAAGCTTTGATTATTGCCGAACTAGCAAAAGTATGCGATTTACCAGGAGAAGATTGCCACTTTCATTTAGAAGAAAACATTTTAAAAGAAAAGCTGCTATTGCATATTGAGAATTTACGAGCAGAACTAGAGGAGGTGAAGCAGGAAAAGATAGACTTAGAAATTATGCTAGAGACAACCACAGAACACGCAGATTTAGTAGAATCTCAATTACACAAAGAAATTATCGAACGTCAAAAAGCAGAAATAGCTCTTCATCAAGCCAATCAGGAATTAGAGCAACTGAGTATTTTAGATAGCTTAACTCAGGTAGCAAACCGCCGTCGATTCGATCATTATTTATTGCAACAATGGCAAATAGCAAGACAAGAAAATCTGCCTATATCTCTAATTATGTGTGATATCGATTATTTCAAGCTCTACAACGATACTTACGGTCATCCGATTGGAGATTATTGTTTACAACAGGTAGCTTTGACTATCGATTGTCTTTTAGAACGCCCTACAGATTTGATTGCTCGCTATGGAGGAGAAGAATTTGCCGTAATTCTACCCAATACAGATGAAGCTAGAGCCATGAAAATAGCTGAAAAAATTCGTCTTGGGGTTAAAAGCCTAAAAATTATCCATCATAAGTCTTCAGTAGATAACTATGTCACTCTTAGTATAGGAGTTTTTACGATAATTCCTACCAAAGAAGATTCTCCAGAATTACTAATTTTGCTTACGGATAAAGCACTTTATGAAGCGAAAGCTCAGGGACGCGATCGCGCTATTATGGCAATGAGCTAGTTAGTAGTTAGTTGTTAGTTATCAGTTACAAGTCTAAAATTACTTTGGCAATATTAAAGTAAATTAAAACTCCTAAAACATCTACAACAGTAGTAATAAAAGGAGCAGACATCAAAGCAGGATCGAGTCCTAGAGAACGAAACAGAAAAGGTAAGGCAGAACCAGCTACAGAAGCGAGAAGGGCGATCGCGATTAAACTAATACCCACAGATATAGCCACAAATAGATTTCCCTGTAGCCAATAAGCCCAGATTGTCGCCAGGATACCTAAAATAGCCCCTAATAGTATTCCTGCCAAAGCTTCCCGAAAAACCACTTTTCCAGGCCCCATATCGGTAATTTCTTCGGTATTTAAGCCCCGAATAACTACGGTAGAAGATTGCGCTCCCACATTCCCCCCTGTCCCTGTTAAGAGAGGAATAAAGGCTGCTAGGGTAACTACTTGCTGGAGTAGGTTTTCTTGAGAACGAATAATCGTACCTGTAACTGTATTGGTTAATAATAAGACAAATAACCAAACTACTCTTCTGCGGGCAACGGTAAGTAAATTAGTTTGGAAATAGTTATCACCATCGGATTGCAAGCCTCCTAAAGCATAAATGTCTTCTGTAGCTTCTTTTTCTAAAATATCAATAACATCATCTACGGTAACTACTCCTACCAGACGATCTTCGCGATCGACAACGGGTACTGCCAGTAAATCATAGCGTTGAATGGTACGGGCTACTTCTTCTTGGTCTGTATCGGTATGAACTGAAACCACATCACGGGTCATAATTTCACTAAGAGGTGTGTCGGGAGAAGAAATAACTAAATCTCGTAGAGAGACGATCCCTGTAAGATGACGGAAGGCATCGGTAACATATAAGTAGTAAATAATTTCGGAAGCATTGGCTAAACTACGAATTCTCTCTAAGGTTTGAGTAACGGTCAAAGTCTCTTTTAGAGAGATATACTCAGGGGTCATAATTCGCCCTGCCGTATCTTCTTCGTAGCCTAATAGTAATGCAGTAGCTTGGCGTTCTCCCGGACTAAGTTGTGCCAAAAGACGGCGAACGATTTTAGCAGGGAGTTCATCAAACAATCTAGCGCGGTCGTCAGGAGACATTTTATCAACTATATCTAGTACTTCCTGCCGTTTAAATTCTTGAATTAAAGCTTGCTGAATAGCAGAATCTAAATATTCATAAACTTCGATCGCTTCCGTCTTAGACAGTAGACGAAAAGCAATTACTTGCATTGATTCTGGCAACCCTTCGATCGCTTCGGCAATATCTACAGGTTGTACGGGAACTAAAAGAGCTTTTGCTCCCTCTAAGTTTCCTTGATTCAGTAATAGTTCTAATTGGGTACGAACTAGCTGACGTAGTTCACTATGTTTAACTCCATTGGCAGTCATAAACCTCCCCCGCTTAGTGTAATAGTCTTGGTTTGTTATCTAGTTAACTAAAATTTGGCTTTAATTCCTAATAATTTAGATGTTGCTCCTGTTAGAGAATTTGCATTTTTTAACATTGTCTTCTATCTTGGCATTCTTTGTTAGCTTAATGCTGTGATAGTCTACTAAAAAAAGAGATTTAATGTCGGTACAGCGTTTGTTTTAATTATGTTGATGTGTATTCTGCACTCGGAATTGACAGAGTTGTTTCCGTACTATTTATCTCAAACTATGACTGATTTAGGAGACAACTTATGTCAATCTATGTAGGTAATATACCTTATGAGGTTAGCCAAGAAGACCTCTCTAATGTTTTTGCCGAATACGGTACTGTTAAAAGAGTTTATTTACCATTAGATCGGGAAACTGGAAGGGTTCGTGGTTTTGGTTTTGTAGAAATGGCGAGTGAAGCAGAGGAAGAAACTGCCATTGAAACCTTAGATGGTGCTGAATGGATGGGGAGAGCATTGCGGGTGAATAAAGCTAAACCTCGCGAAAACCGTGGTAATTATGGCGATAATCGTCGCAATAATCGCTTTTCTAGTAGCTATTAATTTATTTTAGCTCTTAGCTTTATCTAATATTTGTCTTTCATCTCAAAAATAACGCGAGGCTCAAGTATTCAACTTGAGCCTTTTGATAAATTAGAAATAGCCTAGAATTTAGGAGTTCAGAGTCAGAAACTTGTTAATTGCTATTTGCTAATGGCTAATGGCTAATGGCTAATTGCTAGTCCTCAAGTACTTCTAATACAACTTTAGGAGTTAGTTTATTCTTAAACCAAATTACTCGATTGGGTAACTCAGTAAAATTAACTCCAGCTTTTTCTAAATTTAGTCTTTCCGATACGGCTAAAATTAAATTATCTGCATCAGCATTACGAACTTGATAAAACTTTTTTTGGAGATATTCTGGTCGCCAATAACCAACAATCTCTAGTAAAAAATCTCTACCGTCGGGATGAACTAAGCGAAAATCGGGAATCATGACACTGCCAGGAAGGGGCACTAGATCGACTTCTCTTTCTAATCGCCATTCGGTTTTGCTTTTTGCCCAACTTTTCGCGAAAGAAGCTTCTAACATACTATCGTAAGGTTTACCAGGAGGATAGTGAGTAACCAAATTACATCGATCGCTACTGAGACTAAAACTGCCAGTTTTTATACCCCCAGAGTAAGGATCGCGGTTTTGCAGTTTAGCTTGTAAACTCCACTTACTAACGTGTAACAATGCCGGCAACATTTTTGCTAAAGCCAAACCGTAGCGAGTACTGGCTTTAAACAAACTAGTAGGACCATCTATGGTAATGGTAAACCCCGTATCCGCATCCCCTTCAATATACGCCATCAATTGAAATAATTTGAGATAGCGAAAGAGTAATTTATATTCCCCCGGATCGTTGCGATGGGCATTAATAATCACATGACTAGCACGGTAAAAAATACCCTGAACTTGAGAAAGATTATAACGATGAACTAAAGCTTCGTGTACGGGGGGATCGAACTGAGTTAGGATGCGATTTTCTTGTAAGTCGGCATAGAGTCCCTTTTCTACTTCTTCGGGGGATACTTTACGCTTTAATTCCGTAGTAAGATGATGGGCGATCGTCTCTAAATTTTGGCTACGATGGAGAGGGATAGTTGTCTTTTTAGCTGCTTCGGCAAATACTTTATGGCGTAAAGCTTGAGGTTCGAGAGGGCTAATAATTTCAAATGTAGAGAAATGATTGCGTAACAGATGAGCTAATCCTCTTTTGACGCGATAATCAGGGCTATCTCCTTCTAAATCGGCTAATTTTTGATTTAATTCCCCCTGGGTTTTGCCCACATTCTCGGCAAAACAATTAATTCCCTCAGTAGCTAAAGCGATCGCTCTGTTATCGATTGATAACTTTTTTGGGACTAAAGTATTGCCGTTATAGCGATAAATTAATAGATCGGAAGGGAGCATAGATCGTTCGGAGTTACAGTAGAAAAGCGATATATCATGTCTGTAAAGAAGTTCGGCAGTCTAGAAGTTTACATTAGTTATTACGCTAATTGTAAATTTTTTGAAAAGTAAGCATAAATAAAATAGGGAAAAAACGCTCGATGGGGACTAGGATGTATAAACCCTTAGAATGTAGACCGGATAGCTATCAAGAATGGTATCAACAAGGTAATAGTTTGTGCGAAAAAGGTTGTTACTCAGAAGCAATAGCTAGCTATGATAAAGCGATCGAATATAATCCACGGAGTTATTGGGCTTGGTATCGCAAAGGTGTAGCCTTAGAAAAATTAGCCCAATACCAGGGAGCTATAGAACATTATGCCCAAGCTGCTAGTTTGAAACCTGACAATTATTGGTCGTGGTATCAACAAGGTTGTATTTTGTCAGCAGAATTAGCACAATACGAACGGGCGATCGCTTGTTTTAGCAAAGCTTTAGAGACTCATCCTCGAGATTACTGGGGACTTTATCGTATAGCAGAAGCTTACCGCCAACTGGGAAATTACGAACGGGCAATTGTATTTTACAATCGAGCTTTAAAATTACGTCCTCATGATTACTGGGCTTGGTATCGCCAAGGGGAAGCTTTTCAACAGTGGGAGAATTGGCAAGCAGCTATAGATAGTTATAACAATGCTTTGGCTATCAAGCCCAATGATTATTGGGCTTGGTATCAAAAAGGGGTGATTTATCAACAATTAGCTGACTTACGAACCGCGATCGAATGTTATACTCAGATTTTGACCACAGAACCACAATCCGATTGCGTGTGGTATCGACAAGCTTGTTGTTACGCTCTACTAGACAATTATAATTGGGCAATTACTAGCCTAGAAAAAGCGATCGATCTCTATCCAGAAAAATATTTAGAACTAGCTTCATCTGAGAAGATTTGGTCACAATATAGAAAGCATCCAGGGTTTATTTCTTTAATAGTTAATAAAAAAGCCAAGTTTAATTGTTAGAAATAAACTCAATAGTCTAATAGTTGGATGACTGATTATCATTAAGATAATTAGCTGCCGGGCAACTGTTAGCTTTGAGGTATTCTGTCAATTGTTGAGGAAAATCTGGGTTGTCAACACTGTTAACCCAACGAGTAAACCAAGGTTTATGCTTCCGATTTTGATAAAATTGTTCTGGCAACTCACAAAGCATTTTTACCGCTTTAAGTAAATTATTTTCTTTAGTAGCTTTAATATGAATAGCGTAGACATATTGCACTTTATATAAAGTTTGTTTGCATTTTTCATCGGCAAAACCTCCTAAGGGAGTGTTAAATTCTTCTAGCTCGTGCATTACCTGTCTTAAGCTTTCTTCCTCTTGAATAAAGACAGCATCTTCAGCCCGTTTTAATAGGCTATTATCGCAGTTTATGACACTATTAGAAGAAGTAGAGGCTTGTTTAAATATTTGTCCGAAAGTAAGAATAGTTACTATTATTCCCAACAAAAAAGCTATAGATAAATGCACGAGCGAATCTTTTTTTTGTTTTACTCGATCGACAGCAGCAATACTCGAACCAATTAATTTCGGGGGTGCATTTTCTGACTGCGGAATGCGGTCATCCGCAAGCCCTGCTTTTTCAAGGTGGGGAACGGATGACTCTTCTCTCCAGCTATCATCGATAGATTCTTCAACCAGATTATCACTTTGCTCTACTGTGGATCGATCGTTTAACCGTGGAATGCGGTCATCCGCAAGCCCTGCATCGGAGCGCGTTCCCTTACGGAGAAAACCTTTACGGGGTCGCTCTTTCTTTTCAAGGTAGGGAACGGATGACTGGGAATTATTATTAGCAATAACAATCGCATCCATATAATTAGAATCATTAAAATTATTTCTAATTATTTGATAATATTCTCCTGGAGCAAAATTTTGTCGTTCATCTTGAGGATAACGTTGCTGTTGTTCCTGTTTTCCATAAAAATAATCGCAGACTATTTCTTCTAAATTAGTAAGATTATTTATCTGCCAATTTTCTAAGCAAGCTCCAGTCAGGATTGACTTTTTAAAGTTAGTTTGTAATGCGGTTACTTGAGTTAAATTAGCATTGGTGAGGTCGGCAGAACTAAGATCTGCTCTAGTAAGATCGGCTTGTGTTAGGTCAACTTCACTTAAGTCTGAGCCATTAAGATTTGCACTAATTAAACAAGCTCGATCGAGATTAGCTCCCTTAAGATAAGCACATTTAAGATTTGTTTTTCTGAGATCGACTCCACTTAAATTAACTCCACTTAGATTGACTCCACTTAGATTTAAATTACTTAGATTTGTCCCACTCAAATCTAAATTAACTCTACTATTTTCTTGTCGCCAACAATTCCATGCTTTTACATCTTGTTTGAGTAAAGTAAGATGTCTGTTATTAGTCATCTTGTCTGACCTAGTTGATAATCTTATTGAGATTATATTGTTTGATTTTCTCGACCTTAGTTAAACCGATTTAGCCAAATAAACTAGCGATCGCTTTACCCATATTCTCTGGTTGCATTGCTGCGGTTGCTGCGGTAGGCTCGTAACCACAATGTACCATACAGTCAGCACATTTAGGATTACCACTAGCTTTACCATATTTGCTCCAGTCAGTTTTATCTAGTAGTTCTTGATAGCTAGAATAATAACCTTCATTGAGGAGATAACAGGGTTTTTGCCAACCTAAAACACTATAGCTAGGACTACCCCAAGGAGTACATTCAAAGTCTTTTTCTCCGATTAAAAACTCTAAAAATAAGGGATTATGATTAAAATTCCAGTTTTTATGACCAGATTTCCAAGGAGAGAGAATTTCTCTAAATAAAGCCTTAGTTTGTTCTCTTTTTAAGAAACTATCTTGCTCTGGTGCCCATTCGTAACTATAACCAGGAGAGATCATCATGCCATCGAGATTGAGGCTTTCCAGAAAATCAAAAAATTCCTGCATTTGTTTGGGGTCAGCACCTTTAAACACGGTAGTATTGGTAGTAACACGAAAACCTTTCTGTTTAGCAGCTTGAATTGCAGCCACTGCCTTGTCAAATACTCCCTGGCGATCGACACATTTGTCGTGTTGTTCTCGTAAACCATCTAAATGGACGCTAAAAGTCAGGTAGGGGGAAGGTTCAAATTTATCGAGGCTTTTCTCTAGTAATAAGCCATTGGTACAAAGATAAACAAATTTTTTCCTATCTACCAAACCCCTAACAATTTCATCGATTTGAGGATGTAATAAAGGTTCTCCTCCTGGAATAGACACCACAGGCGCACCGCATTCTTCTACTGCTGCAAAACATTCTTCTGGGCTAAGGTTTTGTTTCAAAATTTCTGCTGGATGCTGAATCTTACCACAGCCAGAACAAGCCAAATTACAACGGAATAAAGGTTCTAACATCAAGACAAGAGGAAAGCGTTTGCGCCCCATCAGACGTTGAGTAACCAGGTATTTACCAACAGTTAAAGCTTGTTGTAGTTGAATTGCCATTATTTCTCTTCTCACCAATAGCTCATGTGAGTTATTGTAATGAGATTTGAGCAGTTGTTAAAGTTATTTTTTTGATGTGGCGATTTCTTGTAAAGAGTTAATCGTAGGGTAGGCAGAGAGTCGAGCGTAACTTTAGGTACTATAAGCAAAGTAAGCATCTACAGCTTTAGCAGTTCCTGTAAGATGATTATTGTTTTCATCTCCTGTAATTAATTGCTGTTCAATAGATAAAATAATTTCTGATAATTTTGCACAGATACTTATCTGTTCGATCGCTTTACTTTGGATAACTCAAAAAACTTAACCTATAAAACTAATGAAAAAAGTTGCTATTTTTGGTAAACCAGGTGGCGGTAAGTCTACCTTAGCTAAAACCTTAGCTGAAGTTACAGGTTTACCCCTTTTTCAACTCGATCGTATTGAGTATGGCAAAGGTGGCATTCGAGTTTCCGAAGAAGTTTATATTCAACACTAACAAAAACCAGACTACCAAATTTGATAACATACTAACAATTAATAATAAGTAACTAATAATGAACCATGAACAATTAAAAAAAGAATGGCTAGAAATTGGCACAATTGTTTCACCTCAAGGATTAAGAGGAGAGTTAAGAGTATATCCTAATTCTGATTTTCCCGAACGTTTTCTCGAACCTGGAATACGTTGGTTGCAGCATCCAGAAACGGGAGAAATTGAATCAATAGAGCTTTTAGGTGGACGTTATATACCCAAAAAAAACCTTTATATAATTGTTATAGAAGGCATAGAAAATCGCGATCGAGCTGAAGAATTACGAAATTATAAAATATTAGTCGATCAAAGCGATCGCCCCACCTTAGAAGAAGACGAATATCACGTTGCCGATCTCATTAATTTAGAAGTATATCATCAACAAACAAGAGAAAAAATTGGCATTGTTATTGATGTTTTTACCGCAGGCAATGACTTATTAGAAGTAAAGTTACACCAACAGCCAGTAGTTGAAACAAAACCAGCCCGCGATCTTTCCCAAATTAGCCGAAAAAGTAAACGCAAAAAACAAAAAAAACCCCAAAACAAACCAGCCACTATATTTATTCCTTTCGTCAAAGAAATAGTCACAGTAGTAGATATTCCCAACAATAAAATTGAAATTACTCCCCCCGAAGGGTTATTAGAAATTAATCGTATTTCTTCTTAATATCACGTCAGATAGCGGTTGACTTATATTTTCAAGACAGGAGTATAATCTTAGCTAATCTTTGATTAGACATCTATTAAGATTATCTAAGTACTATCAGAGTTGAACTATTAACCATATGCAAACTGCACCTTTCGGTTCTTGGAAATCACCAATCACATCCGATCTAATTATCTCTCAAACTATAGGCTTAGGGGGAGTTACTGCTGATGGAGATGATATCTATTGGCTAGAGATACGACCAACCGAAAAAGGAAGAAATGTTCTAGTCAAGTATAATGCTAATGGAGAAGCGATCGATCTCACCCCTGCATCTTTTAATGCGCGATCGCGTGTCCATGAATATGGTGGTGGTGCATTTCTCATTACCGCAGGTACGATTTATTTTTCTAACTTTGCCGACGGTAGAATTTATCAACAAACCGCAACCAGTCACCCTCGGCCAGTAACCGCAGAAGGAAAAAAACGCTACACCGATATAATTATCGATCGCGCCAGAAATAATCTAATTTGTGTGTGTGAAGACCATTCTCGATCCGATACAGAACCAGAAAACACGATTGTCACTATCGATTTAGCAACGGGGACAGTAGCCAATCTTATCTCTGGTAGCGATTTTTACTCTTCCCCTTGTCTCAGTCCCGATGGTAGTCATCTGGCATGGTTAAGTTGGCATCATCCTTATATGCCTTGGGACAGTACTTACCTTTGGTTGGCTAAAGTTAATAGCGATGGTTCCCTAGCAGAAGCAAAATTAGTAGCTGGTGGAGAAAATGAATCGATTTGCGAACCTAAATGGTCAGCGGGTGGTCAGTTATACTTTTCTAGCGATCGCCATGACTGGTGGAACATCTATCGTTACGATCGGAATGGGACAATAGAAGCTCTTTACGAGATGGAAGCAGAATTTGCCTATCCTCATTGGGTATTTGGTTTGTCTACCTATGCTTTTATTGACCCAGACAAGATTATTTGTACTTATTCTCAAAATGGTAGTTGGCATTTAGGCAGTATCGATACCCAGACTAAACAGTTTCAGACGATAGAAACTCCCTACACCAATATTTCTTCTGTACAAGCCACTAACAATGGTCGAGCTTTATTTATTGCAGGATCTCCTACCGAACCTACAGCAGTAGTTAAATTAGATTTAGCCACAGGAGAAAAAGAAATACTCAAACAGTCAGGAAAATTAGATTTTGATTCTGCCTATCTATCTGTCCCAGAAGCCAGATCTTTTCCGACAGCAAATGGCTTAACGGCTTATGCCTGGTATTATCCACCCCAAAATAAAGACTTTTCTGCGCCAGAAGGGGAATTACCACCTCTTTTAGTCAAAAGCCATGGCGGACCGACTGCCTCAGCCTCTGTTAGTCTCAATTTACGGATTCAATATTGGACTAGTCGTGGTTTTGGTTATTTAGACGTAAACTACGGTGGCAGTATTGGTTATGGTCGTAAGTACCGTCAACGATTGGAAAAAAATTGGGGTATTGTCGATGTAGATGACTGCGTTAATGCAGCCAAATATTTAGTACAACAAGGAAGAGTAGACGGAGATAGACTGGTGATATCTGGTGGTAGCGCGGGAGGTTATACAACTTTAGCTGCTCTTACTTTTCGCGATACCTTCAAAGCAGGTGCGAGTTACTACGGTGTGAGCGACTTAGAGACTTTAGCTAGAGATACTCACAAGTTTGAATCTCGTTATCTAGACGGATTAATCGGTGCTTATCCAGCCGAGAAAAATATTTACGAAGCGCGATCGCCTATTCATTTTACCGAACAACTGTCTTGTCCTGTCATCTTTTTCCAAGGAGGAGAAGATAAGGTAGTCCCACCTAATCAAGCAGAGATGATGTTTACGGCGATTAAAGACAAAGGATTACCTGTGGCTTATATTTTGTTTGAAGACGAAGGACACGGTTTTCGGCAAGGAAAGAATATTAAAAAAGCCTTAGATAGTGAATTTTATTTTTACTCCCGCGTCTTTGGCTTTGAACCCGCCGACCGCATAGAAGAAATAGAAATTGTTAATCTAAAATAGTTTGTCTGAGAGTGTCAAAACCATAGTTTTTATAAATATTTTAAATTAAATTGAATTATTTTATTTAATTTGTTTTAGGATAAAAAATAAAGCTATGGTTGAAAGAAGCAGATGAATAACCAAAGCAAAATAATTGTTGGTTTTATGATAGCTTTTAGTGTGCTAGGACTAAGCACATTTGCCAAGGAATCTCCGACTCTAGCAAATAATGAACCTACCGCACCTATAGACGATGGGGCACGCCATTTAAGAGGATTAGAAACCAAGAACTCTGCTGATTGGAATTTTGCGATTGAAGAAGAAAATCAGCAACAAACAGACTATCAACTGCGAATTTACGAACCAGAGGTCAGAATAGTCGAACAAAAAGAACCGGAATGGAGAAATACCGGAGAACAGCCCAACTACTCCGTGTTAGTAGATGTCTATGATTTTACCGAAGAAGAAGTGGAATAAAATAAGAGGATTAGGGATTAGGCATCTGTGACAAGTTAAGAAACTACGTTGTTTGTCAACAGCGTGATTTTTCCACAACGCGAAGAAGCTTCGCCGTTCCTCACTCTCAATCAGTTTTTTGCTAATCCCTAATCGCTAATTGTCTTTGAGAAATTGTAAAATTTTTTTTTCGAGTTCAGAGATTACCCTAAATTTAAGCCATTCGATTACCATCTTTAGTTATGACAAAATTAAAGTCTATTTTCAATTCGTTATTCTATGATCGAATGAAAAGGAATATGACCCAGGAGATAACAAAGTGGAAAATAATGACTGGTTGAAGCAGCTATTAATGGTAGGAGTTGGCACAACCTCTTTAGTAGCTGAAAAAATCAAAGAAGTAAGTGAAGAATGGGTTAAAGAAGGGAAAATTAATCCAGACCAAGCCAAAGCCTTTATGGATGAGTTGACCAATCAAATTAATTCAGAACAAGGCAATTGGCAAAAACAGATGGAACGGCAAATGAAGAATATGTTGCAAGATTTGGGAGTTCCTCGTCAGTCAGAAATGGATGAGTTGAGAGGTCGAATAGACCGTTTAGAACGTCAAGTTAGAGATTTAGAAAATAAACTATGGCGATAAAAATTTGCCTGTAAATAAACTATTGAGAGTCTAAATGTAATTTAAACTACAAACAGTCGAGGTAATGATACAGATATATCTCAACGAAATCGGCTAATATTGAGGTTATAAGTGCGGTTTTTTTTACCGCTCACTTTTATCTTAAATCTTTGTTGGTAATATACTAGCTAGAGGAAGCGTCTAAAAGTCTGGGAATGAATTTAACAACGTTCCTAAATTAAAACAATTAATTAAGACAGCATATCTGTGATTACTTTAACCCTACTACATCCTCTCCAACCAGTTCCAGTTCAAAGCTGGACGTTTAAAAATGAGCCAAAAATTAGCATTGGTCGCTCAACTAGTAATGAAGTAGTCCTTTACAGCGCAGTAGTTTCTCGCCATCATGTGGAAATTAGAAAAGTAGCAGATGAATGGGAATTGGTAAATTTGGGAGCTAATGGAACCTATGTTGATGGGAAGAGAATTACTAAAACTTTGGTAGTCGATGGCATGATTATGCGTTTAGCTAGTTCGGGTCCAAAAATTCTGATTAAGATAGAATCAGCTTCAGAACCAGAAGAAGATACCAGTGAGGAACAAAAAAGGTCCAAAACTAGGCGACTAAAAGATACTAAAAATACCTTAATCAACTAGTGGCAAACCAACTTGCATTACATTAACTTCTGTCCCCGCAGCAAGTAATTTTTCTCCTATGGGCACTACTGCTAAACCATTAGTTTGTGCCAAATTAATTAAATTCCCAGAACTATGGCTACCACCAGCCAGCACAAATTCATAATTACCATTAACTAAATGTAACCGTCCCCAGAGATAAGTTTCTCGTTTACCACCAGCACGTAAATCACCGCGAGTAATAGCTTTGACAAAAGCTGGTTGGTAATTATTGGCTAATCCCGAGAGTTTTTTGAGGGCTGGTAAGACAAAACGCCAACAACTAACTAAAGCGGAAACAGGATTACCAGGAATACCAAAATAAAGACAATCGTTAGCAAAGGTAGCTACTGTTAGAGGCTTTCCTGGTTTAACTGCTACACTACGAATATGTATTTCTCCCCCCAATTCTGCGAGAAGACGATCGATATAATCGTAATCTCCTACAGATACGCCTCCTGTGGATAAAACAATATCTGTCGAATTTATAGCCCGCTTGATCGCGCTTTTTAATATTTGAGGTTTGTCTGGTATAATTCCTAGCTTAATTGGTATTGCTCCACTTTGCGCCACTAAACTAGCTAAGGCATACTGATTAGAATCGACAATTTGCCCTGGTTGAAGAGGACTATCGGGGGAGACTAACTCATCCCCTGTGGATAAGATCGCTACTTTGGGAAGGCGATAGACAGTTAATTGCGTACATTGTGCCGTAGCTAATACTGCTATCTCTGCTGCACCTATCTTTATCCCTGGCTGCAACATCGGCGTTCCTGCTTGATAGAAAGAGGCTTTATGTCTGACAAATTCTTGAGGTTGAGGCGCGGAGAGAATTTTTACTTTATTGCCTTCTTTTTGAGTATTTTCCTGAATAACAATAGTATCGGCACCATTTGGCATCATTGCCCCAGTAAAGATACGGGCTGCTTGTCCTGTTGTCAGTGTTACTTTTGGCGGACAACCAGCAGGAATTTCTTCCACAACTTCTAAAGTTACTGGGTTGTTGGGGTTACTATCTTTAACATCCTCGTAACGGATTGCGTAACCATCCATTGCCGAATTATCCCAATAAGGAAAATCTAGTTTGCTAGTAACAGGGGCTGCCAAAATACGCCCAACCGCAGCATCTAAACCTACTATTTCTGTGTCTTCTAATTTGAGTGACTTAACTAGATTCAAAATAATCGATTCAGCATCTTTAACTGGCAACATAAGTGGGTAATCTAAATTAATTAGAAAATAGGATGGGTAGGGAGCAGGGGAACTTCAGGAGCTTCAGGAGCTTCAGGGGCATAGGGAAAACTACTTCTATTTTTTTTCTGCTCTTTCCCTGAAAGCTAAACTTGAAGTAATAACCTATTTTAAATAATACAGAAAAAAGTAATGTACGAAGATGAACTAGGAAACAACGATTTTCCTAAAGTACCATTTGAGCGCAGAACTGGAGCATTTTTAATTGATTTTGTTGCTGTTTGGTTTCTCAGTTCTTTTTTTGGTGCTTTTCAGTGGCTAATATTTCTGCTTGCTTGGTTGGGAATGCGCGTAGTTTGGGTAGACAAAAATCAAGGGCAAAGCTTGGGAAGATGGGCGTTAGATGTGAGAGTAATGGACTTTCGTTACGCCAGAATGCCCGAGTTGATGTCTTTAACTAAAAGAGAAGGAATAGTTGGCGTTGCTGCCATGTTAGCAATGTATGGGTTACAAATTAATTTTGTCGATCCCTTATCTATGCTACTACTCAATGTCCCTTTGTTAGTAGACTGTTTAGCAGCTTTAGTTGACGAAGATTTCAATCAAGCTCTGCACGATCGCTTTACCGATACTATGATAGTACCGAGCCAACGAGGCTTTTCTTTAGACTTAAGATTAAAAAAAATATTTGCTGAATTGAAGAAAAATATGCAAAAATATTAATTTGCGTGTCTCAATATAAGTAACCAATAAAATAGTTAAAACTATGGCAAGTAAAAAGGGTGTACGTATTATTATTAGTTTAGAATGCACCGAATGTCGCAGCAACAGCAACAAGCGCTCTCCTGGTGTATCTCGTTATACCACTAGCAAAAACCGTCGCAACACCACAGGGAGATTAGAACTGAAAAAGTTCTGTACTCATTGCAATAAGCACACCGTGCATAAAGAAATTAAATAATTACCAGTTACTCGCTCGCTCGAGCGTTAAAAAAGATATTTTATTTAACAAAAATTATGGCATACTACCGCAAACGTCTTTCCCCTATTAAACCTAGCGACCCTATCGATTACAAAGATGTAGAATTGCTCCGCAAATTTATTACAGAGAGAGGCAAAATTTTACCTCGGCGGATCACTGGTTTAACTGCTCAACAACAAAGAGACTTAACTGACGCAGTCAAAAAAGCGCGTATTCTCGCATTACTACCTTTCATTAATAAAGAAGGTTAATAACTACTTGAGTAAATTCTAGTCAAAACAAATTGAGTAAGCAAAAGGTAGACTGAAGATTAAGTTGTTAAGTGTTGAAGCACAAAGCTGGTGGAAAAAGGAACGCTGATTGAATTCAGACTACAAGGGGAACGTCTTCTTGCAGTAGCGGAACGTCCAGAAGGCAAAAAAGATTGGATCGTTGTAGATGGAAAGGGACAATCCCATAAGATTCGTCCTCAGCGAGTAGAATATACAGTAAGCGGAAATTCCTACGAGCCTACTGATATTCCTAGCTTTATTGAAGAAATACAGCCTTATCTAGACCCAAGTAACTTAGAGATAGCGTGGGAAATATTAGTCGAAGAAGGAGAATCTGTTACTCCCGAACAAATGGCAGAACTTTTATTCTCCGATCGAAGTCCAGCTTTGTGCTACGCTGCCCACACTCTCCTCTGTCAAGATAAAATCTACTTCAAAAAAAAAGGCGATAATTATGAACCTCGCTCGCTCAATCAGGTAGAAGAAATCAAGCATCAACTAGAAGTAGAAGAGCAAAAAAATCGAGAAAAATCAGAATTTATTGCCCATATTCAACAAGCATTAGCGAGAGAAACAGTAGAATGGACAGATAGCGACCGCTCTCGCTTAGAAGTAATTGAGAAGGTAGTACTAGAACCCGACAGTAATTCTCGTCTTGCCCAAGAAATCTTAGCATTAGCAGGGCGTGCATCGGCTCCTGGGTCTGCCTTTGAGTTGCTAGTGGATATAGGATGGTGGAGTAAACACGAAAATTTGTTTTTACGCCGTAGTTCTTATCCTGTTAATTTTCCCAAAAAGGTACTTGAAGTGGCGCAATCTTGGCTGCAATCTCCCCCTAATGACTTTGATTCTGACCGTCTCGATTTGACTCATCTGAAAGTCTATACTATCGATGACGAAAGCACGGAAGAAATAGACGATGGTTTGAGTATAGAATATCTTGGAGAAGAGCGATCGCCAAGACTCTGGATTCATATTGCCGATCCCAGTCGTATAGTAGATCCAGGAGATGAACTAGACTTAGAAGCACGTCGTCGCAGTACCAGCCTCTACTTACCGACAGGCATGATTTCCATGTTCCCGACAGAACTAGCCACTGGACCTATGAGTTTGGTTCAAGGGCAAGTTTGTGCTGCTCTTAGTTTCGGTGTAATCCTTTCAGAAAGTGGAGCAGTAGAAGAGTATTGCATTCACTCCACTCTAATTAAACCAACTTACCGCCTCACCTATGAAGATGTTGATGAAATGTTGGAGTTGGGAGTATTAAAAGAGCCAGAAATTGCCGAGTTAGCCAAGCAAGCAAAAAGGCGCAGGGAATGGCGTAAAGCCCAGGGTTCAATCCAGATTCAAATGCCAGAATCTACGATCAAAGTAAGAGAAGATGAAGAAATTACTATTGAATTACTCGATATATCTCAATCTCGCCAGTTAGTAGCAGAGATGATGATTTTAGCAGGAGAAGTAGCAGGAAGTTATGGGAAAGAACATAATTTACCCCTACCTTTTCGGGGACAACCTCAACCAGAATTACCCCCAGACGAAGAACTTTCACTATTGCCAGCCGGTCCAGTACGTTTCTGTGCCTTGCGTCGCTGTATGCCTCGTAGTGAAATGGGTATAACTCCTGTCCGTCATGCCAGTCTGGGTTTAGATAGTTACATTCAAGTAACCTCTCCTATTCGTCGTTACACCGATTTACTGGCTCATTTTCAAATTAAAGCGCATCTTAAAGACGATCCCCTTCCTTTTTCGAGTGAAGAATTACAAGAAATTCTTTTTAGTGTCACCACCTCTGCTTACGAAGCAACTTTAGTCGAACGTCAAACTAATCGTTATTGGGGACTAGAGTATTTGCGTCGTAATGCCGATCGCAGTTGGCAAGTTTTAGTACTGCGTTGGTTACGAGAAGATGATAACTTGGGATTAATTTTATTGGAAGATTTAGGTTTAGAATTGCCTCATCGCTTTGAACGTTCCGTAGCTTTGGGCGATCGTCTGGAAGTGCAAGTAACTCGTGCCGATCCCCATCGAGATGAAATTCGTTTTCGCGAAGTCGCTTCCACAGAAATTCAATCAACAGCTAGTTAAACTTTAATCTTTAGAGATGACAAGAGAGTCTAACCAAACTTTTTCTCAGTTTGCGTCTCACCAAATTGTATGTATAGAGGGGCAAACCGCTTTTCTTTATAGTGAAGTAATTCAAGTTATTGTTAAACGGCAATTTTGTTGGGCTAGACCATTATTTCTTGCTAAGTTTAACGATCCTTCCACAACACCTAGAGATAATTTTCCCACAGCCTGTCAAATAATCGATCTCCGTGAAGGAGCGGATTTGCTTTTACCTCTCAGTTTTTTCCGTCCTGCCCTAGATACCGAAATCGTACCTTCGATCGCTCAACTAAATAGTATCGATCTGTCTATAAAAGATAAACAAATAGCTAAAAAACAACTTAACGGTTTTATTCAACAGGTGTGGCAAGCAAACTCGAACAAAGAACAGTAATTAGTATTGACTGGCATCAAGAATGATACAGATTTTCTGCCAAAAATATTGGTAAATTCTCGGTTAGATAATAAAAGCCTCGGCGAATAGACTGGCAGAGTGAGAGTAAATTTTATTGTTCTAATTACCCATGCTTGCCAGAATTTGGAGTGCTGCGATCGTTGGTATTGATGCGGTTAAAGTTGGGGTAGAAGTAGATGTTGCTGGCGGATTGCCCAAAACTGTAGTAGTAGGCTTACCCGATGCTGCGGTGCAAGAGTCGAAAGAACGAGTCAAAGCAGCTTTAAAAAATTCTGGTTTTGCTTTTCCCGTTCGCAAAATTGTCATTAACCTTACTCCTGCCGATCTTAGGAAAGAAGGTCCTAGTTTCGATCTACCCATTAGTATAGGAATTTTAGCAGCCTCGGAACAAGTAAATGCTCAGTTACTGGGAGATCACCTATTTCTGGGTGAAGTTAGTTTAGATGGTAGTTTGCGTGCTGTTGCGGGAGTATTAAGTGCCTAAGCAAAATTAATTGTATATTTTTTACCAAAGTTTATGAGGATATTTTCTACAGCTTTTA
>JAAUYH010141348.1_pt1 | contig 27184 bp, 22 predicted proteins | sample 7278061 | NCBI WGS metagenome assembly JAAUYH01 (sample SAMN14350203, study PRJNA611818) | marine sediment metagenome | isolation source: surface marine sediment (0.6m) | place: French Polynesia: Moorea | collected 2018-08
ACCTAGTACCCACTGTATTACTCATCAGATAGCTCCCAAACCGTAGTTATACCTTATGATACACATCACCATTGGGTTCTAAACATGTATATAAGATCGACAGAAACTGTCTCTGTTCGACATCTTTGTCTATGCTGTCTATCTCAGCATGGGTCAAGAGATTTCCGGTCTGTTTCGAGTGTATTTTTTCCAATGTGGCAAGAATCCGCCGTCTAGCTAACATTTCATCAACGGATCGTTGTATTCACTACTAAAGCGTGTCCGTGCTAAAGTTCTGCGAGCCAGTCGGTCGGCCATTGAAGCGCCCAGCGTTTCAGCTACTAACGATGAAACAGGAAATTGTGCAGGTTCGCGTCGCGCTTTAGATTTTGCATTGCTCTCGGTTGCTGAGCTCGAAATCTTGTACAAAAATCCGATTCCGGCGACTCATACCTCATTGCATGAATTTCGCTGGTTCGAAGCCTTGTGTACGAAAATCAGATTTATGAGGACCCTGCTACTGCTTCCTAATTCCGCCAAAAATTCACCGCGAAATCATTCAAACACAAGGTGCGGCTTGACCGTCCTTGTTGTACCATTGGACGATGTCCCCTGTGGGGGCTGGGACAGGGCGGTGTCATTGCCGATGAGTGACGCGCCGCATTGATGGCACATGCAAAGGTGTGATGGTGGGACATTTGGCGTGGGATGAGATACTGAGTAGGGTATACGTGAATAGGGGCCTATGTGCGAACCGGGAATACCCATATATCCCTACGTAGGGCTGGTACACTGCCACAGGCATTAATCCTCCGGAACGGGCGAGCGGCCCAAGCAGTAGGGCAGGAGCCGGGCTATATTGCGGGCGTCGTCGATGCCGCGGTGATGGGTACCGGCGAGCTCAAGACCGACCCGCCGCAGCGCTCCTTTCATACCGTACTTGCGCTTGGTACCAGTACGCTCGGTGAATGCTTGTTTGAGATTGAGGTGCCGGTCGGAAAACGGTAGTTGAATTCCGTGATACTTGGCGTCCTGGCGGAATTGATTGTTGTCGTAGTTGCCCCATGAGCAAAAGAGCGGTTGCCGACCGGTCATGAAGCGACGCAGCTGTGCAATGGCGGCGGGAAATCTGGGCGCAGCGGCAACCATCTCTTGGCTGATCGAAGTGAGCTCGGTGCAGAACGGGGTGAGCGTTGGGTGGCGCACTGGGCGGATAAAGGTCTGCAGCTCGTCGATGGGGTCGAGCGTATCGCCGTCGACCAGGACTGCGCCGATTTCGATGATCTCCATCTCGTGCTTGGGCACCGCACCGGCATCGTCACAGGTGGCTTCGAGGTCGATAACGAGGTAAGTCTTTGCGTTCATGAGGCTCTCCTTTGCTCTTGACTGTTGCTTTGAGAAGATAGGTGCTTGACGATGCCAGCACCCGGACAAGATTACGGACATGCCAGTCTAGACTGGGCCGCGTATCTTGAGGCCCTGATTGCCGATCGCGGCTCGCTCTCGGCGGTCGCCGCCCATGTCGGGGCCCAGCGGGGTTATACCGACGACGTAGCCAGTATTGAGCGCGGCCTGCGGCGCTTGCGCGGGCGCGGACATCGCGATGGTGGGGTGTGGGGGCGCCGGGTGTTGGCCATTTTTGGCCTGCCGGGGTCCGTCGTCGATCGCGTGCGCTGGATGGGCCTATACCATTCGCGGTTCACTGACTTGCCCACGTCGATCTGTCGCGAACTGCTCGTTTCTTGGAACAGACCGCCGGTAAGCGAGACACCGGCACGGGTCTGGGTGCAACTGGGGTTGGCCAGTGTGGCTCTGCGCCAGCGCCGTTATGACCAAGCCGCCATGCATCTCACCCAGGCCGAGCGTACGCCGGGCCCGCCAGCGGCCAAGGTTGAGCTGGCTTTGAGCCAGTCGTATCTGTTGTCACGCACGGATTCCACGGCCAGCGAACGGTTGCTCGATACCGCCGAGACTCTGCTTGCAAACCATGATGAGACGGCCACTTGGAAGAGCGACGGGACGACAGCGGGGGAACGCGACGAGACCATCCACGGCGATGACTACGCGTGTCTGTATGCGCGCCTCATCGATCAACGCGCCTACCACCTGAATAAGCCCCGCGAGGGCAATGCCGATCACGCTGCGGCGTTTGCTCTGTATCGCCGCATTCCCCAAGAGGGCCCGCCCTTTGCCCGCTGTCGTCGGCATAACGGTATGGGCTGGAGCCTGTTGCGCCTCGGTCATCCCGCCGAAGCCCTGGCCCACGCCCGCCACAGCGTGCGCGAAGCTGGCGATAGTGGCTCGCTGCGTATGCGGGCCATGGCGCTCAATCTGCTGGCGCGCGCACTGGCGACCGGCCCCGATGCGGATCCCGATGCTGCCACCCATGCGGCCCAGCGCGCAGCCGCGATCGCTCGACGTCTCGAAGACGAAGAGCTTATCGGGCGCTATGGCGGATGAGAGTGCATGATGGCGCGTTGTTCGGTAATGAGAATGCGGCGAGGCCGTTGCGTTCCATGATAGAACTGAATATAGTCGTCTGCATGGATCTGCAACCGGAGTATCGACCATGATTACCCCTATATACGCCGCATTCTTCGTGATCTTCTTCGTCTTGCTCAGCGTGCGCACCCTGACCTTGCGTCGCCGCCACGCGGTGGCGGTGGGCTATGGCGAACATCCCCAGCTGGTGCGCGCTATACGGGCGCACTCGAACTTTGCCGAATACGTGCCGATTGCCCTGCTGGCGCTATTCTTTGTCGAGGCCAGTGGCGCTGCGAGTGCCATCGTCCACGGCGCCGGAGGCGTGCTGCTCATCGGCCGCATCATCCACGCGTACGGCCTGAGCCAGACCAAGGAAGACCTGCGCCTGCGCGTGGCTGGCATGGCGATGACGTTTACCGTCTTGATTTCGACATCGCTGTATTTGCTGATCGTCTATATGTAATTGTTAGGAAGTAAGGAGGCGGAGCTCTACCCTACTATTCTCGCCCCTGCATGCGCTGCCATTGAACGGTACCATCGCCGTCTATGGCAATGGCCATGAGGCCACTACCGCCAGCCTGGGGCATGGCGGTTTGGCCCACGGCAACCAGTGTACCCTCCGGGCCGCGTGCCAGTCCGTTGGCCAAATCTCGATTCGAGTCACCGTAGCTGTGGGCCCATTGCAGGCGGTTTTGTCGGTCCCAGCGCCAGACGCGCACGCGCCGATGGCGAAATCCTTGCAATGTATGACCGGCCACGGCAAATCCGCCGTCGTCCAAGGCCACGACTGCCGTGCCGGCCTCGATGTCATCACTGGGCACAACCTCGCTCGCAATGACCTCACCATCGCCCCGCCAGCGCGCCAGCCACAGCGATATCTTCTTGTTGTCTGCGCCGTGACCGCGGCCCACCGCCACGCCGCCGCCGTCCTTGGTCATGGCAATGGCGGCGATTTCGCCTTTGCCCGACTGCGGCAATGGGGTGCGCCAGCGGACTTTGCCCTCAGTGTCGAGACCCAACAGCTCGCTGGTTCCCAGAGACGTGGTCGTTGCACCTTGCGTAGCTCCAGCGAGCAACGTGATTGTGCCATCGGCGTCCGCGGTAATGGCGAGTGCGCGCACCGCGTCGAACTCCGGGAATAACGTCTGCCCAATCGGGGTGCCGTCGTCGTCGGCGGCGACGATCCAGCCGCGGCCGGCGTTCTGCCCGGCGGCGTAGATGGTCCCGTCCGGGGCCACGACCACGGCATAGAGCGTGGTTACCCCGGGGTCGCCGAGCACCTGGCGCCAGCGTTCGTCGCCATTGGCGTCGATGCCGAGCAGCATGCCGTGGAACGCGCGACGCGCGCTATCCCGATGCGACCCGGCAATCACAAACCCGCTCTGCCCCGTTGCCGCCACCGCGCGACCATGGGATTCGCGCTGCGCCGGGTACTGCCGCTGCCATACGATCTCGCCGCTGTCGGCCAATTTGAGCACCCAGGCCGCGTACCGATCACTATCGGCGATGACCGGATTGGCGGCCGTCGTCGCCGGTTCGGGCTGAGTGGCCGCTGTGGCGAAGTTCGTCTGACTGCCGACTACGAGGTAGCCGTCGTCATTGTCACCGTCATTGTCTAGGCGCCAGACGGCACTGGCATGGCCGTGGGCGCTGCTGAGCGTGGGCCATGTCACCGCCCCAGAATTAGACGACGTAGACGGTGACGTCGATTGCGACGTCGCCTGAGATGGTACCTGAGATGATGCCTGGCTCGAAGGGGGCGTGCGTTGGGGATTACGCGGGTCAGATGAGGTGGCCATATGTTGCCGTTCGACGCCCGGAGAAGAGCGCCCGTTGTCGCTATGGTGTTTGCAGCCGTTGGCACCAAGAGCGGCGACCGCGACCACGGCGAGCAGTATGGACGTTGAGAACCGCACAAGCGGATGCCTGTACCCAGTGTCTAGAGCGATAATGAATGCTGGCAGCTATCGATTAGATAGAATGGTCGGCAGTATAGCACGCAGGCGTATCGCTCTGGCCTGTTGCTGGCGTTTTCCCTGGTCGCCCGGTAGCCGCTTCTGTCATACTGCTCACACACTGCAGTGGCCGCCATCGACGGCCGCCGCGAGGCTCGAACTCCAGCCCCGGGGATACAATCGTGTCGTTTGAGCGTAAACCTCCTAAATCTCACAGTAAATCGACAGAGCGCGAGGCGGAAGTAGCGGCTACACTACAACGGCGACGCGGCGGTGGCCGCCGCAAGTCGCCTGGCTCGGTCCAGCGTCAGCAAACCGCCGACGACGCGCAGTCGAGCAAACCGCGCGCCCATGTCGGCGGCGCTGGGCCAGTCAAACCATTCCGTCTGTGGGGCGCAGACCCCAATGTGAATGCCGCCTTGGGTCTCGGGGCACCGGCCGCCGCTGTGCAAAGACAGCCGCTTGCCACGGCCAAACCAATTCAGGGCGGTCCTGTCCAAGCCAAAGGCAAGCTGAGCGCCGATGACGCACAAGCCGTGCACGAGCATGCTGTGACCGGGGTGAGCGGTGCGGGTAGCGAATTGCCACATTTTCCGGCAGTTCAGGCATCGTTTGGCCACCACGACGTGAGCGGAATCAAGGCTCACGTGGGCGGCGAGGCGGCCCAGGCATGCGAAGCCATGGGCGCCTCGGCTTACGCTTCTGGCTCGAATGCCGCCTTTGCCAACGCACCGGATCTGCACACCGCCGCTCATGAAGCCGCCCACGTGGTGCAGCAGCGCGCTGGCGTACAATTGACTGATGGGGTGGGGCAAGCGGGCGATCACTACGAGCGCCATGCCGACGCCGTTGCCGATTGCGTCGTCCGCGGGGAGTCGGCAGAATCATTGCTCGATCAATACGCCACGTCATCGGTGTCCGGCCAGGGTCATCCCTCAGCCGGGGGCGCGTTGGCGGCGTTACAGAGGCGCGAAGTTCCCGACGCCGCCAGCATCAGCTCTCGCGCCGACTGGACTACGGCCGATCGTCAGGCACTCGGCGGAACCTTTGAGACCGCGAACTTGCACAATCTGGCCTCCGGCGACAGCGGCCAATATTTGCAAATTGAAGAGCGGCGCGACTTCTATCGCTGGTTCTACAACCACACCGCCTCGCTCGGCTACACCACGCGCTGGGCGCTGGCCGCCTCGCTGGTGGCCAATGGCGCCCATCAAGTAGCCCATATGGACGCTGTGACCGAAGGGGCGGCACAGTTGGTCGGCACGGTGTCCGACGAGCTGCAGGGGATGATGCGCATTGGCAATCAGGTGATATTTGACAACGTATTTCCCAAGCTACAGCAGCTTTTGGCCGGTGGTCCATTGACGGGCGCGGCGGCACTGCAATGGGATATGCAGGTACTATCCGAGGAGCAAACCCTGATTCAACCGCTTTACACCAGCGTATCTCCCAACACGATTGCCCAACTGGAAAACATCGCGCGCCAACGGGGCTTTGCCGGTTTTGGCGCTTGGCTGACCAATGGCGCTCACGTGCCCGCCGGTCCGCATAACAATGAAGGGGATATGCCCGAGTTTGGCGGCAGTGACATTCAAGACATCGACGACCGTTGGGAATACGGCATGCAAGTGGGCGATCAATTCACCCCTGGCGGCAGCGGCTATGATCCCGCGCGCGATAGGCGCCCCGCGGCGAGCGGCGGCTACGTGAGTGGCGCCGAGCTGAGCGCGGTGAATGTGCGCCACAACCTGCACATGCTCGATGCGGTACTAGATTCGCCGCAGGACGCGGATCCCGCCCGGATTGTCACTCTCTTGCAGGCGTTGACGCCAGCAGAGCAGGCCGAACTTATGGCCGATGCGTCGCCGGATGGCACGCAATACTCCGATCGATTGGGTGAATGTTCATTTTCGTCGTCGGCCCTCACCGGCATGATCACGGAGCGGACGTCGCTCACTGGAGCTCTCCCCACTATTGTGGGCGGCTACACGGGCGGCACGGCCCAGCAATCGACGTTTCTCGCCGCCTACAACACCAAGGTGACCCAGCTGCGCCGCATCGCTCGCTCTACGCAGACACTTCCCGCTATCCCGCGGCGAGGGTTCTAATAAAAACTGCCTAAAAGCCGAGAATCGTAATGTCCATGGTGCGCTCGGCCAGCCATAGCGCGCCGAGGATGGCGAGGACGCCGGCCGCCAGCGGCATGACGTGCCAGCGATAGCGATGGCTGCCGAGGGCCTTGGCTGCGAGGTGGAGCAGCGGCAAGCACACGATCACGATGCCCAATTGGCCCAGCTCTACGCCGAGGTTGAATAGGCATAAGGGCCAGAGCACGCCTTCTGCCGGCAGTAGGTGTTCGAGCATGGCGGCAAAGCCAAAGCCGTGAATCAGGCCAAAGGCAAAGGTGACGCGATAGCGGTACTTGGCTTGCGGGCGGACGATGTTTTCCACTGCCACATATACGATCGACGCGGCAATGATGCTCTCGACCAGCCAGCCCGGCAGCCAGCTTTTGAGTTCGATCCAATGTAGCGAGGTGGCCACAAGCGTGATCGAATGGGCTACGGTAAAGGCGGTGACAATGGCGGCGGTATCCCAAACGCTATCGCGGAAGGACTTGATACCCCATTGCTGGATCGAATGGTTGCTCAGGGGCCGGATCTTTTCGGTCGTATCATCGGTGGCATTTGGGTTGTAAGGGGCGAGGGGCCGCTGGCTGTGGGGGATTATGGGGCGCTGGCGCAGAATCACCACCAGCAAGAGGGCGGCGAGAAAGGCCAGATGGTCGAAGCCAAAGACGATGTGTTCGATGCCGCTGACGATAAAGGAGGCGGCAAATGCGGCGGCGTCTACCTTGGGCGGAGCTCCGAGTATCCAGGTATATGTCCGGCTCTCGGGATCAAATTGCGTCATAACCTGGTCGCCGCCATGGCGAATATGTACCAGGGCTCGGTGCAGTGGGTCGGTGGCGAAAAACAAGTCATAGCCCACGTGCAGGGTCTCAAGCGCTGGGGTGCAGTGGGCAGTGAATGCAATCTCGATACGGCGGTCGCCACTGATGGTGCCCGATTCCCCTGCACTTAGGACCCGAATGTCGCCGGCCGTATTTTCACAAGTACGCCGCCCATCGCCTATGGTGATGCGAGGCAAAATGTGACCGAAGAGCGCCCCATGACTTTGACCAAGGCGCGTTCTTGTGAGCTCTTTGACATCGTCCAAGAGCAAAATTTCAGCGGCATCGGCCGGCTGGATCTGTAGGCGATAAGTGACTGTGCGTTGGTCCTCGCTCACCTGTATGGCATTATTGCTGATTGAGCCTTGATGGGCGTGGGCGCTTTTTCCGGTGCCCGCACCCACGACGATCAAGAATGCCATGGATGCGGCCACGAGCGGGCCGATGGTGGCAGCTTGTGGACGAACGGACGTGGGATAATGAAGGGGGCTAGTCATGGCTGAGCGACCTCGTTGTCATTCACAGAAGCGTTATTAATGGCGTTACGAACGGCGTTATCAATAGCTTTGTTAGGGACGGCGAATCAGTTGGCGTCCAACACTTGGACATCGCGGAAGCCGACGGCGGTGAAGCGTTCGGTCGACAAGGTGAGCTTGGACATCGTGCCGGCAAACGCGATCTCGCAGCGGCCCTTGTCGGCACATTGCCGCTGTAATTTGGCGAAATTGTCCGCGTCCAGATCGAGGCGCGGCATCCAGCCTTGGACCAGCTTGCGCTCTTCTCCGAGCATGTCAAACGGCAGGACGTTGCAGCGTTCGGCTCGGCTACACAACTGGGGCAGGACGGTGACCTGCCAGTGATAGCGTTTGCCCAACCAATCTCGGCGGACTTTTTGCAATTGGACGGCGGTGGCATCACTGCCGCGCAAAGCTTCGGCCGCGCGGATGTCCAGGGCCAGCTGCCGCTGGTCGCGCGGGTCGTCTTCGGCGGGTCCGACGGGTTCGGCGGATTCGGCCGGCGTTGGTACGCTCAGCGCTGCACCGGCTTGCGGTTCGCCGTTGCTTGCGCCATTACCCGCGCCGCTATCTGCATGGGGTTTGGTACATGCGGCCAAGACCATTGAGGCGGTCACCAGAAGCACTGCGAGGGCTAGAGTGGTGGCGTGTGTCGGTCGGCGAACGCGTGAGTTTGCGACCGGTTTCAGGAGGTTGCGCGGGGCATTGGCAAAGTGAGTCATCAGCCATTCTCCAGCAGGTGTTCGAGTTCAGCAGTCAGTTTGGGATCGGCGTAGGGGTTGCGTTTGCGCGCCTGGCGTAGGCTTTTCCGCGCGACATCGCGCCGGCCAGCACGCGCTTCGATAAGGCCGTGATGCAGCAGCATGCGGGTGTCCGGGGTGCCGAGCTGCATGGCCTTGGCCATGGCTGACGCGGCATCTTCAATGCGTCCCTGGCGCAGGAGCACCATGGCGTATGCGTTTTGGGTAAAGATGGTATCGCGGGCCTTGAGGGCCGATTCGGCCAGCGCCAGCGCTTGATCGAGATATTTGTTGTGGCGCGCATAGTGCATAGCCAGCGGCAAGGGGTCGTGGGGGGCCATGGACTCCGCCCGTGCCAGATATTTTTGCGACTCGCTGGCGCGGCCATCGTGTTCTAATAGTTCACTGAGAAAGGTCAGGTCCTCAACCGTGGGCCGCCGCTCCACCACCACTGTGAGCATGGCGATGGCGCGGCGCGACTGCGACTCCGCGGCGAGGATGCGGGCTTCGAGCGCCAATGCCGGGAGGTATCCGGGAACCAGGGCCAGGGCGCGCTCGGCCGCTCGCTTGGCTTGCGCGATATCGCCGCGCTGCCATAAAATGTGGCCCATATCGACATAACACCAAGCGCGCGACTCGGGCCGCTGTCCGGCGAGCTCCAGGGCGTCTTGCATCATGTCGAGAGCGCCTTCCTCATCGCCATGGAGCCAGCGCAAATACGCGGCGCGACTGTAGGAGCGCAGATCGGGTTGCATATCCATGGCTGTCTGCAAGACATCGACGGCCTGGTCGTATTGGCCCAGCTCAAGCAGAGCATCGCTGAGAAGAAGATGGGGGGTGGTATCTGTGCTACTGGTTATGTGGCTCTCGGTAGCTGGGTCTATGAGGGCGCGGGCCAAGTCGCGTACTTCTTGAAACTTATGCTCGTCCATGAGAACGTGAAGTCGGAGGGTGCGCACCTCGCGGTCTGTGGGCGCCATGTCTGTGGCGGCACGTAGGGCATCCATGGCGTATCCCATGAGGATGGGGTCGCCGCTTTCTCGACGGCGCAGCAAAAATGCCTCGGCCAGATCGACGTAGACTTGGACCGCATCGGGGTCGTCGCCAACCCGGGCTTGTGCCCGAGCGATGTGGGTCTCTTCGTCGCTGGGCTGGTAGCTGAGGGCGAAGGCTGCCCTGGTAGGGGATGTCGCGCGGGAGTTGGCCATGCTGCCCTCGGCATGCGCTTGGCCTGGCTGGGAGTTCTCACGATGCTCAACGGCTTTTGATTGCGGGGCAATATTCGAGCTGGCAGAGCAAGCGCTGAATAGCCAGACGCAGGCCAGTGGGAGAATGGTGGCAGCGATCGGGGGGGGATACATGGACACAGCTCCTCGCGATACATCTAATGGGTTGGGGGGTGATGGCTACAGTGGGTTGCCCGAATGGGGCGGGGCCACGAAGGGGAAGCGTTCGAGGAAATCCAAGTCGTTGGCATCGACGCCGTCGGCCAGCGGAGCGCCGTTATTGCACAAGACCGTGAGGAGAATATCGACCACGTCGTCTTTGAGGGTACGACCGTTGGGGAAGCCGCTGTCGGCAAAGCTCTGGCCTTCGGTGATGTTGATGCGCAGCAAATCGGCGATCACGGTGCCGTTGGGCGACAGCAAACCGGCGATATCGAGGCGACCGTCGGCGGGGGTATCGGCGCAGCCGGCGTTGAGAACCGCGCTGAGCAGACCGGGCAGTTCGGGAAAAAGAACGAATGCGCCAAAATTATCGAGATCATCTTCGGGCTGCGAGCGGTTGTACTTGTCTTTGTCTTTGAGCGGGATGACCACTTCGTTGACCAGGGGCCAGGCCAGGCGAGAAACTTGCACAAAGCGTCCGCGGTTGCGCTCGGGGGCGTCGCGGCGCAAGATGCGTTTGCGTTGCCGGGAAGCGGTGGCGCGTACGCCGACCACTTGCTCTTCGGGGGCGGAATCGAGATCGGGGCGACGTCCGTCGGCCGCGATGCGGTCGATGGGCACTTCCATGACGATCGACATGACGTTGAGACCGTCGGTGGTGGGGGTGCCGGCGACGCCGAGCAAGTCAAAGACGTGCAAGTCGACAAAGAAGGGCTCGTCGCGCGGTCCGGCAAAGAGCTTGGTGCCGTCGCCAGATAGGTAGATGGCCTGGTTAGCTACGCCGTTATACGTGTTGTTGGGGAAGCTGCGGTCACCGACATGCCAGGGGGCCACTGGGACGTTGGAGGCGATTTGCTGCTGTTTGCGCCCGTGCATGTCTACTTGAAAGACATCGTAGGTCTGGCGCACATTCAAATTGGGATCGTCGATCGATGCCACAGGGCCGACGTTGTATAAGAAAGTATCGCCGTTGAGAACTTCGGTCTCGAATAAGAAGCGATAGATGACGTCGCTGCGGGCGTCGCCGTCGTTATCGAAATGGATATCGTAGGCGACGTTGTCGGAAAAGCGGTAGAAATTGGGCCCGGACTCGGGAATGAGAAGGGGGACGTAATTGGCGACCACCACCAGGTTGTCGGGGTTGTCGGGGCTGATAAAGGTATAGACGTCGGTATTATCGGCGAATTGATCCTCGGCGATAGCGGGGGCCTCGCGATGGCTCGACGCCATGGCGGCAGTGGTAAATGTCATGCTGCCGATGAGGCAAGGGGCAATGATGTTCCACGGTCTCATGTCAAAAAACTCCTAAAGCGAATCGTAAGAAAAGTTATTGGGCGCGGTAGATGGCGTTGCCGTCCATGTCGACAATGGCGATGACGCCAGCGTTGCGGGCCGAGCGCATGCCGGCGGGCTCAACCATCTGCGGCGTGTCGATTACGGTCATCTCGCCGCTATTGATATCTACGGTGAGAATTTGGCTGCCGCTATCGCGGTCGCGGTGGGGGATGACGGCGATACCAGTATCGGCAAACAGCGATACGCCGGCGGGCTCGCTGGTGCCGAGCTCGCCCATGACGCGGCTGACCGAGCCATCTTCGGCGACGGCAAAGAGCACGCCACCAGTGACATCGTGGGGCTGTTGGTCCATGACCCAAGCGACGTTGTTTTCGTCGACATACACCCCAGTGGGGGCGAGAAGGGGCTCGCCGGCCAAGACCACACTCACGGCACCACCGGCGGCCGGCATGCGAAAGAGGGCGGCCTCGCCAGCCTCGTTGTAGCCGGTAATATAGAGCGTGCTACAATCACTGCTCAATGCAAGGCTGCCGGCTTCGGCGATGCCTGGGGTCGATATTGGCGACAGAGTCTTGCTGCCGAGGTCAAAGCGATAGAGGGGCGATTCATCGGCGCCGACCTCGCTGCTACCGACCGCGCCTTCGGCACTGATGTCGGAGACAAAGAGGGTCTCGCCGTCACAGGACAGTACCAACCCCGACGGATCTTCCAGCGGTGGACCTTCGAACAAAACCCGAGGCGTGCCGCCGCGGGCTGGCACTGAAAAAATAGCCGCGGGCGATTCCGCGTTGGCGGTTGGAGAGGTGTCATAGGCAGTAAAATAAAAGGTCTTTCCATCATGACTGGCAACTGCATCCATTGGAGAGGCAATATTTTCGTCGGTCACCAAAGCGACTTGGGTCGGTGGCCCCTCGGGCAGCGGTACTTGGTCGGAGTCGCTGCTGCAGGCAGCCAAGACCAATGCAGCGAGCGAGACGAGCACTGTTAGGCGTGTCATCGGCGAGTATTCCTTTCGTTATCTCAGGAGCCGAAACCACATCGACACCGGACTTCTGCTTTCGCACAGCGTCTGTTAGCGGCTCGTTGAGTGACTCGATGCGTGACACAAGTACCTACGCCGCGGGGGTCTACTTGGATTGCCCGATCTGAAAAAAAATTTGCCCCCGGTATCGGCCCTCCTTATATGGCAGCGATGTCGCGTGCATAACGCCGCGTGCATAACGCCGCGTGCATAAACGTTGGTTGAGGCCGCAGGTGCAGTTGTCAGTGGCGACGATTTGCGCGAGGATGAGCGGCCATGAAGTCAGACAGCCATCATAGAAGCAGTGATGACAGCAACGAGCACGGCGGCAGTGTCGGGCGAAATGTCAGGCGGGACTGGCAGCCCGAGCCGGCGGCCGAAGCTCTAGTTCAGGGCTGGCTGCAGCAGTTTTGCCAAAAGGTGCCCGAGGCCGGCGAATTGGCCGAGGCACTGTCGCGCACCACGGCGACGCGGCTCCTGGACTGGGCAGACACCATTGTATTGGCGGACGGCGATTGCGCTGGCGGTTCCGGCGGCGACTGCATCGGCGGCATCGACATCGAGACCTTACGGACCCATGGGTTTATCGAGGTTGCGTCGCCATGGCTGCCCCATGCGCGACAATGGCAGCATCCGGGGACCAATTTGCCCAGCTTCGCGGTCAATAACGCCAATGGCGACAACGGTGGCGCGGCACAGCTGTGGATTCGCTGCGAGTCCGTGGCCGACTTTGCCGCTATGCACGCCGCCCGTCCCGAGCTCGTGGTGCACGGCGCCAGCTTTGCTCCCCTACGTGCTGCCCGTTATTGTACGATGCCGTTGGCGGCCGAGCGTGGTCCCACGAACGCCGAGTTATGGGCGGTGGAGCGCCACGGCATAGCCGATGGAGTGCTAGCACCCACCGACGACATGGTCGATGTAGCCGAACGACTGCGACGACGGCGGCGCCATTTTGCCAGCGACGACGAGGCCTTTGCCCACGCCGAAGCCCTGGTCGAGGACGCGGTAGAGCGATTGGGCGCCGATCGCGCATGCGTACTCTTTTTTGCTGCCGAACGAGAATACTGGCAGCGCCGCAACCGGGCCGGACGTGGGCAAAAAGCCCGTCAGGACGCCCTCGGTCTCGGCTGGGGCAATTGCGACCACCATACCTATCGCTCGTCGCGGCGCCACTTCTCGCGCCTGATCGCGCTCCTGGAAAAACTCGGTTTCGCGGTGCGAGAGCGCTTTTATGCTGGGCGCGAAGCCGGCTGGGGGGCACAAGTATTGGAGCAGGCGCGGGCCAGCATCACAGTATTTGCCGATGTCGATTTGGCCCCGGACGAAGTTGTCGGCGATTTCGCCCACAGTCCGCTGGCCGAGCGGCATCAGCTCGGCACCGTGGGGCTGTGGTGCGCGCTTCACGGCGAGTCATTCTTGCAAGCCGGCTTGCACCATATCGCCTGCAGTGCCGACTTTGCGGCACTGATTGCGCAGCTGCAGGACGGTGTTGGCATTGCGACCATGCAGCCGTTTTCCGACTTTCCTCACCTCAAGCAGGCGTTTACCGAGGGCGAACGCTGGCCCGTAGACTGCGTCCGACTGAGCGCGCTCAGAGAAAGCGGCCAAGTGACCGAGGACCAGGCCGAGGACTTTGCCGCCGTCGGCGCCATCGGTTCCCACTTGGAGAACATCGAGCGCAACGCCGGCTTCAAGGGCTTTAATCAGACCGGTATCAGCGACATCATCCACGCCACCGATCCGCGGCGCGGAGCACTTGCGAAATAAACACCGGCCCAAAAATAACCGGTTCCGCACCTCAGGCGTAATTGGCTTCGAGGTAGCGAATGATATCGCGCGATTCGGGCATCCAATCGACTTCCCCACTTGGATGGGCAATTCGCAGGACCGGGACCCGTGTTCGTCCCGTGGCCTCTAGCAGCTCATGACGCCAGGTCTCGGTATTGGCGTCGGCACCAAAACGGCCGACATTGCGCAACTCAAGGTCGAGTCCCAAGCGCTGGGCGGCCATACGCACGCGGACACAATAGCCGCAGGTGTTCGAATGATAGAGGCTGATATGGGGGTTGTCCGAATTGTTCATGATGTCTGTCATGGATGTAGCACGGACTTTCGGCCACGACATCCTCATTGTGCGCTATAGCTGCTCTAGACTACTGTCTTTGCAGCCATGGTAGTCATCGTCTGCCCACGTCTATCATCAGCGAGTGCGTGACGGCAGGCGCGCACGGCGGCGAGGACCATATACGGCCGCGCGGACGCTCTCAGCCGCCTCTAACATCTCTGGACCCGGCGAGGTGAGCAGATATCCGGGCACTTCGACGATGCCGCTCGTCATGGCGCCGCCCTCGTCGCGCACGATCTCGTCGCCAGGGCTATCATTGCCCCGGCTATCATCGCCCCGCTTGCGCGCAGATACGCAGGCGCGCAGGACCGCAAGTCCGGGGTGGCGGCAAATCTCTGCGCCCATGCCAATATGGGTGATGATAATGTCGGGGTCGAGGACCAGCACGTTCTCGATGCTGTACTGAGGCCAGCCGCGATAATTGGCATCGGCGGCGGCATCATTTAGCCCCGCCGATGCGAACACGTCGGCAAAGCTCGTGCCCGCGCTGCCGCCGAACAGTCGATTGCCATACATGGATATGTAAAGGGCGCTGCGGCGCTCGGTATCGGTGATATCGTCGGCCACCGCCGCCATGCGGCGCACGAGGGCGTCGGCATAACGCCGGCCGCGTTCGGGAGCGTCGAGTAGCGCGGCAATTTGTGCAATATTGTCTTTGAGCCCCGATAGGCCGCGCATCTCGCCCAAATCAAAAATTGCCAAACCGGCTTCTTGCATGCGCGCGATGCGGCGCTCGTCGTTCAGGGCGTGAATGAGTACGAGATCGGGCTCGAGCGCCAATAGGCTTTCGAGGTCGGCGAGCGAGGCCAAGGTGGGAATGCCGGCGAGGCGATAACTCTCCTCCCATTCATCGAGGCCGTAATCGGTCACGGCCGCGATGCGGTCCGGCTCGGCCAGGGCGAGCAGCAGCGTACGCGCCACCGTGCTACCGGCAACAATGCGGCGGTAGTCGCGCAGTGGCACCAGACGACCCGATGCATCCCGGAGGACTCGCTCACCGCTCGGCAGCGTACGTGGTGCTATCTGCATCGGTGCATGAGAAGATGGCGATCGGGCTTCGTCGGTGGCCACCGAGACCTGGCTGGTCTCCAGGCCGCGGCCTGCCAGACTTAGCGATTCAGCAGACATAAAGATAGCGGCGACGATCAGCGCGATACCGAGAAATGCACCATTGGCGATATCGACAGTGTCAGGACGACGACGGCGGCGCACGCTCATGGTCATGGAGTCTCCGTGGGCAGATAGAACGCGAGCGCGCGATTTTCCACCATGTCGACGGCGTAAACCTGGCGAACCGTGGCCGCCGTCAACGCCTGGGTCACCGCGCCCGACGTCACCTGGCGGCCCTCCTGCAAAATCAACACATCGTCGGCAAAGCGGCGGGCGTCGTCCAAGTCGTGCAGTACGCAGATGACGGCCTTGCCGCTGTCGGCCAAGCGGCGCAATAGATGGCAAATCTCCAAGCGATGGCCGATGTCGAGGGAGCTGGTGGGCTCGTCGAGGGCGAGGACGGGCGCTTGGGTGCAGAGGGCCCGTGCCAGAAGCACCAGCCGCTGCTGCCCGCCCGATAGATGGGGAAAGGGCCGCTGCGCCAGATCCGCGGCGCCCACCTGTTCAAGCGCCGAGAGCGCCATGCGCTTGCGGACATCGGCATGTCCCATCCCGTGGGCAAAGCGTCCTTGCCCCACCAAGTCGATCGCGGGCAGTGCGGCGCGCAATAGTGATTGCTGGGGCACATAGGCGATGTGGCGTGCACGCGCGCTGCGCTCCAAGGTGCTCAGTGCATGTTCGCCGAAGCAAATGGTTCCCGATTTGGCGGGAATGAGCCCGAGGACGGCCTTGAGCAGCGTGGTTTTTCCGGCTCCGTTGGGGCCGATGATGGCCGTGATGCGGCCGGCATACACGTCTAGATCTACGTCGCGCAAGACGGTGCGCTGGCCGCGCATGACCCACAGGCCGCGCACCGCGATTGCTCGATCATGATCAGGCATGGAGGAGCTCCCTTCGGCCGCGGATGAGGAGAATGAGAAAGAGCGGCGCACCAATGGCGCCCGTGACCACGCCGAGGGGCATTTGCCCCTGAACCGGCAACAGTCTCGTCGCCACGTCACATAACACGAGAAAGCTGCCGCCCGCGATGACGGCCACCGGCATCAGGCGCCGATGGCCAACCCCGGTAAAGATGCGGCATACGTGGGGGACGACCAGGCCGACAAAGGCGATATTGCCGCCGACGGCCACGGCTCCGGCCGTGAGGAGAGCGGTCCATGCGACCACCCAGCGCCGCACTTGCCGGGTATCGACGCCGAGCGATTCCGCCTCTTCCTCCCCGGAGAGCAAGACATCAAGGGGGCGGGCCCAGGTCCAGGCGGCCACCGAGCCAATGACGACAAAGGTCCAAATCAGGGCCACCTGCCGCGGTCCGGCACCGTCGACGCCGCCGAGGGTAAAGGCGACGACGGCACGCCCGAGCTCCCATGAATTTTGCGCCAAAGAGATCAAAAACGCGCCCACGCTCACGAAAAGGGCTGACAGCAGAAAGCCCGCGAGCAAGAGCACGATGCCGTCGTCGCGGGTGCGAGCAATGGAGAGGAGGATGGCGAGAGCGCCCAGGGCGCCGGCCATACAGCCCAAGGGCAGGACCATTTCCGGGGCGACGATGGCGGAGAGTCCGCTTGTGCCCAACAGCCATTTGCCGGCGATGAGGGCCAGTTGGCCGCCGACGCTGGCACCCGCGGTGGTGCCGAGGATCGACGGACTGGCGAGAGGATTGCGGAACAAGCCCTGCACCAGCACCCCGCCGAGGGCCAAGGCGGCGCCGGCGCCAAATGCAACCGCCAGACGCCAGATGCGCAGGCGCAATACGGTATCACCGACCTGGGCGTCGGCTAGGTCGACGTGACCGACGAAGATGCCGGCGACCACGGCGATCGCCGTCAGGACAAAGAGCACTACCAGCGCGCGCATCACGGCGCCGTAGGCCTCGGGTATGGAGACAATCCGATGGGCATCTTTGCCAAAATACGCAGTTTCTGCCCCGCTTATAGGCGAGGTCGCACATGGTGTCAAGCAGCGGTAGATACCAGTTAAAATATGATTGGGCGTATAGTTATTGGTCGGCCGAAACTGTCGCGGACCGGTTCGTCTGCCAGATCCATATTTGCACCGCTGTGCATGAATGCAGTATACGGGCTTTGGTCATATACGATTGGCGGTCTCTGCCTCGATGTCTTGGTAGCTGCTAACGTGAGCATGTCTTGATACAAGTGGTGCTGCGCTGGCAAAAGGCGAACTCTCGTCAGCATAGGTGTAACACGAAGGCGAGTCTGTTCGACAATGCAGGCAATATGAGTGTGTACGCCAATTATCCATGATAACATTGTTTAAATGTCTCACGGTGACATCGCACTACTCGAACGCCGGTGCATCGGCGATCTCGGTGTGGGTGAGCTCCTCTGTACAGGGGGGCAAAATAGCTTGCGGACTGGGCATGCGCGGCGGTTGTATCTATTTGAGGCGACATACAGTGTACTCTGCGAGCGTATGGGAATTGTCAGAGAGCACGATGTCGCGCTGAGACCATTGGGCGCAGCGGATTCTACATCGGTTGCCTTGGGCACGACATGACGCAAACGCCGCCTAGCATGTCTCCCAAGCGTCACGGGCTCGATGCCAAGTTGCGCAAAGCCCGGGTGCTGTCGTCGCTCTTTGGCAAACCCTCTGCCGAAATCAAAATTCAGCGGTTTACCGTGCTTGAGCGCATCGGTTCGGGCCATATGGGCGAAGTATATGCCGCCTATGACGATCGGCTCGACCGCAAGTGTGCCATCAAGTTGGTCCGGGGCACATTTCACGATGCATCGCAGGCATACGAGCGCATGATGCGCGAGGCCCAGACCTTGGCCCGGCTGTCACACCCCAATGTGGTGCAGGTGTACGACGCGGGAAACTTCGAAGGGCAAGTGTATATTGCCATGGAGTTCATCCGCGGACGGACCATCACCCGTTGGTTGGATTCTGTGTCCGCACTTCCGCCCCGGGAGCGCATACCGCGTATTATGCGCCAGTTCATCGCGGCAGGGCGCGGCCTTGAAGCGGCGCATAACGCAGATCTCGTACATCGCGATTTCAAGCCAGACAATGTGATGGTCGGGGATGACGGGCGAGTCCGTGTGGTGGACTTTGGCCTCGCTCGCCCGAGGATCATGTCTGCGGATTCGCCAATGAGTTCAGGGCGTGACATGGGAGCTGGTGGCGATGTGAGCGCGCCCAATACGGATCTCGCCGATACGGTCACGATTCCGCGGGGAACATCCGCAACAGGTCTAGATCTCTCGCCCCGTTTGACTGCGACGGGGGCGCTCGTGGGCACGCCCGCATATATGGCGCCCGAGGTATTGCGCGGCGGCGCGGCCGATCAGCGCAGCGATCAATTCAGCTACTGTGTGGCTCTATACGAGGCCCTATATCAAGAGCCACCGTTTCCCAGGAACAACATCACCGCGCTCAAAGCCGCCATCGCCAGCGTCGATCTATCCGCCCATAGGCCGGACAAAAACGTACCCATCTCGGTCCACCGTGTGCTGGTGCGCGGTCTCTCGGCCGATCCGGAGGCGCGCTTTGCCGATATGGCGGCGCTGTTGGCCGCGCTCGCAGAATGGCCCAGACGGCGGCGATGGCTATGGCTGGCGGCCGTTGGGGTGGCCGCGTTTGCGCTCGTTGGCGCGCTGGGATATGGCAGGGGGCAAACTGAGCCCTTATGCGCCAGTGCCGACGACGAGGTCGAGCAGCTCTGGAACCCGCGACGGGTGCTGGCGGTGGAGCGCGCCGTGCTAAAAACCGGTCAGCGATATGCGGAGACTGCGTGGCGGGACGATATTCGGCCCAAGCTCGATGTATACGCCGACGATATGAAGTCGATGTATAGCGATATGTGCCTCGATCGCGAACAGGGGCGGGACAGCGACCGCAAATCGGACAGGCGCAGTGCGTGCATGGCCGAGCGACAAGCGAGATTCGACGGCATTGTTCGCAGCATCGTCGATAAGGGCGCGCCATCGGCAGACAAGTTGGTGCAGACGGTAGCGGACCTGCCATCGGTGGCGGATTGCGATAACAACGTGCTGTTGGAAACTCAGGAGCCATTGCCGTCGGACCCGGTTACGCGCGCCGAGGTGCAGCGGCTTCGTGAAGAGTTAGAAATCGCCAGGGCCGCGGTCGATCGCGGGCGATACTTGCGGGCCAGCGCCATTGCGCGGGATGTGGCCGAGGACGCAGAAGTCGTCGACTATGGCCCGCTGCAGGTCGAAGCGCTTATGCTGCAGGGCTGGAGTGAGAATGCGCGTGAAGGGGGCGAGCAAGCCTTGGCCACTGGCACGCTCAGGCGCGCATTTGGTATTGCGCTGCAAAACTACATGCAACCAAAAGCCATTGAGGCGTTTGCCCGGTTGGTGTATGCCGGGCGCAGCACCAATATCGTAGCCCGGTGCTTGCCAGACGAGGTGGCGACCATTGAATCATTGGGGCAAGGATTGTATCAGTCCGCGGATAGTGCATTGCCGCGGGTGGCTTTTGCCTATGCGCTGCTGCTCAACAACATTGGCACAGCCTACAAAGCCTGTGGATTACTGAGCCAGGCGCGCACCTATTTTGACAAAGCAGTCGCCGTGATCGACGCGCGCGGTAGCGGTAATGACGACGGCAATGCGTCGTCGCTCAACAATGTCGAATTGATCGCGGCACGACAGAACCTCGCGTTCTTCATCGAGGACCATGGCCAGCGCAGGCAGCAGATGGAGCGCGTTGTCGATAGCTACGAAGATCGGCTCGGCAACTGGCATCCCCTGAGTCTGCAGGCGCGCACCATCGCCGCTCACTTCATTGCCGACGACGCGCGCGCCCGCGATATCCTCGCGTCCGCGTGCAAGGGCTATGCGGAGTATCATCCCGGGTTGACGACGACGTTGTTGCGGTGTTTTTACGAACTCGCATTGATCGACGTAAAGTTGGGCGCTGTCGATCGCGCTATCGAGTCGTGGGAGGAAGTTGTCGGGCGCGTGGCCGAGGTTGCGGAGCCTCCAGCCATTACTCAGCTGGCGCGGGCATGGGGGCATTTGCACCGAGATCGTCCACACGATGCATTGCCGATTCTCCTCGCAGTCCGCAAGTCCATGCCCCAGGCACCGACGGAGCGATGGCGGTGGCTGCCCATTGCCGATGCGCATGCGGCGATAGCGGCCACGCAGCGGGCTCTCGGACAGCCCGAGGCGGCGGCCGTTCACCTCGCGCAGGCGCGCGCGGCTCTTGAGCGTTTGATCGGCGGCAATCCCAACCATATGGGCTATCGTCGTCGACTGGCACAAATTGACAACGACTGATACGCTCCGGGACCTCAGCGACGAACGCCGCACCCAGCACGAACTGTTGCCGCACGCTAATCCAAGAACGTCGATAAATCTTCACACACTTGGCCCATGGCCGCGAGGAAGTGGGCAATCTCCGCGGGTTCGATAACCAGAGGCGGCTGAATGCGCATGACGTTGTTGCTGTTGGCGGTCACAAAGGTGAGCACGCCATGATCGCGGGCCAGTTTGCTCACCACACGCATGCAGAACATATCCTCCAGGGCCTCTTCCATGTGGGCAATGGCGGCGTTCATGTGGTGGTGGGCTTCATCGGGCAGGAAGCGGTACATGCGGGTCCAATTGCCGGGCAGGCGACTGGCAAATTCCTTGGCATAGGCGGCAATGCTGTCGCGAAACGCGCTTTCGAATTGTATCCCCATCATCATGCCCTTGCCGCGGACTTGGCGTAAAAAGGGGTATTTCTGCGCCAGCTCCAGCAGCCCGTCATAGAGCAATTGGCCGTGGTCCATGGCGCGCTGGGGCAGATCTTCGCCAATAATGGTCTCGAGTGCCACGAGTCCGGCAGTGGCCGCCAAGTTGCCACCGCCAAAGGTGGACGTGTGGATGGCAAAACGGCTGGCGCTGCCGTAGGCGCGGTCCCAGACGTGGGCAGAGGATAAGGTGGCGCCAATGGGGATGAGGCCGCCAGAAAGGGATTTGGCCAAGATCAGGATGTCGGGCTCAAGCTGCTCGTGCTCGCACGCGAATAGGGCCCCGGTGCGGCCGAGTCCGGTCTGAATCTCGTCGACGATGAAGAGCGCACCATGCTGGCGGCAAAGGGCTTGGGCGGTGGGCAGAAATCCGTGGGGCGGTACGATGACGCCGCCCTCTCCTTGAATGGGCTCTACGATAAGGCCGGCGACATCGCCCTGGTCTAAGGCCCGCGACAGCGCCTCTACGTCGCCCATGGCAATGGCGTCGCAGTGGTCCAGCAAAGGGGAAAAGGGCTTGCGGTGTTTTTCACGTCCGGTCACCGATAGCGCGCCCAAGGTTTTGCCGTGATAGCTGTTGTGGAGATAGAGCAGGCGGGGACGTTTGGTGGCGGCGCGGGCGAGTTTGAGAGCGGCTTCCACAGCTTCGGTGCCGGAGTTACTAAAAAATACCCGCTCCAGATCGCCGGGAGCCACGTCACTCAAGCGCTCGGCCAGGCGCGCGGTCTGGGCCGGCACCGACACGTATTGTACGAAATTGGGCCGCTGGTGGGCAAAGAATTCCTGCATGGCGGCCACCACCGCCGGTGGGTTGTGGCCGAGGTTCAAGCAGCCGTAACCGGCCACCATGTCGAGATATTCGCGGCCGTTGGCGTCGGTCAGTTTGACGCCCTCGGCTTTGGTGAAGACGTGGTCGATGTGGTGGAACTGGAAAAAGTCCCGCATCACTGGGTTGATGTGTTTGTCGAAGCGATTCATGGTCTGCGCGTGCAGATCGCCCTCTGCGGCTTCGAAGACGCCGGCTGGTGCACGGGCTTTCTCGCGCTGGCCGTGGAATCGGCGCAGTTCGTACAAGCGCTCCATATCCACGGGTTCGCCGCCGCAGATCAATCGGCCGGGGGCGAAGCCATGGGCTTGGGCGAGCTGGCCGATTTCCTGTACCTTGGCCACAGGTAATTCCCTGCCGATGGAAAAACGCTCATCGCGGCCTGCTAGGGCCAGGACCATGGTCTCGGCCAAACAGCCGTTGAGTTGTTTGCTCAGCCCCAAGCCGATGATGCTGCTGCCGAAGCTCACTTGCTCGGCCGCGTTTACGCAACCGCCGGTTGCGGTGATGATATCGTTGCGATGGCGAGTGGGCGGAATGATATCCTCTGGTAGTGCGATATCAACGGTCACCGTACCCGAAAGCAGTCGATCGGCCTCGACAAGGCTACCGGACGAGCTGGCGGCGACATAGAAGCGGCAGCGCTGGTAGCACTCGGCCACTTGGTTGGTTAGTGTGATTTGGCGGTGGTATTTGGCGGGCAGCAAATCCCGTAACGCGGGTTCGCGGCTCTTTGCCCCGCGGTAAACCAGGGTGAGGCGGCAGCCGTGAGGGAGCAAGAGGCGCGCCAGGGCCAAGCAAATGGAGCCCGGGTAGCCGACGATGGCAACCTCGGCATTGTCGGGGGCCACCCGTAGGGCGTCCATGGCCGTGAGGATGTCTTTGTAGCCGGCGTAGGCGGTGAGAGAGTTGCCGCTGGTGATGGGAATGCCGGAGCGCTTGGCAGCGACCAGGCCGCGATTGCCCACGATGGCGGTGAATCCGCCGAGCCCCACCAGATCGCAGCCCGATTGCTTCATGGCGTCGATGCTGGCGATGATACGCTCGAGGATGCGGCGGGGGTGTTTCAGCATCTCTTTTGCGGTCAGGGGCATATAGCTGATCGTGCCGCTGCAGCTGGCGCCGTTGGCGGCAACGATTTTGTCCATGTGGCTAAAAGGCACCAGATCGCGCTGGCGCCAAAATTCGCGCCGATACCCGTGCTCATGCTCGCGGGCGATACGCTCGGCCAAATCCAGGAACTTCACGCCCCGTTTCAAGGGGATGGAGGTAGGATGTGCGATAAAGCCAAACTTCATGGTGTGTACTCGTCGAGCTGATGATCGCGCTGCCATTGGCGCTCGGTGATGAGGCTCAATCCGTCGCCCTCGCTGTTATGCGACAGCAAGACCGACAAAAAATTGATACAGCGCGGTTTTTTTAGCGCGCGATGTAGATAGTCGGCATCGAAACTTTCGAGGGTTTTATGGGTGATTTCGAGATCGCCGCAATGCCAGTCATGATCGGGCGTGAGCCGGGAGACAATGGACATTTGCCGACTCGTGAGATTGCCGCGCACGAGCTCTTGGTAGGAACGGATCATCGAATGAGAGCCGTTGAGTAGGTAGAATACGGTGACGTTGTGCACAATGGGCGTTCGTCCTTCTGCTTCGGCTTCCAAGATGGTAGGCAGAATGTCCGGCACCAGGGCTTTGGCGCCATCGCCGATGAAGGCCACGATGTTGTTTTTGCCAGCCATGGCCAGGGACGGCACCGCCATCAGGGCATCGCCCATGAGCGCGCGCCCGTACCAGCCAGAAAATCCTGGTCCGGTGCGGGTTACGTTGCGGATCGCGGAAGCGCTGGCGCGGCCGACGTCGTACACGCCAGTGTATCGGTAGCCGTGATTGCATATGAGGTCTTCGATCACTTGGTTGAGCCGGTAAAAGAAATAGTTATGGCTCATGGGAGAGGAGGGAATGCGGCTTATGACGTCGGATGTGGAATGGGGAATGCTGCGCAGGAGCTGGCGGCGAAAGCGCAATACCTCCGGGTCTACGTCGAGATGCCGGTCCACGTAGTGCAAGAAGGGCAAGAGATCCATGTGCAAGGGGTACTCGGTCGATGGGCACATGTGGTTGGGATTGTGGGTGAGTTGTACTTTGGTGCATTTGGCCGCGGTGAACGGGGTTGCGGCCTGGGTGAGTTTGCTCTGCAAAAAGAAGATACATTGCTCGTCTTTGTGATTGAGTTTGCCAGCGGTATGTAAATAGCGATGAATGCGGGCGCTGAAGCCGTAGATTCCCAATACCCCCAGGTAATTCTCGTTGAGCTGTCCGTCGACGAATTTGGTCACCGTGCCCGGGCGGGTGAGGGAGTCGGCCAGTGCGATGCCACCGCGCTTGGCGATGGTGTGCACAAGTCGCACGGCCTCGTTCGACATATGGCCCATCTGCCATAGGAGGCGCATGGGCCGGCGATTGATCATGTCCATGACCGCAGCGAGAGCTTGCTCCGTTTGTTGGCACCTGCGTGCATTGTCAGGCTTGGTTTGGGCCTGAGACGGTGGGGGCGCTGGCGTCGAACGTGGATAGGGAATGGGCTCCTTGAGGGGTCCGCTGAGTTGCAATACATTGGCGGTCACCAGCAGGACTACGGGCCCGCGGGCCGATTCATAGGCGTCGTATGCCTGGCGCAGGTCAGCGGCGAGTGTATCTGCGCTATCGAGATATACATAAGGGATGTCGCGGGCCGTCAGCACCGCGCGCGAGTCCTCGTCGGCATTGATCGTACCTTGGAAGGGAAACCAATGGCCGTCACGGCATTCGCCGCAGACGATGATGCCTTTGGCGTTGGCTTCGCGTAGGTTGGCCAGGGTGCCCTTGAATTCGTCGAGCATGGCGTTGGTGACCGTGATCAGAAATGGCCGCCGGTACAGTTGCCAGTTGGCCATGGCGCTGCAGGCTAGGCTATGTTCGTTGGGGCCGCGCAGGCAAGGGACCTGCTTTTTCTGGGCAATCGTCATCACCGATTGGATAAGAGTCGATACCACTGAGCCAGTATAAGATAGAAATAACCAATCGTTGCCGGCGCGATCGCAGAGGAAGTTTGTCAACTCGGTGGCGAGGGTGGCGAGCGGTTGCGGCCGATCGAGGTTGCGCAGCAGGCGTTTGTTGAACGCGATGTAGCCCAGGTAATCCATGCAGGAGCATATGATTTCCGACGTGAATACCCACCGCTGTTCTGGCATATGGCGTATAACAATGGGAGATTCGGACCAGATCTCATTGTCGGAAATATGTGAATAGGCCACCACCGCGTTGGGGATTCTCAGCGAGGCTGGTGCGAGGCTGTGCGGATCTCGTATAAAGCGCACGAGATGTTCCGTCAACGTTTGTTCGCGTGGGCTTGAGGATAGGTAGCGGTCGTCCAAATATACCATCCATAGACCATTAGCGGTGACATCATCGTCTCTTTGCAGAGATTCCATCCAGCTGCGCAAGGATGAATAGCGGCGTAGTTGCAGCGCAAAGCGTTGGCGATTCTGGGCCAGAAATGCACGCGCCCTCAGTCGTATCTCGGTCACCAATTCGTGGCGTGGCGGCCTTGGGGCGGTATGAGGGGCGATTTCGTGGTGTGCGAGTGGAGAGACATCGAGCTGGTCTTCGATGCCGAGTTCGGCAAACGCTAAGTCAGTGTGAGACCCAAAATCGTCACAGGCTGTAATGACGGCGATATTCACGATGCAGGGCGTACAGGTCAATATGGTACCTCTATGGTTTCTGATGCTGCGCGTGAGGCGGAATTCCTTGTCGGTTGATGTGGGCCTGCTGAATGCATATCTGGGCTTGCAAATTCAGCGCTCTTTGGCCGGTTATATACAGAAACCTATGAGGTGCGAAGCCGGTGACGTCCAGTACAAATACTGTAATTCTTGTGCAGGCGTATTCGGCATCAGACGGCACGGCCGCCCATCAACGATGCTCAGTATGCTCGACAGGCTCAGATAACAAGCCCTGGTTACGCAGCAATACTTCCAGGCCACGGGCCAATTCCCGGGTTTGGACGAGGATCGCTGGCTGCGGATAGGCACTGGCCGTGATCAAGGCGGTCACTGCTGCCCGCATGTTAGCCGGGCGCTCGGGACAATGGGCTTCAGCCAGGTCCAAGAGCCGCTTTTCGCCTGGATGGGGTACGCGGTTGACGGCAAATAGGATATCGAAATAACTGGCCACAAACGCCGCCACGCGATGATTGACGGACACACTATCGCGGCGGCGGATAGCCGAAGCTAGCTGATGACTGTAGGACGATATCGTCCGCGTGAGAATGGGAAAATTCTTGGCCACTACCGCACGGCGCAGGGCGTCGGGATAGGGACCGAGCGCCCGCTCCTGCAGCGCGCCATACCATCCGTCTCGATCGAAGAGGCACACGGATGCGCGTATATTATCCCAAAAGCAAGTGCTGTAGCCCACTGACGCCTGGCACTCCACAAGGACGCGGTCGAGCTGGTCCTCGATCCATGTACACGAACGAAACATGACATCGACTGCCAAACCGCTGGGAGCATCAATCCACTCGTCGCCCGGTTCCCAAAAGCGGTTATCGACCTGGGCCTCAATGGCATCGGTATGCGCGATCCGCTTGCGCTCGGACAAGGGAACTTCCTCGTCGCGGAAGTAGACATAGAGATCGATGTCCGAGGCAATGTCGGCAACGTTGTGGGTTTGCGATCCCGCCAGTGCGACGGCGCGAACGTGGGGGAGTGCACCATAGCGGCTGGCAATCGCGTGCGCCCGTTCTACGGCCGCCCGCTTTGCGGTCGCCCGCTTTGCGGTCGCCCGCTTTGTGGCCAATGGTTCTAATGATTGTGTCATAGCCGGCATAGTATAGCCATGGCGGGTTTGCGCTGCGATGACATCATGGCGTGACGACTCGGCATCAGACAGATCGCATGCCGAATAAGCAGCGGAACACGGCTGTCGTTGGGCGGCGGCAATTTGCCGCCGCTCGCCAACCAGCTGTTGGCATATTTCTGCCGCTGATGCGGCTCAACATACGCAGTTCCGCGTATTTCGAGCATGG
>JAAUYH010188998.1_pt1 | contig 27169 bp, 18 predicted proteins | sample 7278061 | NCBI WGS metagenome assembly JAAUYH01 (sample SAMN14350203, study PRJNA611818) | marine sediment metagenome | isolation source: surface marine sediment (0.6m) | place: French Polynesia: Moorea | collected 2018-08
CATCAAGGGGCCAATTTCGCTGGCCAATAGAGCGAAACAGGGGAGCGAGTCATGAGCGCCGAGCACCCGCATTACCGCGAGATCTTCGAACATACGCCAATGGCGCTACTAGAGGAGGACTGCACACCAGTCTTTGAACTGCTGGACTCGCTGCGAAAAGAGGGACAGGAAAACCCCTTTGTCTACCTTCGCCAACATCCCCAGGTCTTAGCCGGGTTGACCACCTCGATCCGCATTATCGATGTCAATCAATGCGGCTTAGAGCTGCTAGAGGCACAAGATACATCTCAGGTATTGACCAGCCTCAGTCGGTTTTTTTCCCCGGACAATCCCACCATTCACGAGCTACTCATCGGCCTTGCCGAAGGTGCCGACAAGCGGCAATACGAGACCCACTTGCAAACCCTGAAAGGCAGGCGCGTCGAGGTGCTGTTGCAATGCCAAGTGCTGCCGCGGCAAAACGGTCGGGTACGGGTGCTCTTCGGCCTGCTCGATATTTCCGAGAGCAAACAAATGGCACAGGCGTTGCGCGAGATGAACGCCGACCTCAGCCGATCCAATGCCGAGCTCGAGCGCTTCGCCTTTGTCGCCTCGCACGATCTGCGCGAACCCCTACACATGATCTCCAACTACGTGCGGCTGTTCGCCGATCGGTTCCGCGGAAAATCCGACAGCGACGGCGACCGGTTTATCGACATCATCCTCGACGGCATCAGACGCATGAATGGGCTCATCGACGGCATTATGGAGCTGTCGCGGGTGAATTCGCGCTCGCGCACCCTGCGTCCCACCAACCTCGAACGGGTATTGGTTGAGGTCAAGGCGCAACTGGCATTTGCCATCGAGCAGAGCGGGGCGCAAATCACGCACGAGCGCCTACCCATGGTGTTCGCCGACGATTCGCAAATGGTCCAGCTGCTGCAAAACCTCATCGCCAACGCGATCAAATTCACCAAGAAAGGCGTGACACCGCGCATTCATATCAGCGTCAATAAGCCCAATAGCGAATGGCACATCTCGGTAAAGGACAACGGCATCGGCATTGAAGAATGTCACTTGAACTCCATTTTCGAGATGTTCAAACGACTCCATTCCCGCGGGGAATATCCCGGCGTCGGCATCGGGCTCGCCGTGGCCCAGAAAATTGTCCAACATCACGGCGGCCGGATGTGGGCCACCTCGGTCCTCGGCGAAGGCTCGACCTTCGTCATTGCCCTACCCGCCCACATCCTCGCTAGCATTCATGATCAGTAAGCGCTGGGATCCGTAAGCTCCGGGATCAGGGCCAGCCGGTTTCGGTGACAGTCGGCAAATCGCGGCGGCAGTGTCACACTTCATTGCCCTGCCACGCTTTGGTATAGCGCACCCGCTGCCATAGTTGCTCCGTCTCGCCAGGCCCAGTCATACAGCTCAGGGCAGTCTGAAAGCACAGGGAGCACTCCGCCAGATGGCGAAATAATTCCGCTGGTGCGCGTTCCAAGTGTTGCCCACCTTCGCATTCGGCCAACGCCAATTCGGCCTGAATGCAGTCATCCTCGTCCAGCGATGTAGTCACCTTGTTCGCAACGTGTACTGATGACATGTTAACGCCTCCTCCGATCCGATCTTCGGACACCAACATCGACTCTCTTTTTTTCATCACAAGTCCGCCGTAATTGGCCACCTGGTTATCCTCGGAGTACTGACGACAAAATTCGTCAGATCACGACGTCATTCGGGGTTTTTTGTCCACTCAGCACGAAAAAGTTCGCCTACTTCTTCTCACAATGAAATTTTTTTAGCTCCGACGAAATTCATTGTCCGCTCCCTGCGATTTTTACCGTCTCGCTTTCATACGACGAAGACTGTGAGACGGTGGCCCTCATGCCCCTCCAAGGGGTGCACGGCCCTTGCAAGGGAGGCATACGTGGACAACGCAAGCACGACCGATATCAATCAACTCATTGAGCGCACGATCGAGGGGGACAACGAAGCCCGCGAGGCATTTTTTGCCATTGTGCAGCGTCGCGTCATGGCCATGCCTCTGTGGCAGCTGGGCCCTTACTGTCGCGACCCCGACTACGTCGCCGAGGTCTGCGCCCGCGTCGTTATACGCTTCCTCCAGGACGACTATCGTCGCCTGCGCGAATATCTCAAGCGCCCGCAACGCGGATTTTGGTCCTGGCTCAATGTCATCGTCAATCGTGTGGCCATCGATCTGGCGCGCAGCATGAAGCAGAATATTGCCGCGCGCAGTGAAGACGTCTTCCGCTGGGTGCAGGAAGTGGAATTCATGGAAACCGACAAGCAGTCTGGTATAGATCCGCGCATTAACGTCCAGGTGATCGATCTCAATCGATATCTCACCGAGCACGCCAACCCCACCGACGTGGCCCTGCTCAAAGACTCGATCCATTCGTCCGAGACCTGGATCGAGCTCGGCCGCCGCTACAATCTCACGCCGGCCAATGCCCGCCAACGGGTCCGGCGGCTGCGCAACTCGCTGCGCGACTGGCTGCAGCGCGCGTCCCATTAATCAGCGCGCCACCTACGGGCCACGGGGGTTTACTAGGATGTGTGGCGCAGATGTCTCGTCACCAATATCGCCATTTCGAGTGCCTGCTCGCAATTGAGACGGGGATCCACCGCACTGCGATAGGCGCGTGGCAAATCGCTCTCGTCCAGGCCGCGGGCGCCACCGAGACATTCCGTGACATCATCGCCCGTCAACTCTAGGTGTACGCCACCCAAACGACTTCCCATGCGATCGTGGATCTCGAAGGACTGCTCCACCTCGCGACGAATATTGTCGAAACGACGGGTCTTGATGCCGTTGCTGGCAGTTTCCGTGTTGCCGTGCATGGGATCGACAGTCCAGAGGACGGTCTTGCCGGTACGCCGCACCACGTCGATAAATTCGGGCAATTTGTCGGCGACCACGCCGGCCCCGAGACGATGAATGAGCGTGAGACGTCCGGGCTCGTTGTCGGGATGAAGCACCCGCAGTAGCTCGGTGAGCCATTCCGGCGTCATTTTGGGACCAATTTTGATCGCAATTGGATTGCGAATGCCGCGGAAATACTCCACGTGCGCGCCGTCGGGGGCGGCGGTACGCATGCCGATCCACGGCAAGTGGGTGGCCAGGTTGTACCAACCGGGGCGACGGGGCACTGCGCGGGTCTGGGCTTGCTCGTACGGCAGTACCAGTCCTTCATGGCTGGTGTAGAAATCGACGCGTCCCAGGTTCGATAGGCGCACGCCGCCGACGGCCTCCATGAACTCGATCGAGTCGTGAATGGATTGGACGATGCGCTCGTATTCCTCGGACATTTCCGAATGCTTGACAAAGCCCAAATCCCAATATTCTGGGTGATGCAAATCGGCGAAGCCGCCATCGGCCAGCGCGCGAATGAAGTTGAGGGTAAGCGCTGCCCTTTCATAGCCGCGCAGCATGAGATCGGGATCTGGTGTGCGGTCTTGATGGGTGAAGCCCGAGCGATTGACGAGATCGCCGCGGTAACTGGGCAAGGTCAACTCACCGCGCTGTTCGGTGTCTGCCGAGCGCGGCTTGGCGTACTGGCCCGCTATGCGGCCGACGCGAATCACTTTTTGCCGGGTGCCGTGTACGAGCACCAGGCTCATCTGCATGAGGACTTTGAGCTTACTCGTGATGAGCTCGGGCGAACACTCGTCAAAACTCTCGGCACAGTCGCCGCCTTGCAGCAGAAAGGCCTCGCCCCGCGCCGCGGCGGCCAATTTTTTCTTGAGCGCCTCGACTTCCCAAGATGAAACCAGTGGAGGCAACCTTGACATCTGTGCGACCACCCCTTCGACCGCCTGCGGATCGGGATATGTCGCCTGCTGGGTAGCCGTCTTGCTCTGCCAAGAAGTGGGACTCCATTCAGTTACACGCTTGTTTTCGTCGGCATGCATGTACCTTCATTGACATAGAATCCACGCATCGGCCCCCTATATCAGGGCAATCAGGGGTGAACACCCCCTATACATGCGAGTTGCCATACCAATTACGGGTTATCGTCTCGATTGAATACGTATATACTGCCAGACTGGCCGCCACGATAACTGCTGAGTGGGGCACCCGTGACAACAAAGTCTCGGCCCATGGCCAGGGACCAACCTAAGTAGACCCCGCTGCCGGAATCGAGGGCCACCAGTTTTGAGGTCTGCCGCCAGCGATCGCGGTCGTTTTCGAAGATATACACCCCGCCCGCGTACACGGCGACTTCATCGTCGTGATGGGCGCCGATGGCCAGACGATTGCCGCTCAGCGCCAGTGCAATGCCCACACTATCGCCAACGCCGGCATTCTCAGGGATCAGCTGTTGTGCCAAAGCCCAATTGTCAACGCCGCGCTCGTACATGTACACGGCACCAGTACTGAACTCGCCCCCACGTTCGACGCCGATCGCCAAGGTGTCGCCATCAATGGCGAGCGAGCGGGCAAATGCCCCTTGTTCTCTACTCGACGGGTCAGCGAGCTTGGCCACTTGGAGCCAGTTATCGCCGCTTTTCTCAAACACATATGCGGCGCCGCCGCCCAGAATGTATTGGTTATCCAATGGGGCCCCGACGACGACAACACCGTCTGCGAACGTGCCGATCGCAATGGATTCGCCGAAAAGGCCGCCGACCGCTCCGTCCGTGGGCATGAGGCGCGTGCCGTTCCACTGCGATGGATCAACGCTATCGCGCTCGAATATATACGACGGAGATGTGGGATCCTCCTCGTTGTACGTGGGCGCGCCCACCGCGACCAGGTTGCCGTGTACAGCCACCGATTTGCCAAATTCGTCCGGTTCGGTCTCGCTATTCGGTGGCTCCATCGGCAGCGGCAATAGCCGACCGGCCGGATCCCAGCCAAGCCCATCCCACTCGAACAGGTATACCGACCCAGTGTGTTCGACGCCGCCACCGGGATCGACGTCTTGGTGCGGGGCGCCGACGGCCAAGAGATCGCCATCCAAAGCGACCGACCATCCGAATAATGCACTGGTCTTGGTCCCGTCCCCGGCGAGATCTGGCGACAAAATCTTTGCCGCTTCGCGCCAGGATTCCCCATCGCGCTCAAAGATCCACACGGCCCCCACCACCGGGTCAGTGATCTCGCCGTCGCGGATCACGTCGTAGAAGGGGGAGCCCACGGCCAGACGATTGCCATCCGTGGATAGAGCCCAACCAAAATTATCCCCGGCAGCAATCTCGGCAGCGGCAATTTCCTCGGGGAATTCGTAAAACGGCGGCGGCCCGGCGTCAATCGGTGGCGGGCTCGCGCTGTCGGGCATGACCGGTACGGCGGCATCCACCATCACCGCGGCATCGACCATGGGCGGCGGCGGTGCGGCGTCGATCCCCGGATTGGTCGGTGGATCTTCGCCACCACAGGCGTAAGCGAGTAAGAGCGCGATCCCAACGCCGCCTCGGCGCCACCATCTTTGCCCTGCTACGGCTACATCGTATTCCCTGCGCTCATACCCCGTGGTGGTGATGGCGGCAGATACTTCGGGTGGACGTATCAACATCAGCGGACCCCCGCATGTCTGATCATCAGTGATAGATTAGCAGGCTCGGGGCCTATCTACTACTGGCACAAGAGTCAAGTCGGCGGCATCGAACGGTTCGGCCGGCGTGTCATATCGACTTACCTCCATGAAAACCGCCGTGGGTGCCGCACCGTGGTATAAGGAATCTATGCTCGACGTCATCAATCACGGACAGCCCGGCGATAGCGACTTCGTACGCGAGTTGCGCATGGCGCGGCCTCCCGCCAACGCCCTCAATATTGGCCTCATCGACACGCTCGCCGAAAAAGTATCGGCGGCACCCGATGACGGTTGTCGGGCGCTGATTTTGTCCGGTGCGCCCAAGATGTTCTCCGCCGGCCTCGATGTGGTGGAACTCATCGAATTCGATCGCGACGGCGTCTACCGTCTGTGGTCGTCCTACTTCTCCCTGCTGCGTTTACTCGCCGAATCAACTGTCCCCGTGGTATCCGCTATCACCGGCCATAGTCCGGCCGGCGGGGCCGTGATGACCCTGTATTGCGATTATCGCATCATGGCTGATGGCGATTTCAAAATCGGCTGCAACGAAGTGCGCGTGGGCCTCATTTTGCCCGAAGCCATCCAGGTGGCGCTGGCCTATGTCGTGGGCGATCGCCAGGCCGAACGCCTGGGGGTCCCCGGTCTGCTCATTTCGCCAAAGGAGGCCTATCGCGTGGGCCTCGTCGACGAACTGGCCGACATAGGCGCCACCGTGGATCGTGCCCTCGAATGGGCAAAGGAGATGGCGAAGCTGCCACAAGTGGGCATGCGGACCACCCGGCACTTTGCCCGCCGCAATCTCCACGCCGCCTTCGAATACCTCGACGAGGCCCATCTGCAGCTCTTTGTCGACCGATGGTTTAGCGACGAGACCCAACGCACACTGCGCGGACTTGTAGACAAACTCAAGCAGTCCAAAAAGTGAGAATGTCGTGAGGATGTCGTGAGCACGCCCCAGGGTCAGGGCAAAAGGCCCGAACCCTTGAGCCATTGCAGATAGTAATCGTCCTCGCGCTGCGGCTCGAGTTCACCCCGCTGTACCGCCGCTTCGAGCGCCTGCTTGAGATCGCCGATGAGGCGCGACGGTGGCAGGGCAAAATGCGACATGATTGCGTTGCCCAAACCAGTCGGAAGCGGCGGCAGTTTGGCGTCGGCCTCGACGATGCGGTCGATGCGGGCTTGCAATTCGCTGATCTGATGGAGCAAGGCCCGGCGGCGCCCGGGGCGCCTAGACGTGATATCGGCGCGCGACAGATCGAGGAGATCCACCAGATGTTCCTGCATCTCGCGATGGAACCGACGCACGGCGCTGTCGGTCCAGGTGTCGCCGTACTGGGCCGAACGCAGATGATGCTTGATGAGAAAGCGGATTTTTCGCCTGAGCGGCCGCTCAAACGGCAAACGCCGGCAGACCTTGTCAAACATGCGCGCGCCGACCTCGGCATGGCCGTGAAAATGTACGCCCTTATTGGTGAACGTGCGCGTGGGTACTTTGCCGATATCGTGCAAGAGCGCGGCCCAGCGCACCGCCGGCCGGCGCACCGCTTGCTTGACCACCAGCTTGGTATGCTCCCATACGTCCTTATGGCGACGACCGGCCTCTTGGGCCAGATCTACCGTGGCCGATAGCTCGGGCAAGACGCGGTCCATCAGGCCAACCGAGAGCAGCCATTGCAGGGCCTCGTCGATGTCGCGACCGAGCAGGACGTATTCCAGCTCGGCCACGATGCCGGCGGGCTCGGCTTCGGCTATCAAATCGACCTCCTCGCGACAAGAACGCGTGACGCAGTCGGCGGGCCATTGGCCTTTGCCATGGGCAATGGCGGCCGCGATGCGCAACAGCGCGAGGGGGTCCTGTTGAATGTGCTCGCGCACCAGCGCGCCCACATCCGCGTTATCGGGGGTATCAAGCAAGTGGCTCAGTGCTGCCATGCGACTGAACCTGATAGCGGGCCAAAGCACTGTCGTCAAGCACCCTCCGAAAGGATTTATCGCATTTGCCTCTCCGCCGGTTCGCATCACGGGCGAAATCAGTACTATCGCACCATGCCATCGACCAATCCCCAGGGCGTCATATATCGCGCAGACGTCCGGGAAGATTCCCCATCCGCGAAATGGCCCCTGGCGGTGACTGACGAGATCGGGACGAACGCGACGTCCGCGCCCACGCGCCGCATCGGTGTCTTCGATTCTGGCGTCGGCGGCTTAACCGTCATCCGCGCGCTCCGCGCGGCATTACCATCGTGGGACATCATCTACTTGGGCGACACCGCCCGCATCCCCTACGGCACCAAGAGCCGACGCACAGTCGAACACTACTCGCTGAGATGCCAGAAGTTTCTCTTGCAGCGGGAGGCCGACATCGTTCTCGTGGCCTGCAATACCGCCTCGGCCATCGCAATTCCCGCACTTGAGCGGGCCAGCGATATTCCCGTGATCGGCGCCGTCGAACCCGGCGCCCGCGCCGCGCTGGCCGCGACCCGCAACCGCCATATCGGCGTTATCGCGACCACGACCACCGTCGACGCCGACGCCTACCGCCGCGCCATATATGCCCATTGTCCCGAGGCCCACATCGCTCAACAGGCTTGTCCGCTCTTTGTCCCCCTGGCAGAGGAGGGCTGGGTGGATGATCACATTGCCGAGGCCGTGGCCGAACGCTATCTGGCCCGGCTCTTCGAGCGCGATCGCGACATCGACACCTTGGTCCTCGGCTGCACCCACTACCCGCTACTATTCAACGTGCTCTGCAAGACCGCCCGGCGACTGGCCAATCACGACGTGGTCATCGTCGATTCCGCAAGAGCCTTGGCCAACGCTACGCACGCGTTTCTGGACAGGCGCGAGCAACCCAGCCATGGCTCACAGAATCGGCCAGACCAGACACAGGGCCAACTTCATTTTTTCGCCACCGACACCTCGCTCCTAGACCAACTGGCGCCGCGCTTCCTTGGAGAGCCGGCCCAGGCATTTACCCTGGTCGATCTCTAGGGCTCGCTGTGGCAGCTCAGGCGCTTCTACCGCGGACCTCTTCGTCGCGGCGGCGGCGGATAAAGTCCACCACTGTCGCCGCTTTTTTCAGCTTGTCGCGCAGCAGATCCTCCTCGATCGGATACTCGGTCGAGAATTCCAAACCATCTTCATATAGCAGCGCGGCAGCCTCACTATCGTCCAAGTAGGTGGCCACCTTCTTGCCTTTGTAGGACAGCTTGTCTAGCGCATCGACCTTGGACCACAGCCACTCCACGAGGTCTGTGCCCATCACTTGGTCGCATACGGCGAGCTCTTGCTGCAAAGGCGCGAAAAATTCGGGAAACCGACTGCGAAAGTACTCATCGTCTTCGCTGTCACCCAGCCCTTTGGCAAAGGCCAGCCGCAACACCAAACAGTCGTCACAATAGCTCATGAAACTATCGTGGCGGTCCGCCACTGCATCATTGGGCGAAACCACGTAGACGATGGCGGATGCGGCCAATTCTCGCGCTCGACGATTGAGATTCTCGTCGTCGACTGCTTCAAATAGGATCTTCAGGTCATACGGCAAGGACACCAACCAAGCACTCATCAGCTCGACAAAACGCCCCTCTGCCTCTCTTTCGGACAAGGTTACCTCACGCACGGTTGTTACAGGGTTCGGATACGACGTCATCGACTATAAGCGATAGCGCCACATGGGATGACAGCAGTTTGGGTTGCCACTTTCACTATCAATGCCAGACGGGAAAAACAAGAGTCGTGGTTCGCGGCCTTCTTCTCTGTTCTCGTTCTCACCCACCATGTTAGTCTAGAAATAGACGTGTCCAAGCGCTCGCCCATCCTTGGGTATAACCACAATATCCGCTATCGGGGGCTGGTTTTCCACGTGCAAACCGAGGATTCGGGGGTCGACAACCCCCACATCTTCACTCACGTGTTCCACGGTGGTGTCATCCTATCGACCCGCAAGCTCGATTACGATGCGGATTCCGATGCTTCTGTGGTGAAAGCCCTTATGCAAGCTCAGCACAAAGCGCTGCTCAAGGCGCTGCGTGGGGGCATGTTCGACGACAAGATCGATCGCTACCTGAGTGACGATCCCGCACTGCAGCCGAGTCCGAACGGCAGTGCCGAAGACGGCGAAGGCCAGCGGGCCAAACAGATCTCCCTGCCCGGTCAGCCGACCGGTGAAGAAACCGGCCAAACATTCGACCAAACACTCGACCAGACACTTGGCCAGAATATCGACAAGGCCGTCGGCCCCCCCCCACGCCCCGAGCCGGGTCCTGCCGCCGGCATGGCCGACGCCGGCATGGCCGATGCCGGCTTAGCCGACGACATCGCACTTGATCAGGTAATCGATCACTCGATGGCGGGGCAGACAATGACGGATTTGGCTGCCGCGGCATTTTCCGGCTTCGTCGACGACGATCCTGGCGACGATCTCGGCCCCAGCGATACCATCCCCGCAAGCCGCGGCATCCCGACATTGCCCATGCCGGGTACAGAAGCGGTACCGACCGCCTCAGGTATCGCACTAGACGCAGCAATCCCCCAGGCCACCCATACCGTTGACAGGGTGTCCGGTCAGCCCAGTGTGCCCAATGGAATAGACAGCCACGCTGGCGATGGCGGCTACGAGCGCGTCACGGCCGACGCGGTGTTGAGCGAGCATCCGGTGAACGCAATGGGTGTACCGAATGCAGTCGGCGACGTAGATGACATCACCGCCAACGATGCTCTATTGGCCCAAGGCACCCCGCTGCCCGACAGCGATTCCATCCCCGAATTCGTCGATAAGAGTGCCGTCAGCTCCGAGATTTCCGACGTGTTCAACGCCCTGACAGCCATGCAGCCGTCGGCTGGAGAAGCCAAACCCCGCGGCGGAATTTTCGCGCCACCACTATCGCGCGGCCTGCGCGATACCGTGGAGTCGGCACAGCCGCAGCCGCTACAGAACCGACCCCGACGCAAAAGTGCCCCACCACCGCCGCGCAAACCCCATCATCGCATCCAGCCTCGGGGCCAGGGCCAAAAGGCAAAGACACCGACGAGTCCTGGCAGTACCGGCAACGAACAATCTGTGCTCATCTCTCAGCCCCCCATCGTCATCGGTACACCACGCAGCCGTGCCGAGCAGCGCAGCAAAGGACGCACCACGCCGCCGCCGCCGCCGCCACCGCGCAGTGGCAAGCGCCCCTCTGTGCCACCGCCGCGCAGGGCACCGTTCGACAAGGCCAGTGCGGACAAAGCGGGCATGGAGAAAACCGCACGGGACAAGATTACGCTCGAACGCGCGCAACTCGACCCAGCCAGGAAAGACAGCCTGCGACGTCCGCGCGCAAGGCTCGATAGGACCCCCCCTGGCCGAAGTACGCTCGACCGAGATACGATCGACCAAGCCCCTCTCGACAACACCATGCCCGACAAAACCGTCGCCGACCAGCCGCGCCTGACTGAGCGCAGCCTCGATGAGGTCATCATGGCCTACTTGAGCGAGGACGCGAGCAAAAAATCCTAAACCCTACACCGAGGTCGCCCCCTGCGTGGGGCATTGATCTATAGGCACGTTGCCCGCTGCTCGTGTTCGTGCTCCGCGTGCTGAAGAATGCGGGCGTGGTCCGGAATCTGGTACAAGAAGGTGTGCCGCCATGCCGCGTGTTGGATCTTGTCGGCCCGCGTCAACAAGAGCGCTTTGGCCTCCATGGCGGCCGCACGGGCCGCGTCCATCTCGCCGACCGCGATGAGGGCGTCGATATACGTCAGCCGTATCGAAAATTCGATATTGCCCTCTACCACGCTCGCTTGCAGTAGCAGAGCCATCGCCTTTTGCGATAGCGCCAAGCCCGTTTTGTTCAGTCCACGGCCGAGGGCGATACCGGCCGACAGAGCCAGAGCGCGCGGCTGTAGCAGTCCTGACAGCGCCCCCTTTTGCCCGGCCTCCTCTATCTGCGCTTCCGCCTGGTCGAATGCGCCCTGCATGAGTAACATCCGCGCGTAGTCGAGAAGGGAACCGGCCGTCATGCGCTGGTCTGAGGCTGCAGAAAACCAGTCGATGGCGTGCTGAATCATCTCGCACGCCTGCGGCATCTGCCCGCGATAGGCCAATACAGAGGCCAGATTGTGCTGAATGCAATGGATGATCGCGCCGATGCCCATCCGATCGGCATCGGCGAGCGCCGAAGAGAGCACGCGTTCGGCATCCTCGAAACGGCCGAGTTCCACCATGGCGTACCCCAGATTGCTCTGATTGAGGCACACCTGCCGCCGATCGCCAATACGCATAAAATTGGTGATACAATGCGTAATCTCGGCGACCATGACTTCTTTGTCGCCGCTTACAAAGTCGGCAAAGACCACGCGGGTCAGATGGATGTTGGCCTTGGTCTGGGCATCGATATCGCCGTGATCTGCGAGCTCACATTCGATCTCTTCAAGGAGCATGTGTGCTTGCTGGCTGAGACCGACCATGCACCGCGCCTGGGCCAGCTTGGCCAGCGCCAACAGACGACCCCCGCGCTCTTCGTCTGTGGTCGTCGGTCGCGCAAGCTCGGTTCGCGCTCGGGCGAGATCTTCGATTCGGCCGATCTTGGCCCATGCCAAATAGGATTCTCCCATGACATCGTACCAAGTCCGGGTGCCAGCGGGCAGTAGCAACATCGCCTCTTCACACAGGGTCACCACCTCTTCCACGCTGCCACGCCAAATGCGTTCTTGGCCCTGAATCCACAGCAATCGCCCGCGGCCGTGCCCCTCGGCCCCGCAGTGCAAGCCGCGCCGGGCGGCGATATCTGCGGCATCGAGATCGCCGCGAGACAGCGCCGCTTCGGCCGCGCGCACATAGTGCGGCAGCGCGAGATCTGGCGCCTTGCCGGCGAAAAAGTGATCCGCGATCACGCCGGCATCACTCTCCCCCATGCGCTGCAACCATTCGCCGGCCAGCCGATGGGCGAGCTCGCGGTCTTGGCCGGTGAGGGTATCGTAGGCGCCATCGCGGATCAGCCAATGTTGAAAGCCGTATTCGACATCACCGCTCAAACGCGAATACTCATGTCGGCGGATCAAATCGGCGTGCACGAGATGTTCGAGCCAAGCATCGACCGATATACGCCCTCCCACCAGTGCGGCGATACCGCGGGGCCAAAAACGCTGGCCAAAAACGCTGGCCGCACGCAATACCCGACGCGCTTCGGGCTCCAGGGTGGCCAATCGCGCATGCACCATGGCCATGATGGTTTCGGGCAGCGCATCGTCGCCCTCACTGGCCCCGCGCACCAGTTCGGTGAGATAAAAGGGATTGCCCTGGGCGCATTCGATCATGGCCTCGACTTGGGATTCGTCGAGCTGAGCGCCGAGCTCACCGCCGATCAATCGCTCGGCCGTGCGGCGGGACAGACCGCCCAAGCGCAAATGAACAACCCGGCGCCGAGCCCAGAGACCGGGCATTTGCTCGTGGAGCGCCGGCCGCGCCAGTCCGACCAGCAGGCACGGCAACTCATGAAAGGTGGCCAATACATGATCGAGCAGGGATAAACTGCTGCGGTCGCACCAATGCGCATCATCAATGAGCCAGATCACGGGTCGCACCCGCAGCGAGGCCTCGATAAAGTCGAGCACCGCCCGGCGAATTTGATCGGCCATGAGCGTGGGGTTGGCCCGGGCAGCGGCCAGCTGGACAGACGTTGCCGCGCGCGCAGAACGCATGTCGAAGCACCCTTGGTCCTCCGCGGGCACAACGGGCTCGCGTTCGCCGTCTTCGTCGCCTTGGCCGCCCAACCCACGCCCGATGTCATCCTCGGGGCCAATTTGCAACAATTCACCGAGAAACACGCTCACCCGCTCGATATCGCAGTCGTCCTCCATGAGGTCGGCGACATGGTTGCGCAATTGGGCTCGCAAACGGCGGCGCAGATGCGTGCGCGGTGGCGCGCTGCCGAGCCCGCTCACTTGGGTCATCATGCCGATGGCAGAACGGACAGCGTCGGCCACCGTCGCCAGTGGCGACGCCGTATACTGCGGATCCCCGTGACAATACCAAACATCGAACTCGCGCGATTGTCCGGTGATTTGGCACAAGAACTCGCGACATAGTCGCGTCTTGCCCATCCCGGCCGAACCGGTAACCACAACCGCACGCGCCATCGAGTCCTCGATGCACTCGTCCACAGCGCCATGTAAGACTGCGAGCTCAGAGGTGCGGCCGACAAAGCCCACTTCGACACCGGTGCGCGCGTATCCGCCGGTCTCGATACTAACCGCATCATCATCGATGACGTGCACGGATGGCTCGGCCGTGCGCACTGCAAAGTGCGACGCGACCAAGCGCGCGGTCAGCTCATCGATGCGAATCCCCATCGGACTGCGGCCCCCGCCGCCCATGCCCTTGGGGTCTTCGGCACCTCCCCGCTCCATCCAGGCCCGCTGATGGGCCATCGCCAGGGCAATGGCCGCATCCACGGCTTCTCCCATGAGCTGCCAGCGCTCCAGCTTGGCCCTGCCCGTGACAATGGCGACAGCCCCCTCTGGCAGGGCCCGCCTGAGCATGACGCCGCAGCGCACGGCTGTCGCCGCATGATCCACCGCTGTCGCCGGCATGCGGGCCCACTCGCTATCCAAGACGGCCACGAGCGAGCCGTCGCGCAACGCGGCCAACTTGGCCCCCAACTTGGCCATCTGCGGTTCGAGTTCGTCGCGCAATTGCTGCATGGAGATAGAAGACTGCGATACCGGCATGGATGCGGCAGCGCCATCCTCCCGAACGGACAGCGGCATGGTCGGCATGGTATCGTCCGTTGGGCCCTCATGCGGAAACTCTCGATCGGTCGGGACCGTTCCCGATAGCGCGGCAACATCGCCCTGCCCAGTTGCCGCTGCATCGATCTCTGTGGCGCCCGGCGGTCGTTCCGTGCTTGCCCCATCGAGACCGCGCCAATACGCCTGGGGCAATTGGTGCAGAAAGACGGCCGGCTGCCCGGCATGCACAGCGGTACTCGTGACCGACGCGGCATGCGGGGCAATGGCGACCACGACACTCACCAGCCGCTCTTCCATGCTGGTGATGCGCTGTCGCCGGGCCCGGCGCACATAGATATTTTGTGGGCCCGCGTCGGCCAAGGCGTGGCGTATATCGAGCAATTCGCTCAGTAATGCCTGACTTGACTCCACACGCTCTTCGGGATCTTTGGCCAACAGCCTCAAGAGCAGTTCGTCTACTGAAGCTGGAACCTGCGGGAGAAATTCGCGCACGCTGGGAGAGCGCTCGAAGAGAATATCAAATTGCAGCTCCATCGCTCCGCGAGGCAAGAATGGAGGTCGTCCCGTCAGACACTCGAAGAGAACACAGCCGAGCGAAAACAAATCTGCCGCCCCATCGATATTGCGATCGCCGCGGGCCTGCTCAGGCGACATATAGGCCAGCGTGCCCATGGCGTCTCCCGGCCGGGTTAAGAGCAGCTCTGACCCACTGTTCCAGCGCGCAAGGCCGAAATCAATTAGCTTGGTCTGGGTCAAGTCTCGATGAGGGATAACGATATTCCCTGGCTTGACGTCTCGGTGCACAATCTTATGCTCGTGGGCGCGTGCCAACGCCGACGCCATGCGCTCGGCAAGCACCAAGGTCTCGTCGACACTGAGACATTGGTTGCGCAACAAGGTCTCAAGATCGCAGCCATCTAGCCACTCCAATACTAAGAATGGCTGATGGTACGCGGTGATACCGCTGTCGATATAGCGAACAATATTGCGATGACGGAGTGCGGCAAGGACGCGTATTTCCCTTTGAAAACGCTCTTCGGACCCCGACATATCCAGTTGCAAGACTTTGACGGCCACTGGATGACCGCGGCTGTCACGAGCGCGAAAGACCGTACTCATGCCGCCAATGCCGGCCAGGGCCTCGATCGTATAGCCACCGGCAAGAGTCGTCCCCAACTCCATGACGATACAGTATAGGCCAAGGATCTTGCGGCGCGCACATTATTCGCCGCAACCCCTCGCAGCTTGCTCGCGCAGCCTCGCCGGCCCATCTGGACTACGTGCAGCGGTGCCGCGTCGCTCAATGAGGCGGTGCCAGGGGCAACGCGATCGGCTGCCAGGTGAGACCGGCAAAGACATCGAATGTGCTGCCGATATCGCCATTGGCCGGGGCTAGGGCGTGGCGACCGTCCACGCGCAGCGCTATCCGCTCGCCCAGCCACAGCGATAGCCCAAGGCCGTAATAGCCCTCCCCTGCACTGTCGGCGGTGATTTCCATATCGCGCCCGGGCAGGACCCGCACCCCAGCACCGGCAACCACAAATGGCTGCAAACGCCCGAGCATGACGGGGACCCGTACATGGGCGCGATAGCCAAAGACGCCGGTGTCGAGGTCCTCGCCGCCCGCGCCCGCGCCTTCCAACGTGCCGGCGGCCCGCCATAGCTCAAGCTCCACGGCAATGCGGCGATGTAGGTCGAGGCCCAGGCGCAGACCACCGAGCGCGGCAGGACCCAGACTGCTGTCGCCATCGACCTCCGGCCCCAATTCGTGATTATCGCCGGGCAAGGTCGCGCCACCAAAGAGACCCAGGTGGACGCCAAACGGCAACCGTCGGTACCGGGCCGGCGCCAGCGAAATAACCGCGGGCGCAGGCGGCAGCACCTTGAACGAAACCTGCGCCAACACCGTGGCATGCTCCTCGGCGTCTGCGGCGGCACGATCGTCGGCACTGTCGGCGGCACTGTCACCCCTTGACGCCGAAGGCCCAGCAACCACCTGGAAACTCACCTCCTCGGGCGCATCATCGGAGACCATCACCGTCGCCAACGCGACGCTGCAATGGGGCTTGCCGCAATCCTTGAACTCGGTGTCCTCAACCTGAGCATGCTTGCGATTTGTCGGCCGAATCTGCAGATTATCCTTCATCTCCGCGAAATTGCTGGCCGTGCTGGAGAGCTCCAGCCGCACCCGTCGCGCGTGCTGGCGGGGCAGCGGCAACAGCGCCTGACCCATCGGCGTCTGCGCTCGCGCTTGCAATGGCCGCACATCCACTTGCACCGGCGCCAGCGTCCCCAGCTCGGTGTGCTTGCAGTGCACGGCGAAGCGCCCGAGCGTGTCGAGGCGCAGCTGCCCCTCGCCGGACACATTGTCAGCCGGCTGCCCAACATCGGTCTCGTGGCAACGCACGCCTGCCGAAGCCACAATGGCTGAGCCCTGCAAGACCGACCGCGTCGGCAGCTCGTTTTGCTCGCGAGGGCCAATACGCGGGGTTTCGCTGCTGGACGGCCGGCCGCCATAGGGCTCGGGCTCAACATCGCCAGCCTGGGCCAAGACGCTGCCAGGAGCCCATAAGGTCAGCGAGGCCAAGGTGATGCGCTCTGCCGCCGACGGCGGACTTTCAAATCCGTCGCTGTCGATTGTAGCCACGGTGACGTAATACTGTCCCACGGGAAGATCGTCGACCACAAAGGCGGTATGCTGGGCGTCGAATTCAGCACTAGTGACGATTTCTTTGCGCTCTGGATCCGCAGCAATCTCTACCCGATACCGAACCGCCTGATCCACTCCATCCCAAGCGCCCCAAATCGCCCCCCCAAGAGTGGCGTATCCAGCAAAATTCTTCGCACCCGTATGCCAGCGCGGCGCGGGCGGCAGCGGTCGCGGCGGCGTCGGCGCCCGGCCCGGGACCACTTTGCTGCCCATGCCCTCGGATACCGGCACCTCTGCCCCCACCCTGCGCCCACGTCGCCGCGAGCGCACCCGCACCGGCTTACCCTTGTGGTTAGCCACCAAGCTGGTGCCCTCTTCGTCTATCCGCACCAAGGCATCGGCAGACTGCACCTCGGACTGCGATGATGGGGTTTCGACCACCAGCGTGGGATCACCATCGATCTCCGCCAGCCGGGCTTTGAGAGCCCCGCGCTCCAGCGAGGCCATCGCCGGCTGTACCCGGGCCGCGCTCTTGGTCTCGCCGTAGATGATAACGACGCTATCATCCCGCAATACGATGGAGGACGAATCTCGAAAGCGCACAAACGCTGACGATCGCTCGCGCGCGCCCACGCGCCAGGCGGTATATAGGTCCGTTCTCCTCAGGGCCTCGCGCCACTCTTGCTGGAACGACTCCAGCACAAAGACCAAGCCGCGCCAATTGAGAAGGCAGGCATCGGGTAGCTTTCGACCTTTTTTAGGCAGTTTGAGCACTGTGCCGGGAACCAGACGATGCGGGGTTGGCCCCATGCCCGGATTGTGCTTATGGATCTTGTCGTAAGCGCGACGGTCGCCAAACTCACGCTCAGCAATGCTGGCACAGGAATCACCGGCCTCGACTGTGTAGTCGAACAGTTCGACATCGCCGTCCCCACTATCTTCGCCTACCGCTTCCGTGCCCCACGTGCTGCGGATGCTCTCACAGAATTGAGCGGAATCGGGCCGAGCGGCCTCGTCCGATGCCGCCTGTCCGCGAGCGTCTCCGGCCCCATATGCCCACATGGCGATCATCACGGCCGCCGCGATCTTGGCTTTCATCATGGTCCTCCTGCGATAATGATGAATGAATCTGGGGTAAATCATGCGTAGATGGCGGAGAGTCGATTGCGCATACAAGCGAAATGTTCGTTACATGCCCGCCCCATCGCGCTAAATCTGTTTAATGACCCGTAGAGCGGCGTCGGCGGCGCACAGCGCGCCGCACCTTCCGCACGAGTTCCTGTCCTCTCACCGGCCGAATCAAGGCGTCGGTGACCCCGAGACGGACCAGCGAGGTCACGTGGTCCATATCATCGGCGGCAGTAATGACGGGCACATTTTGCGCGACCAACTCTGCCAGACGACCCTCGGCCGCATTCGGGGCAAAAATCACATCGGCATGACCGGCATCGGCCATGTCGCGCAGCATAAATAAGTCGATATTATTGACCGCCAATTCCACCCGCACATCGTCGTCAAAATCGCCATCCACGGCCACGCGCACCCCGCCGACCGAGGGCGCCGGTGCGGCCTTGGTCGGGGCCTTGACCATGCGCTCGGCACGACTGCTCTGGGCCAACATCCCGCGCGCGCGCTGCAATCGCTCGCCGCCGCCGCGAATGATCTCGGCCAGCTCGTAGCGCACATATTCGATTGAGGGCCTTGATGCCGGCGACTTTTGCAGGGTACTGGCTACCAACTCGGCCAATGCAGGCGGCGCATCGGGCCGCATTTGCCGCAGGCTGGGCGGCGTGCCGTACATGTGCAGCGACAACAGCCGCCCCATGCCCTCTTCATTAAAGGGCGGCACCCCGGCGATGAGCTCAAAGAGCAGACAGCCAAACGAGTACACGTCCGAGGGCGGCCCGGCATCGGTGCCCTCAGCTTGCTCGGGCGACATATAGGTGGGTGTGCCCCCAGCATGGCCGTCGCGGGTGAGCCGGCCCATGACCGAGTTGCCGGGTTCATCGCCGGGCTCCAGTAAAAAGGCCAAGCCAAAATCGAGCATGACCAGGCGTTCGCCACTGTCCCCCACCATCGGCGTTATCTCCATGTCCCCGGGCCCAGTCGCCGCGAGGAAAAAATTGCTCGGCTTGATATCGCGATGAACCAAACCGGCTTTATGGGCGGCCGCCAACACGTCCGTCATCTGCGACGCGATGGCCAGGGCCTCGTCGATATCGAGCATTTGTTGGTCGTAGAGGCGGTCGTGCAGGGTTTGGCCGTGCAGGAGTTCCATGACCAGGTACAGGCGATCGCCATCGTTGCCGTGGCCGAGGATGCGCACGGTGTTGGGGTGCACAAAGGCCGCTGCGACCCGGGCCTCGCGCTCGAAGCGACGCCGGGCGTCGGCGCGCATAGCCATCTCGGGCAGCACAATCTTGACGGCAACTTCATCGCCCTCCACCAGGTCGGTGGCGCGAAAGACCACCCCCATGCCGCCGGCCCCCAGGGTGTCATCGAGGCGATAACGGCCGGCCAGCACCTCGCCCAAAATTGGAATCGCGCTTTCGATCAAACCTGCACCTCGTAGAGTTGCACCACCTCGCGTCGGCCCGCAATGCGATGCGCCCGGAGTTTAACATAGTCGAATAGATCGCCGGCTTCTGTACGGGTGGCCTCAGATATCAGAATCTGCTGCGGACGGGCGATGGCCTCCAGCCGCGCCGCCAGGTTGACAGTATCACCGATCACCGTGTACTCCATGCGGGTCTCCGAGCCAAAATTGCCGATCACGGCCTCGCCGGTGTGAACGCCGATGGCCAGCTCGATGTTCACGCCAAATTCACGCTCCCAATTGGCGTTTGCCGCATCGATCCAACTGAGCATGTCCTCGGCCGCTTCCAGCGCGCGCTCGGCATGGTCGGGCTGTTCGTCGGGAGCGCCCCAGAACGCCATCACGCAGTCGCCGATGAATTTATCTACGGTGCCGCCATGACGAAACACGATCTCAGTCAAGATGGTGAAGAGCTGGTTGAGAATGGTGACCATGTCTTCCGCGGGGTGTTTTTCGACCAAGGGGGTAAATCCGGCTACGTCGGCAAATAGCACCGTGATGCGGCGACGCTCGCCGCCGAGTTCTAAGTTGCGGCCCTCTGTCGTGATGCGATCAACGAGCTGCTCGGGCAAGTAGCGACCGAGCGCCGTGCGGATCTGGGTCTCTTCGGCGATGCGGCGCTCGCTCTCGGCCAACTGAATGGCAGCATCATTGAGGGCATTGCCCAGCGTGCGCAATTCATCGCTAGTGGAGACAAGCACGCGATGGTCAAAGTCGCGCTTGGCCAGCGCGTTGGCAAAGTCCACCAAAGACTGGATGGGCGCAGTGAGCTGCCGGGCCAAGAGCACGCCGCCAATCATGGCCACAAGGGCCACCAAGCCAAGGAGCCGCCATAGATCAGAGTACTTATCCCAGTATTTCTTGTAGGCGATCTCCGTGGGTTGCTGGACGGCCCCCATCCATGGCAATTCGCTGTGCAGAAGGCGGAAGCCCCCAACCATCCCCATCTCCTCGGCCTTCGTACCTATATAGAAGCTCGTACGCTGCTGTTTTAGGGGATCGGGCCCCAATACCCCCTCAGGGGCCGCCTTGAGGAACGCTTCGGCCCATTCGGGATTGCTGTGAGCGAGCACCTTGCCGTGCTCGTCGACCAAGAATAGCTCGGCTTGTTCGCGATGTTTCAAACGCACTCCCACGAGATGCTCGATCTGAGACTGCACAGGGGCCAAAGAAATGACCGTGGCCGCGTACCAGGTCGCGCTTCTTCCCACGATGGGCACGGCAGCCAACACCTGCGGGATATTGCCGGCATCGGTTTTGATCTCGGCCGGTCCCAGATGCAGCTGCTGATTCCGCGCCTCAGTACGTGCCTTGTCGCTCAGGCGCTCGGGCATTTGGACGGCCGACGCGAACTCGCTGTCGCTGTCGCTGTCGCTAACTTTGCGCAGGGTATCGACCAATCGGCCATCACTGTCGTAGATGGTCACAAGGGCAAGGGATCGGGCCATCTCCAGCGCCCTGGTGGCAGACGCCACCCGCTCCTCAATGCTCACGGAATCCTGGGCCAACAGCGCCGCCACCATATTGAGGTTGAACTGGACATCGCCCACTGAGCGCTCCACTTCCAGTGCGACCTCGTCCAGCACGGGCGCGAAGTCTATTCTGATCTGCCCCGTGATGGATTCGTACAGCTCCTCGGCCTGTATCCAGCCGATGACGAGCAGCGGCATCACCGAGATGACGACGGCAAACGCCGTGAGTTTGCTGCGCAGCGATAGATGCCGCATGGATGGGGCGTCATCGGCCGGCGGCGCGGTGACCTCATCGGTAGAAGATTCCGCTGTTTTTTTTTGTGATGGTTGCGCTGGCATCGCCACACTCTCCCGACCGTATGTTAGCCGATCTGAACTCGCCGGCGCGCGCGATACTTGCGCGCCAAACGCCGCAAGACGCGGCTGAGCTCGGAGATTTCCACCGGTTCATTGACCACCGCGGCAAAGCCAGCGCGCACGTATTCGGCCATGGGCACCCGCGACTTGGCCGGAATACTGGCCACGATGTCGAGCTCGCTCGGCACCCGCATGCGCAAGGGCGCAATATCTCCGGGGCCCACTTCCGCGGCAAAGGCGACTTCGGCGCGCTCCACCGGACCCGGCAACACAATCGGCTCGAGCTGGTTGACCCTAAGTCCGAGGACCAAGGCATCTGCGTGGGGGCCGACGATGGCAACTTTGACCCGCTCTTCCACCTCCGCCGGCGCATTGGCCGCCTGGTCCGACCCAGCCGCCGCAGCCCCGCCGCCGTCCTCGCCAGCCATCGCAAGGGCGGCCGACTGGGTATCGCCCATTTGCAATATGCCGCGCAAAACCGCCACGACTTCCCCACTATCGGGCCTATCACCGGCTTCTTTGGCGAGCATGCTGCTGATGAGATCGTCGAATACTGCCGGAATGGGGGTCTTGAGGCCCAGTTCCGCAAGCGGCATCGGGGGCACGTGCAAGTGCTGGGTTGCCAACTCGGCAAAATTGCCCTGAAATGGCGGATATCCCGCCACCATTTCGTAGAGCACGCAGCCGAGGGCATAGATATCCGAGGCCGCCCCCACATCGTAGCTATGGGCTTGTTCGGGCGACATATACAGTGGTGTGCCCGAAAAAATGCCCCCCGTGGTGAGCCGCCCCAGGCTGCCCTTGGTATCGACAACAAACGCCAGGCCAAAATCAAGGACTTTGACCCACGTGTCGATAAGCGGGCCCGCCCAAAGCCGGTTCGACGGCAAATGCTGGGTGGAGACGGCTGCCAGGCCCTGTCCCCGCTTCGCTGGTAAGCGCTGCCGATGGCTCTCTACGGTATCGGCCTGCTGCGCGTCTACGAGTGGACTTTCGAGTCCGCGATCGCGCCCGGCATCCATAAATCCATCCATAGTACCGCCGCTGCCGCCGCCTTTGTTGCTGTCGCCTTGGTCGCCACCTCCTTGATCGCCTAGAGGGCCTTCGTCGCGGTGGCATAGAAAAATATTCTGCGGCTTGATATCGCGGTGGACGAGTTGCAAGCGGTGTGCAGCCTCGAGTGCGGCCGCGATCTGTACGCCAATTTTGGCTGCTGCGTCGGTGTCCATGGCGTGAACGCGGTTGAGATGGATGCGCAGAGTGTCGCCGTGCAACAGCTCCATGGCCAGGTAGAGATTGCCATCGTGCTCGCCAAAGTCGAAGACCCGTACCGCGTTGGGATGCTCCAGGGCACTGCCGAGACGGGCCTCGCGCAAAAACCGCCCCCGCGATTGGGCGTGCATCGCGTACTGCGGACGCAGTAGCTTGATTGCCAGCTCGCGTCCCGACTCGCGATCCACTGCACGATACACCATCCCGCTGCCACCCTCGCCAATCCTGGCCTGGAGCTCGTAGCTGCCGGCAATAATCACGCCGGACGATGGGGACAACATGGCGCGAGTATACGCCGAGGTCGCGCCCATGCACGACATAAGCAGCTTCTGCGCGGGCTTTTTTCCTGCGCATATGAGCAGACCTAACCGGCCGATTCCCAGCGCAATCCCGAACAATACCCCAAAGATACTGCCGCGGCGGGCTAGAGATACTGGGTCGATCCGTGTATGTCAGCACCGCGAAGCGCACAGCTAGCGGGCGCAACAGAATCCGTTCAAGCGAGAAGGTTGGTATAGCAATGTATAGAAGAGAGACGCGAATGACGTGCATCGCCCTCAGTGCGCTCTTCATTTGTATGACCGCGAGTACAGCCCTTGCGCAGAAAAACCCGACATTCCAGTACGATGACGGCAAAACCCGGCAAGAGGTTGCCGAGATCGACCTCGTGGAATGGAAAGCGACAGCCCAGGGGAGTTTGATTCTCACCACCGGCAACGCCGAGACTCGAACGATCTCGGGAGCACTGAAGATCTCGCGCAAATGGGCGCAGAACAAGCTGCAGCTGGAAGCCGGCGGGGCCTATGGCCGCGCCGATATTCTCCGCGCCAATGACGACAATGAAGATGGCAGGATCGGCGGCAATGAGATCCGCCGCGAGACCGAAACCACCAACCAATCGTGGCAGCTCAAGGCCCGCTACGACCGCTTTCTCACCGAGAAAAACGCCATTTACGTCCTGGGCACCATCGGGGCTGACGAACCGGCTGGCAAAGAGCTCATGGGCGGTGGTCAGGCCGGCTATAGCCGGCTGTTATTTGCCGTCGATGACCACGAATTGGCCTCGGAAATCGGCTACGACCTGAGCTATGAGGACTATTTGAGCGCAGATGGCGTGGCCATTCACTCCATGCGCTTATTTGCCGGCTACAGCGGCAAACTCAGCGCCGATACCGGCGTCGATGCTTCGGTGGAAACCCTGCTCAACGTCAATTCTCTCGACACGCCTACGGGTGAAGCCGACCCATTCGAGGACGTGCGCGTTACCGGCAAACTGGCCTTGACCACCAAGTTGCTCGAAAACATCAGCTTCCGCTTTGGCTTTGAAGCTAAATTCGATAATGTTCCGGCGCCGCTACCGGCATTCTCAGTTCCCTTTGCCGACGGCATAACGCCCGAAGCCGACAAACTGGATACAAAAACAGAAGCATCTGTGATTGTCAATTTTATCTAACCCATTATCGCCCAGAAAGTCTTGGGCGACATTTGACCGCGACATTCCAATCGATTCCGGAGTAGATCATCTCATGAAACAGCGAACTCGTTGGGCTCGTGTGCTGCCGGTGCTGGCTCTGCCGGCGCTCGCACTCATCATTCCCGTTCCCGCAGCTCAGGCACAAGCCGACGACGGTGCCGAAGATGGCGCTATGGAGGAAAGAACACGCCGATTCGAGGTAGGTGCTTTTGCCGGCGCGCATATTTTTGGCGATACCAACGAGCTCGGCGTCGCCGACATGGACGATGCGCCATCGTTGGCCTCGGCTCTAGATGTCGGTCTGCGCCTGACTGCCGGGATCACCCCACTTCTCGGCGTCGAAGGCGAGGTCGATTTTCATCCGACCAATGTTCGCGACAGTGATCCCGAGGTCAGCGTTCTGGCGCTGGGCTGGCGGCTGCAGGGCCGAGTCCAGCTCTCCGATACCGGTGTACGGCCTTTCTTTGTCCTCGGCGTGGGTGGTTTGACGTCCTTTTCCGATGACGAAGACGTACTTGAAAACGACACTGACTTTGTGGTGCATGGCGGTGGCGGTCTCCTCATTCCCATCGCGGCCGGTTTTGCTGCGCGCATCGACACCCGCGTGCTCTTGCCACCATCGTCGGAAGGCGACGGCCTGACCACGGATTTCGAATTCCTTTTGGGCGTCACCCGCAGCTTTGGTCCCGAACTCGGCGAGCCGCCGCCGCCGCCGCCGCCCGAAGATACCGACGGCGACGGCATCAAGGACGATGTCGATCAGTGCGTGAACGAAGCCGAAGACATGGATGGGTTTGAGGACGAAGACGGCTGCCCTGACGCTGACAACGACGGCGACGGCATTGCCGATGCCCAGGACCAATGTGCCGGCGAAGCCGAGGACCTCGACGGCTTCCAGGACGAAGATGGTTGCCCCGATGGCGATAACGACGGCGACGGCATTGCCGATGCCCAGGACCAATGCGCCAATGAGGCCGAGGATCTCGATAGCTTCCAGGACGAAGATGGCTGCCCCGATACCGACAACGACGGCGACGGCATTCCCGACGCCCAAGATGGTTGCACCAGCGAGCCCGAGACCAAAAATGGCTACCAAGACGCCGATGGCTGCCCCGACGAGGTTCCGGAGGAAGTCAAGCAATTTACCGGCAAAATCGAGGGGATTCGCTTCGCCAACAATTCCGATCGCATCCTTTTGATCTCGCGCCGGGTCCTCGATCAAGCAGTCGCCATCTTCACCCAATATCCCGAGCTCAGGGTTGAGATCTCGGGTCACTCCGACAACCGCGGTCGCCGCGAGTACAACGTGACCCTGTCGCAGAAACGGGCCGAGTCGGTCAAGAAGTACTTCGTCGATAAAGGCATCGACGAGGGCCGCTTGCGCGCCGTGGGCTTTGGTCCCGACAAGCCGCTCGTGGACAATAAGACGGCCGCGGGACGGGCACAGAATCGCCGCGTCGAATTCCGCCTCCTCGGCGAAGACGAGTAGCCGCAGCCTGCGGGCGGTCCGCTGTGGCCGCCCGTCTCTGCGTCCCCACCCGAGTTACTCGTTAACCTGGGTGATTCATCGAACTGCGTTGCCCATGGAACTGAGTTGCCCGGTGACCTACCCAGGCAGTAGAGGGATCTCCGATGCCATTTTCGCTCAGCAGTGAATATCTAGAATATCTCATCTCGGCGTATGCGGTCCCGTTTGGCCTGCGCCTGCTCACCGCGCTCGTGGTTTTCTATATCGGCCGCGCCATTGCCAAGGCGCTGGTGCGGCTGTTCGAACGCATGAGCGAATCGCGCACCGACCCCTCGCTGCGCCGGTTCTTGGCCAGCCTGCTGTACATGCTGCTGATGACGGTGGTGATCATCGCCGCCCTCGACCGCTTGGGCGTCGAATCCACCGGCGTTCTCGCCGTCCTCGGTGCGGCGGGTCTCGCCATCGGCCTGGCCTTGCAAGGGTCCTTGGGCAATTTTGCCTCGGGCGTCATGCTCATTTTATTTCGGCCCTATCAGCTGGGTGATGTGGTCACGATTGCCGGCCACACTGGCACCGTAGACGCCATTGAAGTCTTTAACACCGTGCTCATCACTGCCGACAATCAGAAGATCTTCGTCCCCAACGGCAAGGTCACGAGCGGCGCCATCGTCAACATCACCACCCAAGGGACCCGACGCATCGACCTCACCATCGGCATTGGCTACGGCGACGATATCCGCCAAGCCAAAGAGATCATTCTCGAGATTTTAAGCGCCGACGAGCGCACGTTGGAAGATCCTGAACCGGCCGTCGGCGTGAAGGATCTGGGCGAGTCGAGCGTCGATCTCTTCGCCCGCGCGTGGACCAATGCAGACGACTACTGGGGCGCACGCGCCGATGCCATGGAAGCCATCAAGTACGCGCTCGATAAGGCCGGCATCACCATCCCCTATCCCCAGCGCGACGTGCACACCCATGCCGTCGAGCCCAAAGCTGCATCGTAAGGGCTCTCTACACGCCATCACCGCAGCGCCAATATCCGAAGTTCGTCAGTAGTCAGGTTTCGTCGTCCAGGTCGTCGGCAGTAAGGCGCGACGAGGCCTCTGGGCTTCGCCCAGAGGGCGCTGGGTGGGCCCAGCAACCGAGGGAAAGCGCAGCTGCCGGCGACCTGGCGGCGAAGTCGAAAAAGTAGGTTTCGTCGTCCAGGTCGTCGGCAGCAAGGCGCGACGAGGGAGTTGGGTGGGCCCCAACGACCGAGGAGCAACGCTGCTGCCGGCGACCTGGCGGCGAAACCGCCAGGCCCGCTTTAGACTTTGCTCAGCGGATGCAGGGCCATGTAGACGTGGTTCTTAGTCACCGTGGCGTTCGGGGCTGACGCGGTCAAAATCAGGGCCACATCTACAGCCGCCGCGCCCTCGCCTATGTGGATCACTCGCTTGAGCGTGATGCCCTTTTCTAGCGATTGACCAATGTCGGCGAGCATGGTCGGGTACAGCGCCGCCAGCGCCGTTTGCCGCAGACAGACATTTTCCGCCGGCCGCTCAAGACCGAGGAATTTCCAAAATGCCGGGTTGGCGGTGTAGACTTTACTTTCCCGATCGATCGCCGCC
>JAAUYH010213492.1_pt1 | contig 27165 bp, 22 predicted proteins | sample 7278061 | NCBI WGS metagenome assembly JAAUYH01 (sample SAMN14350203, study PRJNA611818) | marine sediment metagenome | isolation source: surface marine sediment (0.6m) | place: French Polynesia: Moorea | collected 2018-08
ACGGGCCGCGCGCTGGTATAGTTGCGCAGTAATCGACCTCAGAGGATTGTGCACTATGAATTCCTGGCTCCTGCGCAGCAGCTTGTTGCAGTTTGTCTCCCTGGCATTGGTTATCGGCGGGTTCGCGCAAGCGTCGCACGCCGGCGTTATCGAGACCGGCTATCTCGCCGACCAGAACGTTCGCGCGGCGCGCATCGAGCGCGTCGAGGTCTTGCTGGCGTCCGATTCGGTCGCGAGGCAACTGGAATCTCTCGGCGTCGATAAAGCGCTGGTGACAGAGCGGGTTCAGGCACTCAGCGACCAGGAACTGCTGTTACTGGAACAAGAGATGGATCAGCAGGTCGCGGGCGGCGACGCGTTGTCTGTGATTGGTGCGGTGTTCCTCGTGCTCCTGATCCTCGAAGTCGTCGGCGTTACGGACATCTTCAAGAGCGTCTGAGCTGAGGAGTATTCGCCCGAGAGGCCTCTGGCGTCGGAACGGCTGGCTCGTACCGGCCCTGATTCTAATTGCCTCTGGCTGTGCGTCGATACCACCGGATGTCGCAATGTTGGACGAGGGGGCGGAGCCGCAGGAGCTCGTCGACACGCCATTCTTTCCGCAGGAACGGTATCAGTGCGGGCCTGCCGCACTCGCAACGGTTTTGAGCAGCAGCGGCGTCCCGGTCGAACCCGATGACCTGGTCGATCGCGTCTATCTGCCCGGCAGGCAGGGGAGCCTGCAAGTCGAGATGCTTGCCGCGACCAGGATGTCGGGTCGGATTCCGTACCGGGTCGACGGTCGGCTGCAGGCCGTCAGCAACGAACTCGCAGCCGGTCGTCCGGTCGTGATCTTGCAGAACCTGGGTATCGCCGCATTACCGAAATGGCACTTCGCGGTCATCGTCGGCATCGACATCGCTCGCGATGAGATCGCGCTGCGCTCCGGTGTCGACAAGCGCAGGGTCACATCGATACCGACCTTCCTGAGGACGTGGCGCCGCAGCGATTACTGGGGATTCGTCGCGTTGAGGCCCGACGCGCTGCCGGCGGATGTCGATCGCGAGCGATATGTTTCGGCGGTTGCCGCTCTTCAAAAAGCCGGGCGCCGGGAAGAGGCGGCCACGGCATGGAAAACGGCACTCGATGTATGGCCACGCGATCCCGTGGCGCAATTCGGCCTGGGCAATATCGAACTGGCGGCCGGCAACTACGCCGCGGCCGAGGAGCACTTTCGTGCAATCATCGAGGTGGATTCGGCTTCCGTAGCGGCGCGCAACAACCTGGCGATCGCCCTGGCGAGACAGGGTCGGTTTGCAGAGGCGAAACGGGAGATTTCGAAAGCCCTCGGCGACAATTCAGACCCGGCGCTGGAAGACGAACTTCTCGATACGAAAAAGCGGATCGTCGACATGTCGCAAACCGCGGCAGCCCAGGAATAGCATTGGTCGCTCTCAAACAACCTTGCTGGTCAGCATCAACCATCTCCGGCAGTATAAAGCGACGGTAAGAACGGGCAGTGCCACGCTCTGCGCGGGAGTTCGCGCCAGGTCTTCAGGCGGTTGGATAGGTAATGCAATACAAGGATTACTATGCGGTCATGGGCGTCGCTCGCGACGCCACGCAGGACGACATCAAGCGCGCCTACAGGAAGCTCGCGCGCAAGTTCCATCCCGACGTTAGCAGTGAGGCTGATGCGGAAAAACGTTTCAAGGAAGTCGGCGAGGCTTACGAAGTCCTCAAAGACCCCGAGAAGCGGGCCGCTTACGACCGGCTCGGGGCGGACTGGAAAGCCGGCCAGGACTTTCGGGCCCCGCCGGACTGGAACGAGGGCTTCGAATTCCATGGCGGCGGTTTCACCGGCGCCGATGCCGGGCAGTTCAGCGACTTTTTCGAGAGCCTGTTCGGGCGTGGAGGAATCGGCGGTGGTTTCACAGGAGCGACCCAGCGCGGTTTCTATGCACGGGGTGAAGACACTTACGCAAGGATTATGATCGACCTCGAAGACGCCTACCGGGGCGCCGCGAGGGAGGTAACTCTGGAGCACACCGAGATCGGAGCGGACGGCCGCGCGGCGGTCAAGTCGCGAACGCTCAAAGTGCGCATCCCGAAAGGGGTACGACAGGGCCAGCACATTCGGTTGGCGCGACAGGGCGGCACGGGGATCGGCAAAGGCCAACCCGGCGATCTGTACCTGGAAGTCGAGTTCAGGCCGCATCCGTATTATCGGGTCGAAGGCAAAGACGTCTATCTCGACCTGCCCGTCGCACCCTGGGAGGCAGCACTGGGCGCCACGGTCACGGTGCCGACGCCGTCCGGCAGCGTCGACCTGACGATTCCGGCCAATTCGGCGAACGGTCGAAAACTCCGACTCAAGAATCGTGGCATTCCGGCGAATCAGCCGGGCGACTTTTACGTCGTCGTGAATGTCGCTTTGCCCAGGGCGGAGACCGCGGAGGCGAAGGCCGCGTACGAATCCTTCAGCCGCGCTTTCGATTTCAATCCGCGTGCAAGCATTGGGGACTAAGGTATGGCGACACGGGAAAACAAGGTCACAATCGTCAGGGGTACGATCCTCGAGGACGAGGTGGTGCTGACCCTGGCTGAGCTCTGCCAGGCGTCCCAGCTCCCGGCAGAACGCGTCATCGAGCTGGTTCAGGAAGGTGTCGTCGAGCCTGTCGGTGAGGATCCTGCCAGCTGGAGTTTTCGCGGAGTCAGCTTGCGGCGAATCCGCTGCGCGCAGCGGCTCGAAGACGATCTCGGCGTCAACACGGCCGGGATTGCCCTGGCGCTCGATCTGCTCGACGAGTTGAAGCGCCTGCGGGCAAGGCTCGGGCGATTCGAGACCTAGGTCGGGGCCGGAGGGAGATCGCACATGGCTGCTGGAAGCGATCGAGCATTGCGGCGCTTGCTGTTGCTAACCTGGGTAGTGCTGTTGGTTGCGGTTGCGTGGCAGTTTTTGCCACTTTCGGGCCGCTCGTTCTCGAGCCAGGACGCGGAGCCGCGGCCAGTAACGGCGAGAGGAAACCTGGCGGCCGACGAGCAAGCGACCATCGAGCTCTTCGAGCGGGCCAGCCCGTCAGTTGTTTACATCAGCACCCGGCGACGTGTGATCGATTACTGGAGCCGGGATGTACTCAGCGTGCCGCAAGGCACGGGATCCGGGTTCATCTGGGATGATCGCGGCCACGTTGTCACGAACTTCCACGTTCTCAAAGGCGCTTCGGAGGCCGAAGTACGGCTCAACGACGGTCGTACTTACAGAGCCGGCCTGGTCGGCGCGAGCCCGATGCACGACCTTGCCGTGCTGCGCATCAACGTAGCCATCGATCGGCCGCCGGCCGTTCCAATCGGTAGCAGCAGCGATCTAAAAGTTGGGCAAACGGTATTCGCTATTGGCAACCCGTTTGGCCTCGATTACACGTTGACGAGCGGCCTGATTTCCGCGCTGGATCGCTCGCTCTCCGAGGGCGATGTGACCATCCGCCATTTGATTCAAACCGATGCGGCGATCAATCCCGGCAACTCAGGCGGGCCGTTGCTCGATAGCGCAGGGCGGCTGATCGGAATCAACACGGCGATCTACAGCCCGTCAGGCGCTTACGCCGGTATCGGCTTTGCCGTACCCGTGGATACGGTTAACCGCATCGTCCCGCAGTTAATTGCCGAGGGGGAGTACCGCAGGCCGAGTATGGGCGTGATAATCGATGAGCGGCTCAACGAGCTCATAGCAAATCGCTTCGGAATCAACGGTGTCGTTGTGCTGAAGGTCGAGCCCGGCTCGAGCGCCGAGGCGGCCGGGTTGCGAGGCACCACGGTGGACCGCAACGGCGCATTGATCGTCGGCGACATTATTGTTGCGATCGACGGCGTGCCGGTCGAGGCTGTATCCGATCTGCTGCGCGAATTAGATGATCGCAGCATCGGCGATGAGGTAATGCTGACAGTCGTTCGTGGCGGCAGGCAGGCGGAGATCCCGATTGTATTGCAGCTTGACCGCTAGGCGCGAAGACAGTCCGCACCGATCGTCTGTACCTGCCGCTCGGCGTCGCCGAAGTCCTCCGGCAACCCGTCCATCGTGAACGTCAGCCACTCGTCATCGAACTCCTTCCACAGCGACTCGCGTGGATCGTCGGAGTGCGCAACCGGAAGGATGCGGGCCTCGAACCGGCTTGCAGCGACGTGATTGCTGACAGCGATGACCGATCGCGATGGTACGACCACGTCGTCGAGGCCGATGCCGATCAAGGTCGCGGACTTCGCCCGCGCTGCGAAGTGCAGCGTGTCGAAGTAGTTCAGCGTATCCATCACATCAGAACGTTTTCTCGGGCTGCGCTCGAGAAATCGACGAAGCTCGGCCCCGGTGCCTGCATGCGAGAGTCGCAGGCGCTCACTGTGCCAGCCGAGTGTCGGCTGCCCTGCGACGACGAGGTCGGCAGACGTATCGAGTGTCGCGGCCATCAACGCCATGGCGCCGCCAAAGCTGAAGCCGTAAAGGGTCATCGATGCTGCGCGGTCGCCCAGCAGCATGCGGCCAATGCGCATGGCCTGCACGAGATCGGCGACATTGCCACGCAGGATGCTCGTATGCGGCGAGTCGATACCCGTCAGCACGTAGCTGCCGCTGGCGAGCGTCAGCCGCTGCGATCGACCGAAGCCCCGGAAATCGATTCCGAGCACATGGCAGCCACGGTTTGCCCAGTTCAGCATCACATCGTATTGTGAGTTGTAGCCGTGACTGTGAATGACGAGCGGTCGCGGCTCCGATGTATTATGAGCAAGCAGGTATCCGCTGATGCCGACCTGGCCCAGCGACGTAAAGCTGAGCTGGTCGTAGGTCAGTTCACCGGCCGGCGACATCTGCCGGGCGAGAACAGGATGTGGATCGACCTCGAGCAAGGCGTCGCGCGTCGCTGACCAGAACGCATCGAAGTCGTTCGGCTCGGTGCGAAACGGCGTGAAGCTGTCAATAGCGGCTATCGGCATGTTGTCTTCCTGATCTTCTTGTGCGCGAATCCCGACTATGCAGAACCGAGATTCATTATTGGACGCGGTGGCGCAGCTGCCGGCGTGGGACGGCCTCTCTCCGCAGCACCTGATTCCGCTACTCGAGAGCGCCGAACTCCGGACGCTGGAAAAAGGCGAATTACTCTTCGAGCAGTTTCATCCCGCCGAGCGATGTTACCTGCTGATGTCGGGCAGTGCGACGCAGTCGACAGTAAGCGCAAAGCGCACCGACCTGGTGCACGGCGGAGCCGTTGACTGGCCCTGCGCTGCACTGGGATGGAGCGGATTCCTGCCTCCGCAGAGATACGCGTCGACCGTCGTCGCGCGCGATCGCATGACGCTGCTCGGGTGGTCTCACGACCGGCTCGCTTCCCTGTTCTATGCCGACCCGGCGCTTGCGATCCGGTTCCTTGGCCTTGTACTCGACAGCGTTACGCGGCAGCTGGTTGCACTCCGGACCCGGCGAGTCGAGGCGGTCCGGGCGACGCTCGAGCCGCCCTGCGCGGAGCCCTTCGATGCGCGGCGGCCGGTCGTCGGTCGGGCAGACAGCTGCCTGCGTCGCTCGGCGTTCTTCGCCACGTTCGACGACGAGATTGTCGACGACCTGGCAGGCGATGCGGAACTCGGTTCGTGGAGTCCTGGCGAGCGCATTGTGCGACAGGACGACTCTCTCGACGGCGTTCTGTTGATCGCGAGCGGGCGCTGCAACGTGTTCTTCGAATCGTCCGACGAGGGCGATACGCAACTCGTTCCATTTCGTCGCCTGCACAACCGGATCGGCATCGTCGCGGGCGTGCCCACGGCGAAGGGCTACGTCGCTGAAGCGTCGGTGTTCGCAGAGACGCACTGTTGGACCTACCGCATTCCGTCATCATCGATCCAGCGCATCATCAAAGCCGACCCGGAGATTGGCAGGGTCTTTCAGCAGCGCATGCTCGTGCGTCTCGGCGGCCTGATCGGAGCCCTGCAGGTCGACTGGAATCCGGAAGACGCCGAACCGGAGGTAGCCCTCGTCGCGAATATCGTCGCGAACAGCCAGGCCCGCCTGCCTGTCACTTCGGATCTGCACAAGGTGCCACACCTGCTGAGTCACCGCCTGACAGTCAGCAACGCGTTTGCAACACTCAAGAAAGTCGCCGAGACCGGCCGCTACCATGAGCGACTGCTCGCCGGCCGCTGTGTCGATGGCATTGCCAACCTGGCGGCCGAGGATGCCTTCTACCGGCAGGTCATCGAGGCCTGCGAGGCTGTCGTGTCGGCGGACGAGTCATTGTCGGCCCGGGAAATCCGCGATGCCTGCGATGCGGCCATTGCAACAGCCTTTGATGCCCTCGACTGCCGCGTGACGGGACTGGACAATCTCCCCCGGGAGCGCGGCAACATCTTTATCCTCAATCACCTCGCCTGCCCGGAGTATTATCAGCTGCCGAACGCCTATCACTTCTCGTTCGATACGGCGTTTGTCAGCGCGATCGTTTGCAGACACTACGGTGAAAGCCCGGTACGCGTTGTGCGCGAAAGCCCGGACAGCGAGTTCGGCCATAACCTGTTCTACCGCCGGCTTGGACACATGACGGTGCCGACGATCGAGTCGGATGTCGAAGCGCTGAGCGAGGAGGAGTTCAAAGCGCGTCGTCGCGAGGCCGCCGAGCGCTTCTTCTCGCACGGACGGGAGCTCCTGTCAGGCGGCACGAACCTCGTGATTTGCCCCGAAGGCCAGAGCCAGCCGGCCGAGCTGTCGCCGGCTCGCTTCCACACGGGGGCATTCCGGTTGGCCGTCGAGGCCGGGGCGAAGGTCGTCCCCGTCGCTCTCGCCGGGTTTCACCGGCGTTTCAAGGACGGACCGATCGTCGCGATCGTGGGCGACGCTGTCGACGTCTCGGCCCTCATGCACGAGAGAGGCTGGGCGACGGTAAGGGAATTCGCCGATGGCTTTCGCACCGAGTTTGCCCGCGACGTTGCCGATGCTGCATCCATCGCCGCAGAGCCCGGGCGTTTCTCGGCACCCGACGGCTGAAGCGTGTCAGCGTCCGCCTAGTGAATCTCGGCGGGTGCGTGCCGGTTCAGGATTTCCATGATCTCCGCTTTGGTCTGGTCGGGAACGACCACGCGGACCTTCATGTGTTTCTTATCGATCTTGATTGCGTCGTTCGGTATTCCCGTTGAAATCAGGTCATCCTCGACATTCCAGATCGTCTTGGCGTCTTTGTAGGTTGCTACCACTGCTGTGGTCATCGTACTTCCTCCCGGCTGATGCGGCAGGCGGTTGGAGATCGCGCAGCCCGATCAGCCATAGCTTCTCCGCGCTGGACTACCATCTTCTAAATTGGTGCGAATGGACGTATTTCAACGCGTTGCAGGGGCGATACGGAGACTCGAAATTCCCAGCAGCACGGGGAAATCGGGTACCCTTGGTGCCTCGGCGCAGCTAAAATCGCTGCCCCATCCAAAGCGCCCGTAGCTCAGCTGGATAGAGTACTGCCCTCCGAAGGCAGGGGTCACAGGTTCGAATCCTGTCGGGCGCGCCAATTCTTTCAATGGGTTACGTGGTATCGGAGCATTCGCAGAAGTGCGTTGTGACCGCCACGTGACCATGTTGTGACCAGATTGGGCACGCGGCGCATCAAGCCAACCATTTATTTCTCCAGTGAACCGCCCCGGGTATGCCGGAGGCTCTTACGTGTGAGTCAGGCCGCCATCTCCTGACCGTTTTCTTGCTCGCAGGTGTCGCCCAATACGCCGCTGTCCTTGGTTTCTACGATGACGTCGAGGCGCTGCTGGCGCGAGGATTATCCGCGTATCCGGACTACGTTCATCTGCGGGTGGAGCGGATCCGCTTGCTGTCGGATCCAGATGCCGAGCGCGCAGCTTCCCCCGAACAGGACATCATCGCGCTCAGCAAGAACAGCGACCTCGAGTCCGGCTACTTCCTGGGAAGCATTTACGCCAGTCGTGGCCAGTGCGCCGACGCGTACAACGCGTTCGAGGGAGTCTTCGCTAGTAATAAGACCTCACCCTGGGACATCGATTTGATATTGCGGGCCGATCTGTATGGCGATGCCGCCATATGCCCTTGCCACGATAGCGTGAAACAGGCTTGAAAAACAACGCGGCCGGCGAAGCATTGTCCTCTGCTCTACGTGGATCGGCTGAGGCTTCTTCTCCATATTTGTTCTCTTGGAAGAGGTCACGATCTAAAGTGCTTTGCGGGTGGCGGTTAGAAAGTAACGCTCGGCTGCTGGATGCCTGGGTATGGAGACACCAATGTGTGCGGTTTGCCGAGAGAGGAAGCTGGCGCGTAGATCCTGCTCGGCGATGACATCAATTCCCTCCATCAACGTGTGCAAGAATTCCTCTACCCGCTCATCGGTCATCGTGCGTCGTGCAACGAGCAGGGCTGTAACTGCGACCGTGTCCACTGGAACATCTTGGCCCGGGTATGTCCTGGCTGGAATCGTCAACTCGATGTACTCAGGGTTCTCGCGGATCAAGTTGGCTTTCGGTGTTGCGCGAATCGGAAGCAGACGCAGCGACATCCCGTCGGCGAGATCTTGTATACCCTTCGACGGCATTTCATGTGTGGTTATGAAAGCGTGGATTTTCCCCGCTTTCATTAGCTTAACGGCGTCGGACACCGTTACTTCGCTGTAGCCGGCGAGATCGGCCAAGCCAATCCCGTGAGCTGCCAATACTTTCACCGCATCTATTCTGGAGCCTGAATCGGAGAGCCCAATGCCGACGTGTTTGTCGCGCAAATCGTCTATTGAGTGAAGCCCGGAAATGGCTGGCGTAACAACATGAACGGGCTCCGGATAAAGGCTTGCCAGAGCACGTAGTTCGTCCATCCGCGTGCCGCTGAATACTTCGTTGCCGGCATAGGCCATTGCGGCAACATTGCTCTGCACGATTGCCAGGTCCGCGATGCCGTGGTGGACGAGCCGGCAGTTCTCCACACTCCCGGCCGACGGATAGTTTTTGAGTTGCAGTCCATGCGCGGTCAGGTATTCGGCAGCTTCTTGCGCAGACTGATAATAGCCGGCCCCGGGTTCACCGCTAACGACCGTCAATGTTCCATCGAGCTTATCAAGTTGTAGACCGATGTTGCGTTGGGCGAGCGCAAGCTCGGTATGGATAATCTCGTCGCGACTGGTCCCATCCGCACGCAATCGCTGCTCAATAGTATGCTCGAGCTGGCCCAGCAAGCGCTTGGACTCGGAACTAGGCAAACTCTCATCATAGTTGGGCACAGACACCTTATCTGCGGTCGAAAGTGCAATGGGTGCCCAACCATCTCTCGTTTTCCGATACGTGCTCGTGCCGAAGACGTCAAGCATCTCGCCAGCGCTATTGCCGTCGACATTGAATCCTTGCAGCCCATTTTCGGTCGCACCGAGGACATGTGCGAGCGTGTGGATATTGAGATCCTGCCAGGACGTTAGGTCGTAGTCCTTGAGGAACTCCAATTGGGCATTGAAGTACACGCGCAAGCAGTCGTTCGGACAGGTGTCCTTAGAGACGGGGGCACTACCCATGCGTTTGAACTCGGCGATCACGAAAATGCCTGGGCGAAACTCTGTTTCGAGTCTTGCCTGCACGTCATTCTGCAAGATCTCGTTGTCCGGACCGCGAACACAAGCGCAGATAGTGACCGAGGTGAAAAGCAGGACCAAAAGCGTCAGTTTCATGGCATGCCTCAGAATCCGAACAGCGGCAGGCTCAGGTATGCCTGAATGACCAAAGCGTTGGTCAAGTCGATAAAGAACGCGCCAACCATCGGTATGACCAAGAATGCCTGTGGCGAAGGTCCGTACCGTGCCGTGACTGCTTCCATGTTTGCTACGGCGGTAGGCGTTGCCCCCATCGCAAACCCGCAATGTCCGGCGGACATGATCGCCGAGTCGTAGTTAGAACCCATTACGCGATAGGTCACAAATGATGCAAACAGAACAATGGCGGCGGTCTGCACGGACATCATAATCAGTAGCGGCCCGGCCAGATCCAACAGCTCCCATAAGCGCAAGGACATCAGTGCCAAAGCGAGAAATACCGACAGCGAAAGTCTGCCAACCGTATCGAGTGTGTCAGCATGAATCTTGTAGACACCGGTGAGCTCGGAGACGTTTCGAATGATGACTCCGATAAACAGTGACCAAATAAAAACCGGAAGCGTGAATGCTGAACCCGCGAAGAAGCCGTACAGCGCACCGCCAATGATCAGGCACAGAGTCACAATGAATACGATCTCGAGAATCGTCTGCGAGCTTATCTGGCCGAGCACCTCGCGCAGCTCGACGGCAGTGTCTTCAGGTTCCCGGGCTGTCGTCGTTGCCTGGAGCTTGTGCCGGGCGATGAGTCTTTGCGCGACGGGGCCGCCAATGATGCCGCCGATGATGAGGCCAAAGGTCGCGCAGGCCATGGCAAGCTCCATCCCACCCTGAATATTCTGGATATCCCCAAATTTCTCAGCATACGCTGCACCCGTGCCGTGCCCACCCGACAAGGTGATCGAGCTCGATAACAGACCGACGAGCGGATGCAGGTCCAGGGCCATTGCCGTAGCGACACCAACAGCATCCTGAACGATCAGGAACACCGTGACCACGACGAGAAAAATCAGCAATGTCTTGCCGCCCTTAATCAACAACTTGAGGTTCGCGGATAGCCCGATGCTGATGAAGAATGCCAGCATGAGCGGCGTCTTCATGCGCATGTCGAACGAGAGCTGAATGTCGAAGACTGCGTACAGAAGACTCGTCGAAATCGCAAATATCAGGCCGCCGACAACCGGCACCGGAACGTTGTAGTCCCTTAGTGGTTTGACAATGCTCCTGACGGCACCGCCGATGAATAAGACGGCTATCGCCAGGAGCAGGGTTGTGGCCAGGTTGATATCGAGTGTTGTCACTGTGCGAGTCCCGGAGAGTTAAAAAACCGGAGGTTCGTGGCACAACACATCCAGATTGCTATCGCTGCCCAGGTCGGCGGGGGACGACGCTCGGGGAGCTGCGGTAATCATGAAAACGTGCTGCGTTGCGCCACAGAACCTCCGGAGAAGGAGAGCTCGCCGCAACTGATCGGTTTCCTCAAACTACGTTGGCGAAGTAGGCCAAGACGGCGATTCAGTTGGCGGCATAGCAGACGCCGAGAAAAAAGACTGGGGTTTCCAGATCAAAATTGGTTTCTCGGTAGTTCATTTGTTCGTCCCTACAAAGTGATTGGTTGCTGTATGGGACGTATTCTGAGTTTAGCGGGGCGTCAGCGGGAGTTTCTTACGGTAAGAAAGGCCTTGCCGCCAGGCGCGTAGAAGCACTATCAGGCTTGCAACGTGCGGCTGAGTGCGTGCTGGCTGCCATCGCAGCCCGGAAAATCCAAGAAGCAGAGGCTCCTAGTTCCAGTGATAGGCGAACGAGATTCCGCTTGTGCGCGGCATGTTGTAGCTTGCCGCGTAGGCGCCGAGTGAAAGGAGTTGAAAGATCTCGACTTCATAGATCTCGTTTGTGAGATTCTGACTCCAAAACGCCAGTTCCCAGCGACGATCGGCGCTGGCTATGCCTGCCCGCGCGTTAACCAAGGTGTAATCCCGCGCGCGACAAAGCTCTAGCTGTTCAACGCAGGTGAATCGCTCGTCGGAATAGTTGAACGAGCTCATGGCGAATAGACGGTGCCGCGAGCCAAGGGGCGCTTCATATCGAATCGACCCGTTGACCGTTAGCTCGGGCGCGTTCGGCAATTCGAAGCCGGCAAAGTCCGAGTCCTTGTTTTCCGTGTTTAACAGACCCAAGCCCAGCTTGAAGTCTAGACCAGGCAGGGGACGCCACCAGAGATCGGCGTCGAGGCCTGATATCCTGGCTTTCTCGGAATTGGTCAAGCGGGTCGTGATTTCGTTTGGAGGTATGCGGAACAGCTGAAGTCCTTCGTAGTCGTAGAAAAAAGCGGCCGCGTTGATCTGTAGGCGGTCACCCGCGAGCCTGGCCTTCACGCCAATCTCGAACGCATTTATATCTTCCGGGCCGTAGCTGCTTAGTTCAACGTTGGACAGCGTAAAGCCGCCCGGTACTCCTCCGCTTTTGAAACCGTTGCTAAAGCTGACGTAGACAAGCGAGTTATCGGTTGCCGTCCAGTCCAAGCCGATGTTGCCGGAGAAATCGCTTTCATCAATGCGCGTGTCGGCGTTAGATAACACTACGGGTCCCGTGAAACCCGGCGAACAATTGGCGTCCAGGAGACAGCTAGCGCCGAGGGGGTTCAGGTCGGTAGAGCCGCCAACGTAGTGGCGTGTTTCCTTTGTGAACCGGCCACCGATCTTGATTCGAACCTGGTCCGTGATTTGGTATTCTGTTTGGCCGAATGCAGCCACAACGTCCGTGTCCTGTTCCCACGCAACGCGCACAGTGGTCGACAGCCAGTCCGTCGCGACAATCCGCTGGCTCGGAGTACCTAGGACCTCATCGTTGGAGTAGAACAGGCCGGTGACCCATCTCAGCCGGCCGTTTCCTTCCGATGCTAGCCGAAGCTCCTGCGAAAATTGCCGGACCGTATTGACGAAGACGATATTCAGGCCATTGTTCGGCCCATCAACATCCTCGCTCAGCTCGCGGTCGAAGTCTTCGAACCCACTTATCGATGTCAATGTCAGCTCGGCAACATCCCAGGTGACGGCCGCCGTTGCACCCCAGCTGTCGCTGTCCAGTCTGGCTTCCTGATCCCATTCACCCCGGTAAGGGTCGCCGAAATTCGAATCGGCGTATATGGCGAGGTCGTGGCAACCCGTAGAGGGGTCTGAGCGGCCCGCCGTGGCGAACGCCGCGCAGACTGGCAAACCCAGACTAGGGTCCAGCGAACCATTGGCGAAATCCAGGATCCCAAAGGACTTCCAGAGTGCACCCGAGTCCGAATCCTCGCGACCTCCGTGGACGTTGAACAGCGCCGTTACTGCATCAGTGGGCGTCCAGAGCAGCTGCGTGCGGCCGGCGTAACGATCGATTTCGCCATGATCGTCATTACCTGCAGCCAAGTTAGAGATCTGGCCCTCACCGCGGCTGACGACTTTGAAGGACAGACGACCAGCGAGCGTGTCCGACACACCCCCGCCAACGGCACCTTCGGCTTCTATCTGCTCGAAACGGCCATAGCTCAGGTTCAGGTAGGCGCCCGGCTGCCGCGTGGGCCGGCGACTAATGAAATTGATCGCGCCGGCGGTCGTATTGCGCCCATACAAAGTGCCTTGTGGGCCCTTCAAGACCTCAATTCTATCCAGATCGTAGAGCTGGAAGCTCATCATGGCGGGCGAGGTCAGGAATACCTCATCGACGTAGACGCCCGTTGACTGACTGTTGTTGGCGATGAAATCGTTAAGCCCCACGCCGCGGATGGTGATGACCGGGTGAGTGGATCCCAGGACGTTCTTGATATCCAGATTGGGTGTATGCGCTGCGACGTCGATGGGTTGGGTTAGTCGCAGCTCCTGGACGTCATCCCTCGTAAACGCGGTGACCGCGATGCCTACGTCCCCCAAACTCTGGGCCCGCTTCTGCGCGGTTACGACGATCTCTTCGATGCCAGCGGGGGCATCTTGGGCCTGCGCCGCAAGCGCCAGGAATCCGCTCAGGTGGAGCAGTTGTTTGAGAGTCACGCACGCCTCGTTTCAGGACGCCGATGCGTTCCTTATGCTTGCATCGCCGCACATTCTCCAGATTTCCGGCGTAAGTATACTCGATATTATTGCGAATTGAACTCATTCTAAGCCATCATCTGGCTCACGCCGCACAGAAAAACCGGGCGAAGACCTGTCGATAGATTGGGCGGATTCGCCCGATGCGCCGCTGGGACGGGTAACGAGCCTCCCGGCGCTTCGACTCAAGCCAATCGAGCCGGGAAACCCTGACGCGGGGCGAGCCCGGGCGACGATTGTTGTTGCGGAACTCACAAAACTCTTTGTAAGCGTGCAGTTCGTGACGTAGCGCGAAGGCTACATCGGCAACGGACGCTGGCACCCGCCGCCGGTCACGAAGCGCAACGCAGCAAGCGAGCGCCGTGTCGCGGATGTCGCGGTACCATGCCTGCGGCAGTTCCCAGTCGCGGTCGGTTGCCATGACGATCATGGCGTCGAGCACCCGAAGCTGCTTGCGATCGACCGCCGAAACCTCGTCACAACATTCAATAAGTGAGGCTCTTACGGCCTTTATTCCATGGTTTTCCGGTTCCCTTCGCCTAGTGGTCGTCATGGCTAGTTCCTCTGGATGTCTAGATTTGCGATGCGCAACATGATGAGATAGAGGGCCCTGCTGCGGGAGTTTCTTACGGTTAGCCAGAGATTTTCCGCACGGGATAGGTTTTCCATGTAAGCATTGCTGCAACTATGGGTGGCCGGCTATGCTGATAGCGGGAGAAGAAAAATGAGTTCGCCGCACATGGATGGCGTGTCGCCGGCGCAGATCAACGCCGAACTCAACCGCGTGATAACGAGCTCAGAGTTCGAAAACTCCGAGCGGATGAAGAGTTTCCTCAGCTATCTCGTCACGGAGACGGTCGAGGGGCGGTCGGAACGCCTGAAGGGTTACAACATCGGGGTCGACGTATTCGAGCGCGGCGACGATTTCGATCCGCAAACCAATCCGATTGTCCGAGTGGAGGCCGGCCGCTTGCGCCGGCTGTTGAACAACTACTATTTGGGCGCGGGCGATGGCGATCCCGTAAAAATCACCATCCCGAAAGGCGCCTACGTACCGTTGTTCGAGCGCAAGTCCGGCGGCAATGGCGGTTCGCGTGAGCGAGTTTCGAGCGAGCGGGCCGATAGGCAGGCGCTCGCGATGCCGCGCGGCCCATCGATCGCCGTGCTGCCATTCGACAACTTGAGCGCCGACCCGCAGCAGGCACTCTTTGGCGACGGCCTCTCCGAGGAGATCACGACTCAGCTATCGCGCTTTTCGACGCTGTTCGTCGTGGCGCGTCACACCGCGTTTCAGTATCGGCAGCGAGACGCCGATGTGCGAAAAATCGGCGAAGACTTGGAAGTGCACTATGTGCTCGAAGGCAGCGTCAGGAGCGCCGGGACTTCGATCCGTGTAACGGCGCAGCTCATCGATGCGACCAGCGGCCTGCATGTGTGGGCGGAGAATTACGATCGAGAGCTCACGGTAAGCAGTCTTATAGGGCTACAAGACGACATCGCACAGTCCGTCGCTGCATCGATAGCGGAGCCGCACGGTGCTATCTCTCGTTACGATCTGACCAGAGCCAGGCGTGCGGTGTCCGAAGACATGGATCTCTACAACTTCAGTCTGCGTTGGTTCGAGTACACGCGGCAGTATGACCCCGAATCGCACGCCAAGCTCCGCGAAGCGATACCACGCATGCTCAAAAAGCACCCACACAATTCACTCGTATGGACCGTACGCGGCCTACTGGCACTGGACGAGGAAGCGTTCGGTTACGATCAGAAAGCCGAAGATACTCCAGCATTGGATCGGGCGCTCGAGTATTGCAACAAGGCAATCCAACTGGACTCCAGCAACCAGAAGTCGTATCAGTACCTGCTCGCGATTCACTATCTGCGCGGGGATGTCGACATGGCGCTCGAATTCGGTCGCAAAGCGTTGATGCTCAATCCCAACGACACCGACGCCCTCGCCGAGTACGGTTTTTATCTCTGCTATTCCGGTAACTGGAATCGAGGGCTCGAATTCATGCAGAAATCGATCTCGCTGAATCCGCTCCATTCCCCGTTTGTCTACACCGTGATGTGCCTGGAACGCTATCGGGTCGGTGACGACGAGGCCGCGCTTGCGTATGCGCAGAAACTCGAAATGCCGGGCTTTTTCTGGTCGCATTTTTTTCGCGCAATCACCAACGCGCAACTGAATCGAGCCGCAGCCGCAATGACTGCGCTCGAAGCGCTGCTCAAGCTGCGTCCGGACTTCGCAGCCGATGCAGAAACAGAGCTCCGCCAGTGGCTGAAAGAAGACTCGCTCGTCCAGCGCTGCCTGGAAGGCCTGGGTAAGGCCGGACTCATGTAACAGTAAGACACTCCCTCAGCGGCTAGCCTCACGGCAGCATGCGCCCAGACTCACTGGAACCGCATGGAATGAGCCGCATGAAACAACAATCCTCAGAATTTCCCTCGTGGCGCCTGATCTGCACATTTGCGCTGCTGTTTGTGGCCGCCGTGGCACAGGCGCGCGACGTGACTGTCGCGATCGTCGATGACGGTCCCCGAGCGCGTGAGCTCATCTCGACCGAGGTTCTCTCCGCCGAAATCGGCGACCTGATGGCCGACGAATTCCAGGTAGGGATTGGCGCTACCGATCACGGTGATTGGAGCATGTCGGGTGCCACGGCGGCGCTGGACCGGCAGCTCGCCGACAGGGATGTCGACCTGATCATTACGACCGGCCTGCTGGGCTCTGCGGCAGCAGCGACCAAGTCGAATCTGGGAAAGCCGGTGATTGCGCTGATGGTCGGTGACATCGAGCTGCAAGGCTATCCGCACGCAGAAGGGCGTAGCGGCAAGCGAAATTTCACGTACCTGTACGATTATAGTGGCATCGCCGGCGAGCTTGAGGATTTTCAGAGCCTGGCGCGCTTCAAGCACGTCGCGATGGTCGTGGATGCCGGGTGGTTGGCCGCTGTACCCGCGATCGAAGCCGACTTGCCAAGGCTGGCCGCGGTAACGGGTGCGGAGCTTACGGTCGTCCAGGCAACGGATGACGCGGCCACTGTCCTGGAAGACATTCCCGCAGACGTGGACGCGGTGTATGTAACTCCGCTGATGCGCTTCGATTGGCCAGAGCTGGAAACGCTTAGCAACGGACTCGCCTTACGCAAGCTACCCAGTTTCTCCAGCTTCGGCCGCGCGGAGGTCGAACTCGGACTGCTCGGCACGACCTCGGGATCGACCGTAGACAACGTCGTCATCGCGCGGCGCATCGCCATCCTCGTGCAACGAATTCTTTTGGGTAGCGACGCCGGAACGCTCAGTGTGGGTTTCGAGAGCCAGGGCCGGCTGCTGCTGAACATGCACACCGCCAGGGCGATCGATTTCTCGCCCACATGGGCGACGCTAATCGATGCCGAACTGTTGCATCGCGAACAAGAGACGCCAGGCAAGCCCATTAGCCTCGTCGACGCGATGGAAGTCGCCCTGGAGGCAAATCTGGACCTGCGTGTCGTGAACTACGACGTCGCTATATCGCGTGACGACGTCGGCCTGGCACGTGCGCCGCTCCTGCCGCAACTCAGCCTCGAGGCGACATCGTTTCGCGTCGACGAGGACCGTGCGTTGGCAGGTCTGTCCGTCGAGCGAAGCAACGACGCGCAGCTCGTCGGCACGCAACTCATCTACTCCGAACAGCGGCACGCCGGCTACCGCATCGCGAAGCTGATTGCCGCTGCCAACGACGACAACTTCCGAGTTGCGACACTGAACACACTCGCCGGTGCAGCCACGAGCTACCTCTCTGTGCTACGAGCAAAGGCGCTCGAAGACGTGACCCGGTCTAACGTCGAGGTTACGCGAACCAATCTCGATCTCGCCAACGTTCGCGCGCGAATCGGTTACTCAGGTCGTGCCGAGGTGCTGCGCTGGGAAAGTGAAATCGCTCGCAACCGGCAGGACCTCGCTGCAGCAGAAGCAGGACGTGAGCAGGCTGAGACGGAACTCAAGCGCATACTCAATCGGCCACTGGCTGAACACTTACCGACGTCCGAGGAGGGCTTACGCGACGTAATCGCCCTACTGGAATCCCCCGGCTTTCAGAAGTACGTCGACAATCCGTTGAATTGGTCGGTATTCCAGGATTACTACTCTGAGCTCGCTTTGCACAACTCGCCGGAGTCGGCGGCGTTCGATTCGTTGGTGCGTGCCCAGGAGCGGCAGGTTGCGGCAGATCGCAGGACTTTCTACGTACCGGACATCGCGTTGCAGGCACGTAGCGACCACAACATTAATCGCGGCGGTATCGGCAGCAGCGCATTCAATTCTTCGTTGGACCGCGGCTGGAGCGTCGGCGTGCAGTTGACACTACCGCTGTTCAATGGCGGTGCCTTGCGTAAGCAACTGACTCGTTCGCGACATCGCCTTGCCCAGCTCGAAACCGAGCGCGAGGTCGTCATAGAAAACGTCGAAGCGCGCGTCCGCAGCGCATTACAAAGAATCGGCGGTTCCTATCCCGCCATCGAGCTGTCGCAGCAAGCCGCCGACGCAGCAGGCAGAAACCTGGATTTGGTTACCGATCAGTATTCCCGTGGCGCGGTCACGGTTACTGATCTCATCGATGCACAAGAAGCGATGTTGCAGGCGCAACTGGCGGCAGCAGATGCCCGCTACGCTTTCCTGATCGACTTCGTCGAAGTGCAGCGCGCGGCAGGCGATTTCGAGCTCTTGCTGCAGCCTGGCCGTTCAGCCGAATGGATGAATGGGCTCGAAATCTACTTTCAAGAACGCAGATGAATAGGACAGTAGCAATGAACGTATTGAGAAGAGCAGTCATTATCGCCCTCGGCGCAACGTCAACCATGATCGTCGGCGGATGTGGCCAGGACGACACGGTCGTCGCAGCATCACCACGCCCGGTGCAGTACGTCGAGGTCTCGGCCGGCACCGGCGAAGACCGGCAGACCTACTCCGGCGTGACGAAGTCGCATGTCGACGCGCAAATCAGCTTCAAGGTCGCAGGCACGGTACTCGACCGACCCATAGGCGTCGGCGATCAGGTGGAGGCCGGGCAACTGCTAGCACGCCTGGACGCGCGCGACTATCGGGTACAGGTGCAAGAAGCACAAGCTGCACTGGCCGCCGCGAATGCGGCGTTACGCAACGCGGAAGCCAACTACGAGCGCGTCAGCGGACTTTACGAAAACCGCAACGCGTCGAAAGCAGAGTTGGATGCTGCTCGAGCCGACGCCGAGTCAGCTAGGGCGCAAGTCGCCGCCGCTCGCGAGCAACGCCGTGGCGCTCAGTTGCAGTTGTCCTATACCGAGGTCTTCGCACCGCAGGCATGCACTGTCGCGCAGACCTATGTGAAGGTTAATGAAAACGTCACACCGACGCAGCCGGTCATTCGATTGAACTGCGGCAAGTGCAATGAGACCGAAGCATACTTGCCCGAAACACACATTGGCTTCGTCAGCAGTGGCATGCCGGTCCAAGTGACGGTCGACGCGTTTCCCGGCCAGACGTTCAACGCTGCCGTCACCGAGATCGGCGTGGCGACTGGCGATGCCGGGACAACGTTTCCAGTCACTGCGATTCTGACTGGCGAATGTCCTTCGATGCGCACCGGTATGGCTGCGGACCTGCACTTCACGTTCTCAATGCCGGACCAGGAAGGCCGGATCGAGGTGCCAACCGTCGCCGTCGGCGAGGATCGCGAAGGAAACTTCGTGTTCGTGCTCGAGCAGGGCGATGGAACCTGGACTGCCCGACGCCGCGCAGTGGTCGTTGGAGGCATCACCGATCGCGCCGCCCTCATCATCGCCGATGGCCTGAGTGAGGGCGAGCTCATCGCAACGGCTGGTGTGCGTCGAATACAAGACGGCCTCGAAGTGCGACTACTCGAAAACGGCAAATTGGCCCTCTAGCGGATATCAGCAATGGACATCACACGAATTGCAATAGAGAAGAACCGGATCACGACAACGGTTCTAGCGATCATCGCTCTCGCCGGCATCGGTACCTACCTGACGATGCCGCGCGCCGAGGATCCCGGATTCATTGTGCGTACCGCGGAAGTGCAGACGTACTTCCCGGGCGCGAGCCCAGAGCGCGTCGAGCTGCTGGTTTCCGACAAGCTGGAAAAAGTCATTCAGCAGATGCCGGAGTTGCGGGTCGTCCGCAGCGAGAGTTCCACAGGATTCTCTGTGATCTACGCGGAGATCAACAAAGACCTCAAGAACATGCGTCCGGTTTGGGACAAGCTGCGCCGTAAAGTTGCCGATGCACGCTCGCAACTGCCCGAAACGATTATCGGCCCCATCGTCAACGATGAATACGGCGACGTATTCGGTATCCAGTACACGTTGACTGGCGATGGCTTCGAGCCGCGGCAGCTGAAAGAAGTCGCGAAACAGATGCGTAATCAGCTGCTGCTGCTTCCCGACGTCGCGAAGGTTGAGCTCTACGGACTGCAAGAAGATCGAGTTTACGTCGAATATGATAACGCGCGGCTGGCTGAGTACGGATTGTCGCCGGTGCAACTGGGCATATTGTTGGAGGCGCAGAACATTATCCTTCCCGGCGGCGACGTCGACCTGGAATACGAAAAGATTGTGCTCGAGCCGTCCGGGAACTTCAGGACGCTTGATGACATTCGCAGGGCGATCATAACGCTGCCGAACAGCGATGCGATTGTGCGCCTGGAAGATCTCGTCAATATCAGCCGCGGCTACGCGGAGCCGATAGTAATCATGAGCGCTACCGGGGAGCCTGCGATCGGGATCGCGATCTCGTTGCGCGAGGGCGGGAGCATTCTCGAGCTCGGCCGCCAAGTCGCAGAGACCTTCGACCGCGCGCGGCAGACTTATCCCATTGGCGTCGAGTTTGACAAGTTGCTCGACCAGGACACGATTGTCGACACCAAGATCCAGTCCTTCGTTGGCAACCTCTATCAAGCCATTGGCATCGTGGCCGGCGTCATGCTTGTATTCCTCGGCCTGCGCACCGGGCTCATCGTCTCTAGTCTGATTCCGATGACGATGGTCATGACACTCTTCGTCATGTCTTTGTTCGACATCGGCTTAGACCAGATGTCGCTGGCATCGTTGATCATTGCGCTCGGCATGCTTGTCGACAACGCGATAGTAATGTCCGAATCCGTGCTGGTGCAGATGGAGCGCGGCAAGTCGGTCAAGGATGCGGCCATCGACTCCGCGAAGGAACTCAAGATTCCTCTGTTGACGTCCTCATTGACGACCGCTGCGGCGTTTTTGCCGATTGCGCTCGCCGAATCGGAAACCGGCGAGTACACGGCGACACTGTTCTACGTCGTGACAATTACTCTGCTGTCGTCTTGGATCATGGCGCTGACGCTAATTCCGATGCTTTGCGTCGCGTTTCTCAAGGTCAAGAAGAAGACAGAGGCTGAGGCAGGGGACGAGTTCAATAGTGGGCTGTACCGGATCTACCGCGCGCTGCTCACCGGCTTCCTGCGGCGGCCGCTCGTTAGCCTCGGTGGCGTCGTCGCCGTGTTCCTCGTGAGTCTGCAGGGTTTCAACTACATCCCGAGCATCTTTTTCCCGCCGAACGACCGGCCGACGTTCACGATCGAACTCGAGACGCCGATCGGTAGCCCCATCTACCGCACGCAAGAAGTCGTTCAAGGCGTCGAGCGCTACCTCCGTGAGAAGCAGATGGCGCACGACGGCGCACCAGGTGTCGTCAACTGGGGCGCTTACATCGGTTCAGGCGCACCCAAGTTCAATCTCTCGTACAACCCGAAGGCGCCGCAGAGGAACTACGCGATCATCGTCGCCAACGCGACCGACACGGCGGTTGTGAACGAGCGGCTGGTGCCTGGCATCGAGGAGTTTATTGCCAACAACTATCCGGACGTAAAGCCGACGGTCAAGCCGCTGCCGCTGGGTGACGAGGCGTGGCCGCCCGTATCGATCCGCGTATCCGGAGCGGACACCGATACGCTGTTCAGTATTGCCGACGACATCAAGGCGAAGCTGCGGGAGATTCAAGGGACCAAACAAGTCACCGATGACTGGGGTCCGCGGTCCAAGAAGGTCATCTTCGACATTGACGAGGCGCGTGCCCGCATGGCCGGCGTCAGCAACCAGGACATTGCGATATCCATGCAAACCTACTTGACCGGTTTGCAAACGACGACGTTTCGTGAACGCGACGAGCTCATACCCGTCATGTTGCGTTCCAAGAACGATCAACGCCTGGACTTCACGCGTATCGGCAATCTCGGCGTCTACTCACAACTTACCGGCGATTCAGTGCCCTTGAGCCAGGTGGCGGAACCGCGGCTGGTTTGGGAAGCGGCCAAGATCAAACGTCGCGACCGCCAGCGTACAGTCGCCGTCGAGTCCCTGCTTGAGCCCGGCGTAACGCCGTTCGAAATCAACAACGCGCTGCAACCCTGGCTGGAAGAGCAGGCGAAGAGCTGGCCGTTCGGTTATAGCTGGGAGTTCGGAGGCGAGTGGGAGACGTCCGGAATCGCGCAAGAGTCGATTGCGGCCAAGCTTCCTATTGGTGCGTTGATCATCGTGTTGCTGCTGATCGGCCAGTTCAATTCGTTCCGGCGCGGCGGCATTATCTTGATGACGATTCCGCTCGCGTTGATCGGTGTCGTGTTGGGCCTCCTTGTAACGGGCCAGGCGTTCGGATTCATGAGCATGCTGGGCGTGATCTCACTGGCCGGCATTGTAATCAACAACGCGATCGTTCTGATAGACCGTTTCAAGATTGAGATCGAGGAAAACGGGCTTCCGCCAAACCGAGCCATCATCGAAGCTTGCCAGCAGCGCTTGCGACCGATTCTTCTAACTACGCTGACGACGGTCGGCGGAATGATCCCGCTGTGGCTCGGTGGTGGGCCACTGTGGGAGTCGATGGCCATAACGATCATATTCGGTATCATCTTCGCAACCGCGTTGACCCTCGGCGTCGTACCGTTGCTGTACTCGCTTTTCTTCCGCGTGAGTTTCAAGAACTTTAGCTACGGCTGATCGAGAGAGGCTCACATGGCAGTACGTGCAATGCAACTCCCTGGTGGCTATCGCTACCTGTTTCTGTCGCTGCTGGCGCTGCTTGTCGTCTACCCCGTGTTGAGTAACGTCGAGCGCGCCGCGCCATGGATCGATGTCATCGTCTACCTTGTTATGGTGGCCGGAATCCTTGCCCCCCGGTCGAGCCATCGGCAGCGCATCATTGCGACGGTGCTCGGAATACTTGCGTTCATATTCCTTCGCCTTGCCGACGGCGTCTCTGCCGAGTGGGTGCTCGTCACTAGCTACATCCTAGGCACTGCGTTTTTCGGGTATCTCGCCATTCATATCCTGCGCGACATACTCTTAGAACGGCGCAAGGTGACCGGCGAGATGGTCTATGGTGCTTTGGCGGTCTATTTGATCATTGGCGTTGCGTTTGCCTTCGCTTACCAGCTCTTTGATCATATCAACGCTGACGCGTTCGAAAACACGGGCTTGCTCGCCGGCAACACGATTCAGGCCTTCGAGGGATTCCTATACTTCAGTTTCGTCACCATGACCACGCTCGGCTTTGGTGACATCACACCGCACACGCCACAAGCGGGTGCATTCGTCACCGCGCAGGCAATCATCGGACAGATGTACTTGGCGGTCCTTGTCGCACGCTTGGTCAGCTTGCAGATCACACATCAGCTGGAGGAGAGGTGATGATCGTCCCTGGCCATCACTCCATAGCTGACAGTCCGCAGGGCGTGCTAACCAGTAGCCACGTCGCTTGTCTTGAGTGCGACTTACTCATAGAGCTGCCACAACTGAATCCGGGTGACAAAGCGGAGTGTCCGCGCTGCAACTCACCAATCACTTCGATGCCGCACAACGGTTTCCCACGCGTGCTGGCATTCGCGCTTGCGGCATCTGTGCTGCTCATCGTCGCCAACATGTTTCCATTTCTGTCATTCCGCGCCTCCGGGCTCGAGCAGGTGATGACATTACCGCAGAGTGCGAGCGTGCTTTATGAACAGGGCAACGTTGTGCTCGCAGGCTTCGTGCTGACCTTCATCGCCATTGCCCCGGCAGTGCTGACTCTGTCTCTTGTCGGTTTACTCACGCCGTTGCTGCTAGGGCACAAGATCCGCGGATTGCACCTGCTCGGGCGTGCGGTGTCTCTTGTCAGCACCTGGAGCATGGTTGAGGTTTTCCTTGTCGGAGTGCTCGTGAGCTTCATCAAGATCGCCGCGATGGCAACTGTCGTGTTCGGCATGTCGTTTTGGGCATTCGTCGGATTCGCGGTTTGTTTGACCGCGGCGCTCGCGTCACTCGATCGCCATCAACTCTGGTCAGCCATTGAGGACGCACGGCCGTGAGTCGCTTTCCACCTGGCACCGCGGCGGCGCTCGGGATGGCCTGCTGCCACACATGCGGCCAGCTTTCCGGTGCAGAAAGCCACAAGTGTTTGCGCTGTGGATCGGCCGTCCATCTGCGTGTGCCGAACAGCGTGCAAAAGACTGCAGCGTTGTTGATGACGGCCGCGATTCTCATGTTGCCTGCGAATCTGCTGCCCATCATGTACACGGAGCAATTCGGTACAGCGCGGGCGAATACGATCGTTAGTGGCACCGTTCTGCTTTGGGAGCATGGATCGTATCCCATCGCGCTCGTGATCTTCATTGCCAGCGTATTGATACCACTCGGCAAGATTCTTGCGTTGGCGTGGCTTTGCTGGTCGGTTCAGGCGACCTCGCCCGAGTACGCGGGCGACCGCACCAAGCTCTATCGGGCAACCGAGTTTATCGGCCGCTGGTCGATGATTGACGTCTTTGTCGTCGCAATACTGGCCGCATTGATTCAACTCGGCGGGCTGATGAGCATACGTGCAGGCTCCGCTGCACTGGCTTTTGCCGGTGTCGTGATTGTGACGATGTTCGCAGCACACACATTCGATTCGAGACTGATCTGGGATGCAACCCAAAGAAATGGCAGTCGTACAAAAGGTAGTGGCCATGAGTAAACCGAATATCAAAGCGAGAAAGGCTATCTCGCCAATCTGGATCGTGCCGATAGCGGCACTCCTGATCGGTGCCTGGATGGTTGTGCATGCTTATCAGACGCGCGGACCCGAGGTCGCGATTGCGTTCGCCACCGCCGAGGGCATCGAAGTGGGAAAGACCAAAGTTCGTCTACGCGCCGTGAATCTGGGCACGGTCGAGAGCGTGGAGCTCGATGACGACCTTGAGGGCGTGATAGTAAAGGCGCGCCTGGAACGCTTCGCGTCAGACTACTTGCGTGAAGACACGCAGTTTTGGGTCGTGAAGCCGAAGCTGGGTCCGTCCGGAGTGTCGGGTCTCTCTACGCTGTTGTCAGGACCCTATATCGAGATGTCTCCAGGTCGAACCGGCAAGAAGCAGCGTGCCTACCGTGGTCTTGATGATATGCCGGTAACACCTCCAACCGCGGCCGGGCTGCACATCATATTATCAAGCCCGAAAGCGGCAACGCTCAGTGCCGGCAAACCCGTACTGTATCGCGGTTACACGGTCGGACGTGTAGAGACCGCAACGCTGGACCCAGAGTCTGGTGGGGGACGTTACGGACTATTCATCAATGCACCGTACGACAGCCTGGTTACGACAAGCACACGCTTCTGGAATGCGAGCGGAATCTCTCTGGATCTAAACGCGGACGGATTGTCACTCAAGACCGAATCGCTCGAAGCCCTGATCGCCGGTGGTGTTGCGTTCGATCTGCCAACGGATGCCAAACCGGGTGCGGCAGTCCCGTCTAACTCAGAATTCGAACTCTTCGCTGACTACAACAGCATCAACCGACATCCGTTTAACTATCATCAGGACTACGTGCTGTTGTTTGACACGTCGGTGCGAGGTCTGAGTCCGGGCGCACCGGTTCAGTACCGCGGCGTTCGTGTGGGCAGCGTCATTGGCGTTTCTTTCGACTACGTACAAGACGACACCATCTTTGGCCCCGACGGCCATATTCGCGTACCAGTGCTCATAAGGCTCGACCCTGGTCGGATTAATATTAGTGATACGGAAGCCGGACGTGAAGAATTCGCACAGATCATTGCGGAAGGCGTCAAGTCGGGTCTGCGCGCAACGCTGAAGAGCGGCAATCTGGTTACTGGGAGATTGTATGTCGCGCTCGACTTTTACGACGACGTTGGCCACGCGTCGATGAAAGAGCACGACGGCTACACGATATTGCCAACGGAGTCTTCCGGTCTGGAACAGATCGAGCACAAAGTGGCTGCATTGCTCGACAAACTGCAAGAGCTTCCGCTTGACTCGACCATGGACCGTATTTCAGAGACCGTAAAGACTGCAGGGGATGCACTACATTCCGTTGATGCCGTACTGAAACAGTCAGACACGACGGAACTGCCAGGTACGGTCAACGCGACACTCACAGAACTGAAGCAAACGCTTGAAGGATTTGCGCCAGGATCGCCGGTTTACGACGATTTGCAGCGCACGCTGGAGAACCTGAATAGCAGCTTAGCCGGCCTTGATGAACTCACTCGAACCCTAAATGCACAGCCAAGTGCGCTGGTCTTTTCAAAGCCCCGGAGAAATGATCCAGAACCAGGAGAACATCTGGAATGAAGTTCTATTTCGCAATCGCACTTTGTTTGCTCGGTGGCTGCACTAGCATGCCGGAAACCGAGTACTACATCCTCGGGTCTGACAGCGCAGCTCAGATGACCGAAAATAGCAGCAGCGGTCCAGTATTGGGAATCGGACGTGTCAGGCTCGCTGACTACTTGCGGCAATCAGGAATCGTTACGCAAACGGATGATTTTCGAATTCGAACGGCAAACTACCATCGTTGGGGTGAACCCTTGCACAAGGGGATTCGTCGAAATCTCGCGCGACTGCTGTCGCAAACGATGGTCGACCATCGAATCGAGGCGGAGCCGCACGATCGTCGTCAAACCACCTATCAGCTTGACTTGGAAATCGAGCGCTTCCATGCCAATACGTCGGGAATGGCGATTCTGAGTGGACGCTGGACCTTGTATCGAGTCGAGGACGAGACCATTGTGCACAGCCAAGACTTTAGTTTGAGCGATCCGATGAACGATAGCGGGTACCAAGCTGCCGTCGGTACGCAGATGCAATTGCTCGGACGCCTTGGCGATCAAATATCCGAGGCAACACAGAGTGCGATCGAGGATTCCGCGCCCCTCGCGAATAACAAGGCGATAGACCCATAATGACGGGAAGGGCGGGAATTGCGCGAGTTTTGCGGAATTGGATTTTGCACGGTTGCGCATTGTCATAGTAATCGTACAAACAGCGCACCAACGGTTCTTCAATGTATTCATAAGCCCTGAATACTTGTATACCCCTCCGAAGGCAGGGGTCAGAGGTTCGAATCCTGTCGGGCGCGCCATTCTCTTCGTTTGAAGGCGCGTAAGTAATTGTCTGTCAGTAGGTGCTAACCGGTCGTACGGTACACACTGTCGAGTACATTGTCGTTGGCGGCGTAAGGGAGATGCGACGACACTCA
>JAAUYH010216443.1_pt1 | contig 27164 bp, 27 predicted proteins | sample 7278061 | NCBI WGS metagenome assembly JAAUYH01 (sample SAMN14350203, study PRJNA611818) | marine sediment metagenome | isolation source: surface marine sediment (0.6m) | place: French Polynesia: Moorea | collected 2018-08
GCTAATTAAGAGAAGAGCATATGGGTTAAATAATTTTGACAATTTTAGAAGAAGAGTTCTCTTAAATTGGCATTTTTGCTAGTAATTTATCATACTTAGTCTGAAAGAGCCGGAAGATTTAGGGCGAACGCACACAAAATTTAATGTTTTGCTAATAAAAAGGATTTGAAAATATGAAAAAAGTATTTCTTCATATAGGACTACATAAAACAGGCTCAACAAGCCTTCAAGCATTTTTACACAGAAATAGAAATACCCTTCGTGACTATGGATATTTATACCCTCAAACAGGTGCTTCATCTAGATTTGATTGTCATCATAATTTAGCTTGGTTACTCATGAATTGGTCAAATAAAGCAGACCCTAGTTTGGGAACTTGGAAAGAACTTCACCAGGAAATAGATAATACAAGTCTGAATAAGATAATCATTAGTTCAGAAGAGTTTGAATTTGTTGGGATGGGTAAGAAATCTCTTAATTGTCTAAAATCAGAATTGGAATATTATGAAGTAAAAATTATAGTTTATATCAGAAGACAAGATAAACGGTTAGAATCTCAATATACTGATAATATCAAAAATGGATTTTATTCTGGAAATGTATTATCTTTATTGCCTTTTTGCGATAAAATGAGAGAGGCATCTAATTATGAGAAAGTGCTAGAATCTTGGGCGCAAACATTTGGAATTGATAATATCATAGTTAGACCATTAGAAAAAACTCAAATCCCAAGCATTTATCATGATTTTTTAGAAATTATTGGAATTACAAATTTCGATAATTTTATTGAAGTTGAAGCTCAAAATACTAAACGAGGAAGAAAAGCACTTGAAGCATTAAAAGTTATCAACAAAATATATGAAAATCAACCAGTAGCAAGAAAAAGATATCTTCAGCAAATTAATAAATTTAAGAAGAAGCATTGTACTGACGACGAAAGAAGCTATCGATTACTCTCTTATTCAGATTCAGTCAAAATACTAGAAAGTTATAAACAATCTAATATAAAGGTTGCTCAAAAATATTTAGACAGAGAAGATGGAACTTTATTTTATGAGCCACTCGAATATTACGAAAGTAGTGATTTTAGTCTTGAAGATTTTAGTAAAGAAGAATTGTTAACTTTAATACGTATTCTTATTGGTTTGAAAAATAAAAATAAAAAGCTCAATAAATAGAAAAATAATACCACGAATGACTTATTTGTTTTGTTTTATTGTCTTGATTTTCTTGCTTCAAACAAACCTTTTAGCATAGAGCAAAAAATAAATTTACAAAATGCTGTCAGAGAAAGTAAAGATAGCCATTTTCGACAAAGAGCTTTGATGTTACTACTAATGAATGATGGCAAAATTTATGCCGAAATCAGTGATTTTTGAGAATGTAATTATCGTAGAAAATTGCATTCTTGCTAACTATAAATTAGCTAAGACCATCGCATTAGCTTAACAATTATTAGACAATTAAACTTATAAATAACTAACTTAATATACAATTTATTATGCTTTCTTCTGAAATCTTACAGCTACAGTCCAAGCTTTCACATATTAAAGAAGATAGCCATCTCCGCATATTTTCTGGCTCTTCTAACCCCTCACTTTCTCAAGAAATAGCTTACTATCTTGGTACAGATTTAGCTCCCATTACTCGCAAACAATTTGCCGATAAGGAGTTATATATCCAAATTCAAGAATCAATTCGGGGCTTTGATGTCTACCTAATTCAGCCAACCTGCCAACCAGTGAACAATCACTTAATGGAATTGCTGATTATGATAGATGCCTGTAGTCGAGCATCAGCACGGCAAATTACCGTTGTCCTTCCCTACTATGGCTATGCTAGAGCAGACCGTAAAACAGCAGGTCGTGAATCGATTACAGCTAAATTAGTTGCTAATTTAATTGTTAGAGCAGGTGCAGATAGAATTGTAGCCATGGATTTGCACTCATCTCAAATAGAAGGTTATTTTGATATTCCCATCGATCATGTTTATGGTTCACCAGTTTTAATTGACTATCTAGCCAATAAGCAACTTTACGATCTAGTAATTGTGTCCCCAGATATGGGTGGTGTTGCTAGAGCTAGAGCATTTGCTAAAAAACTCAATGATGCACCTTTAGCAATTATCGATAAACGTCGTCAAGCTCACAACGTTGCCGAAGTCATGAATGTGATCGGAGATGTTACCAATAAAACGGCAGTGATAGTAGACGACATGATTGATACTGCTGGTACGATCTACGAAGCAGCAAAAACACTACGTCAAAAAGGTGCTAGCCAAATTTACGCCTGTGCTACTCATGCTGTCTTCTCTCCACCAGCAATAGAGCGTTTGTCTAGTGATTTATTTGCAGAAGTGATTGTAACTAATACAATTCCCGTACCTAAAGCTAAACAATTTAAACAACTTAAAGTACTATCTGTAGCTAGCTTGCTAGGAGAAACAATATGGCGTGTTCAACAAAAAAGTTCCGTCATTAGTATGTTTCGCTAATCAACTTTATTCAATTAACCGTTTTTTAACCCTCGTGAACATGGGTACAAGCCCCGCCCGTGATTGGCGACCCCCATCTTTTAGACTTGTCGTGACTAAACATGGTATAATTTAGTCATGCTAACTCGCACGTATGAATTTAAACTCAAACCCACTGCCGAACAAGTCTCTATTTTTGAGTCTTGGTTAATTGCCTGTCGCAAGGTTTATAACTATGCGCTGGCAGAAAGAAAAGCCTGGGTGAATTCAAGAAAGTGCGAGATTAACACTTGTAGCTTAGAGAAAGAATATATTATACCTGCGGATACCAAACGTCCTAATTTTGCTAGTCAGTGCAGAGCCTTAACTCAAGCCAGGAAAGATTTTTCCGAACTGGGGAATGTTCACGTCCACGTCCTACAAGAAACATTAAAGCGATTAGAGAATGCTTTTGTGGCTATGTGGGATAGAGGTCACGGTTTTCCGCGCTTTAAGTCTACCAACAGAATGAGGTCTTTTAACTTTAAGCAAATGGGAAAATCCCCCCTAGCCCCCCTTAATAAGGCTACCGTGTACACATAAGTCTTTTGTGTTTCGTTTCTGAGATTTTTGCCCCCTAAATCCCCCAATTCTGGGGGACTTTGAGATCTTTTTCCCCCCAAATTTGGGCTAGGGGGGCTCTATAATGGTCATTAAAATCTACGGTATCTAGAACAGAAAGGCGATCGCTATAATTTCCCCGGTGCGCTCGACTTAAATTAAAGCATCTTAAGCCTACAGGCGATCGCTATTGCCTATTGAAAAGAAAATCTTGAACCGAAGCGCGATCGCAACTTCTTTGAGACACTGCGCGATCGCCATATAATAAGATTAGGTCAGGGAATTTTCAAAAATATGCCTCAAGAGCTTACCCCAGAACAAAGATTAACTCAAATCGAAAAAATTTTAGAATCAGCTATCAAACTCAGTCATAGTAATACAGCTAAGATTGATGCTAATGCTGAAGCAATTAAAGCCAATAGTGAAGCGATCGCAGCCCAAGACATAAAAATAGACCGACTTACCGAACAAGTAGGAAGAACAACCGAAATGTTTGTTGATTCAATGAGGGTAATTCGTACTATGCAAACTAATATTGAGACTATGCAAAGCGAAATTAAAGGATTACAAGTTGAAAATCGTCGCATTCTCGATCGAGTCTTTGGTGAAGACAACCTGGATTAAAAAGCCACTACTTTTGACCATAGCGCGATCGCCGTATAATGGGATTAGGTCAGGAAATTTTCAAAAGTATTGTCTCTGGGGGATTGGTTGAGAAGTGCCCAAGACTATTTTCCAAAAAGTTTTGCAACAATTAGACGATGGCGCTTGAGAAATTATTGCCTACTTCGATTGCCGAACTACTCAGGGTGTTGTCGAAGGAATTAATAATAAACTCAAGCTAATCAAAAGACGAGGCTATGGTTTCAGAAATTTCGACAATTTTAGTCCCAGGTGTTTTTTAACTTGGAATTTTCCAGTTAATTTTACAACTCAAGTTCGGTAGAACCAAATAAACTCGATCGAGTAAGATATAGAATTAAAAATATTACTGATGCACGATAATTTCATCACGACTCATTTCAATGTAATCATGATGCTGCAATAAATCAACAAGCATTATTAAATTATTACTAAAAATTTGTTCGAGCTCACTATTTCTTATATTACCCGTTGAGATAAGTAGCAACTTATAAGGTTTTTGAATAGTCATAAAAGAATCTACAAAATCTGAATCTTTAGTAATAACTACTCGCTTCTGCTGAATAGAAATCTCGTTAATTTGAGTATCCGAAGTTGCGTTTTGTTGAGGTAAATTTTGGGTATGTAAAGTATCATAGCCACTTGCGATTAAAAATTTGGCTAAACGAATAGGTAATTGGGCATCAACCAAAAACTTCATCCAGCAATTTTATGAATACTTTTGATTTGGCTCAGTCGTGCAGCAAAAAGCAAAACTGCTTGAATATCATCTAATTCTAAGTCATCATAATCTGCTAAAATCTCCTCTGTTGTCATCCCCGAACTCAAAAGTTCTAAAATAAATTCCACAGGATACCTCAATCCTCTAATGCAAGGTTTTCCGTGACAAATATCCTGATTGTGAGTAATTCTGTTCAAAAGTTGATTTTTCATGATTATTTTATTTAATCATAATCAATTGTCAGTAACTTTAAAGAACGATCGCTCGTCAGCCAAAGGTGCACAATTAATATTGTACTTTTAATTATGAAGCATGAAAGCGATCCACAAGGTTACGAAAAACGCGATCGCCGTATAATGGGATTAGGTCAGGAAATTTTCAAAAATATGCCCCAAGAGCTTACCCCAGAACAAAGATTAACTCAAATCGAAAAACTTTTAGAATCAGCGGTTAAACTCAGCTACAGTAATACAGCTAAGATTGATGCTAACACTGAAGCGATCGATGCATTAACTAATAGAGTAGATCGACTTACCGAACAAATGGGAAGAGCAACCGAAATGTTTATCGACTCCATGGGCGTAATTCGGGCAATGCAAACTGAAATTAGGGGATTGCAAGTCGAAAATCGTCACATTCTCGATCGCTTTTTCGGTGAAGATAACCTAGACTAAAATGGAAAAACGATCGCCATATAATAGGATTGAATCAAAAAATCCTTGAATTTACCCTCAACAAATCTAAAATATTTACATATAATGTTTCATTCAGAAAGCTATTGTCATTTCTTATCCATCTTATCTGAGAAGCGTGATTATAGCCTTATTTGAATCAATCTGGATTAGTATAGGAACGTATTTTTATCATAACGCTCAATTCAATTTGACTACTAGAAATAACTAAAAGAAAATTTAATGATTAACCAAAGTACAAAGGATGCGTTAGACCGAGGTAAAAAATTAAGACAAGAAGGGAAGCTAGAAGAAGCGATCGCCTTGGTCAAATTAGCGTTAGAGTTAGAGCCAAATTCTTATCTAGCCTATCAAGATTTAGGGGATATTTTTTTTAAACAAAGAAAATTAGAGCGAGCAATTTCTTCTTATCATCAAGCCTTAAAAATTAATCCCAAAGTATCTTTAATTCATTACAATCTAGCCGAAGCTTATAAAAGTAAAGGTCAAAAAGATGAAGCTATTAAACATTACACTAAAGCAATTCAAATCGAACCTTTTAATAATTCTGCTTTTATTCAATTAATGTTTATGCAGGTAAAACCGAACCAATTAGAAGAGTTAGTTTCCTATTATCGACAATTAAGTAAAAGAGAACCAGACAATCCTTGGGTTAATGTCAAGCTAGGAGATGTTCTCACCAGACAAAAAAAGATAGATGAAGCAATTGCTAGTTATCAAGCTGCTAGCCGTAAATTAACTAAAATGTCTAGACCAGATTATGTAGCTAAACACTGGGATAGAGCAAAACCAGCAGAACCAAGTTTTATTATTATTGGGCCAATGAAAACTGCTACTTCAGCTTTGTATGAATACATAAATAAACATCCCCGGGTTTTGCCTTGTATTGAAAAAGAAGTTCATTTTTTTAGCAATAATAATAAATATCCTCATGGTAAAGATTGGTATATAGCTCATTTTCCCTTAATTCCTGAAGGAGAACAATTTATTACTGGAGAAGCTAGTCCTGGTTACATTGTTAATAATGTCCAACAGCGAGTTTTTGAAATGTTTCCTCAAATTAAGCCGATAGCTTTGATTAGAGATCCAGTCGATCGAGCTTTTTCCCATTACCAACATAATGTAAAACATGGCTTTGAAAGGCGTAGTTTTGAAGAGGCAATTAGCTCAGAATTAGAAGTATTAAAATCAGTAGAAAATCCTGCCGAAGCAGCGAAAAAATGGAAATGGGGTGTACATCCTGGTTACTTATTAATCGGTTTCTACTATTATTTTCTCAAGCAATGGCTGGATATTTTCCCCAGAGAGCAATTTTTAATTATCAATAATCAAGACTTGCTCGTCGATCCATCTGCAACTATGAAGCAAGTTTTTAATTTTTTGGAACTACCCGAACATCTAGAAGTAAACTATCCTAAGTATTATGCTGGTTCCTATGCTCCTATTGAGGAGGAGATGAGACAAACTTTAAGTAATGTATTTCGATCCCATAACCTAAAACTGGAAGAATATCTTAATCTTGATTTGAAGTGGGACTGATATATTTAACATGACCAATTAAGTAGTTCAACTTAAATTATTTGTAGGATAGCTAAAGCGAGAGTAAAACCTATCTATTGCTTGATACTGTCAAGTTGAAGAATTAAACCCTACTTACAAAATATTTTATGTCTACAAGTTTAGATTAGGAATAATTAATGAAATTTGATTCTGTTTTAATTATCACCTATAGTCACAGTGGATCTACTCTCCTTCAAAGAATATTAAATAGTATTGAAGAATGCTTAGTAAGGGGAGAAAATAATAATTTTTGCTTTGGTCTTTATGAAGCTTATAATTCTATTAAACATAGCAAAAAGTTTGAAGAAGCAATAGAAGTAACTCACCCATGGTATGGAGCACCTTTTATTAGTGAAGAGGCTTTTTTAAGACAAACTAGTCAAATAGCTATAAATTTAATACTTGCCAATAAAAAAGATGACCCTACAATTAAATGCTATGGATTTACAGAGATTAGGTACTATCAACCTAAAGTACAAAAAAATTTTGAAGATTATCTAGAGTTTTTGGCTAAAATATTCCCCAATGTATGTTTTATCTTCAATACTAGGAGTTTAGATGATGTATTGCAAAGTAAATGGTGGTTAAAAAAAGATAAAAAAAAAGCTAAGCAACAATTGTTAAATTTAGAAAATAAATTTGCTATATTTTGTACTAAGCACACCAATACTTTCCAAATTACTTATGAAAATATTGTATCTAAATCCGCAAAAGTGTCAGAAATGTTTGATTTTTTGGGTGTGAAGTATATACCCGACCAAATAGATGACATAATTGGTATCAAATCTAATATTAATTCTCCGCAGAAAATAAGCCTCGGTAAAAAATCACAATTTAATACTATTAATCTATTGGATATGTCTCGGGAAACGCAAAGTAAACATGGTATTGAACCAGATTCTAAACAGACTTCCTCTACTTACAAAAGTTTAGGAGATGCTTTAGCTAAACAAGAAAAGTTTGGAGAAGCGATAGATGCTTACCAGAAAGTACTTGAATTAGAATCAAAAAATTCGTCTATTTATCGTGCTATCGGTCACTGTTATAATCAAACTAATAATTATCGGGAAGCAATTACTAACTACAAAAAAGCGATCGCATTAGAGGCAAACCAGCCTGCTTGGGTCTACAAAAATTTGGGCAATGCGCTAGCTAAACAAAAGCAATTAGATGAAGCCATATCTAATTATGAAAAAGCAGTCGAAATCGAATCGGAAAATGCTTTAGCCTACGTTGGTTTAGGTCATCTTTATCTTCAAAATAGACAGCCAGATAAAGCTTTTGACTGTTACCTTAAAGCCGTTTATCTTAAGCCTAATGTTAAGACATCCTATGGTAAGTTAGGATATTTTCATGGCGGACATGCCGAACTTAACTTTAACCAGTTGGATAAAGCAATTGAATGTTATCGACAAGCTATTGATAAACAGTCAAATTTTTTTCTTCCTTATGTTTATTTAGGCGATAGTCTGACTGCCAAGAATGAGTTAGATCGAGCCATTAATTATTATCAAATGGCAGGAGAAAAAAAGCTTTTAGCTAAGTATCCAAACTTGGCAGAATCTCAATATGATTTAGATAAAGTAGAGCGACCAAATTTTATTGTTATTGGGGCAGGTAAAAGCGGAACATCTTCTTTGTATGAGTATATTTGTAGCCATTCCCAGGTTATATCTTCTCTCAAAAAAGAATTACGTTTTTTTAATTACAAGCCAAATTTTCACAAGGGAGTTGATTGGTATCTATCTCATTTTCCGCCGATTCCTAAAGGAAAAAACTTAATTACTGGAGAAGCTACTCCTGGTTATTTTGGCTCTGATGTTCAAGAATCAATTTCTAGTCTTTTTCCCAATATTAAACTAATTGCAATTTTAAGAAATCCAGTCGATCGAGCTTTTTCTCAGTATAATCATTGGGTAAGAAATGGAATAGAACGCCGATCTTTTCGGGAAGCAGTTATTTCAGAAATAGAAAAGCTTGAAAAAATTTTTAATAATATAGATATTTTCGAGTTTCAAAAAATAGAAAAAATTAAAGAAATTTGTTACCAAGTTCATCGAGGTAATTCTAAAGAAAAAACGGGCTATTTATGGGAAGGTCTTTACGTTTACTTTTTACAGAAATGGACAAAATATTTTTCTAAAGAACAGTTATTAGTTATCAAAAGTGAAGACTTTTATGCCCAACCAGAAGTAGAAATGAAAAAAGTTTTCACTTTTTTAGCTTTACCCGATTATCACCTTCCTATATATAAAAAGTACAATGCTGGTAAATATAGTTCGCTCGATAAACAATTATACGATCGCTTGACTGAGTTTTTCCAACCTCATAACCAAAGATTGGAAGAGTATTTAAATAGAAAATTTAATTGGATCTAAGTCATAACATAGACAATTTATAAATTAATTGTCTATATTAGTTGTTTCCATTCTGGGGAATTGACCAGAGAATAAGTATCTAACTTATCTCCTTGCTCCCGAGAAAAGTGAGAGAAATGTCTAATCCAATTAAAGACTGTAGAGTTAGGACTGTAAGGGGTAAATTGCCAGGCTTGTTGTAAAAATGTAGCCATTGCCGACATATTTCCCTGACGATAATTTTTCCATGCTTGCCACACTAAGGAGCTATATTGAAATCGCTTTTTAATTAGAGATATTTTTTCTGGATTTAATTTATCTGTAGGGACGAAAGATTGTTTTGCTAACACTCGATCGATAACTTCTTGATATTGTTTTATCATGTTCTCTTCTGTAAACAATTCTTCTGCCCTTCTTTTACCTGCTTGACCAATTGCGTGACGTAATGCTGGTGTAGATGCCCACAAACAAATTGTATTTACCAATTCTCCTACAGTTTCTTGGGGATCGATTTGGGGATTGGTGAGTAGTTTTCCTGTATAACCAAGCTCTTCGGGAATTCCACTAACAGCGGTGGCAATTACAGGTAATCCTTTTGCCATGGCTTCCATTACGGATAAGGGCATTCCCTCTGCTTCTGAAGTGAGAATAAAAATATCGCTGGCATCTAGCCAATCGGGGATATCCCAACGCTGCCCTAAAAAGATAACACGATCGCTGATTTCTAATTGTTGGACTTTTTGTTTTAGTTCTTGTTCGTTACTTCTAGTACCACTTTCAATACCAGTACCCGCCCACACAAAGTAAAGTTGAGACCAAATAGTACTATCTTTTAGCTGTTGAATTGCTTCTAATTGATATTGATAGCCTTTAACTGGTTCTAGTCTTGCCGAAGTAAAACAGACGACCGCATCTGAGGGAATGTTTAATTCTCGACGCAGACTTTGACGAGTTGAGACATTAGGAGGAGCGAAATACTGAGATGGTCTGCCATTGTAGATAACTTTTCCTACTCGGTTTGATAACTGGAAAAGCTTGCGTAATAGATGTAAATTTTCCTGGGATACTCCTATCACTGCTTGGGCTTGAGAATAATGATAAGTGACTGTATCTCTGTAAGGTACTCCATCTTGAAGGGAAAAATAGATACAGGATGGTTCGATAAATCCCAAAACAATAATGTAAGGAATTTCCATCTCAATGGCTGCTTGCTTGGCTGCTAAGTTAGAAAAGGGCCAACCATCACTAAAAATAACCAAAGCGGGTTGAGTTGCTGCAAATATCTTGGCTGAACCCCGCACATCCTTCATAGTACGGATTATATCTATTCCCGCATGATAGTCTAAGTTTACCTGCTCGATCGCCAAATCCCGTTCTTTCTGACTTAAAGGACTATTATCTGGGTAATGAACATGAGTAACTTGATAACCCAAATTGGCTAGATGAGAGATAATTGCGTGGTTACATTGTCTTACCCCTCCAATTCCCAAATCATCAGTGTAGAGCAAAATTTTATTTTCTATAGCTTTAGTTAATTTGATGGTTGGAACTGCTATTTTGGCAGTGTGAGGAGAAGAATTAGTAATTTGCTGCCAAGCTACAGAGTTAATTAAAGAATAGACATCAAAGTTATGACCGTGTTGTAAAGCGTAGTTTTTAAAATTCTCAATCCAGTTAAAAGCTGCCGTTTCGGGGGTAAAGTTAGTATACTGCAAAGATTTTTGCAAACATTCTGCCATCTCAGTCAAATAGCCATCATAATACATACGGCAGGCAAGCCAAACTAAACATTGGTATCTTTCTCGCTCTTTTAGCTTCAGAATGTTTTCTGGTAGATCGGGACGAGCAAAAAACTTTTCTATAACAGTTTCGGTATTTTTCAGTAGTGTTTTACCTCCAGACATTAAACTACCAAAATGCTGACGATAACAGGTTAGTACTTCGGGCAACCAATAAGCTTCGCAACCCATTAACAATAGTCGTAACAAAAAATCTAGATCTTCTGCACTAGAAAGAGAAGTATTAAAGCCATTTACCTTTTGGCACCAATATCGGCTAAGCATAGTTGCACTCGGACGAGCAGGTTTGTGGATAATTGCTGTTGCTAAATCTAGTTGAGGTGCATACTGCCATAATTCTGCATCAAAAATCTTTTTTCCTCGTTCATCTACTAAACGCCAACCCGAGATCGTCATACCTAAAGAGGAATCTTCCTCAAAGTAAGCTACTTGTTTGGCTAGTTTTTCTGGTAAAAAAAAGTCATCTGCATCTAAAAAAGCAATTAATTCTCCTTTGGCTTTTTCTATACCAACATTGCGTGCAGAGGCTACTCCCTGATTCTCTTGATACCAATATAAAACTCGATCGCCATAAGCTTGGACTATTTGACTGGTATTGTCTGTAGAGCCATCATCAACGACGATAATTTCGTAATTAGTATAGGTTTGGGCTAAGACACTATCGATCGCTTCTTCAATATAGCGTCCGCTATTGTAAGTAGGAATAATTACACTAACTTTCGTCATAAACTTTGGGAGTAAAAATATTTTTAACTATAAAATTGCTGGACAAGTTAGAAAGTATAAAGTGATGTACCACACACTCATCCTATCGGATAGAGTGTGGGCTTCTCCAAATCCCGCAGGATAGAAAGAACTTGCTTTGAGGTACTATTGGTAGTAGAGGCGACTACTACTGGATTCCCTTTACGCCGTTTTATAGTCGGGAACACATCCAGCCCGACTCTCTTGGTATTGATTCCCGCCGAAATATCGCGGTCAACCAAGAGTTGATATTCTTCATCCCAATATTCTCGAATACTACAATCTGTAAATACAAATTCGTCCTTATATGGCAGTAGTTGAGAAGTGTATTGAGGATTTACAGGTATTACCAAAGCACCAGCTTTTTCGGCTTTGTACTTCAGGATGTTGAAAAACTGACCGAAGGCAGCATCCGTCCAAGACTTATTTAGTCCCGACTTAGCTGACTGTCCATTGGGAAGATATTTCCCTGTTTCGTCTTGCTTGACTTTATTTCTTCGACTCAATCGAGCAAGATTAAGCTTTTCATGAAAGAAAACTTTTTTCCCAGTATCGAGGAGAGCTTGGGCTGTATTATAAGCATGGTCTAGTCTTGCTCTAGCTATCTGCTGATGCAATCTAGCTTCTCGTTTAGCCAGTTTACGCCTAGCCTTGCTACCTTTTTTCTTAGTAGATTTACGCTTTGAGATTTTAGCTAGTTTGTGTTGAGATTTCCTGAACGACTTCAGACTAGGCAGTTTAACTCCTTCTGACGTAGCTAGATAATCATCTTCATGAAGAACCGCATCCATTCCTAGCGAATTATCCCATGTAGGAGTAATATCTGGTGTAAAGTCGGGTACAGAATTATCTTGAAGTCTTAGATTAATGTACCAGCCATCCGCTTTCTTGATTACCTGAGCTTGCTTGAGTATTGCCCCATTAGGTATTGGTCTATGATGGCGTACATTAACCCTACCAATTTTTGGCAACGATACATACAACCATTTACCGCCAACGGAACAAGAGTGAAGTTTAACCCCTTCAAACACCATTGACCTAAAACGGGCGGTGTTCTTAAAGCGAGGCTTGCCACTGCGTTTACCGTTTTTGTCCCCAGAGATAAACCTAGTAAACGCTAGCTTTACTCGCTTGCATACCTCTTGTAGTGTCTGAGAAGGATCTGAGTTAAAGTCTAGCAGTTCACCGCTCCAGCCCACGGAAATCAAATCCTGCTTGATTATCGGTAGTTGTTTTTTCTGCTCGTAAAACTCGGGCTTGTCTTTAGGTTCGGGTAAGTAACAGACCAACGGACATCTATCAGTGTAGCTACGATGACTTTCCCACCAGTCAAATCTTTCACCTAACTGACGATTGTACCAATAACGACAAATCCGAAGCCAGTCATTCAAGACAAGCTTCTGCTCTGTAGTTGGTCTTAGTCGATACTGGTAGTTGTCAATCACAGTTAATATAGAAAATCAAAATTCTCCTCTTGCCAGCATATTGTCTGCGATTCATCCGTGGAAAGGGGCTTTATTATACCCAGGATGGGACAAGTAAGCCTATTAATTTGTTTTTAAGCCCCTTCCACCACTGATTGCTAGCGCAATACAGATGTGGGGCTTCTCGCAGTTAAGCTAATATCTGTAGGAAACGTGGGCTGAGAAACACTAGAGTATACTTAGCTAAAAATATCGCTCGTCATAGTAATTTTAAACAAAATTTCTCTATCGCTTGTGCTTAATTCAAAATTATCATTGTAGTACTTTTTTTACAATCGATACAAATTGGTTCGAGGAGATTACAAGCCATGGCAGTCAACGAATTAATAGAACAAGTAACAAATATAATGATGCTATTAAAAATTACCAAAAAGCAATTGACTTGAAAGCCGATTATGATAACGCTTATAAAAATCTAGGAGATTTACTGAGAAAACAAAATCAATTAGATAATGGGATTAAATGTTATCAAAAAGTCTTAGAAATTAAACCAGATGCCAAGGGTATTTATCGTTTAATAGGAGATATTTTATTGAAACAAGGAAAAGAAGGAAAAGCATTGCAATGCTATAAAAAAGCTCTATAAATTTAGTTTTGACTCAACAAGAGCGAACAACAATTAAGTCATTTCAGTTATCATTGTTCAATATGGCGATCGGATAAGCTACTCTAGCATCCTTCACCATCGATGTTGAATATTTATTACACTCCTGTCTGATGTCATACTTGTCTGGATTCTTGTAGATTATATAAGGAAAAGAAAGAGCACTGCTAACAAAAATTAGGACAAATAACATCGATGATATGCAGAGAAGGAACTTTTACAGGAGTCGATCGACTCCAACTTTACTATCAAAGTTGGGATCCAAAACAGAAAGTAAAAGGAGTAGTTGTTATCGTTCATGGACTTGGAGGACATAGTAACAAATATAATAATGTAGTTAATCATTTAGTCGCTCGCGGTTTTACTCTCTATGCTTTCGATCAAAGAGGTCATGGACGTTCTCCCGGTCAACGGGGTTATATTAGCAGTTGGGCGGAATTGAGAACGGATTTAGATACTTTTCTCAAACTGGTCAAAACGGAAACCAAAGACTGTCCTTGCTTTTTATTAGGTCATAGTTTAGGAGGGGCATTAGTATTAGATTACGGATTGAGAATAAAAAATCCACAAACTGAGTTACAGGGCATAATTGCTATGGCACCACCTTTAGGGGCGGTAGGCGTTCCCTCATGGAGAAGACTTATAGGAAGCGTGCTTTCTCGAATTTATCCTCGTTTTTCTCTAGACCTTGGCATAGACCTTAGTTACGGTTCCCGCGACCCCCAAGTAGTGGAAGCTTATAAGAAAGACACTCTGCGCCATAGTCGTGGTACGGCAAGACTCTCAACAGAATTTAGCAAAACTGTTGCTTGGATTAATTCCCATCCTCAAGATTGGCAACTACCTCTCTTAATTCTTTACGGTGGTGAAGATAAAGTCACTTTACCTCACAATAATCATCTTTTTTTTAATGGTATTACTTTTGCGGATAAGGAAATAAAGGAATATCCAGAAAGTTATCATGAGCTACAAAACGACTTGAACTATCAAGAAGTATTAGCAGATATAGAAGATTGGTTAGAAAGACATTTGTAGGGATTGGTAACTGATAACTGGTGACTGATGACTGGTGAGGTGATGATTGTTGAATGGCAAATAAACTGATAACCTTATGGTTGCCTCGTAAGTTCCGTTTATTTCTATTTCATGGCAACAAATATTTGGACGAGAAAGCATATTCTTTCTTTGGCTGATTTTATACTGACTGAATATGAAACTGTTCTGCAAACGGCTACTAGTTTCCGTGAAGTACTATCGCGCAAGACCAAAAAAGTACCTGCATTACAAGGACAGGTAGTAGCTAATTTATTTTTTGAACCATCAACAAGAACTCGTAGTAGTTTTGAGTTAGCAGCTAAACGTCTCTCCGCAGATATCCTCAATTTTGCTCCAGGAACATCTTCTCTAACTAAGGGAGAAACCATTTTAGATACGGCTAAGACTTATTTAGCCATGGGTGCCAATATTATGGTGATTCGCCATCAACACGCAGGAGTACCCCAGATGATTGCTCGGGAAATGGACCGTCTGAATTCGGGAGTTAGTATTCTCAATGCTGGAGACGGACAACATCAACATCCTTCTCAAGCTTTATTGGATTTATTTACTCTTACCTCAGTTTTAGACTCAGAAAATCCTCGCTTAGAATTATTAACAGGAAAAAAAATAGCCATAGTGGGTGATATTCTTCACTCTAGGGTAGCTCGATCGAATATTTATAGTTTGACTGCTGCTGGGGCAGAAGTTCATCTGGCAGCACCACCTACTCTCTTACCCAAACTATTTTTAGATATACTCGAAGGTAAGCAAAAAAATAGATTATTTCTTCATTGGCAAATAGAACCAGCACTAGAAAATGCTGACTTTGTCATGACTTTGCGTTTACAAAAAGAACGAATGACAGGTAATTTTATTCCTAGTTTGCGAGAGTATCATAAATATTACGGTATTACTCGCGATCGCCTGAAATTATGTAAACCAGAGGTTAAAGTTCTCCATCCAGGGCCTACTAATCGAGGGGTAGAAATTACTTCTGATTTGATGGATGACCCTAATCTGAGTTTAATTTCTCAGCAGGTAACTAGCGGCGTAGCGATACGGATGGCTTTACTGTATTTAATCAGTAATCAGTAATCACCTAATCACCTAATCAGTTGTTATTCCACAATGAACGATCGAGCAATAATAATCAAATTTTATAATTCTTCTCTAGGTAAAAAAATCATTACTGGTGTTACTGGTTTAGGACTTAGTTTATTTGTCCTATTTCACATGACAGGAAATTTGGTGCTTTTGACTGATAGTGAAGCCTATAATCAGCTAGCTCATTTTCTTAATAGTTTAGGCATCCTACTCTATCTAGTAGAATTTATTTTGCTTGGGTTAGTAGTTTTTCATGTAGCGATCGCAATTTCTATTCAAATCAATAAACAGCAAGCTCGTCCTCTTAATTACGAGCAAATAACAAGCATTGGCAATCCGAGTAAGCAATCAATTAGTTCTCGTACTATGATTTTTACAGGGTTAATCTTGTTAGTATTTTTAGTTTTTCATCTACTAACTTTTAAGTTTGGAACATATTATTCTACTGTTATTAATGGAGTAGAAATGCGAGACTTAGCTAGATTAGTCATCGAGAAATTTCAGAGTCCTGTTTATACTTTTAGTTATGTGGGAGTGATGATTTTTCTAGGTTTTCATCTCCGTCACGGTGTGTGGAGTGCTTTTCAATCTATAGGAGCTATGAATGCTCGTTTTAGTCCCTTAATTTATACCTTTGCTTTGATTTTGGCTGTACTAATTTCGGGAGGATTTTTAGTTTTACCTTTAGCGATTTATGGAGGAATTATTGGTTAATATTGCATTAGTCAGAAGTTAAGGAAATCAGACAAGAGTACCCCAAATGTTAAAACTTCGCTACTATCCTCTAATTCATTGCAATTAACTATGAGCGATCGACAATCAACAAATTTCCCTGTAGTTGAAATTCAAAATTTAGATCATTATTTTGGCGAAGGAAAGCTACGCAAACAGATATTATTTGATATCGATCTAACTCTTCGTTCGGGAGAAGTAGTTATTATGAAAGGACCTTCTGGTTCTGGTAAAACTACTTTATTAACTTTAATGGGTGGATTGCGTTCGGCTCAATCAGGAAGCTTAAAAGTTTTACAACAAGAATTAGTGGGAGCAAAGAAAAGAAAACTAGTTGAAATTAGAAGAAATATTGGCTATATTTTTCAATCCCATAATCTTTTAGAATCTCTAACAGCTAGACAAAATGTCCAAATGTCTTTGGAGTTACACGAGAGATTTTCTGCTCGAGAAATTAAAGACAGATCGAGCGCGCTTTTAGAAGAAGTAGGCTTAGGAGAACACATCGATTATCATCCTCATAACCTGTCAGGAGGACAAAAACAAAGAGTTGCGATCGCCCGTGCTTTAGTTTCTCATCCTAAAATGGTACTAGCAGATGAACCTACCGCAGCTTTAGATAGTAAGTCTGGTAGAAACATAGTAGAATTGATGCAAAAATTAGCCAGAGAACAAGGTTGCACTATTCTAATTGTTACCCACGATAATCGTATTTTAGACGTAGCCGAGCGTATTGTGGAACTAGAAGACGGCAGAATCAGGAAAGACGACATAAGTCAAGAAATACCTTCGGTAATTAATGCTTAGAAGGCAATTCTCCGGCACTTTACTTCACAAATAGCCCAATTTTTAATTAAAACAAATATGAATTTTAACTGATTAAATTTTACTTCTTACGCAGAAGAAATGATTACAGCCAAAAAAATTAAAAAAATCATCATACTTGGGTTAATAACCTTAAGCTTGTCATTGGGAATAGGAGTTTTTAGTTCTTTCAACCTCGATCGCTCTTTTATTTATCAAACTCTTAGTTGGGTAAATTGCCACTATTCTTCCTCTTCTAGTTGTCTGGTGGCTAATGCTACTAGCGAATTACCCAAAGCATCGGGGAAAAACGGGGTAGTAGTTTCGACACAACACGAAGCTTCTAAAATTGGCTTGCAAATCTTAGCAGAAGGGGGAAATGCGATCGATGCTGCGGTGGCAGTAGGTTATGCTTTGGCTGTTGCCGATCCTTGTTGTGGTAATCTTGGCGGTGGTGGCTTTATGCTAATACATCTAGCCGACGGTAAAGAAACTTTTATCAATTTTCGAGAAAAAGCACCCCTAGCAGCTACCGCAGATATGTATCTAGATGAACGAGGTAAAGTAGATAAACAATTAAGTAGGGAAGGTTATTTAGCTGTAGGAGTTCCTGGTACGGTTAAGGGTTTAAATTATGCTTTAAATAAATATGGCACGATGAACCGCCAACAGGTTATTTCTCCAGCGATTAAGTTAGCAGAAAAAGGCTTTGTGCTTGGGCAGGGGGATGTAAAGATTTTTCAAGGAGGTAAGAAAAAGCTACTAGATACCAATGTTGCTGCTATTTTTCTCAAAGACGGTAAAAATACCTATCAAGTAGGAGACACCTTAGTACAGTCAGATTTAGCTAACACCCTAGAAACGATCGCCGAAGAAGGGACAGATGCTTTTTATCAAGGAGCCCTCGCCCAAAAGATTGTAGCAGCTAGTGAAGAAAATGGCGGTATTCTCAGCTTAGAAGATTTTGCTAAGGATGAGATCGGTGAATACGAACCCATACGCTGTAATTATCGGGGATATCAAGTAATTTCCTCTCCTCCCCCTGGTGGTGGTACAACAGTTTGTCAGATGCTCAATATCTTATCTGGCTATGACTTAAAGCAATTAGGCAATAAAAGTGCTGAAAGCCTCCACTATATGCTATCAGCCATGCTCTTTGCTTATAGCGATCGCAATACTTATTTAGGCGATCCTGATTTTGTGGATAATCCGACAGACAAATTATTATCTCCAGATTATGCAGAGTCTATTAGAGAGAAAATTCCTTTAAATCGAGCGATCGATCCTAAGTCCGTATACTCTAACCAATTAACCTCAGAAGGAACTAATACTACTCATTATTCCGTAGTTGATGGTCAAGGGAATGCAGTAGCAGTAACATATACTATTAATTCCTATTTTGGGGCAGGAGTAATTGCAGAAGATACTGGTTTTTTCCTCAATAACGAGATGGATGACTTTACTGCCAAGGTAGGAGAACCCAATCAATTTGGTTTAAGACAGGGTGAAAATAATAAAATTGAACCTGGTAAACGTCCCCTTAGTTCCATGTCTCCTACTATTGTGACTAAAGATGACCGAGTGGTTCTAGTTACAGGAAGTCCCGGTGGTTCGACAATTCCCACAACTGTACTGCAAGTAATTACTAATTTTATTGATTACGACATGGATATTACCCAAGCCGTCAATACTCCCCGCATTCATTATCAGGGTTTACCCGATCTAGTAATGACTGAACCCTATGCTTTACATCCAGAAATTGTTAGGGAATTAACTCTCAAAGGATACAAAGTAATTCCGTTTATTAGTTCGACTGGTGCTGAATCTATCTCGATCGATCCTCAGACTCGATTATTACAAGGTGCTAACGATATTCGCAAACCCGCAGGCGCAGCAGTAGCATATTAACCAGTAGGGGCGAACCGCCGTTCGCCCGTACAACAGTTATCAGTTAGTTATTATGAAAAAAATATCTTTTCTTTGGGAAATACCTTTAGCTTTCTTATCTTTTCTTTTTTACAAAATTACTAAATTTATTATCGGTAACTTATTTACTATTTATTTAGCTATCAATAAAGATAAAGCTTCTCAATGGCGAGTATTATCCCAAGAGACTATAGACTCACCGCTAACATTACCTGTTTTAATGACCAAAGGCCCCCGTTGGAATACTCATGCTATTATCGGTACTCTCGGTCCTTTTTTCCTAGAAAAATCTATTGCTATAGATATTGAATCTGCTAATAAATCTGCTCGATCTTGGATTGCCGTTATCTATAGTTTTCCTGGCTATAAAACTGTAACTAGTCTAAAATCTGACGAAATTGATTCTGCCGATCGATGGTATTCTTTAGAACTTAAACCAGGCAAATACTCTCTAGGATTGAGATATTATAATCGTTTAGACAATATCAATTTACCAGCAGTTAAAGTAGACGAGCGCGAGTTAGTATCTCCCGTAACAATTCCTCAGAATATTAATGATTTTTATCATAATTTAATTAAAGCCAAAAACTGGTTTTATTCGAGCTTGCACTATTATATTTTTACGATTCTCAAGTTCAGGAAATGGTTGCCAGAATCCTTTGTCAGAAAAGAATATTTACCTGTAGGCGCACCAGATACTTTTTTTGCTTATAATTATTTAGATAGAGAACAAACTCTACAAATTGAATTTAGTTCTGAAATTATTAATAACTTTGATATTTACTTTACCCTGTACGACCGCTCTAGTTTACCTTTGAGTTGGTGTCAGATTAAATCAGAAAAATATAGTTTACCAGCTAGAGAAGAGCGAGGATATTACTTACTCAGAATCAGACCTACTTCACCAACCTTTAAAGCTGAATCTCTGCAATCGCAGATAGTTTCTCTAGATGACAATATTCAGGAGTTACAAATTATTTATAACTGATCGAGGCAAATAATTATAATATCGAGAAACATCGGCAAAAAAAGTAATTTAAGCCGAATTTTTACCTACAAGCTCACCTGACTTCTGCTAAATCCCGAATTAGTGTGATTTTAGCTTGGATATAGTCCCGTAATAAACTAATGTCAGCAGTACCAAAATAATTGTATTGCTCAAACTCCTCTTGTAATCTTGTTATTAACTCTCGATCGCTTAGTTCTAGAAGAACACTGACCTGAGTTTGCTCAACCATAGACCAGAACTGACGCAATGTTAACGAATTCATACTCTTCTACCTGAGTTAATCTACTCAACTATTTTCTAGCCTTATTTTTTCGGTTACTAAGCAAATTTTCTTCGTTAAAATTACGGATTTTTCTGAAGCTGAGAATATCACTTCCGTATTTTTATGGTCTGTTAAGTATCTGCTCAATCAAAATTAGCAATTCGCTACTTTGTTTTTTCTAAAGCTGCTGCAACTACTCGATAATGTTCATCCTGTTTTAGCTTGGCTAAAATTTGCTTGGCTTGTGGTTCATCAGAAACAGTTAAAGCGATCGCCGTACGCCATCTAGTCCGCCAATCAGAATCTCGTGCCAGTTGAGTAAATAAATCGAATGCTTGTTGCTGGAGAGAAGTATCTAATAATCTACTTAACGCTAAAATTCCAATTTCTTTAGTGGTTTGGATATCATCTTGAATTGCTTTAGTTGCTATATCTAATAGTACGGCAGGATCGTCTACCTCTACCAAAATAGAAACGACTGTCTGACGAACTAACCAATGAGAAGTACGATCGAATAATTGTTGTAAAGGTGCGATCGAACGTTCTCCAAACTCAAAGATAGAATTAGCAGCTTCTGCTAAAACACTAGAATCTTGTTCTCGTTCTAAGGCATTTTTAAGTGTTTGAAAAGACGATTCAGTAGGATGATTCCCAAAACCCATCATTGCCAAACAACGTAGTGCAAAATCCTTCTCTTGGGCTAACTCTTCTAGAATTGGTAAGGCAATCTTCGCAGGTAGTTTAGCTAGTTCATCTAAAGCCTTTTTCCTTCGATCGATTCTCTGAGAACGCAAGTTGATTTTAATTTGGTTAAGGCGATCCGAACTCATTTGAATTAAATTTACAGAATTATGAGTAAGGTTAACAATTATACAAAAAAAATTAATACTTGGTTACAATGAGTGAGAAACACATAATAATTAAAATAAAGATAATATATGCTATCTCAACAAACTAAACCTCAAGAAGAGAAGAGATTAAATACTACTGAGCTTAAACAACAAGAAACTATTGATAAGATCGATAAAGTAGGTTTTACCAGATATACAGAAATCCTCCATGGTCGTATGGCTATGATTGGTTTTATCATACTCTTGGCGATCGCTGTTCTCAGCAAACACGGTGTTATCAATTTAGTGAGTAACTTGTAACAAAATTAAATCTAGTCATCTAGAAAATCACTCAAGACTTCATCTGGTTCGTCAAAGAAGTCTTTTTTTTGGTTATTGGTAGGTTCATTTTTAGGTTCGAGAAAATCCCATAAAATTTCGTCAGGTTGATCATCGGGTAAATTTTCCCAATCTGAATCGGTCATTGACAGGTCTAACTTCTGTTTTTTAGCTAAAATATCGAGATAATCAGACAATATCTGCATAATTGCTTGAGATTCAGTTATCTGACGAGATTTAGAAAAATCTAGAAGCTGTTGATAAAGTGGATCTGGAAGTGAAGTTACAACTTGTTGCATATTAATATTTATATGGTTTAAATCTGAATAACAGAGAGTTTTTAGACTTTCCCTCAAGTCGATCGCTTAATTGAGATAACACTGTTCCTGTAATAGCAGAGAATAAAATCCAACCTATAGTATTAATCCTCAAGTCGAAAATTGTGACATCTAGCAAATTAAAAAGAATACAATTAGTAAAAGCCATTATATAAGTAAATAAAATTAAGCGATCGATTGATAGTTTTTTAGACTTTGCCCGATCGCTTTCACTAAAATAATTATTTAGGCTAACAAGTCTAATACTTCTCATCATGACCCAGCCTACTATAGCGGATAACAATAGCATACCGACAATACCTGTTTCGGTAGTTAGCATTAAAAATAAATTATGAGGATGTCCAAACCAGACATTCATTTTTTCTTCGTATAAAGGAGTAAAATTCCGCAAACCCCAACCAGTAAGAGGGCGTTGCTGAATTAAATCTTTACAAAATTGCCATTGAGTGATGCGTAAAGTTTCTACGGGACGGATATAATTTTCATCAGCTAATCTCGACCAAAAATAGGCAGGAACAATCTTACGTAACCATTGTTTTCCGAGAGAAGAACCAAAAGATGCCCAACCGATAGCAGTAGCAGCAGTAACTACAACGTATACTATCCACCGCCAACCCAAATATAAAGCAAAAGCGATCGCGCTTAAGATAGCAATACCCCAAGCATTACGAGAACTAGTCAAAACCAGAGCGATCGCGCTCCCAATTAAAATTAAAGTTAAAAATAATAAAATCCAGCCTTGTTGTTTATTTTTACGCAAGCACCAATTCTGATAAGCTGCAACCCACAATCCCAATCCTAAATTTAAAACGAGTAAAAGATATATAGCCAGAAAATTAGCATAGATAAATACCGAAGACATTCTGCCTGGGGGTACTCCTTGAGGAATTAATTTCCACCCCAAAATATTAGGAATTGACCAGTTCCCATACATTTGACCAATGCCCAAAATTATAATAGGTAAAGAGGGAATAATGAGCAGCCAAGCCAGCCTTCGTAGTTGCCATGGTTGCTGAAGCAAAATACTGAGGGCAGCAAACAACCAGAAAAAGGGCAATAAATTAGCTAATCCCAACCAAGATTCAACTGGTTTGTAAGCCAAGTAAGAAATCACTACTAGCCATAAGGAAAAAATTGCCAGTCCCCAGTTGAGAGGGTTTTTAATTATTTGCTGATATTGATTTAGCCAGATATAAACTAAAACAACAACTAAGCCAATTTCTCCTATAAGAGGAACGATCGGTAAAATTAAAACACTGATTTGAAAACACTTCCAAGTCCAATGATTAGAAGAATTAGGAACGGAAGATTGGCTTGCAGTGATAACTTTTCTTCTCCTGAATTAATATAGGGATTTGGCATTACCAAACCCCTACTCGATCGTACGGGCAGTTCGCGAAGCGGTGTGACCCCGCGCCGACGGCAGGCGCAAGGGAATGCACACCAAGACACTGCCCCTAACTTTGATAACCGATTAATAAGCTGGTGCCCAATATTCACCGCGAGTAAGGCGAATTTGAGCTAGGGTAAAGATAGTAGGAATAATCCGACTGTAATTAGTAGAAATTGCTTTCCAACCCAAATCGGCAACAAAATAACCCCACATTATGGGGCCTAGTAAACTGAATACAGTTCTTACTGTGCCATAACGAGCTACAGCAGTAGTCATGCCTCTTTTAGCAGTTTGCAAGACTAATTTGTTTTGTAAATTAGCTGCTGCTGCTACACCACCCTGAATTACAGCCGTTTTTGCTGCTTGATAACTAGCAAAGTGGATGGTAAATTGTCGGGCAATATGTTTGAGTAGCCAACGTTTGAGAATAGAACTGACAGCAACGATGCTACTATCTTTAAGGAAAATATTGAGAGGATTGTGTTGTAGTTGTACTGGTAAAGGTTCGGGAAAGTTCGATTGAGAGAGAGATTGTTTAATTTTGCCTGTTAAAGACCGCTTTTCTTTTCTAGGCAAACGTTTGAAAGCTGTACCTACCAAGTGTAAAAATATTTCTGCTTCAATATCTGTAGTACTCATTTGTTGAGAGTAGGGAATTTTCAGATAACGGCAGACTTGAATTACAGTATCTCGATAGCTAAATTCTTGAGTACGTCCCCGCAGTACAGTCATTCCGTCGGCAGCCAAGTAGCGAAATCGTTTTTCTAGAGAATCTATCCAAGTTTGCCAATCTTGACTTTGAACATCTATGGGTTCTGGGGTTTGCCAATAATCTAGGGGATTAAAACGACGACAGAATAAAACTTGCGTTATTTGCTGTAGTTCTTCTTCTGTTGCCAATTCTAATGCTGCTCTTAGTTCGTTCAATTTACTATCCTCCAACACTTTGGTGGAAGCTAATTTTGCCAAATAGTATATTTTATATTAGTGAAACTATCATATTTATAGTCTAAATCGTAGCGATCTAAATTGAGTTTTTGATTAAATTGAGATTTTTCTAGTTAAAAATCGATCGATAATCCTAAGCCACAAGCAATTCCCAATCCAATCGTTAATAGAAAATTAATTGTTGTTTTTTGCAGACTAAATCCTCGAACTCGCCAGTAGTCGGCTAAAAAATAGGCAAAAATTAGAGCCTGTGCCAAAGCGATCGCGCCAGAAATGGCGATCGCTTCTTGTCTGCCTAAAATCAAGCCAGCTACAATCACGATAAAGGTAGGAATAGCAACGACTATAGCGGTTATTTTTCCTTTGCTGGCAATTTCTTCGCTGCTAGTACCGATCTCTATGACACCGATTTCGAGCGTGGTTATAACGACCGCGCCGATAATAGCAATAACTAGATTGAATAAAGACAAGTCTACTTTGCGTATGGTATTCACTATTGCCCAGATGGCAGCAGTTGATAAGCCAAACATGGAGATTCTGCCAATGACAGAAAAATTCAAATCCCACTCTGGTTGGGCGATTAAAGAAGATAAAGAAATATTAGTGGTTAATTCTGGTCTTAAATCGATAGATTCTAAAGCTTTTAAAGCTTCTCCCGCATTTTTAAAGCGATCGCCTAATTTGGGCTGAACCATTTTGGCTAGCCAGCGAAGGAATTGGGGATTGAGATGGGATAGTAAAGGCTTAAATTTTAATTGATAAGGATTATCTGGGGTAACTAGTTGCTGAAGATCGAGAGCAGTTTTGCCAGTTAATAGACAAATAATTGTGACTCCCAGGCTATATAAATCTGTGGCTGTATTGGGCGCGGTCGCTTGTTCTGGAGGGATAAAACCGGGTGTACCCTTAAAAACGCTACTAGCAGAGATTTCTTTATTCCCCAGACTAGCAAAACCAAAATCGACTAGATACACGTTTAAGCGATCGTCTACTAAAATATTGGCTGGTTTAAGGTCACAATGGATTATAGGTGGTGTTTGTTGCTGCAAATACACCAAGATTTCCAGAATTTTAGTAATAACTATTTTAATTTCAGCTAGAGTTAAATCTGGTTTATCTTGAAGAGAGCTAGCCTCTTTATATTCTTGAACTAAGCAAAAACCGTTATCAGTTTCTACGCTATCTAAATAACGAGGAATCCCTGGATGATCTAGTTGCTGTAATAACTCTATTTCTCTTGCATAAGCTTTAAATCCAGACCAACTAGAACCAACTGTGGCAAAACAAAACTGTTTAATTACAACTACTTTTTCTGTTAATAGCTCGATGGCTTTCCAGGTAATTCTGCCTCCTTCGCGATTTCGCCCTAATTCTTCCCTAATTTGATATCCATATTTAGTAAGATCGGGAATATCTTTCATGATATTTTCGTCACCTAAAGACTGACGAAGTTTCCAAACAACAAGTCTATTGTAAGCTAGAACTAAAAGTTCTCTTATTTTTAGGAGAACGTCACCAAGTGCTTGAGATGTTAATTCCCTTAGATTATTTAAGCTCTTGTTTGAGTTAAATTTTTGCTATGTGTTCTGTAACAATCTCCGAGAGTAACAAGTTCCATCAACTAAGCTCACAACGAATTCTCATTGTAGAAGACGATCCCATCATGCAACTTGGCTTAAAGCAATTCTTTGCCGAAAAATCACAATTTCAAATTGTAGGCACAGCAGTCGATGGTTACTTAGCAGTAGAAAAAGCTCAAAAACTCAAACCTGAGTTAGTAATCATGGATATCGGTTGGCCTCATTTAGATGGTATTGGGGCGACTCAGCAAATAAAAAAAAATATGCCCCAAATTCGAGTAGTGATGCTAACTTCTCACCAGACAGAGACAGAAACGATCGCTGCTTTAGCTAGTGGTGCTGATGCCTACTGCATAAAAGGTACGAGTTTGGAACAGTTATTAATTGCCATTGCTGCTGCTGGGAAGGGTGGGATTTATTTAGACCCCTTAATTGCTAGAAAAGCAATTAGACATCTTAAACCACCTGCTACTAATAATTCAATTGGTCAACTTTCACCGCGAGAGCTAGAAATACTAAAATCGATTGCCGAAGGTAGTAGCAACCCAGAAATAGCAGCTAGACTATACTTGAGCCTCACTACTGTCAAAACTCATATTCGCAACATTATGAACAAGCTTGCTGTCAACGATCGAGTTCAGGCTGTAGTTGTAGCACTACGTAATGGATTGATCTAGAACTTTGTCTAAAGTCTTTCATCTATAGGTACCGTAAACCAGAAAGTTGCTCCAACTCCCTGACGGCTGGTAACACCAATCTGTCCGCCATGAGCTGTAATAATACGCCGACTCAAATAAAGTCCTAAGCCTAAACCAGGCATCAACTGGGCATTTTTTCCTCGGCTAAAAAGTTCAAAAATAATCTCACACTGCTTTTTACTTATTCCTACTCCGTTATCCTTCACGCTACAGAGCAGCATTTTTCCTTGGACTTTCGCCTCTAAAATAATAGTAATACCGTAAGGATTGTGTTTTATTCCACATTTCGCACGTCAATCTGTAGTACGTCAGGTAGTATGCCAATTGGTTTCTATTTAGATACAATACTGCTTTTTAAACTATTTATCGTCTCTTATTAAAAGACAGTTGGCGATCGCCAACTGTCTTTTAAGTGTAATTATTGCATATTACATAATGACGTGCGGAATGTGGGTTTTATAGCGTTAGAAATCAGGTTGGTGACGTA
>JAAUYH010040736.1_pt1 | contig 27162 bp, 25 predicted proteins | sample 7278061 | NCBI WGS metagenome assembly JAAUYH01 (sample SAMN14350203, study PRJNA611818) | marine sediment metagenome | isolation source: surface marine sediment (0.6m) | place: French Polynesia: Moorea | collected 2018-08
CTATGGCCGATCGCGTGCTGCACGTCGCCGATGGAGTGATCGCTCGCATCGACCAGAACGAGACGCGTAGCCCGCCAGCGGGGTTGGCCTGGTGATGCGCGCGTTGGACCGAAAAGTACTTCGCGACTTGTGGCACCTGCGCGGGCAGGTGATCGCCATTGGCATGGTGATCGCGGCGGGCATTGCCGCACTGATCATGTCGCTGTCGACGCTGGAGGCGCTGGAGGACACGACGGACGCTTATTACGAGCGCTACCGCTTCGGCGAAGTTTTCGCCTGGGCCACGCGGGCGCCGGAGAGCGTCGAACCACGCATCGCCGCCATACCCGGCGTGCGCACGGTGCAGCTTCGTGTGTCACGCTTCGCGACGATCGATCTCGACGGTGTCGCCGAACCCGTGATGGGCCAGTTCGTCTCCATTCCCGCGGGACGACAGCCGATTCTGAACCAGTTGGCACTCCGCAGCGGCCGCCTGCCGGATGCCGCTGCCGACTATGAGGTCGTCATCAACGAGCCCTTCGCAGAGGAGCACCGGCTCGCGATCGGTCAGCAGATCATCGCCGTCATCAACGGCCATCGACGTGAGCTCACGATCGTCGGCACAGCGCTGTCGCCCGAGTTCGTGTACGCAATCGCTCCGGGCGCGTTGATGCCCGATGACCGGCGCTTCGGCATCTTCTGGATGGGGCACGAAGCGCTGGCCGCTGCCTACGACCTCAAGGGCGCTTTCGACAGCGTCTCGCTCGATCTCGAGCGAGGTTCGGATGTCGAACAGGTATTGCGACGGCTCGACCGAATCCTTGAGCCCTACGGCGGAGTCGCCTCCATTGCGCGCAAGGACCAGTTGTCCAACTGGTTCGTCATGAACGAGATGGAGCAGCTGAAGACCACGTCGCTGATCCTGCCAACGATCTTCCTCGTCGTGTCGGCCTTTCTGACCAACATGGTGCTGGGTCGTCTCGTCGCGACGGAGCGCAGCCAGATCGGATTGATGAAAGCTTTCGGCTACTCGAGCAACGAGGTGGGCCTCCACTACGGCAAGTTCGTGGTTGGCATCGTCCTCGTTGGCAGCCTGATCGGCGTCCTCGCCGGAACGTGGCTCGGGCGCATCAACACGGAGATGTACGCCGACCTGTACCGATTCCCGATACTGCTCTATCGACCGAGCACGAGCGCGATCGTAACGGCTGTCGGTGTGAGCCTCGCCGCTGCGCTTCTAGGATCGGTAGGCGCGGTGCGGCGCGCGTCGCAGTTGCCACCGGCGCAAGCCATGATACCGCCGGCGCCCGCCGTCTTCCGTCGCATGCGAATCTGGGAATCAGAAGCAGCACGCTGGATGGACCAGGGGTCGCGCATCATCCTTCGCAACGTCATGCGCGCGCCGAAACGATCCTCGATGACGACACTTGGCGTCGCAGCCTCGATCAGCCTGCTGATCCTCGCGATGCAGTGGAACGATTCTTTGAACTACCTTGGAGACAGCTATTTCTTCAAGGCACAGCACCAGGATGTCACCGTTGGCCTCGCCGAGCCGCAGGCCGAGACGATCAAGCACGACTTCGAGCATCTGCCGGGCGTGCTCGCGGCAGAGCCGATGCGGATCGTCAGCGCGGACCTGTCAGTCGGATCCGTAACACATCGAGGCTCCCTGACCGGACTGAAATCCGGCGCCTGGCTGCAACCGATATTCGACGATTCGAAGTCACGCGTCGTGCCGGTTCCGGCCGACGGCCTCGTCCTCGGCACGGTGCTGGCCGAGAAGCTCGGCGCGTCGGTTGGCGACCAGGTCTGGGTGAAGATCTTCGAGGGACGACGGCCTGAAGTGAGGCTGCCGGTCGTAGGACTCATCGAAACCTACATCGGCACGCCCGCATTCGTAAACGTCGATGCGCTGAATCGCTTGCTGAAAGAACGCCCCAGCGCCGAGTACGTCAATCTCTTGCTCGATAGCCGCTACGAAGCCGCGTTTTACGCAAGGCTGAAAGAGCTGCCGATGATCTCAGCGGTAATGCTGCGTCGGGCGGCGATCGATTCCTTTTACAGCACGATCGTCGAGCATCTGATGGTCTTTATCACGATGTTCTCTACGCTGGCGTGTGCGCTCGGTATCGGTGTGGCCTACAACAGCGCACGCATCGCACTCTCCGAGCGCGGCCGCGAACTCGCGACGCTGCGAGTTCTCGGGTTCAGCCGCGGCGAGATCTCCTACATCTTGCTCGGCGAAACAGGGCTGCTCATCGTTCTCGCGCTGCCGGTCGGTTGCCTGCTCGGCCGCGCACTGTCTGAACTCATGGCGGCTTCGTTCAATACGGAGCTGTTTCGAATTCCATTGAAAATCGAGCCGTCGACCTATGGGCTGTCCGTCGTGATCGCGCTGGCGGCCACAGTGATCGCGGCACTGATCGTACGCCATCGCCTCGATCACCTGGATCTAATCGAGGTGTTGAAAACCCGGGAGTGAAACGTGAATGCCAATAGCAAACGAATAGTGATGTGGGTGGTCATCCTCGGTGTCATCGCGGTCGCGTTGGCCTTGAGCTTCGCGCCGAGACCCGTAATGGTCGATCTGGTCGAGATCGAGCCGGGCCCGCTCGTGGTCACGCTCGATGAGGAGGGCGAGACGCGTGTGCACGATGTCTACACGCTGTCGGCGCCGGTTGCCGGCCGCGTACAGCGTATCGAGATGCACGTTGGAGACGAAGTCACGGCAAACGATACCGTTCTGGCACAGATCCAGCCGGGCGATCCCAGTTTCCTCGACCCGCGCAGCGAGGCGCAGGCACGCGCGGCCGTCCAGGCTGCGACTGCCGCCCGCGACCTGGCCGCAGCCGCCGTGAAGGACGCCGAAGCACAATATGAGTTTGCGCGCTCGGAATTTGCTCGAATGCAGGAGCTGATCGGCGAAGGCAGCATCTCGGAGCGCCAGCTGGATGCCGCCGAACGCGACTTCAAAGCGCGCCGCGCCGGGCTCGATACCGCGCGAGCCGCACAGCAAGTGCGGAGCTTTGAACTCGAGCTCGCACAGGCGCAGCTCGTCTCCCCGCTCGAAACCCAGGGCACCCGGGAGAGCTGCGACTGCATACCGGTCAAGTCCCCGGTCAGCGGCCGCGTGCTGAATATCGCCGATCGCAGCGAACGTGTCGTGCGTGAGGGAGAGGCGCTGATTCAGATAGGCGACCCGGGCGACCTCGAAATCGTCGTCGACTACCTGTCAATGGACGCGGTCAGGATCGAGGCCGGTCAGCGCGTCATCATCGACAACTGGGGTGGCAACGAACCACTGGACGGCCGCGTACGACTCGTCGAGCCCTTCGGATTCCTCAAGGTATCGGCCCTCGGCATCGAGGAGCAGCGAGTCAACGTTATCGTCGACTTCGCAAGCGACGACGGCTGGGAGCGACTGGGTCACGGCTACCAGGTCGAAACCAGGGTCGTGCTCTGGGAGGCCAACGACATCCTGACCGTACCCCTGACTGCCCTGTTCAGGGACGGTGAGCAATGGGCGTTGTTTGCCGAGGAGGACGGTCGCGCCGTGCTTCGTCACGTCGAGGTGGGGCAACGCAATGGCATCATCGCCGAAGTCAGCAGCGGCCTGGCGGCCGGAGAGAGAGTGGTCGCGCATCCGAGCGATCGCGTGGCGGACGGGGTCAGAATTTCAGGGCGTGGATAGAACGGGGACTGGCGGCCAGACGGCTCGTTGGACATGTCGTCCGGTGCCGCGCAATCTCGTTCGTGAGTCGACAGCGACGATAACGGTCAATCCGATCGATCCCGCTCCGCCTCGCTCTCCGCGTATCCCGTCAGCTCGACGTAACCGCGACCACCGATCGGCTCGCCGTCTCGCGTACCGCTGACGTCGACGGCGCCCTCCCAGTAGCGAACGATGGTCGACAGCTCCTGGTCGGCGATGACGGGTGTCACTTCGACGGACAGGTCCTTGTCTTCGATTGAGAGCCGCCAGCCGGCAGGATAGACACCGCCCTTCGGGCTTTCCCAGAGCCTGGTGACCTCGACGGTGACCTGTTCCCGCGACAGTTTCTCAGACGTACCGTCAACGTCTATCCACGTGCCTGAACTCAGGGCGTCCTGCGTCCCATCGGTCTTGCGCAACCCGTAGAACATCAGCTCGGTGTTGTCGGCAAACTGAAGCGCGAACCAGTCCCAGCCCTGTTGATCGTCGGCCAGCGCGCTCGTACTCCACTCCCGATCCAGCCAGGACGCGCCGGTCACGGCGTGGACGTCGTTGCCGATGCGTATCTCGCCGTCGGTCCGCCAGCGCGTCATCGAATAATAGTAAGACGCGTTGCCCGGTTCGTCGGACTTCTGAGACAGGCCCGCGTCGCCGTTCAGCACCGGCGGCTTCAGTGCCGCAAGTTCGAGTTCGATGGCGAAGTCATCCTCGCCCGCACGAATCTGCCAGGTATCTTCAGCGACGCCCAGGATCTCCCAGTCGTCGATCCAGACGCGAAACGGCTCTGCCTGCGCGCCGGCGAGGCCGAGTGCGCCGCGCGCGCTCTTCTCGGTCGCATAGAATACGTTGCCCTCTGCATCCGTGACGGCGAAGTGGGCGATGTAGACCTGGTTCGTGCGCCAGGCGGTGTCTGCGGTGACGGGATCGGGCGACAGAGAAAAGCGGAAGATTGTCAGCTCAAAACCGAAGCGACGGCCGTCTTCCCCATCGAGGTTGCCGGTGAAATACCACCATTCGTTGCGGAAGGCCTCGTGAGGCCCGTGATCGGCGGGAAAAGAGAACGACCGTGGCTCCACTGCCCTGGCGAATTCGCCCGCCTCGCCCGCTCCCAGCAGGCCAGCGAGTTCCGATCTGCTGCTCGCCGTTGTCTCGTCAGCACAAGAGAGGCCAGGCAAACCGATGCCGAACAGCGCCGCCAGGATGAGTCTCGACCACATCCTTATTCTTCCCTCATCGCCAGCGCCGGCTGCGTTCGTCCCGCGCGCCACGCCGGGTAGATGCCGGCGACGAGCGCCGAGAAGAACGCGAACAGGATGGCGCTTAGCAAAATGCCGGGTGCTACCACCATGTCGATCTCCCAGCCGAACGCGCGGCGGTTGATAACCTCGATCAGGACGTAGGCCATGACGACACCCAGCGGTATCGATGCGAGACCGCTGAGCACGCCGATGAAACCGGTCTGCGCCGTGATCATGCCGCCGACCTGGAACGGCGTCATACCGAGCGCTCGCAAGAGACCCTGCTCTCGGCCGTTTTCGAGCTGCAGCGCGAGCATCGACGACAGAATGCCGATCAGCGCCACGCCGATTGCGAGCCAGTAAAGGACATCGGTGATGACGAAGGTCTGGTCAAAGATCTCCAGGGAGAGCTCGCGAATCTTCGCATTCGAGTTCAGCATCAGCTCCTGTCGTCCGACGCTAAGCTCGCGAATCGTCTCGATCATCGCGTCGGGGTCTGCGCCATCGACGAGGTACAGGCCAATGGAATCGATACCGTCATCGCGATAGTGGCGGTCGTAGGTCGTACGGCTCATCAGCACGGCACTGCCACTGGCGTCGTAGCTGCGATAGGTCGCGAGCACGGTGAAGTCTCGATCGCCGGACTCGGTCCTGAGCGATACGGCGTCACCAGGCTGTTTGCGCTGCTGGTAGGCGTAGGGTTCGGACACGAGTATCGCGTCCTCGCTCTCCCATGCCGGCCAGACCTCGGCCGGGTCGGCGTCCGTCAGCTCGGTGCCGGCGTAAGCCTCGGGCGCCATGTCGATGACCAGAATCCGGGTGTCTCCGCCGATGCCCTCGATCGTCGCGCTTCGGCTCGTGCTGAAGGCATCGACCTCGCGCAGCGACGTGATATCGCGAAGCAGGCCAGGGTCGAATGCGCCGCGCCGTACGCCGGTGTAGATGTCTGCCCGCAGCGTCTGGTCCAGCCAGCTGCTAACAGAGCCGCGGAAGCTGTCGACCATGACGCTGACGCCGATCGTCGCGGAGACGGCGACCGCCAGCGCGACGATCGCGACGCCGGTTCGACTCAGACTGGCCGCCACGCCGGCGACGGCAAGCCGAGCGGCAGAGCGTCCTATTCGACCCGCAACCGGGGCAACGGCAAGACTGACGTGGCGCACGGCAAGCGGTATGCACAGCGCAAACCCGAGGATCAGCATGAAGACGGCGGCAAGCCCGGCCACAAGGCTGCGGCCCGAGCCAAGCAGCACGACGGCTGCAAGGATCATCACCGCGAGGCCACCCGCCGCGACGAACGGCAGCAGGCTCCGGGTGCCGGATTCGAGCGTAGAGCGAGTCATCGTCAGGCGCGGCTGGTAACCCGTGGCCTCGATCGCCGGAACGGCCGCCGCGACCAGCGAGGCACCGATCCCGGCGGCAAGTCCCTTGATAATCGATGCGGCATCGACGATGACGCTGGTTGCAGTAACGCGGAAGTACAGATCATTGATCGACCGGGACACCAGCGACAGTAGTTCCTCGCCAAGCACGATGCCGAGCGCGACGCCCAGCACCGCCGCCAGCGTGCCGAGCACGAGCGCTTCACCGAGAACGAGGCCAAGCACCTGGCGACGCGTGATGCCCAGCGCACGCAGCACGCCGATCAGCCGGCGCCGCTGCAGCACGGAGAAACTGACGCTGTTGTAGATCAGGAACAGGCCGACGAGTAATGCTAGGAGGCTCATCGCAGTCAGGTTGGTCATGAATGCCGCGCTAAGGTCGGCCGTCGTATTGCTGCGGCCCTCGGCGTCAAACACCCGAACGCTGTCGGGGAGCGCCGCATTCAGCTCGGCCAACGCCGCGTCGTCCCCATCCTCGATGCGGACGTCGATCCGGGATAACCAGCCGGCTTTCCCGAGCCACTCCTGTGCCGTCGCGATGTCGACCGTCATCAGGCGGTCCAGCGCGGCCGATTCGGCATCCGGAAACACGGCGACGAGCCTGCCGGTAAAGACCCTGCCCACGCTCTCAACGACGAAGGTATCGCCGACACCGATACCCAGGTTTGCTGCCGTTCCCTCGGACATCGTCGCGCTGCCCGGTTGCAGCAGGAAATCCCGGAACAAAGACTCCGACGTCGAGTCGCTGCTCGACGGTTGTTGTGTGAACGTACGTATTTCCTGCTCAGCGAACAGGTCGACACCGAGCAGATCGAGATCGACGTCGTCGACCCTGACACTGCCCTCGACGACAGGCGCGACGGCCTCGAAACCGGCATCCGTTCGCAGACTCACGTAGACCGACTCGTCGACTCCGCGCGGCCCGCCAATCACCTGGTGCGTCGCCTGGCCCGTCACCGCATCCATCGACAGCAGGAAGGCCTTTCGAGCGCTGGAATTGGCAAGATCGACAGCGATGATCACGGCAACGCCGATACTGATGCCGATCAGCGAGAGAGCGAGCTGCCACGGGTGGCGCAGCATGTAGGAGAAGCTGGCGCGCCAGGTCGTCCGCGTCACGAGCCGGAATCCGGGTCGGCTGGCACGGCGTCTGCGGCGTCGATCTTTCCGTTGTGCAGGTTGATGACGCGATCGCAGGTTGCGGCGACCCGCGAGCTGTGAGTCGCCATGACGAGCGTCGTACCGTGCTCGCGGACAATGTCGCTCAGGAGCGCAATGATCCTCTCTGCCGTCGCGTCATCGAGATTGCCGGTCGGCTCATCCGCGATCAGTACGGCGGGCTCGTGGCTCAAGGCTCTCGCCATCGCGACACGCTGCTGTTCGCCGCCTGACAAGACATCGGGGTAACTGTCGGCGCGTCCGTCGAGACCCACGGCATCGAGCAACGCGTTGATGCGTATCGTCGCCGACCGTCCCTTGACGTCATTGAGTTCGAGGACCAGGCGTATGTTATCGCTGACCGACAGTGTCGGAATCAGGTTAAACGCCTGGTAGACGAAGCCGATGTGACGACGTCGGAACAAGGTCCGTTCATGCTCGTTCAGCGTCGTCAGGTTGACCGCATCGACGATGACCTCGCCGGCATCCGGCGCATCGATTCCGCCAATCAGGTTGAGCAATGTCGACTTGCCGGACCCGCTGCGACCGCAGATAGCGACCGACTCGCCTCGCTCGATATCGAGATCGACGCCATCGAGCACGACGTGTTCGCGCTCGCCCTCGGTGAAACGACGGCTCAAGCCCCGCAGGCGGACCAGGGTGTTGTCATTCGCGGCCATGCGCGCATTTCGGCACGCACCGACTGCGATTGCAATGCTTCACTGGTAACAGCTTGTATGTGAGGACAGTCAGTCGGCAGCCGGTTCGGCCTTCTTCGGCCAGAAGCGCTGGCCGACCGACAGCAGGCCGACCAGGATGGCGCCGATCAGCATGCCGAACAGGCCGTTGTAGAGCTGCGCGCCGAGGATCGCGAGCAGCTTACCTGCCACGGCCAGCGCCTGCAGCCATTCCTCGAAGTGGTGCAACAGTTCTGCGACCGCCGGGATGCCGTGCACGAGGATGCCGCCGCCGACCAGGAACATGGCCGCCGTTCCGACAATCGACAGCGTGCGCATGAATTTCGGCGCCAGCCGCAGAATCCACGCACCCAGCCATTGTTGGAACCGGACCCAGCGTCCTTCACCTGGTTTGTCAATGAGGTGCATGCCGACGTCGTCCAGCTTCACGATTGCGGCGACAAGGCCGTAAACACCGACCGTGATCAGCGCCGCGACAACCGACAACACGGTGATTCGGGTCGTCAGGTCGACATCCTTGATGACGCCGAGCACGATCACAATGATCTCGGCGGACAGGATCGCGTCGGTGCGAATCGCTCCACGAATGCGCTGCTTTTCGAACTCGACCATGTCCACTTTCTTGTCGGAAACGGCCTCGAGACGTTTCTGGTGTTCGACTTCTTCTTCGGCACGATGCAGGAACTTGTGGACGATTTTTTCGAAACCCTCGTAGCATAGGAATGCGCCGCCTAACATAAGCAGTGGCGTAATGATCCACGGCAGAAACGCACTCAAGGCAAGTGCAATCGGCACCATGATCAGCTTGTTGATCGCCGACCCTTTGAAGACGGCCCAGACGACGGGCAGCTCACGCTCCGCACGCACGCCCGTCACCTGTTGTGCGTTCAGTGCCAGGTCGTCGCCGAGCACGCCGGCGGTCTTCTTCGCCGCGACCTTGGTCAGCACCGCGACGTCGTCGAGCAGCGTCGCTATGTCATCAAGCAGTGTTAAAAGGCTGGCACCGGCCACGGCATGCTCCTCGAGGTTTCAATCATCGCCCGTTCGGTGCAACGCCCGAACGTGGTCGACGCCGCGGAGTGTAACGTGATCGAAGGCGGCACGCTCGCGCGTGCCGGACAGTAAGTCAGACTTTCCCGGCCTGGCGCAGGATCTTCGAGGCTTCGAAAGCGCGCCTGACGGCCGCGCCGATTGAGGAATGGGACTGTCCGTTTGACAGGCTACAGGACGCTCTGATCTCCGGATGATTCGTCTTTCGCGGTGTCACATCGATGCGGATCGCGGTGTTGATCGTCCTCACGTAGCCGTAAAAAGAACGTTCCTCGAAGCCTCGGCCGGACCGCGCGCCGGAGGCCCGGAATACGGCCCAGTCGCGAACCGGGTGCGAGGGCCTCTCGCGGCGATCGTTGGGCTCGTACTCGATCAGCTTGTCGCACAAGGTCTCACCCAGCGCTTCGTCAGAGACATCGACATCGAGGACGACGGCCTCACCGGCTTCCGTATGGCCGGCTATGGCGGACAGGATGAAGACACTGTCGTCGTAGAGGTAGATCGCCGCGCACAACTCGCCTTTACAACGCTTCTTTGCGTCTGTCAGTTCGCGCGTCGAGTGTCCCGGCAGGACGCGCTCCCGGTCTTGTTTTCCGAACAGGCTTGATAGCACTTCGACTCACCAGCGCGGATGCTACTGCAGCCAAAGATAGCACTGACGCGGCTTCAGCTCATTGTTAACGACGTGTTATTGCAGTGAAAAAGGCGATTTCGGGACGATTTACGGAAAACCTTGATTGTCGGCGAATACAGACGCTTTTTCGGTTGATTCAGTCGCAGGCACCGTAGTGTGATAGGGGTCACGATTTTGCGAAACCCAGACGGTAGGATCGAGAGTAATAAGGTCCGGCAGAAACGAACATGTTGAATTTTGGACGGAAATCAGGACGTGGCGGCACGAGCCGAGTTGCGCTGGTACTGCTTTCGGCAGTTGCATTCGGTGCTTGCGAAAGCTCGTACGACGAGGCGGCCGAAGAGTTCTTCGCCAACCGGGCGCCGACGCCAGACCCGACGCCGACACCTCCTCCGCCACCACCGCCAACCGGTGCCGGTTTCGGACCCACGTTCTCCGAAGTCCAGGCAAACGTATTCACGCCAACCTGCGCGACCTCTGGCTGCCATGCCGGCGGCAGCCCCGCGGCGGGACTCAACCTGGAAGCGGCGAATTCTTACGCCATGATCGTCGGCGTCGCGAGTTCGCAGGAAGCTGGGCTGCAGCTGGTCAACCCGACCAACCCGGACCAGAGTTACCTGATCCAGAAGATGGAAGGAACCGCCAACACCGGGCAGGTCATGCCGCCGGGCGGCAGCATCGAACAGGCTGACATCGACGTTGTCCGCCAATGGATCACGGACGGCGCGGTCGACGATACCGCTGCACCGCCGGCCGGTCCGATTCGTGTCACGACATTGTCGGTCGCGTTCAACAGCACCATCCAGACCACACCGGCCCAGATCACGGCCGGTTTCGACCGAGAGCTCGACGCGTCTTCGGTTAATGCAAACACCTTCCTGCTCGAGGGCAGCAACGGCGACGGCGTATTCGACAACGGCGACGACATAGCGATCACGGCCGCCTCAATCACGGTACCGGGCGGCAACCCGCAGAGCGCCGTTTTCAGTCTGAGCGGCATAACGCTCGCCGACGATACCTATAGAATCCGGCTGCTCGGCAGCGGAGCGTCGGTCATCATGGACCTCGATGCGAACGCACTCGACGGTGAGTTCGCAGGCGTGTTCCCATCCGGCAACGGCACCGCGGGCGGTGACTTTGTCTCGCGGTTCACGCTGACGACCCCGGTCGTACTCGGCCCGACGCTCGATCAGATCCAGGGCGCCATTTTCACACCGGACTGCGCAACGTCTGGCTGTCACGACAACACGACGCAGGCCGCCAGCCTTTCATTGGCTGACGCCGACACCAGTTATGCCGAGATGGTCGGGGAGTTCAGCAACCAGACCGGCCAGGAGAACGTCATGCTCGTGGCCGCCGGTGACCCGGACGCCAGCTACCTGATCCGCAAGATGGAGAACGCGGCCGGCATTACCGGCAACGTGATGCCACCGCCGGGTCGCGCGCCGGTACCGCAGGCCGACATCGACGTGATCCGGCTTTGGATCACGAACGGCGCCGAGCGGTAATCGCTGACGCGCTGTCACCACGACGGACCGCGGCCGGACCAGCAGCATGAACATCGCGGACGGAACCGACGCGAGCGAAGGTTCCGACGTGTCCACGCCCCTGCGCACCCTTGATCGACTGCTCTACGGAGTGGTGTTCCCGATCGTCATCATGGCAGCGTTGCTTTTTGTCATCATGCACGCCGATACGCGCGCGGGCGCTGCAGAATTTGCAGCACTCGGCATATTCCTCGGCGCCATCGTCGCAGCGCCGGTCGTGCTGATCACGAATCTGGTACTCGCCTTCCAGACCTCGGAGACGGCCAGGGCCTGTTTCAAGCGCGGCATGATCGCGCCGACCGTCGTCATCGTCGGTGCTATCGTCTACCAGACGGGACTATGGGACGCGCTGACCTGAGTGCGCCGGCAGCGCTACCCGCATGACCAACAAAGAGAAGACACCTCTGCCGCAAGCCACCCGCTGGACCGGCGCGGCTGCCTTGGCCGCCTTGCCGCTTGGGTGGCTGTTCGGCATGATATTGGGGTCCGGCCAGGATCCGGCCGGCGAAGGTATGGCGCTCGGCATCGGTCTTGCACTTGGGGTGCTGGCGTCCGTGTTCTTCGGTCTCATTCACTGGTATTGCCGGAAAGAACGTCGCATCTCGGTCTTCCGGCGCCACCGTCGCAAGCTTGCGGTCGCCCTTGGCGTCGCGGTCGCAGCTTACGCAGCCTGGTACATTCAGCCGGCATTCGAAGACCAGCGCTACTCGGTGCGTGTGAAGAACTGGTCCAGCAAGGACATGTCGAACGTCGAGGTTCGATTCTCGAACGAGACGATTACGATCGGTGACTTGCCTGCTGGCACCGAGATCCAACTGCACGATTTCAGCAAGAAGCCTTTCGGTGTCGTGCAGGCATCCTGGGTCGACGGTGCCGGCGAAGCGAGAGACGTAGCAGATCGATACGGCATAGGTACACCGCGCCGCTTCGACGGCGGTACGTTGGTTGTCCGGATTTTCTCCGAGTATCAGCTGTCTGCAGGATTCCTGCCGGCCAGCGTAGACGCGTTTGTTGTCGAGTGACCGCTATTGTGGGCGACCGGCCGCCAGACAGGCCGCTATTGATGGGTTCCGAACGGCCTGCTAACGGCCAGAAGCGGACTCAACGATTCTCGCTTGCTGGTTGCCAAGTCGAGCAATCGACACCTTCTTCGACCATGACTTTCACTTCGCCGATAACCCAGTGACCTTGCCCCCAACATCCCTTTGTGAACGATGCCAGACAGACTTCAGAACCCGACGGTACGAGAAAGGGGCTCTGTGCTGTGATCCTCTTTCCATCAGATAGCACAATCTCCAGCTCCCATAGAGAAGAACCCATGGCGTAGTCTCCCGGCTTGGATGCTCTGACAAGTTTGGAAACTTGACCTTTCTCTGTACCTAGGAAGTCTGTTTCCGGGTTGTACATGCGGTCGTAAGCGAACAACACCGACAGGAAAGCGAAGAGTATTGCGAGAACGATGGCCCATCCTCTTACTTCACTACGATGCTCGAGCCAGAATAATTTGAGGCCTGACAACAAGGCTATTGAGTTCTTCAGAGTCGGCTTTGGGTCAGAAGCCGTCAGTCTAACCGAAAATGCAGGGGCGGCTGGAAACGGCGATCGGCTGACGGTGACAATCACGATTTCCAAGAAAACAGCTACCCATCATTCTCCGGTTTGTAGCCGTTCATGAGTGGCACTACGCGTAGTAGTAATCTAGGCATGCCATACGTAGCTAATGACATCGGAATCGTCATCCAAAAGAACCCGAAGATCAGAAACCGCGCATCTGTTTGCCCGAACTCGCGAAAGTAACCGATCGCCGTCAACATCCCAGTCCAGAACACGAGGGCTCCTGCGATGATTTGAGTTCGATGATGTCGCAAAGACTCGCTGGCTTTGTACGAGCGACGATAAAACTCTTCATTGAACTTTAGGATATTCACTGATCAAGTCGTCGATGTCGCCTTTGGATCAGGAGCTGCCAGTTTAACGCAGAGGACCTGGCCGACGCCTTCCGGCAAGAAGCATTCTGTGGCCGCGTCCCAAATACTGGCATCAGGTTATCCAGAAGACTGTGAAACCTTCTATGTTCCACTCCATCCCCGTTTTCTTGAAATAGAGCAAGAACTCTCCGCTTCCACACATCGCAGGACAGTAGTACGAAAGTACCAGAGCCGCTTCTAACTGATCATCGCTCAGCGCCACATCTGACAGTGCGTAAAACTCTTGGTGCTCCGGAAATGCGGCTCGAAAATCTTCAGCGAATTTACGCGACCGCCAGTTCGATTCGGAGGAAATCTCGGCCTTGTCCACAAACTTGGCATTGATCATTACTGGCGACCATTCAAGCTCTACGCTAGTTTCGGCTGACTCGAATAGCCGGTCCAAGAGAGCATCGGGCATGTTAACTTCTCGCTGAATGTACGACCACAGTTCGTCTTTGCTTCCTTCGCGGAGGTACTGTGCCTCGGTGTGACTGAGTACGATTACTTCAGTCAGTGCGTCCTGCATACGCTCATTCATTACGACTTCGTAGACTTGCTGCGAGGGTGTCAGACCGACATCTCCACGGCTACATCCTGCCCCGAATAGCAGTACGGCCAAAATGATCCCCAATGCGAGAGGTTTGCTGTTCATTTAGCGCCTGTTTCGATGATCTGTGACCGTCCGCAATGGGTCACTAGGGGTCATGCTACCTCAAAATACCTGGCTGGCAGCTCACGGCCAGTAGCGGAAGTTCAATTCATGCTCAGACAGTCTCTTGTTTGAACAGCTTAAGAAGTGCCGCCTGGATCGAAAACAGCGCAAAACAGCCGATCAGGGATACTGGATAAAGGATTGCAGCGCCCATTAGGAAGTCGCGCTTGCTTATGACTGAAGCAGTGACTGCGTCCCATGCCAAAGTCCCAAACACAACGAAGGCAGCGAAGAGCAAAGCTCGGCGTTTCAAGTCCTCCCAGCTACGAATCATCAACGCCGGAATCCAGAATGCGATCAATAGGCCAAGCGCATCCGCCAAATGAACTCTGAGGGGCGCGCCGCTGTACAAATAAACCGGCGAGAATGCGATGCCGGCCAGTATTGTCGCGATCAGGACCTTGCTGAGAATCTTCATTGAGACGACATATTGGGTGTTACCCAGCGGCTGTAAAGTGTCGGAAGCCGTCATTCTACCTCTATATGCCTGGACGACTGGTTCCGGCCAAAACCAGTCGGCCGCCGCTAACTCTCCGGCACATCTTCGTAAATGTCTACGAACGATCCAACTGGGAAAGCCGCTTCGACATCGGCGCGTGCTGGGTGTTCTTTGAAGAGAAGAGCATTCCAGTACTTCCGCTTGGAGATATTGTCCAAAAACTCGATGCCGCTGATCGTCCAACTTACTGAAGAGTCAGGCAAAGGAACAGAATCGCCAACTTTGACTTTGCCCTCGCGAATGTAACCAATGACAAACGCGCCACGCCCAGAAAGTTCGTAGTGATCGGTAACTTCAAATCTGCCGGAAGGTTGCGCGTCCATTGACTCACGCTGAAGGATTTTGTCTTTTTGAACGAATAGCCAATGACCGCAATGGGTCAGGAGGCGTCAGTATAGCGGACATTCAATGAGCGACGGGTTACAGCCATTAGCAGTCATTGGCAGTTACATCGAACGCCTCAGTCGGTGTTGCTTGATGAAACCTGATCTTCCAGCCGTCCGCACTCAGTATCCAGATAGAAGCTCTCAGCGTATATCTATGAATCTCTCCGGATTCGTCGACGCTCGCGGATTTATAGGTGAGCAACGCAGTGCTGGCGCCCAGCGGAATCAATTCGAAATCCTGAGACAAGACACGACCAACAGATTGTTCGGAAGCCAGAAGATCGAGGATTGCGGGCCGATCGTAGATAGTGCCCGATCGACCAAACTCCAGGAAAGACTCGTGCAGTACCGCCTGAACTTGTGATGTATCACGCCGAGTATCTGGTTGATGAAGCGCGATCTCGGCGTTTCGCAGGAGTCCCAATAATTCGTTCATAGACGTACGCTACGTGTTCTTGAGCGGCGGCTTCGCGCAGTCATGGGTCATCCTACCTCAAATCACCTGAGCGATACTTACAGGTCCGAAGCGCTCACGCGAGCAAGCATGAGCCGGTAGAGAACTAGCGTGGTATCAGACGAGTTCCTTTTCCAGCAAAACCAGTAAACGACTCCAGGCGCGCTCGGCCTGGACTTCGTTGTAGACGTCACTGTCCGGGGGGCACCATCCGTGCATTGCACCGTCGTAGACTTCGATCTCGGCGCTCACACCCGCCTCTGAAAATGCCTTCCGAAGCCGGGGCTCCTCCTCGGGAAAACGTTCGTGATCGTTCTCTGCAATGGCGACCAGGAAGCCGGCCTTGATCCGGGGCACCAGCAGGTGCGGGCTTTCCGGCTTGTCGGTTGCGAGCCCGCCACCGTGAAACGAGGCGCCGGCACCGATGCGATCCGGCATCGCCGCCGCCAGTCGAAACGTGTAGGAACCCGTCATGCAGTAACCGGTGGTTCCGATTTTCTTCGAGCTGTCGACCGCTTCCTGTGCATCGAGGAATTTCACATAGGCTTTGCCGTCGGTGACACACGTCTCCGGCGACAGGCTTCTTGCATGGGGCATCAGGAGCTCTCGAATCGCCGGGTCACGGAACGATCCGCCGTCCGGCAGGATCGCGCCCTTGTGGGTTCGATAGTAAGGATTAACGACGAGGACAGAGTAGCCCGACTGCGCCAGCCGCTTACCCATGGCGCGAAACGCATTGCGTATGCTCTTGATGTCCGGCCAGACGATGACGGCCGGGTGTTTGCCGGAAGACGGATGCACGAAATAGGCGTCGGCCATTCCGTCCGGTGTTTCGACCGTGACGTCCTGCTCGGTGACATCCACGGCACCCGCTACGGCCGGCAGCAGCGTCGTCGCCGCTACTGCGGCGCCTCTCTTGGTGAATTCCCGCCTCGTAATCGAGTTGCGACGCAGGAAGTCTTCTTCGTCTTTGTTGGTGAACTCATCGCACATGGTAGCTGCTAGCCTCTTTGGGGTGTTTCATGGCGCTTCTGCCTCATTTGCGGAAGAAGGCAACGGGACGCCAGTATCTCATCGTTTGACCGCAAGACAGCGATCGAGTTGCGCGAATGCCTCGTCCTCGGTCCGACCTGCCGTGTCGATAATCAGCCGCTCTTCGGTCCAGGCCTCGTATTCACGAGCTTCGACATCGGCCCAGGTCGGCAGGTACAGGTCAACGATGTCAGAGGTCCTGCTCTCTATGCGGGCCTTGTGCTCTTGCCGGTCGGAACACACGACCTCGATATTGACGCAGCGTGAGCCTGCGTCAGCGGCAACGGCCTCCCACTCGCGGCGCGTCAGTGCAATCGTATTGCAGGAATCAGCGACGACGCTGACGTCGTTCAAGAGATTGTCAGCGGCTATCCGGTAACTGAGCCGATAGCCTTCACCCTCAGCATCGAAATCACAGAGATCGCGGAGCGCCTGCTCCACCGTATCGATACGGATGAAGCAGGCATTCACCGACGCCGCCAGTCGCTTTGCCAGTGTCGTCTTGCCCACGCCGGGCAGACCAGAAAACGCGTATAGCGTAGCGGGCGTCGTCTTGCTCACCGCTGGATTCTGCCCTTATGCATCAGCGGGCTGGCGAGACGTTCAAGGCTTGCGGAAAAGGAACGTGAATCGATCCGTGTTGCCGCTGACCGACCGACGGCCGACTTCGTACTCGAGCTCGTCGTCGGCACGGTAGTGGAGATCGGAGTAGTCGACGAACTCAAAACCGGCCTCGAGCGCTTCCTTGATGACGAGCACCGGGTCGATACGGCGACGGTTCTCATAGTTGGCCGGCTCCATGTGGCGCATCGTGTGATCGACGACGCCGTACAGGCCACCGGATTTCAGAGACTTGAACACCGCATCGTTCAGAATCTTGCGTGCTTCGGGGTCGAAGTTGTGAACGTTGCGGAACGTGAGCACCATGTCCAGATCGGACAGGCCGAAATCGAAGTCGTCGAGCGAGTAGAAGCGGGCGCCCTCCTCCCGACGCAGGTTCGCCGAGGTTTCGACAAGCTCAACGTCTTCGAAGCCCGGTTCGGTCAGCACACCCTCGCTGACGCGGCGGGTGCCGATCGACACGTACAGTTGGCCGTTCTCCGCAAGCACGGGCGCGAGTACGCGCGTATACCAGCCGCCGCCGGGGATCAGTTCGAGTACCCGCATATCGTCCTCGAGGCCGAAGAACTTCAGCGTCTCGAGCGGCCGACGGTTCCGGTCACGGACGCGGTCTGCTTCCGGTCGCGCTTCGGCGGCCAGTGCCGCCTCGACCTTGGCATCGATGTCACCCGCGACGGCGACAGATGTAGCCAGTGCGGAAATCATGGCCACTGTAATTGCGATCAAAGTCCTCAAGGTTCTTCTCCTCAGATTGGGGTGGCTGCGTTTTATCACATCGGGACCGCAGGAATGGCAACAAAGTGTAAGTACAGAGGGCGCAACTTACGCCGTCATCGACTAATCGGCGGTCTTCGTTAGCCAGGCCGGATGTGCGTACTCGACGATCTCGACGACATCGCCGACCCGCGCAACGCCGGCAAGCTCTACAACACCCAGCAGGCCGCGACTGAGTTTGGCCGCTTTTGCGAAGGCGGTCGGCATCAGCTCACTGCCGTCAGCTTTTCGGTAGCGCTGTTTGAGCAGCTCACCCTTGCTTAAGCACGGCGCGCAAAACTCTTCGACAAGCAGTTCGAGACCCGACGGAAATTTGAGCATCGAGCCTTTCGGCAGCTTTGACAGATCGGGGGCGCCCTCGAGACAGAGGTTGGCGGTGATGTCGCTGGGAGAAAGTCGAGACGCCAGGCCCATGTCCGATGAGATTTGCTCCAGCTCCTCGACCGAGATGGCGGACCACATGCGCTCGTTGCGCCGCATCGTGCCTTTCGGCTGTTTATCGTTGCCGCCTGCTGCGCGAAGATGACCTCGATGTCGATCGCCGACGATGCCGTCGACCTCGAATTGAAGCTCATCAACACTGCCCCGCTCCGGGTCCAACTTCGAATACGCATGCAGTTCGACAACGGTAATCAATGCCACACTCCTCTCTAGTACGGTTCGGGCGGCGTCAATCGACGACGATCCGGCGCCCAGAAGGGTCCTTCGACCACGGTCGCTCGCGCCATCTTGCGCTGCCAGTGCATCTCACGCTGGTAGTAGATCTCGACCCACAACGTTGTGCCCGGACGTCCGTGCGGCTGTCGAACCGTGCCGAGGGCGACGTTCTTCTTGCACACGGGCGACCACGCCGCACTGGTCACGAAACCGATGTCGGATCGACTGCGTGACTCGCGGGGAAAGACATAGGCATTGTGCGCCGGCTTGTTGCCCTCGATGTCGAGTCGCACGAGTCGCCAGGTTGATCCCCGGCGCTGCTCTTCGGCTAGTGCACGGCGGCCGTTGAAGTTTGGTTTCGTGAAATCCACGAGCCAGTCGAGGCCCAGCTCGAAAGGCGATCGGCTGCGCCCGGTCCTGACCGTCTCGTCGGCCGGCAGGAACTCGAGACCCGGTGCGAGATAACCCGCTTCTATCCTCGACAATTCGAGCGCGTCCGTGCCGATCGCTCGGATGCCGGTCAGCTCCCCGGCCTCGAAGATGCGGTCCCAGATAACGCCGGCATCGTCGGGAGACATCCACAGCTCGTACCCGAGGTCTCCGGTGAAACCCGTACGCGACACCATGACCGGCCTGCCGCCCAGTTCCATATGCACCAGGCCGAAGGGCTTCAGCGACTCGAGACCCTCGAACCCGGCGCGCGTCAGCACGCTCCACGAGGTCGGGCCCTGCACGGCAAGGGCGGCGACTTCGGCCGTCTCGTCGTCGATCTCGACGTCAAAACCGATCGCTGCGTCTGCAAACCAGGCCGCGTGCCGACCGGCGGCGCAGACGCGATAGTCGCCCTCGTCCAGGTGGAAGATGGTTCCGTCGTCGATGACCTTGCCGTCGTTGTCGCACCAGACGCTGTAGCCGACTCGGCCGGGCCCAAGCACCGACACGTTTCGCGTGACCAGTCGGTTGAGGTAGGCGCCTGCATCGGGCCCGGTGATCCGGTATTTGTTCATCGGCGACAGGTCGAACACGGCCGTCGCGTTGCGTATGGCGAAATACTCGAGATCCGCGCAGTAGGGTGAATTGCAGACGGTGTAGCCGTTCCACGTATGCCATTCATTCAGCGTGTCGATGGCCTTGAAGCGACCGTAGAAAGGCGTCTCGAGTCGACCCTGGTGAACTTCGGTCATCGCGAACGCTCCCTTTCCAGTATCACCTGCGCGGCGTTGTAGCCGGGTGCACCGGTAACGCCCCCGCCCGGATGCGTGCCGGCACCGCACAGGTAGAGACCGTCAAGCGGCATGCGGTACTGGGCCGCCCCGGCGACCGGGCGGACGAACATGAATTGATCGAGCCCGAGTTCCCCGTGGTGCCAGTGCCCGCCCGACATGCCGAACTCGGCTTCGAGGTCCACCGGGGTCAGGAGCTCGGAATGGAGAACCAGGTCACGCAGGCCCGGCATTACCTCGTCCAGCGCAGCTAGCGCGCCGTCATGAAAGTCGGCGCGCGCGACGTCGGTCCAGCCGCCCTCGAGATCGTAGGGAGCGAACTGCACGAGCGCGGACATCACGTGCTTGCCGCTGGGCGCACAGCTGTCATCCGACACACTCGGAAAACTTAGCTCAAAGACGGGCCTGCTCGAACAACGCCCGTACTTGGCCGGGTTGAATGCGCGCTCGACGGCGTCCGCCGACGGCGCCAAAAGGAAGCGACTGCTGAAGTCCTCGTACCGGAGACCGCTGACGTCCGGCAATGCGTCCAGCGCCAGGTGCAGCTTCGCGACGTTGCCCTTGCTGCGCAGGTGATGAACCCGGCGAACGAACGTCGATTCGAAGTGCCTCGCGCCGACGAGCCCGAAAACGGTGGTTTTGGGATCCGCGTTCGATATGACTTTCCAGCTCGAGAATCGGCCCGCTGCCGTATCAACCCCGACGACCCTGCCATTGTCGACGACGATATTGTCGACGGGGACCCCTGTCCGGATAGTGACGCCGAGCGCCTCGGCGCGATCGGCCAACGCCTTGCTGACGGCGCCGAGTCCTCCCACCGGCTGGGATACGTGGCCGCCGGTGCACAGGCGGTATAACCAGGTCACAAGCGAGCCCGGCGAGCGCGGGCCCGTGTGCGTGCCGGTTACAGCGTCCAGCGCTATGGCGCCCTTCAAGAGGTCGGTATCGAAACGGGCGTCGAGCTCGTCGTAGATGTTCTGGCCGATCAGCTGCAGGAAGTCCCGCATATCCGCCCTGCCGAGCATGCGCAGGTCGAGACCGAGCCTGGCGAGCTTCAGCGTATCGCTGCGCTGCCCCGAGCCGAGCCGGGGCGGTGGCTTCATCAGCTGCCTGTTCAGGAACCTGGCGAAGGTGTCGCTCCAACCCATGAACTCGGTGAACGCCTCTGCGTCCTGATCGCTGGCGCCAGCCACCGTGTGTTCGTCTATGAACAGGTGTTCGCCACTGCCGCTCAACGCGACGGTCGGCATGCGCTCGTTGGTCAGCGGTATGTGAACGCCTATCGCCTTCATGACCTTCGGCTGCAGCTGATGCAGCAGGTGCGCTCCGGCCGACACCGAGAATCCGTCGGCGAAGGAACGCGTGACGGCGGCACCGCCCACTTCGTCGCGCGCCTCCAGGACGAGGACTTTCTTGCCGCCCTTTGCGAGCAACGCGGCGCAGACGAGACCGTTATGGCCCGCGCCGACAACAATGGCGTCGTATCGCTCAGTCATCGCCGAAGTTCTCCGGCACGGTGTTCGCGTACTTCAGGTCTTTCAGGATTTCACGTGCCGCGTTTGCGCCGGGCGCGGCCATCACGCCGCCGCCCGGGTGTGTACTCGATCCGCACATGTACAGGCCGTCGACGGGCGACCGGTATTGCGCGTAGCCGGGCACCGGCCGGTTGAACAGCAGCTGATCCATCGTCAGCTCGCCGTGGAAGATATTGCCCTCGGTGATTCCTATCTGAGACTCAATGTCTGCCGGCGTGCGGATCTCGTAGTGCAGGATCAGGTCTTTGAAGTTCGGGCTATAGTTCGCGATCTGCTCGATAACGGTGTCGGCAAACTGCTGGCGCTCCGCGTCCGTCCAGGCGCGCCCGTCGATCTCGTAGGGACAATACTGCACGAAGCAGCTCATGAAGTGCTTGCCCGGCGGCGCCATCGTCGGATCGTTCATCGTCGGCATGACCATGTCGATGTAGGGATCCTTCGACCAGGTGCCGTCCTTCCAGTCATCGTAGGCCCGTTCCATGCGCTCCATCGAGTCGATGAAATGCATGTCGCTGTGATACAGCGTGCTGCCCTTCGGCAGCGCCGGGAACTCAGGCTGCCCGTCCAGCGCGATGTTCAACTTGCCCGAGGAACCGCGAATTTTGAACTCGCGGACCTTCCTGACGAAGTGCGAAGGCAGGTCCTTCTCATCCATGCAGTCGAGGAAGGTGCGCTTGACGTCCATGGCCGAGACGACGACGTCGGCGTCGATCTCGTCGCCATTGTCGAGCGCAACGCCAATGATCTTTCCGTCGTGCACGCGGATGTGTCCCACGCCGGACTCGGTACGCAACTCACCGCCGTGCGCCTGAAATGCACCGGCAATCGCATTGGAGACGGCGCCCATGCCGCCGCGCGCGAAACCCCAGGCGCCAACGTTGCCATCGACATCACCCATGTAGTGATGCAGCAACACGTAGGCGGTGCCCGGCGAGTGAATGCCGAGTGCCGTACCGATAATGCCGCTGCCGGACAGCGCCGCCTTGATGACGTCCGTCTCGAAGTACTCGTTGAGATAGTCAGCCACGCTCATCGTCCAGAAACGCAGCGTCTCGTACATCCTGTCTTCGCCCATGTCGGCAAAGCGCTTGCCGATATCCAGGAGCCCGGCGAGCTCGCGCGGATGAAACGACGTCGGGTCGGGCGGCGTCGTCAGCAGGAAGTCGCGAATGAAACGGCATTGGCGTTGCGTGTCGGACGCGTAGTGCTTGTACGCGTCCGCGTCCCGCCGGGAAAAGCGCGACATCTCCCGGTACTTCACCTCGGGATCGTGGTAGGAGCCGAAGTAATCGCCGTTCTGCATGAAGGTCAGCGAACCACCGTAGGGCGTGATCTGCAGACCGTGCCTGTGCAGTTCCAGCGCACGAAAGATCTCTGGGCGCAGCAGGCTGCAGACATACGAGCAGTTGGAGTAGATCCAGTCCTTGTGGAGTTCGCGACTGACCGCCGCGCCGCCAATGTAGTCATTCTTCTCGACGCACACGACGTCGAGCCCGGCTTTGGCCAGGAAGGCCGCCGTTGTTAGGCCATTGTGGCCGGCTCCGACAACAATGACGTCATACCGCTTCATGACGGCACGCGCCCCAGCTCGGCCAGCAGCCAGGCAACGTAGATACTCTCTGCCCGCTCCATCTCGGAAAACGGGCCGGGCTCATAGTAGCGGGACTTAACGCCGGCATAATTATCGGTGATGATCTTCATGTCGGCCTGCGTCGTGATATCCCACAGCCATACCAGCTCGTCCACGTCATAGTCTGTCGATTCGACAGCGTCTCCGCGCACGAGCCACGTGATCTCGCAACTGCAGTTTTCGAGATCAACCGGCTTGAAAACATAACAGACGACGTGATCGCTATAAGCCAGCATGAAAGAAAAGGCGCCGAAGGAGAAATCGGACGCGCCGCCATCGTACGCCTGCAACTCGCCGAGCAAAGGCGCGACGGGCTGCCCGTCGCGGCTGCCGGTCTTGTAACCCTCGAACAGTGCAGTCCGCGAATAGCCGTAACCCATCTCGCCCTCCCTGGCCTCCGAGTCGATGCGATCGATGACGCAGTCAGGCAACGGCGAATCGGCAAGCTCATGCTTCAAGGACGCCTGCAACGGTCCGCGCCGCCGATGATCGACCGTCAGCGTATGCATCCGTGCGTATTCCGGGTGCGAAGTCGAGCAGTGATAACACTCCTGGTAGTTCTCGACCGCCAGCTTCCAGTTTGCCGGTATGTCATAGCTGCGGCGTGCGGCGACTTTCATGCTGTCAAAGTCAAGCGCCCGCATCGGTGCTTCGAGCTCGCGGATCGCGCCGTCCAGCGACGGTGGGGAATCGCTGAACGAGACGAGCACGACGCCATGCACAATACCCACAGACACCGGCTTCAATCCGTACGCGCTCATGTCAAAGTCGTCGGGCATGCTGCGGGCCGCGACGAGATCACCGTTGATACCGTATTTCCAGCCGTGATACGGACACGAGAACGCACGCGCTCGACCGTGCTGCTCGAGGCAGACGCGCGAACCGCGATGCCGGCAGACATTGGCGAACGCTCTGAGCTCGCCGTCTTCGTCTAAAACGACAATCGCGGACTCGTCCGCCACGTCAAAGCGACGAAAGTCGCCCGGTACTTCCCACTCTGACTTGTGACCGGCGACAAACCAGTTGGGATAGATGATGCGCTCCAACTCCGCCCGGTAAATAGCAGGCTCTAAGTAGAAGCCCTGCAGCAGCGACCGCCCCTCCGGTTGTTGTTGCAGGAGCTTTTGAACGGGATCATTCATTCGGTGTTCGGGTGCGACGATAGATCATCAGGGACGCAATAAAGCCAAGGGTACAGAAGCCGACGGCAATCAGGTAGAAGTAGCGATAACCTTCGACGCCCGGGTACGCGTCCAGCAGGACACCGCCGATGTAGGGCATGTAGATATCCGGCGTGTACCCGACCAGCGACACAACGCCACCCGCGGTGCCGGTCACGGCAACCGGGACGCCGCCCTCCTCCAGCAGCGCGAAGTAGATGCCGCGCAGCGCGAAGATCGCAATCGCGGCGATCGCGATATTGGCCAGCATCAACCAGACAATGGCGGGGTTCGCCGGCGTTACTGAAAACAGGCCGAAGCTTATGATCAGGACCACGAACAGGACGACCGTGGTCCTGGCGATACCGAAGCGGTCAGCCGCGAACCCTGCCAGTACCGCAGCCGCCGGCTTAAGCCACATCCTCGCGATCGAAACAGCACCCGCCATACCCACTGACATCAGGAAGACGTCGGTCGCATACGGCGTGAAATAGAAAGACGTCCAGTAGGCGGAGTAAGCAGCGAGTATGACAAGCGCGATCAGCCAGACGACGGGCATGCCAAGGACACGGCGAACGTCAGAAAAGCTGATCGTCTCGGAGTCACCGCGGTCGGCGACCGTGTCCTCGATAACGAACCAGCTGACGACACCTAGCGCGATCGTCAGTGTGGACAGCACGACAATAACGGTCGAAACCGCCTGGTCGGTGCTTCCCAGCCAAACGAAGATCGCGAGTAGCGTACCGTTGACCGCCATCTCAGCAACGCCGCGCGTCGTCTCCAGGATCCCGAAAGCGCGCCCCTGTTCGTCGGGTGGCGCCCAGCCGCGGGTCACGCGAAGCATCGATGCCCAGAACATCAGCGTGATGGCCACGCCCCACCCGGCATGAATCAACAGGCTCGCGCGATACCCCGGAAACGTCGAGAAATACAGGCCGAAGCCGCCCATGATAAACAGCGACAGCGTGATCAGCTTTCTCGGCGAGTAACGGTCAGCGACCCATCCGCCCGGGACATAGGCCAGCATGGATGCAATGCCGAAGACGCTCATCAGCATGCCGAACTCGGTGTTGTTGAGCGAAAGCGCCTCGGACAAGGGGTCGTAGAGCCACTCACGCAGGAATGGCAGCAGGAAGATGACGCCGCCGGAAAATCCGAGCACCAGCATCAGTATCCAGCGACGGATATCACCCATTTATTGTTGTCCTTCTTCAGGGCTCTCGAAACTGCCCGGACGCGTAAATAGACATCTGCGCCGGGCGAGCAACGAGTGTCGCCCCGGACCGGCAGCGAATCAAGCTGGAAGGCTGGATCAGGCTAGAATGTTATGGGTTGGCCATCCCAGGCATAGAAGCTGCCGGAGTCGTCGGGCTGCACGTGGTCAATGACTTGCAGAAGCTTGCCAGCCGAAAACGCAGGGTCGAACAACTTGCCGTCGGGTACGCCGCGTTGGAAAGGCGACGATAGCCGCGTGTCCACCGTTCCCGGGTGCAGCGCCAGCAGCACCGATTGCGGACGGCTGCGACGATGCTCGATGGCCGCGGTTTTCAACACCATGTTGAGCGCCGCCTTGGATGCGCGGTAGGACACCCACCCACCTAAGCGATTGTCGGAGATGCTGCCGACCCGGGCCGACAGCGCGGCGAATACGGACTTCGCGTCCTTCCTCATCTTTGGCAGGAAATGCTTTGCAACAAGTGCCGGTCCGATGGTGTTGATCGCGAAGACGTCCTGCATTGCCTGCGGATCAACCTGTCGCAGCGCCTTCTCGGGCTGGTAGCTGTCTGTGTGCAGAACACCGGTTGCGACGAAGACGAGATCGATCGGCCGGTCAATGGACGCTGCGGCCCCGCGGATACTGTCTTCATCCTTCAGGTCGAGTGCGGGGCGTCGAAAGGCGATGACGTCGTTGAAGACCGGACTGTCTTCGAGATGCTGCCTGACGGCTGCTCCAATGCCACCGGAGGCGCCGATGACGACAGCGGTCGCAGGAGCGGTGAATGAAGAGAGGTTCATAGAAAAAGCGATGGCGCGTCCCTGCGCCACCGCCCTGTTTCAAACGAACTTATGAGTTCGGGAGAATGACGGAGTCGATCACGTGGATGACGCCGTTGCTGGTCTTGATATCGGTCTTGATGACATTAGCTGCGTCGATGGTGACGCCGGCATCGTTGGCCGCGATCGTAACGTCCGCGCCGTTGACGGTCGTCGCTGCGTCAAGCTTGACGACATCGGCAGCCATGACCTTGCCAGGAACGACGTGGTACGTCAGTACAGCGATCAGCTGGTCTTTGTTTTCCGGCTTCAGCAGGTTTTCAACCGTACCTTCCGGCAGCTTGGCAAACGCTTCGTCGGTCGGTGCGAATACGGTGAACGGACCGTCACCCTTCAGGGTGTCGATGAGACCCGCTGCTGTCAGAGCCGCTGCGAGCGTCTCAAACTGACCTGCGGAAACGGCGGTGTCTACGATGTCCTTCTTGTCACCGTAGGACTTGTCGCCGTAGCCTCCGGCGAAAGCGGCACTTGAGCCGAATGTGACGATGGCTGCTGCGACGAACGAAATGATCTTCTTGATTTGCACGTTACTAACTCCTTGTAAACTTCGAGCTGTTGTTGAGTTATGGAAAACGCAGTCGAAGATACGGACCGTCGATCGCGAAATGGTCTCGCGGCCGTATCGAAATGTTTCAACAGATTTCAGCTCGTCTGACGTACGCCGGATTCGGCTCGTCTCGTTGCGAGGTATTGCAGTGCTTCGACGGTGAACGCCCTGGGCGGACGTCCGATCAACGCTTCCAGCTCGCCGGGGTCGGCGGTATTGCCATCTGCAAGCATCGTTAACTGGTCTCGCGTAACCGGAAAGTTGGGAATCCAGTCGAGCAGCATGACGGGAATCTTCACGAGGAAGATCGGCGCTGGCAGTACCCACTTGTTCTTTCCGACGGCGCGGCCTACGCGCTTGACGATCTCGGCCCAGGAAAGCGACTCGGGACCGCCCAACGTAAACGTTCTGCCAATCGTCTCGCTGTCAGCCAGCGCGGCCGTGAAGGCGTCTGCCACGTCGCGGACATGTACAGGCGACATCATCACCGCGTCCTTTCTCGGCCTGAG
>JAAUYH010037630.1_pt1 | contig 27153 bp, 31 predicted proteins | sample 7278061 | NCBI WGS metagenome assembly JAAUYH01 (sample SAMN14350203, study PRJNA611818) | marine sediment metagenome | isolation source: surface marine sediment (0.6m) | place: French Polynesia: Moorea | collected 2018-08
CAGCCTTAAATATACTTAAAAAAGGTACTATAGGGCATATAGGAACCTACTCGGAAGAGTTAAACGCTTGGGGAGATTTAAGCTCTATCTTGGTTGGTAGCAATACCTGTCGAGACAACTTGAGTCAGTGAACCAAGAATCCCCGTATGAAGCGTAGCGGAATGCGTGGGAGTGTCAAAAAAGTCAATTTTCTGCTAAAGTAACATACAACTCTTTAACTTTCTTAACGAAATTAACCAAGTTTACTCCTACACTTAAAAAATCGTTAACCCATGAAATTATTATCCAATCAATTAATTGTCGCTGGTGTGAGTGTTTGTCTCTCTTTGGCTTGTCATAGCATGACAGTTGCCTCCGCAGAAAGTGAAACCGGAGTCAAGTTAAGACCTCTTCCCTCTGATCGCTATTTACCTCAAACCCCTGTCTCTCCTAGAGGGTATATCTGGCCGTCTCAAGGAAACTTGACCTCTGGGTTTGGCAAGCGTTTTGATAAGTTACATACAGGGGTTGATATTGCTGCCCCCATTGGCACCCCCATCGTTGCTGCGGCCTCTGGGGTAGTGGTATTTGCTGGTTGGAGTAATAAAGGGTTGGGTTATCAGGTAAGTATCCGTCACTCCGATGGGAATGTCAGTGTTTATGGACATAATCAACGGCTTTTAGTGACTTCTGGTCAAACCGTAGAACAAGGTCAACAAATTGCTGAGATGGGCAGTACCGGATTTAGTACCGGACCCCATTTACATTTTGAAATTCGTCCTGGCGGCCGAAAAGCGGTTAATCCGATGGCTTTTTTGCCTGGCCAAAAACCCGATTTAACCCCAGAACAAGCTGAATTGATTCGCCGACGTTAACCTATTGATGAAACGGAATGGAAATTAAGGGTAAGAGGGTTAATAACATGAAATTCCAATCAATACCATCAAACCTAAAATAGTCTGATTCATTAAATAAGGCATTGATTCTTTCTTCCAGTCGATTATTGATAGTCAGATCATGAAAAGTCGCTTCTACAACCCCTAAAGGCTTTTCTGTGGCGATGTGATTGATTTCTTGAGCAATTATTAGTAAAGATTCTGCTAAAATTAACGGGTCAACTGTGTGAGCCGCTTGTTGATCCGCTCGTATTTCTCTTAATAGTAATAAATCTTGCCACAGTTGCTTGGTTCTTGGTAGCCAAAAACTAATTCTCTTTAACCACCCTAACCAGAAAAACCAAAACGTATCATGGTAATAAGCATGAGCTTGTTCATGGGCAATCACTGCCTTTAAATGGTCATTATCCAGGGTGTTGAGAAGACCATTGCTAATAATGAGTTCCGAATTCCAAAAACCCACCTGTGCGCTATACGGTAAATTCGTTTCAATTATTCTCACTCGCTGATTATTAATCTGTTGTTGAGGATAATTCTTGATGGGTTGCAGAGAAGACCATCCCTGATAATGAATTTCCATTGCTCTAATAACAGCAAATCCGAGAAAACCCACCGCTAAGAGATAACTGAAACGACTGGCCGGAAACCCTAGCATTTCTCCATGATAGCCCATCGCAATCACCGCAATAGCTGTCATCAGTAAGAGTAATGGGGGTAGCATGAAAACAATCAGCGATCGCTGCCACCGACTCACGGGATAAGGGTAAAAGGTATCAAACCATCGAACCCCTATGGCTAACGTTAACATCGTTAAAATCATCATTAAGTGCATGGTTTAAGGAGTCCCCCGTTGACGACGAATGGCTCTGAGACGACTGGCGATCGCCTCTAATTGTTCCAAACTGGTTGCGTCTAAACTATCAGCAAACGAGGCTACCATATCAGGGTTACTAATCGCAAGAAATTGTTGTAATTGTTCATAAGCTCGGATTGCCTTCGCCTGTTCACGGGATACCAACGCTTCCCAGACAAACGCTTTATTTTGTTTACAACATTTGAGCCAACCTTTTTGGGTTAAACGGTTTAACACCGTCGTCACCGAAGCATAGGCTAGTTCGCGATCGGGATCAGCCAAAATGCGATTGTGGATTTGCTTAACCGTCGCTTGGCCAAAATCCCAAACGATCTCTAAAATTTCCGTTTCTAGGGTTCCTAACGATAATTTTTGTGGACGATACTCAGGTAAAGGAGACATAACTTAATGATGAGAATAATTAAATACAAATGCCATCAACAAATCGCGTGGTTGGTGTTATCTTACTCATCTGGATTGGAGATGAACGCTAACGCTTGTTAAAATTTAAGACTTATTCCGTGATTATTATACAATAGAGCTAGTCAGTATAAGACTTTAAAACCTACCGGGGGACTCTCGGAAAGTACACGCCCAACACCTGAATTGGCAGGGTTTAAGGAAATATCACTACGCCCTTTGAGGCCAACGTGGTGAGCCTGGGAACTTGTGAAAACAAGATAATAACATCCCATCAGGGATACGTTATGAATCGCCTTACTTCTGGTAAGGAGAGTGTCAAAACCTGTTGTTGGTAGTCAACGGGTAAAAAAAATGTCAGACTGAGGATAGTATTTTTATTCGTTTTCCAAAGATAAAGCCAATGGTTGCACTTGCACAAGTTGAAGATATGATTAAAGCCCAACTCCCCGATGCTCAAGTGGTGGTTCGGGATCTCACCGGTGGGGGAGATCATCTTGAAGCGATCGTTGTCTCTGCTGAGTTTGAAGGGAAAACCATGATTAAACAGCATCAGTTAGTGTATGGTGCAGTTCAAGAGGCAATGGACTCTGAAGCCATTCACGCCCTAGCCTTAAAAACTTACACCCCCCAAGCTTGGGAAGCAGCCCAGAAATAGGGGGAGCAGGGGGAGCAGAGGGAGCAGAGGGAGCAGAGGGAGATGGGGAATTTAGAATTTAGAAACAATTAAATTCTGCATTCTACATTGGCTTCTATCTTCTTCCCACACTTCCCACACTCCCCACACTTCCCATACTCCCCACCCTTCCCAATCTCAATTTTTCCTTTCCTTTTGCACCTATTATCATTAAATAAATTCTTCAAGGAGTAAGTATGACCCCAGAAACCAAAGAAAGACTCGACCAACTTGTGAACAATCACAAAATCCTCGTCTTTATGAAAGGTGCCAAGTTAATGCCTCAATGTGGCTTTTCCAATAATGTAGTGCAAATCCTCAATACCCTTGGTGTTCCCTTTGAAACTGTTGATGTTTTAGCTGATCCTGATATTCGTCAAGGAATTAAAGAATATTCTAACTGGCCAACTATTCCCCAAGTTTACATTAACGGGGAATTTGTAGGTGGCTCTGATATTATGGTTGAAATGTACCAAAATGGCGAACTACAACAGATGGTAGAAGTGGCTCTGGCTTCGTAAAACAAAAATAAGCCCGCTTGTGCGGGCTGAATTATAATTCCATAGTGACTTGAGAAAATTAAGAACGGTAATAATCGGTTTCAGGTTCTAAAGCCGGTAACTCAAAATTAGAAGGATCGCGGAAAAAACGCCACGCATCCTCTTCCAAACGATGAATTAAATACGGTTCTAAAACGTCTACTTGTCGTAAACAAGCAATATATCCGTCCATGTAAGATTGAATTTCATCAAAGCGACGGCCTCGATTCCACAATTCCACCATGCCGTCCGTGAGGTTTTGATAATAGCGGATTGCCAAGGGATGTTGCAGCATAATCAATGAAGGGGAATAATTTAAAGAAGAGTTGATAAAAAATAAATGCCTTAATTTTAATGAATCATTAACAGAAAAACAAGCTACAATGTTAGATAGATCAGAAATCTAAGAAAATTCTAATCGGTTCACTCATTCACATTTTATCTCTGTCCCAGTGATTTGAAAACCCTATGGCCTAATTCATCATACAAGAGTTTGTGCTGTAAAATTTAATATTTTCTTAGGAAATATCCAAAAACCCCGTAGCCAATGTTACAAATTCTTGACAATACGTTTGCTACGCTAAGGACTGTCAAACTAGAAGGACAAAAACTAAGGTGAGTCTCATTTATACTGCTATTGTTGAGGGGAATCCTCATCTACGCTCATTATTAGGTTGGCATCTGCAACAAGCAGGTTACACGGCGCAACAATGTGCTAATCTGCAACAAGCCCGCAGTGTCTTTAACCGTCGTCAGCCCACCTTAGTGATCCTTGATGCTGATCTCTCTGACGGAGATCCTCTGGAATTGTGCCGATGGCTTCACCAACAACGGCAATCCATGATTCTTATTTTATCAGCCCGCGACACAGAAAAAGATATTGTCAAAGGGTTAAATGCAGGAGCCGATGATTATCTGACCAAACCCTTTGGAATGCAAGAGTTTATGGCTAGGGTTGAAGCGTTGATCAGACGAGTACGAGTCGCTTCTGCTCCTTTATTCCTCGATTACGGTGACTTAAAAATCGACTTGGTACAACGTCGAGTTCAGTTTCAGGGGAATTTTGTGGACTTAACCCCTCAAGAATTCAGTTTATTGTATGTTCTAGCCCAAGCAGAAGGAAACCCCCTCAGTCGCTCAGAATTGCTGCAAAGAGCTTGGCCAGAAGCCATTGACAATCCCAGGACCATTGACACCCATGTGTTGTCTTTACGCAAGAAAATTGAAACGGACCCCCGTCAACCGAGTTTAATTCAAACGGTTCGCAATGTGGGTTATCGCTTCAACTCCGAAGTCATACAAGAACCCTCTGCTTCTCCTACCACTTCAACCCAAACACAATCAGCCAAAATGGCTGCCGTAGAACCCCTCAAATTCAATAAGCTATCTTAAAGGAGGCAGGAGTTGAAAGGCAGGAGGCTCCGAGGCCGTTTAGAGGGGGATTTAGGTCTGATCGTGATCTTTAAGTCAGGATGTCACTCAGTTAATAAAGACTGGGCTGCTTCTAACATATCACCTCGAATATCCTTAATATCGTCTTGATTATTAAGATAGGTTTTCAATGCTTCGATGGGATCTAAACTTTTGCCAATTCCTAATTCGGGTAGACGAGGACGGGATAATTGACTAATAATTTCAGGACGAATGGTGTAACTATGAGCAGCTTTTAAAACTTCATGAATCACACTATTATTGATGAGTTCTAATTGTTCAGAACGAATCTGATAATTAACCCTCACCACTGTATTTTGAATTGTCTTTTTTTCAATAGCTTTAACTAAGGCTGCTTGGGGATCATCGGCTTGAGTAATATCAACTTTTATAGTAAGAAATGGACGAGCCGGTAAAGTTTGAAAATTCCAATTAACTTCCCCTTTTTTCAGATCAATTAAAATATAACCTTTTTCTTCTTTTTCTTCACTAAAATCAACCCTTTCTATACTACCTGGATAAATTACGGGTGGATCATTATTAGGATTGAGATTTTGATGTTTATGAACATGGCCTAGGGCAACATAATCAATTTCAGGACGGATTAATAAGGAAATGGGAATGGTAAACCCTCGTCCCACTGCCAAGAATTGTTCTGCTCCAAATCTAGCCCGATTAACCATTAAATGACCCAATAAAATAGTCGGAAGATTGGAATCTAATTTTCTGATTTCCTCTTCTAAAACCGGTTCTAACGCCTTAATTAATAACTGATTAATTTCGTCTAAAGATAATCCTTCTGTTTTTGATTTTGTTAACAAAGATGCTCGAGTTAACCAAGGTAAAGTAATCACTTGAATCTCACCCTTTTTAGTGGTTATTTTATGGGTAATTAAGTTATCACCAACAATGAAACCTGGAACCGCTAACGTGCGATAAATACATAAACTTGCTCCCCCATTTCCTTGAGAATGTTGGTCATGATTTCCGACTAATAAAATGGTGGGAATATTGGCATCAGCTAACCGTCGAAATTGAGCAGCAAACGCTTCTTGAATATAAGGGGGAGGTGTAGCATCAGGAAAGGCATCACCCCCAAATAAAACCAGGTCAACGGGTTCATTAATAGCGCGATCAACACATAAGCTTAAACAGTTAATAAAGTCTTCTAAACGAGTATTTAAGCCAGTTTTAGGGTTAATTTTTCCGTGAGAAAATCCGCTACCAAGATGAATATCTGAAAAATGAAGAACTTTAATCATAATTAGGTAAGTCAGTGAAAGTAAACTTAAACTAGAAGTTAGGCATCAGAAGTTAGAAATTTCCATTAACTTTCTTTGTTATAACATTTTAGATTTATTTCAGTGGAAATGCTGTTTCTATTTGTTATAAAAGTTTAAATCATAAAATCATCAAGATTAATGTATAATGACTATGGTAGAAAAATAGAGGGAAAATTTAAAATGAGTTTTAACAATGAATTTTTAGGTCAATTAAATAATTTGAAAGAAGATGTAGAAAAACTTTTTGAAGTTAAACCACCTCAAAAATCTAATGTCTCCCCAAAAACGGCTAGTTCCTCTAATTATTTAACACCAGAAGAAAGAACGGCATTTGCGGGATTATGTGCATTAGAAGGGAAAGCTGAAGTTGAAAAGTTAGCAGAGTTAGTTAAAGAATATTTAGAAAAGAAAAGACAAAGTTTATAACTGTAACCCTTTTTTGCTATGTATATTAAGTGTTATTTATTATGGTAACTTCTTCTCAATTTTTTAGTTTAGAAACATTTATTAATCAATATTGGATTGTAGATTATCAGGGGTTAGGTGGGGTTGCTTTTATCGGTAAACCCAAACAACCCACCTTTACCATTTGTCAACTGATTGATGAAGATTATCAACAAGAGCAATATCGTTTAACAGATGTCATTGTTTCTCCTAGTTTACCCAGTTTACAACTATGTTTGAATGATATTTTCCCTCGTTAATTTTTAGGATGATTGATGTAAAATTAAACGATTACCATCGGGGTCATAAGCATAAATTTCTTGACCATGAGACGCAACATTAATCTTGCCGTGAGGGGGATAACCCATATTATTTAAAACAGCGATCGCTTCCTCTAAATTTTCTACTTCTAAACACAAACTTAAGCCACTTTGGGCAGAATTATTAAACTCTTTTTCGTGACTAATTTGAGGGTTAAAAATCCCCAACCGTAACCCCAATAAGTTAAACTGAGCATAACGTTTTGGTTGATAGGGATGGGGTTGTTGGGATAACAATTGACTGTAAAAACTAACCACTAATTCAAAATTAGTCGTCCCTAACGCTACAAAAGCAGTGTTATAGTTCAACATTGTTAATCAAGAAGGGTTAAAATTTCTACCCCGGTATCTGTCACAGCAATAGTATGCTCAAACTGGGCCGATAACTTACCATCTTTTGTGATAGCTGTCCAACCATCCTCTAAAATGACAGCTTCCCAAGTGCCTTCGTTAATCATCGGTTCAATGGTAAACACCATCCCAGGACGAAGTTTTTTGCCCTTTCCGCGCTTGCCATAATGGGGGACTTGGGGGGCAGTATGAAAAACATTGCTCACACCGTGGCCGACAAAATCTCTCACTACAGAAAACCCTTGGGGTTCAGCACATTCTTGAATGGCAGCCCCAATGTCACCAATTCTTGACCCAGGTTTAACGGTTTGAATGGCTTCCATTAAACATTTTTCGGTCACTTCTACCAATCTTTTCGCCAACGGAGAAGGGGTTCCCACAAAGAACGTTTTTGAAGTATCTCCGTGATAACCATCTAAAATAGGGGTGACATCAATGTTAATAATATCCCCTTCTTTGAGGATTTGTTTCGCATTAGGAATGCCATGACAAACCACATGGTTAATACTGGTACAAATGGATTTAGGAAAACCATGATAGCCTAAGGGGGCGCTAGTTGCCCCGTGGGCTTGTGTCCATTTTTCCGCTTCATCATTAAGTTCTAACGTACTCACCCCTGGTTTAACCATTGGGGCTAAATAGTCCAAGAGTTGGGCGGCTAAACGTCCGGCCCGACGCATTTTTTCAATTTCTCGTTTCGATAATAAGGTAATGGTTTCTCCCATGTTTTTGATGCGAAATTAACTAATAATGATTTTTTTCTATGATACCAAATTTCTTGATCCTGAACTTTTGGGAGGATAGATCAATAAACAGAAATTACTCAAATAAATTGAGGGGGAAATGGCCATAAGTTCCCACTAAGTTATGGTTATCGGATTGACAAGAAATTAAAACCCCTCGATAACTTCCTGTGTAATGATCAACATAGTAGGACATCGTATCTGTATTAAATTTAATGTAAACTGGGGTTTGTTTTGGGGCTGTCGTCAATTTCTCTACGTTTTCACATAATTCCAACGCTTTTAGATAACTTTTGAGGGTTGTAAACCCTTCTTGAAAATTATCGGCGCAAATACCAATATTTTCCGTTTCACATAAACTAGAAACAATTTGGATAGCTTGACGTAATTTGTGTTTATCTGCTTCAAAATCTACAATTTTAATTTGAAGGCAACTATAGTCTTTCAGAGTTTTGAGAGCATCATCAACGCTTAACTTAGAATTGGCTGGAGTCATTATATTTAATCTAATGAGTTGGTTAAGAACAAAGTTAGTTATTAGGTAGTTTCATGATCCATGCTACGATGTTGAGGGCCATCAGGGAATGAACTAGCCAATGTTTTTAAGATTTCCCCTCAACGGTTATGATGAAAAATGATGAGTTATAGAATGATATATGGGTGAAGCTAAACGCCGTAAACAAGCTCTAGGAGAACAGTACGGTCAAGAAGAGCGTATTTTATCTTGGGTTCCCATCTCAAAGCGTCAAGCTGATGCTTTCTATCAATGGACGACACGGGGGGCCTGGGTTGGTATTGGCCTTATGGTTGCTCTTTGGTTAACCGTTCGTTTTATTGGCCCAGCTTTCGGCTGGTGGGATATTCAATAAGTTAAAAAGTATGACGATTACTGTTGACATACTTGACAAGTTGAGGGAAAAATGATAGAAAATCAGCTTCTAATTCTTGATAGTTTGCTTGTAGGTCATGGTGAGCGATCGCACAATTATTCGGTCGTTTAATGCGTTTACCAAGCCGTCGACAAGTTCGCTCGATTCCCTCTATTCCCTCTATTCTTTGATAAGAAACTAACCAATTTTCCAGAATTATTCTGGGTAAGATTAACTGTCATTTTTCAGGCAGTAGATAATGATTTTTTTGTAAAATAATATAGATATTATCAGCGAAAGTTTATAAATTGTCTGAAGAGAATAAATCCCAATTATTAGCAAGAAAATGATCATAAAAAATGTCAATTAAAACACTAGAAAAGTGTCCTTGAGATTGATAAATTCTTTTTTTACTGCATCTAAAAATTTGGTGTTTATCGGTAAATTCATCCACTCGAAAATGGGTTTTAATATCTTTAATAATTGTTGGAGAATAGGGAGAACTTTCTTGATCTATTCTTTCTTTTAAAAGGAGGAGAAGACATTAGTTAATCTGAGTTTTTATCCCTAACTCCATTAACACACTTTGCGGACTTTTTTTAGCGATCGCCGTTAAATCCGTAACATAAATAAGCAGCACTGTGTTAATTTATGTCCGACTAATTAGTAGAACCCAACAAATTAGCCTAGACACGCTAGTAGATACATCGAAGAACAACGACATCATGATATCACTTAATGCTTTCTGATTAACTCATGTTCACGGCTAGTATAGTATGGGGGCGGAGAGACTTGAACTCTCACGACCTTGCGGTCAACGGATTTTCATTCTCTTGCAGCTTTCGCTACTGCACAAGTTGAGCTTTGAGAATTGGACTCTCCCTTTACCCTCAGCTTAATCTGTTAGGGTAGCTCCCGTCGAGTCTCTGCACCTTCTAAACCCTTTCGGCTTTAGCTTGGCTCAGGATTGCCTTATCTATAGACTTAGGTTTCCCTGAATTTGAGAGCGGACACTTACAAGATTTCTCCAGTAAGGCTCAATTTTACTTAAGTCCGTAGCGTCTACCATTCCGCCACGCCCCCGTCAGGTCAGAAGCTAAATTAGCTTTTTTCACCGACGATTATCTATCGTAGCATAAGATTGTCATTTGGTTAATAAGTTTTTAGATTTTTTTTTGCTACGTTTGATTAAAATAGATGTCAAACTCGAAATCCTAGACTAAAATGCAGGGTAATAAGCCTTAAAATAGAGTTGAGGCAGTTGAGAAGCCAGGAGCGGTTTAATATGTTAGTTATCTTAACTCGTGATAATATTTTATCTGTCAATCAGGTTTGTCCCAGTTGTTTACTTGCTGATCGAAAAGGCACACCCCGTTGGCACCACGGAACGCTAGGCTGTGGTCATTCTCTCGATAAAGTGGATACTCATCAAGCCAAGGTCTATGAGTGCGAGATGGGGTTCCAACTGGCCGAAGTTGATAGCCAACCTGCTTAAATCCCAATAATATACTTACGCCACTCTTGATTAAGATTACCCCTTGTATGCTTAACTAGCTCGAACTGCAAACTACTATAAGGACGACGGGGTTGGTGTCGCAGGTTCATTTGCGCCTCTTTGGGGGTACGGTTACCTTTCTTGACGTTACAACGAACACAAGCAGTCACTAGGTTTTCCCAGGTATCTCCCCCACCCCGCGATCGCGGAACGACATGATCGAGAGTAAGTTGTTCTCCTTTATAGCGACAATATTGACAAGTATGGCGATCCCGTTCTAAGATGTTACGGCGTGTTAAGGGGATTTCTTTGTAAGGAACACGCACATAGTGGCGTAACCGAATCACGGAAGGAAGCGGAAAGTCAGTATAAATTAGTCGCTCGTTGTTTTCCAGTTGTTCGGCTTTGCCTTTGATCAATAGAACCACAGCCCTTCGCCAACTGGTTATATTGAGCGGTTCGTAGGACGCATTTAACACCAGAACCTTGCCCATAGCTTATTATAAGGAATTTCTGTGAGATTAACCCAGATGTTAACATAGTTAAGGGATTTTGTCTGCTATAGAAGTTACAAATTTTTGTATTTTCAGTTTATTGTTCAGATATACACAAAAAGTTTATCCACAAGGATTGTTATTTTTCCCCACATTACTGTTGCTTTTCCCCAGTAGTTAAAGAAGACATTATCATCGAGTTATTGTCATTATAAGATTTGACGACCTGTTAGAATGCCTCTAACTTCTAACATAGCGGAATAGGTAGGGACAATGTTTAATGTTTCTGCTTCTGTTGTCAAGTCTAAAGCGGTTTTTATCGCTTCTTTTAAGTTTTCTTTAACAATTAATTTAATATAATCATTGTTTTCTGGTTGGGTTTCTTGACTATATTTGAGACGTAAGGCCATGTCATAGGTGCGATCGCCACTAACGATTAAATTACCCCCTAATTTAACTAAGGGTTCTGTATCCACGTCCCAGATCCAAGAAACATCAGTTCCATCGGGAATTCTATCATTTAAGATCAATAAAGTTGTAGAAGATTTACCCATTTTTTTGATATCATTAACCGCTCTAATGGTTTCATTCATTCCGACGGGATTTTTAGATAATAAGATACGAACGTGCTTACCTTTTATGGTTAGTTCTTCGGCTCTACCAAAGGCTGCTTTAAAGTTTTTAACCGTTTGAACAATGGCTGTTTTTTCAATGCCTAATTCTTGAGAGACTAATGCTGCTGCTAGAGTATTATATTTATTATAAACTCCAATTAGAATTTGTGGCCAATCTTGACTATTTAAGTCGAGGGGACTCTTTTTAAAGCCACATTTTTCACAAGAGAAATCTCCTAAATGGGATAAATAAACCCCTTGATAGGTTAAGGGATGACCACAACTAGGACAGTAGATTGAGTCAACCGCATGAGGAATTTCCTCTAAATATAAATTGGGTTCAGAAAGTCCAAAATAGCGAACCGTTTGCTTTAATTGTTGTCCTAAATAAGAGAGGGTAGGATCATCAGCATTAAGAATGATAAGCGTATTAGGAGAAAGGGGTGCGATCGCTTTTTGCCAACGTTGACTAATAGCATCAACTTCCCCGTAACGATCTAATTGATCTCGAAATAAATTGAGTCCTAAAATAACGCTAGGTTGACAGTCTTTTAACAACAACGGAACAATATTTTCATCCACTTCTAAGATGGCATAATCTGCGGTTAATGTACCAATTAAGTTAGTATTTCCTAATAGGGTAGTGGCGAGTCCATTAATTAAATTAGCACCGGTTTCATTGTGACAAACTTGATAATTTTGGTCTTCTAAAATGGTTCTCAAGAGTAGGGAAGTGGTGGTTTTGCCATTGGTTCCCACAACCAAAATAACCCCTTGTTTCACTTGTTCACAAAGGAGGGATAAGAGTCTAGGATGAAAACGACGAGAAATAGCCCCAGGTAAGACACTAGCGGCCCCTAAACCCAAAAAACGGACTGCAGCAGTGACGGTTTTTGCTACACCTACAGCTAAGCCTAAACGAATACGATCCACTACATTCATAGTTAAGATAACTTATCCTAGATAACCTTTAAGTCATTTAGAATAACATGAAAATGATTTTGTTCAATTATAAGTGACGGTGTGATGGCTATTTCTAGATTTTCCGCTTTTTCTGGGTTATGGGGTCTTACTTTTGGGGCGATCGCTACGACAACAGTTCCTGCTTATGGGGCTGAGAAAATCTATTTTGTTTACGACTCTCTCATTTTTTCAGTGTCAGTAGACGCTTTAGAAACCTTTGCTACAGAAGGGAGGGTTACGAGTCAATTAGGTTTTTATTTTGATGTTGCGGGGATAACGGCTGAACAACAAGCCTTATTTCGAGAAGCTTTATCGAGACCGGTTCCCGTTGATCCGGTGTTAATCTCCCGTAGTCTTCACACCGATGAAGGATTACGTCTTCTTGATTATTTTGGCAGTGTGATTAATATTCAAGGGGGACGGAATGGACAATATGTGATCCGAGGATCTTTAGTACAATCGGCGTTTGAACCGGAAGGATTAAGTTTAATTAATGTGTTGAGAAACTTCTCTACCAATATACAACTCGATGTCAAAAAAGCTCTGATTTTAGCGGAAAAAATCGATATTATTGTTCAAGCGACTTATTTGTTTAGTGAAGAAACGGCTAGATTATCGGCACTCGAAGCTGAAAATGATCCCCCTGTCAATTTTTCTCAAAAATTAGATATCCGACAAACTGGACCGTTTCAAGTATTAGAACCCCAACGCTTCTATTTAACCGATGAAAACCGTGGCACTCTGTTTGGAGAAAGACGGTTTTATGTTGATATTTATCGACCGCAAACTTGGCGTGAAGGAAAGACTCCTGTTGTCATTATTTCTCATGGTTTAAGTTCTCAACCAGAAGCTTTTGCTAAACAGGCCGAACATTTAGCGTCTTATGGTTATTTTGTTGCCGTTCCTCAACATCCAGGGAGTGATGGTCAACAGACAGAGGATTTTTTAGAAGGGTTATCTCGACAGATATTTCAAGTAGAGGAATTTGTAGATCGACCCCTGGATATTAGTCAGACTTTAGATGAATTAGAGAAGCGTAATAATGTTCAGTATCAAGGCAGATTAGACCTGGAAAATGTGGGTTTATTTGGTCATTCTTTTGGAGGTTATACGGTTTTAGCCGTAGCAGGAGCAACCCTAGATTTTGAGCATCTTGAGCAAGATTGTAACATTAATTTGGGTAATATGAATACGGCTCTCTTACTACAATGTCGAGCTTTAAACATTGAACAAAAAGACTACAATTTTAAAGATGAACGGGTTAAAGCGGTCTATGGTTTGAATCCTGTTAACGCGAGTATTTTTGGACCTGAAGGATTAGCTAAGATTAAAATACCGACTTTTATTGGTGCAGGAAACTACGATCCGGCTACCCCTTTTGTGTTTGAACAAGTCCGTTCTTTTCCTTGGTTAACCACAGAAAATCATTATCTTTTATTACAAGAAGGACAAGCTCATGTAGACTTTTCTCAACTGGATGGGGGGTTAAGTGACTTAATCGATACAGTGGATGATTTAACGTTACCCAGTCCTGAATTATTGGATGATTATACCAATGTGACAATGTTAGCTTTTTTTGAGGTTTATATCGCTCAAAATCAAGATTATACTCCCTATCTTCAATCTAGCTATGTTCAATATTTAGGTGAAGATGAAGAGTTTCAAGCTCATTTAATTAGTCAAGAGTCTTCAGAAGCGATTCAAGAAATGATTGAACAATTCAGGTTGGAGAATAATATTGTCCGATAATGGGAAAAACAGAACTTGCTAACGTTCTTTAATCACTCGGCCTGGACTCGAAAATGCCAATCCTTGTTGAGAAGAGGTGTTGATCATAATTGCCTCTATTATTGGCTGACTAACTTGATCAGCAGCCCGCCATTCTACAATGAAGTTAGCACCAATACCGCCAGTCTGATCATTTCTGGCAACAATCACGGAGGTAGATGCTAAGGGAGCGAGTTTAATAGGTTGCGTTAAATAGCTTCTTATTTTTTTGCCTCCTGAGTCGTAGTAATCAACTGTTTCAATGACAATAAAATTATTTATATCCGTATTACGAAAGCTAAGGTTAGAGGCTAATTGAGTAACTTGATTTTGGTCAAAATTATAAATTTCTGAGTAGATGGGAACGTACACAACTTGACCACTTGCCAAAGGAGGTAGTTGTTCTGGTGAGATAGTGGTAACACCCGAACTTTCCTGTAACTGTTGATCGGTGGAAAGGTTTGAAGTAGAATTTATCAGTCTTTGCTCTGTACAGCCCAGTAAAAGGCCAAGAACCAAACAATATCTCAAAGTGATTTGAATACTACACACAGAAAATTACCTCTTTTAGACTTAACATATTTTCCCAGTAATATAATTCATCAGATATGTATTCTAAACAAGCATCTAAGAGAACTTCACCAACACCACCCCCTCGAATGGGAGTTAAGGCAGTTCGCACTGTGTTGCAAATCGTTCTGTTGGCATTAGTTTTACTTTTAATGCAAACTTCTCTGAGTGCAGTTCCTTTAGCGCAAAATCATTCGACCAGCGAACCTTTAGAGAATCCTTTTTCGACCAACGCTTTCGTCAAGAATCCGCTGAAAACTTCGGATAATTCTAGCCCTCAAGCAACCCTCAGAAGTTTTGTGGAGAATGTCAACCGAGCGCACCAACTATTGATGGCCGCTCATAACCAATCTCAGCAAGAATCTGGATTGCTATCCTCAGATTCAGTGAACCAGCAAGTCAAAGATGGCAAAATTCTCTTTAGGCGGGCCCAGGATTGTCTGGATTTAAGTCAAATTCCCTTCCAGTTGAAAGAGGACAGAGGAATTGAATCGACTTTGCTGCTCAAGGAAATTCTCGATCGCATTCCACTGCCAGACTATGGTGACATCCCCGATGCAGAAGTTGTCAATCAAAAGGGATTAACACGCTGGACTATTCCTGGTACTGAAATCAATATCGTTAAAGTTGAAGAGGGACCGAGAACTGGAAAATTTCTCTTTTCTCCTAGTACCGTCAAACGCCTCAGAGAATTTTACAAGAGAGTTGAGCAGTTACCCTACAAAAACAATGCCACGGAAAGCTTTTACCAGTTCTATATTTCTACTCCTGGCAGCCTCAACCCCTCCATTTTAGACCCCTTGTTTCTCCTCTTGCCGAATTGGATGCACACGACCTATCGGGACCAGACCTTATGGCAGTGGATGATGCTGTGGATTTCCTTTGTGATTACGATTTGGGTTCTCTATGGAAGCTTACGCTGGAACTTGCGAAAAGCAGCTAGGTTAGTTCCTCCGCAACAAACCTGGTTTAAACTGTGTCTTCCCCTATTTGCTCTTATTTGTTTTTGGTTCCTCGACAATTTTATTAATCAATGGATTAATATTACGGGAAGATTATCGCTGATTTTGTCAACGTCCCTGGAAATTATTTGGTGGATTCTTATCTTGTTAACCCTGGTTCTCTTGGGCAATGCTCTGGCAGAGACGATTATTGCTTCCCCGAAAATCAACTCAAAAGGTATAGATGCTGGGGCGATTAGGTTGGTTTTTCGTCTTTCGAGTTTGTTGATTGGCACATTTATCTTAATTATCGGATTTGAAGGCGTGGGGATTACCCTATTCCCTGTTCTGACTGGTTTGGGAATTGGGGGTGCAGCAGTGGCACTGGCCGCTAGACCTACTCTAGAAAATATCTTCGGGGGACTAACTTTATTTGCTGATCGACCGGTTAAAGTGGGGGAGCGTTGTTGCTTCGGGGATAAGGACGGGTATGTAAAAGCCATTGGCCTACGCTCAACACGCATTCTGGCAATGAATGGGGATTTAATTACCATTCCTAATTCTAAGTTTTCCGAGCTAGAATTAGTCAACAAGAGCCGACGAGATCGGACTCTTTTAAGTCAGACAATCGGACTGCGTTATGAAACCACGGCTGAACAACTACGGTTTGTCTTGATTAAATTGAGAGAAATGATCGTCGCTCATCCCAAACTGCTTGAGGAGAATGCACGGGTTAGATTCGTGAAATTTGGGGATTATTCCCTGGATATAGAAATTTTTGTTTATGTGGAGACGGGTAAATTGCTGGAATTTTTGGGAATTCAGGAGGATTTGCTGTTGCGAGTTATGGATATTGTTGAAGCAGCCGGCACAGAGTTCGCTTTTCCCTCCCAGACGACCTATCTTTCCCAAGATAGCGGACTTGATCAAGAGCGCATTCGTACTGCTGAAGCTCAGGTGCAGGTGTGGCGTTCTGAAAAACATGAGCAACTCCGCGATACTCTGGATTTCCCACCAAAAGGCTCGCCGAATAATCAATAGGAAACAGATTAAACAATATCATTACTCCCTTTTTCTTGAGTTTCATTGCTTGTTTGTTTTGCTTGTTTTTGCTGAAAGTGATTAATGCCTTCATTCAGATAAGCCCAAAATATTTGGGCTAGTTTTTCTTGTTGAAAAGAATTAATATTTATTACTTTATTTTGTCCAATAATTAAAATTTCTGTATGATAGTTTCTGATCAGAAAAGAAGCTTCTATTTCCGAAGTTCTAATTTTATCGACCACTTTATTGTCGATTAAAAACTTAAGATAATGTTGAGTAATATAAATATGTTTAACACGACTTAATTGCCAACCTTGATAAATGAAAATACCTAAAACTAAACCTACTTCTAAGAGATTACGCCAATGCCAATTAGGAAGAAACCATTGGAGAGGTGAAGAAAAGTAGATAATAGTTTCTTGTCCTCCAATTACTGCAATGATGTTTTGCAAAACGCCTCCAAACTTAATCATAAACCCACTTATGATAACAAGAAATAGTAAAAAACCTACTTTTTTAAATAGCACTTTTAAAAAACTCGAAGTATTTGACCATTTCCATTGGGTATAAATATGAATTTTTCTGGATTTGTTTTCGTATTTAACGATACCTGAATTTTGGTTGATTAGATGAGATAAAAATCTTTGATCTAATTGCTGTTCAACATAAGAATTATTCCCTTGACTATGATTGAAAATAATATTAACTTTAAAATAATTGGCTAATTGTTTGGCGGTTAAGAGGGATTCATGAGCCAGAAGATTTTCATCAATCACAAAATGTTTTCCATTATGTAGATAGATTTCAGTTTGCCAAACTTCATCTAACACTTCTTGAAAAGCACCTCCTAATAAGGGCGCTTTCATCAGAGAGATATGACTAACTTCCTCTGAGGTAAAACTAGCAAAAATAGATTGAGTTTGGGTATGAGGTAAAGATAAACAGCAAATTATTTTACTGATATCAACTTCATAAATATAAATGTTTATTTTATGATTTTTTTGAAAATATTGGTGCTTTGCAAACCAACAGTCTAGATACCAAATAACTAGAAATATAATCAAAATAAGTTGAATATAGTCACGAAAATAGTAACTAATAAGAGAAAAAATACAAAAAATAATAAAAGCAATTAAGCTATCAAGTTCATTGTCAAGTTTCTTACCATAAATTAATTCAGACCACATTAAATGCAGTAAAAATTCATAAATGGTTTGTAGTAGCTTTTTGACTTCAACTAAAGGGAAAATTAACTTCGCATACCAATGATCACTCAAATAAGTTGTTGTTCCTTGAAAAATTAATTTTTTAGACATTTTTTTCTTGATTATAATAACGAATCATAGCTTGAGTGCCTTGTTCTTTTCCGTCACCGTTATCCATATCAGCCACTACTTTCAAAAAGCTTTCTGCTAGACTCACGCCTGGCAATTTACTATCAGATTGTTCCATGATTTCTTGCACTAATCGTAAATCCTTTAACAAATGTTTAATGGCAAAAGCTGGCTCTAAATCTGAGGCGACAATTTTAGGACCTAAGTTTGCTAAAGCCCAAGAACCTGCTGCTCCAGTTTGACAAACTTCTATCATTAAATTAGGATCAATCTTTTGTTTTTCTGCCATTTTTATAGCTTCACAGAGGGCAATCATGTGAACCGCACATAAGGCTTGATTACACATTTTAACCGCTTGTCCATTACCTATAGAACCACAATAAATAATAGTTTTTCCTATGGCTTCAAAGTAAGGAAAACATTGGTCAAAATCTTTTTTTTCTCCCCCAACCATAATGGTTAAAGTTCCTTGTTTTGCCCCAATATCTCCACCAGAAATCGGTGCATCGAGAAAACGAAAGTGTTGGGCTTTTAATTGAGTGCCAATGTCACGGGCTGCTTGGGTTCCAATGGTGCTAAAATCAACGATTAATGCACCAGGTTTAGCATAGTTGATAATGCCATTGTCTGCGAAGATAATCTCGTTAACATCAGGGACATCTCCGACACAAGTAAAAATGATATCCGCATTGTTAACGGTAGCTTCAATAGAGGGAACAATCGTTGCACCTGCTGTTTGTGCTATGGTGATACCAGGGCGGTTAGGAGTCCGATTCCAGGCATTAACCGCAAATCCTTTTTTGGCTAAATTACCTGCCATAAATCCTCCCATTAAACCCAGTCCCATGAATGCTAGTTTTTGTCTCATGAGTAATTTATTAATTTGTCAGTTCTAATTATTAATACTATTTTAGAATAAATATAAATTAGAATGGGAAATGTAGTGAAACTTAATGATTGATTCTCATATAATATTGAGATCCTTGAGGATAAGAATTAAGCAAAAACAACGGTACGATTTCCATAGACTAAAACTCGATGTTGTAAGTGTAAACGAACGGCTCTCGCTAAAACAATCCTTTCTAAATCTTTCCCTTTGCGAATTAAATCAGGAATGGTGTCTCTGTGGGAAACTCTAACAACGTCTTGTTCAATAATTGGCCCTTCGTCTAAATCTGCAGTCACATAATGGGCGGTGGCTCCAATGATTTTTACCCCCCTTTCATAAGCGCGATGGTAGGGTTTTGCTCCAGCAAATGCCGGTAAAAAAGAATGATGAATATTAATAATATTAGGAAAATGGTCGATAAAATCTGGGGTCAAAATTTGCATATACTTAGCTAAAATAACTAAATCAATGCGATGTTGTCTTAAGATTTCTAATTGTCTTGCTTCTTGTTGATTTTTTTTGCCTTTTGTAATAGGAAGATGATAAAAGCTAATGTTGAACTGTTCTGCGATCGCTTTTAATTTTTCATGATTACTAATAATTAAAGGGATTTCTGCCTTAATTTCTTTTGCTTGCCATCTCCATAATAAATCAAGCAAACAATGATCTTGTTTAGTGACAAATAAAGCGAGACGAGGAATGGTATCGGAAAAATGAATATCCCACACTGCTTGTAGGGGTTTAGCAACGGAAGCAAAGGAAGAAGCAATCATGTCACGGGATAACTTAAATCCCTTTAATTGCCATTCAATTCTGGTTAAAAATAAACCGGCTTCAAAGTCTGTATGTTGGTCGGCATGGATAATATTGCCCCCATTATCATAAATAAAGTTGGCAAATTTCGCCACTAATCCTTGTTGATCAGGACAGGAAATTAACAAAGTTGCAGTGGGACCATTCATACTTAGAAACAAGTTTATGATTATTCTATATTGTAACTAATATTTCTTTTAAATTCCCTTGAATTTTTATTAAATCACTCAAAATTATCACCATAACTTGACTTAAACTAATTTCAGATAAAAATAAAAAAAGGATTAATTTATCCTATCTCGGAATCTTCTGCATTTTACTATATTATCTATGAATCTACAGGGCAAGGTGTCATGACTATTAAGACTCAGAAAATAATATTAATTATAACAATGATGTTATTAACATTATTTTGTGTACTGGGTCTACATTTTTATAAGCCAAGTGTAGCACAAATAAAACCCATTAGCTTTGTAGGTGTTGGTCGTCATCAGAGTTTATTATCTGAATATACTTTAGCGAAAGAACAACAGGAACAAGAAAAATCGTCTGCTGATGAATCAGTTGAGGGTGATCCCCCTGCTCCTGTTAAGTTAGATGGAGAAACTTTATTTGAGTTTAAAACTAACATTGAGGGATTAAGTAATCAAGAAAGAGCGGAAGTTGCAATAGAGAGAATTAAAAAAATAGCCGAAGATCGTTCAATTAACATGGATAATATAACTATTAAAAATATTGATGACTTGTATATTATTCAAGTAGAAAGGAATATTTTAGTACCTTTAATCAAAGCTGATGCTGAAGCTAATAATAAATCCTTAGAACAACTATCGAAAGAGTATGCTGAAATTGTTAAAAATGCTATTATTGAGTATCGAGAAAAAAGAACTTTATCTTATTTAGGTACAAGAGGAATTTTTAGTTTATTAGCTACTATTATTGTTGTTTTTATCTTCCGATTTTTGAATTGGTTAGTCCCCGTTACATCCCGTCGTATTCTTGAGGGTAGAGGTTTTCTTTTTAGAACTTTAAGAATTCAAACTTGGACAATCCTTTCTATTGATCAAGAAAAACAATGTGCTATCTTAGCACTAAAAATTATTCGCTGGATTATTATCTTTGTTGTTCTCTATTTCTATATTCCTTTAGTCTTAAGTTTGTTTCCTCAAACTGAACGTTTAGGAAACAGTCTTTTGAGTTCATTTTTTGGAGCATTAGGGAAAATTTGGTCAGGATTTCTTGATTATTTACCTAATTTATTTTTAATTATTATCACTCTGTTTATAACTCATTATTTAATCCGTTTATGTGATCCATTTTTTAAAGCCATAGAAGCAGAAAGAATTACTATTCCTGGGTTTTATCCTGACTGGGCCCAACCAACTTATAAATTAACAGTTATTTTAATTGTTGGTTTAGCAGCAGCCATTATATTTCCTTACTTACCAGGGTTTAATTCGCCAGCATTTCAAGGAATTTCTATTTTAGCTGGTGCTTTAGTTACCTTTGGGGGAGCGAGTACCATTGCTAATTTAATTGGAGGATTTGTTGTTATTTATACCCGTGCTTTCCAAATTGGCGATCGCATAAAAATTGATCAATATAGAGGAGTTGTTATCGAAAAAAGTGTCTTATCAACTCGTATTTGTAACGGAAATAATGAAATTATCACCATACCTAATTCTATTTTAGTTGCTAGTACAATTATCAATTATAGTGCTACAATCAGGGATCTTCAAGAACCATTAGTCATTGAGACGACTATTACTTTAGGCTATGATGTTCCTTGGCGTTTAGTCCATCAAACTTTAATTAACTCAGCGTTAGAAACCAGTCACATTTTAGACGTTCCTGAACCTTATGTTTGGCAAACCAGTTTAGACGATTTTTATATTAGTTATGAACTGCGAGTGTATACGAATAAAACAAAATCTGTTGCTATTGGTAATATTTATACTGAATTACATCAACACATTCAAGATAAATGTGCAGAGGTAGGTATTGAAATTCTTTCTCCTCATTATGCTGCGGTTAGAGATGGACATCAAAATACCATTCCTGAGAACTATTTACCCAAAGATTATAAAGCTCCAGGGTTTCGCTTACATCCCTTAGAATCGTTTTTCAAGCAAGAAATTACTAAAAACAACCCAGAAAAGTAGAGACTCTAATCATGTTTAAGGTTTAAGGTTTCCCCCTCGAATAAACCAACCAATGATACTGCTAACAGTAGCAGTTACGGTAATAATAACTATCTGTCTTCAGTTCTTTAATTCTCCTACTTTTTTAGCTAAATCACGAATTTTTTGAATTAAGGGCTGTTGTGCTTGTAATGTGGCTTTAATAGTCGCTATATCAAATTATAGTAAAAGTCTAGGCCATCCTGAGGATTAAACCGTAAACCTACTGACAGCATATATGAGGATAAAGAAAGATTCCCTAATCTTACGGAGGAAATTCACAGAAAAAATGATCACAATGAAAACATAAATAAAAAATTTCCTCAATATCAATAATAAGACAATGTTTAACTTTACTTGCAAAAAATTATTAACAAGACTGTTTCTCTGGTTATTATTTGAGATTTCCTTAACTTGTTTAGGTCTAGATGATTTAGCAGATTATGGTGAATTTATTTTTGAACGTAATTTTATCAACGCCATGAATTCAGTAGATTTTTCGATCACTTAAATATGTGTTGTCGTTTAGCTTCATATAACATTAATGCTGTAGCAATGGCAACATTTAACGATTCGACGCCTTGACTTAAAGGGATGTTAACAATATCGTTTGCAAGAGAGACTAAAGAATCTGACAGTCCTGAACCCTCATTTCCTAATAAAATTAATGTAGGTTGAGTTAACGATAAATCCCAATAAGTTTTGGTGGCATCTGGTAAAGTTGCCACAACATTAACCCCATTTTTCTGATATTTTTGAATCACAGTTTTTAAATCTGAACGAATAAAAATAGGAACCTTAAACCAAGCACCCGCAGAAGCTCTTAAAACTTTCGGGTTATCAATATCAACACTATCCTCACTCAACCAAATCGCATCAATTTCTGTGGCAGCAGCCGTACGAATAATTGTGCCTAAATTCCCTGGATCTTGCAATCTTTCTATAATTAATCCTAACCTAAAATCTGTAATTTCCTCCTCAGTACAGGGTTGAAACATAGCGGTTGCTACCACCCCATCAGGGTTAACCGTCGTTGTCATACTGGCCAAAACTTCAACGGAAACTAATTCACACCGTTTCACCCCTTTAGATACATTTTCCCATAGTTGAGGATAACGATTCTGCCATTGCTCCGTGTAACATAAGGTTATTAGGGAACAATGTTCCTCGTAAGCCGTCTCTAATAGGTGAGTCCCCTCTAAAAGTAAGAGACTTTGTTCACGTCGTCCTTTCGTGCGATGTAGCTTGCGAATCTCCTTAATCAGAGGATTGCGAATACTTGTAATCATTGAAGCTAAGACAAGTCTGATGGTTAATGCGGAACTCGGGACTTGAACCCGAAAGTCCCAAGGGACACTAGAACCTGAATCTAGCGCGTCTACCAATTCCGCCAGTTCCGCATTTTCATTCCCAACTCACTATCATATCATAGCTTAAGTAAAAAGTCAATTTCTGATACTTCTAGCTTAAAAAGTCTCAATTCCTTAACATAAGGTAAATAAAAACGGAACTTTAACTAGACTTTTTTAATCATTCAAGTTACATTGAAAGCGAAATTGAACCAAAACTATACAAAATACATAGTTTTGCAGACTATAACCATAAAACGTCTTTATATATTGATCTATGACAACCAATTTAGAAGAACAACAATCCGTATTAGAAATTCAAGGACAAACCCCTTTACAGGGAGAGGTTCATATTAGTGGAGCCAAGAACTCAGCTTTAGTGTTAATGGCAGGAGCCATTCTTTGTTCTGAGGACTGTCGCTTAAGAAACCTTCCTTCCTTAGCGGATATTGAGCGGATGACTCAAATTTTAGCCGCTATTGGGGTGAAGCTGAACAGAAATGGAGATGTCATTGACATCAACGCTCAACACATTGGACAAGATCAAGCCCCTTACGAGTTAGTGTCTCAACTCCGTGCTAGTTTCTTTGTCATTGGACCATTACTGGCTCGTTTAGGGATGACTCGCGTGCCATTACCAGGGGGCTGTGCCATTGGTGCAAGACCGGTAGACCTCCATGTACGGGGGTTACAGGCGATGGGTGCAGACGTTCGCATCGAACATGGTGTGGTTCATGCTTGTGTCAGAGGCAACCGCAAACGACTACAAGGGGCTAAAATTTACTTAGATTATCCCAGTGTTGGCGCAACAGAAACCATCATGATGGCCGCTACCTTAGCCGAAGGAGAAACCATCATTGAAAACGCGGCACAAGAGCCAGAAATCATGGATTTAGCCAACTTCTGTCGCTCAATGGGTGCGAGAATTAAGGGTGCAGGAACCAATAAAATTGTTGTTTCTGGGGTGGAACGTCTTCACAGTACAGACTACTGTGTGATTCCCGATCGCATCGAAGCAGGAACCCTTTTGATTGCTGGAGCCATTACCCAATCAGAGATTAGCATTGCACCCATTGTACCTGAACATTTAGCCTCTGTTATTGCCAAGTTACGGGAAATGGGTCCTCATGTAGTGGTTGAAGGGAGCGATCGCATGAGAGTAATTCCTGCACCTTTACGAGCAACAGACATCAAAACCCTTCCCTTTCCTGGGTTTCCCACCGATATGCAAGCACAGTTCATGGCGCTGTTAACCTTAAGCGAAGGGAGCAGTATGGTGACAGAAACGGTGTTTGAGAACCGTCTGCGTCACGTAGCGGAGTTGCAACGCATGGGGGCCGATATTCGGGTTAAAGGGAATGTTGCTTTAGTCAAAGGGGTTCCTTTCCTTTCCGGTGCGCCGGTGATGGCTACTGATTTACGCGCTTCTGCTGCGTTAGTGTTAGCTGGTTTAGCTGCACAAGGCACAACTATTGTGCAAGGGTTACACCATCTTGATCGCGGTTACGATAATTTAGAAGGTAAGTTACGCAAATTAGGGGCTAATATTCGCCGTGTTAACGTGATGGATGAAGAAGTTAAGGAATATTCTTCTGTTAACTAATATTCACTAGGTTTGAAAATAGTTTTATGGGCATACTGAGTTAGTTAGTATGCCTAGTTTTTTTGTTAACTTTATGGAAAAAATTGACTTGTGTTTTTTTTACTATTTCTTTTTATTTGTTCTTTTTTCAATATTTGCTGATGCCGTCTCGTAATCATGTTTCGATGGGATACACATTTTATAAGTATGATTAGCTTCAAGATATTTATTTTGTAAAGATTCAAATTCTTTGACAAATTCATCTACAGCAATTATTTTGTCTTTAAATTTAGCTGATAAAGTACCACTTTTATGATAAATATTTGCATATAATTCACCGGCACTTTGATGTGATTCGCATTCTTTTTGCCAATTTAAAAAGGTTTGAACACCAGCTAAACTAGCGTTAATAATCGCTAAAATCTTAATTGTAATTTGAATATAATTTGAATTCTTTCGTTAAAATTTATCTACAGTAGGCTTTGGGGTAATTATCGTAGCAGTCAAGATTCTGATCCCATCGTGACTTTTTCAATCATTTAGAAGCGATCGCATTTTCCACTTCACTTAATTTACGCCTTTTTCTATTATATTAAACTCTAAAGAAAAAAAGTCTTGAATTTGCGCTTTAAATGATTCAGGTAACAGAGGAATAAGTAGAGCTAAATTTCCCAAGTTGATAGTTTTTACCCCTAATAATTCAACCCCCACTACCTTATTGTATTCATTGTAATCAACAATAATCCCATCAGCAATTTCTTCCGAATCTAAAACCGTCTGATCCTCAAAACGAAAATAAGCTGCATCTACTTGTTGATCATAATTAATTTGAAACGTCATCTTTTATATCCTCTATCAAAAAAAACGGTAACAACTGTAATCGGTTCTGTATTTGGATTATAAACTACACAATTAAAAGATAGATTGAAGACTTTATGATATAATTAAGGTGGAATAATGAGAAGAAATTATGAATAAACCAATCCCTAAAATTGATATAGATGGGCTAACAGAACAACAAATAGAACAAATCCAAACAATAATTACAAGTTTTAAACAACAAAACGAACTTGAGCTTAAAAAGAGTCAAAGTAAAGGAATTAATCAATCGCAACCTATAGATGACATCTTTTTTGAAAGTGATATCCTTCAAACTTTTAATCGCTCTATGCTTTATGGAAAGAGAATTTCAACAAATATATCTTGATACTAATGTCCTTGCTTATGTAGCTAATAAGAAAGCTCCTCAGCATAGAATTGCATTAGAAATATTTAGACCAAATGAGAAAGAACAACTTTTTGTTTCATCTCAAGTAATGGCTGAATTTTACTCCTATTTAACTAATCCTTCGATATTAGCAGATCCTTAAAACCACTTTTATTATCTTTTTTGTTTAACCATCGCTACAAAATTAGAAAGAATTTGTAATCCATTATCCGATGATTTTTCGGGGTGAAATTGTACCGCCATTAGGTTATCACGGGCGATCGCTGCTGTTACGGTTTGGTTACCATGAGTTACCACCGCAGCTTTAACATCAGCATCAATGGGATCGACATAATAGGAATGGACAAAATAAACGTATGAATCAGGGGTTAACCCTTCCCATAACGTAAGATTTGGTTGTGTTAGTTGTAACTGATTCCAACCCATGTGAGGTATGGTTAAATTAGGTTCAGATTGAAAACGACGCACCTTTCCTTTAATAATGCCTAAACCGGGTTCTTTTCCTTCTTCTGAACCCTCAAAAAGAATTTGTAACCCTAAACAAATACCTAAAAATGGTTTACCGGCTGCGATCGCTTCTTTAATCGGTTGCTCTAAATGGCGCGATCGCAGATGTTGCACCGCCGGATCAAATGAACCAACGCCGGGCAAAACGATCGCTTTTGCTTCTTCAATATCTTGGGGAGAATCGGTAATTTTGGGCTGAATTCCTGCTTTTTCTAGCCCTTTACAAGCAGAGTGCAGATTCCCCATGTCATAGTCAATAACAGCCAGGAAGCCCATAAACATTCCTTTTGGTTAACATTTCTCATTTGTCATGATAATTGATTTTCAGTTATGGAAGTCAAAAAACAAGATTCTATTAAGAACTATATATAGACTATCTACTTTGCGACACATTTATTTATCTCACTACTATTTGGTATAATTACTTAATTAGAATAGCATCCATATCGTATTAATAACGTGAAAATTCTGGCTCTCCTGTAGTTATGGTGATCAGAAAAATTTATACCTCGTAGGGTGGGTTAGGCGCAGGGTTGATTTTTATGAAAACACAATAACTTATGGTCTGCAACCTAACCC
>JAAUYH010022150.1_pt1 | contig 27149 bp, 27 predicted proteins | sample 7278061 | NCBI WGS metagenome assembly JAAUYH01 (sample SAMN14350203, study PRJNA611818) | marine sediment metagenome | isolation source: surface marine sediment (0.6m) | place: French Polynesia: Moorea | collected 2018-08
GTAATTGTCAGTGCGTTGCTATACTACTATCAGAATGCTAATAAGAATCCCTTGTCATCCCGGACCCCGATCCGGGATCCACAAAACACTCACTGCTTAATTACTGGCCTGGATTCCGCATTCCCGAGTACTCGGGACGGAAGGACAAGGATAAAGTGACGGAGCAATCTACCAATTCAGAGTAAGCAATAAACAGATTGCCGCGGCTTTTTTTGAAAAGCCTCGCAAAGACGTTCATATTTACCATTTAGTGGTAAACCGACCTCTCTAAAAAATCATTAAAAATCAAGGTAGCAGCAGGGGGTTTAGATAAAAAGCTGTTTGAGCCCCCTTTGGGGGTGAGTTCTTTTTATCTGTGGATGAGGGTACCGTAGTATTTTCTTATGATTTTTTAGGCAGTCTTGATTTTTTGGTTCTTTAGCATCAAGGCAAAAGAACAGAAACTAATTCATATTAATTTCATTCGATGTACCAAAGCACATAAAGACAGCAAATACTAACGTCATTACGAGAACGAAGCACGAAGTAATCTGCCAAATCGGAACTGGAAATCAACAGATTGCCGCGGCTTTTTGTGAAAAGCCTGGCAAAGACGTTCATAAAACAGCTTGTCATCCTGAACTTGTTTCAGGATCCACTAATAGCAAAACAACTTCGATAGTAAATGGATTCCGCATTCCCGAGTACTCGGGACGGAATGACAAAAAGTAATTAATCAATGTTAATTTCATTCTATACCTCCAATTCTTAATACACTACTTTTGATTTTTATCACTTTAAAACGAATTATGAAACAGTTCATCTTTATCCTTTTTGCATGCCTGGCATTGCCAGTCCACGCTCAACTCGATTTCTCAAAATCCAATCATAAAAACCATACCCTCCTCACCAAAATGGACAGCACCGTCAAAGCTGGAACCTACGAGCGAATACGAAGTATTGTCATCGCTCAGGGCGGAAAGGTCCTATTTGAAAACTATTATAATGGTGCCGATCAAAACACCAAACACAATACCCGCTCGACGACCAAGACGATCGCAACCTTATTAACGGGTATTGCCATTCAAAAAGGACATATAAAATCCGAAAAAGAAACCATTTTCAAGTACTTAAAGCAGCATCTGCCTGTTAAAAACCCGGACAAGCGTAAGGAGGCCATAACGATAGAAGATTTATTGACCATGAGCTCCGTCATGGAGTGTAATGACAATGATTATTTTTCGCGGGGGAATGAATCAAGGATGTACTTGATAGAGGACTGGACCCAATTCTATCTCGATCTTCCGATACGTTCATATACCTTTCGTAACAAACCTGAAGATGAACCCTACGGCCGTTCGTGGAGTTATTGCTCGGCCGGATCGGCTGCGGTATCTGCGGTATTGGAATCTGCGATGGACATGAAAGTGCATGAGTTTGCAAAAAAGGAGCTGCTGGCGCCATTAGGAATTACCGATTACAAACTACACTTCTCCCCTATGGGTATTTTAAATACCGCTGGCGGTAGTGAGTATACGAGTCGGGATTTATTAAAATTGATACAATTGTGTGCCAATGGTGGTGTTTGGAATGGGCAACAGATCATATCCGCGAATTTTTTGAGAAAGGCGACTTCTCCGCAGGCGAAGCCCTGGGACGATGATGACTATGGCTATTTATTTTGGATTCGCCCTTTTGGAAAAGAGCGCCAGTACGGTTCGTACTTTATGGCAGGTAATGGCGGACAAAAAGTGGTAGCAATACCTGAACTCGATGCCACCGTTGTAATTACCTCCACCAATTATAACAACCGCAAAGCACATGACTATACCCATGAGCTCTTAAATAGTTTTGTCGTGCCTGCACTGGATGACTTAAAAAAATAGTTTTAACCTAAACTTCTAAGCAATAGAGCCTTTCTAACCAGGGTTCTCTTAGTACTATATTATACTATCTTTACAGCACTACCCTGCTCTAGCGGGCTTCTTTAGGGCCCTGGAGGGCATCCGTGTTCCATTTTTAAAGATTTTCCACCCTATTGCTCCACCTAAAGGCCCTATGGGCCTAAAAGGGGGAAAAATCCCCTTTACAAAGGGGAAAAAACCTGTTGACTCTTTTCGCCAGAATGTCGAACTTCATGCCTTATTTTGATCGCAGACCTAACAGCCTGGAAACAAGCGATAAAAATTGTAATTTGTACAATGAAATTGAAGTGCAAAGAATGTTCTTGTGGACTTAGTTCATTAGTTATAGTAATACGATCAGATTAAACAGTTAGAATAGCCAGATAAACCCCTTCAGATGTTACCAACGATCATCTTCTTCACAAGTCAATCGCAGGAACAAGATCTAAAAGACATCCTTTTGGATTTGCTTTCAGAACACCCTACCCTGGCAACGATCGCTGTCATTATTATTTCCGTTGTGACCTATTTCATTTGGTTTACAGATTTTCTAAGCAAATTGAAGTCAGCAGGTGAAGGACTCGAGATCCTCAAAAAGCGACTCTTTTTCTGGAAAAAAGAGCCGAAAGCCCCGGTGAGATCCGATAGTTTTATTGATCTCAAAAAATTACTTCCGATTACCAATCCCGAAAATGACTACGTTAAAAAAGGGGAAAATGTCGATGAGCTTATCGCGTTGATCCGAGACGAAGGCATCACTGACGACAAGAAAAAGCAAAGAAACCAAATCATCGCCGTGACCGGACCCGCCGGTGTCGGAAAAACAAGGCTGGTACAAGAGATCTGCAACGGGGACTTAAGCGAAGATTTCAAAATCCAGATTTACGTCGATTTTGAAGCTGTAAACAGCCCTGAAAAACGCCATGAAGATACCGAAGATGAAATTTTTGAGGATGCCAAAATTCAAATGAACAAAGCTCTGGGCGGAATTGAACGCGATGAAGAATACCACGCCATAGCTAGACATTTTCAAACCCCCACCATCCTATTCATTGATAACTATGAGCAGGTACTGGACAATCCGAGACTCCACAATAGAATCTGGAAGCATATAATCAGACCCTTTAGTGCGCATAACGATCTCATCAAGATTATCATTACGAGCCGCGCAGAAATTCAGGAAGCCAAAAAATTTGAAGTCCAAAGACTTTCAAATACAACAAAAGAATTGGCCAAAACCTATGATCGGGAACAGCTGGTGCAGGATTTCACAGCGGTCAGGCTCTTCTGTAAAATACACAACCAAAGCTTAGATAAAAAAGGAAGGCTGGACGATAAGATCCCCTTTTCGCAAGAAGAGTTCGTCACCTTAGTGGAATTATGCAATGCGGTATCAAATCTTCCGCTTGGTATTCACCTCATTGCCAGTAGAAGTACCGAGATCAAACTCGCCCAGATCAAGGAAAATTTAGACTATTATTTAAAACAACCCATACCCGATATCTTCGGTGAGTTCGGAGACCGCCATACCGACTTATATAATGTATTTCGGTGGAGTTTTAATTCCCTAAGCGAGGAAGAAAAGGCCTTTTATAAGCATCTCACCTATTATCAAAACGGCTTTTACACAAAAAATTTACCCGTTTGGCCGGCATTCGATATTAAAGAAGCGACGGATAGTACCGTATCAAAATTATACCGTAAAAGTTTCTTACGCGAACAAAAATATGAAGGCGCTTCAGAAAAGCGGCGCTATGAAGTGTACATACTTTTTAAAGAGTTATTGCACTTAGAAGATAAACACTTTAAGCAAAATTTCAATAAGGAGTATCTCACGCAGATCCACGAACAGTGTCACCGCATGTTGGAGGGTATGACTGAGGCCGTTTTTGGCAATCGTTCAGACCTCAATTATGCAACGGTCAAAACAGACCTGCGACTCGAGTATGAAAACATCACCTATTTTATTAAAGAATGCCGAAAGGATCAGCTACCCTTAGCTGTGGATATGCTGGTGATGTTAGAACACCTGTTGAATGAGGTGGGCCCTTATTTAAAATTAGAGCCTTTATTTAATTCGCTACTAAAAAAGGTTGAGGATAATGTACAGCGGGCGCGCCTATTGATGGCCAAAGCCCGGGTGATCAAGAGCAGTGAAAACAGAAAGCTAAGTATTGATCCGATCAAGGAGGCTATCGCACTCTTAAAACAGGAAGGTTCAGTAAGTAGTACCTTGGGGGATGCCTATAGAATCGGCACCTATTTATCGAACCAGTTAAGCGATTATGACTTAGGGGCTGTTATTTATAAGGAAGTAGCTGAACTACCCGAGGCGGAGCAGTTGCAATTGGGTACCTTGAATTTGGGGTTTGTGCTCTCTGAAAAAGCGAAGGCCCTGGAGCGAAAAGGGCAGATTCAAGCTGCGATTGATCAGTTCGAAGAAGTGGTTACCTTAATGGAGGGCTATAAGGTACAGCAGGCAAAAGTCTTAAACTTTTTAGGCATGTTGCATTGGCGCCTCGGTGATGCTGATCAGGCGATTGCAAACTATAAAAAAGCGATTGACTTGTACAAAGGCATTGGGGAAGATCGCTGGATACTGGGCTTTCAAACCAATATCGGACTTGTCTATTGTGATAAAGGAGACCTGGATACCAGCCAGGAAGTCACTGCTATTGCTTATGAAACCCTGAAGCATCAAGGTCCTTATGGTTGGACGCAAATCAACCAGTTAAATAGTGGGAGAATCCTGAGCCGGCATGCTAAAAAGCAAAAACATTTTGATGCCGCTGAGAAAATACTCTTAGAGACTTTCAAGGAGTTTAAATCCTTGCATTATTGGGAAACCTATATTTTAAATGGTGTTGAGTTGGCAGAATTGTACTATAAATACCGTGATTATAAACAGGCGCTGGACTATGCGCAGCTGAGCCTAGAAAAAGCAACCGAGGTAGGTCTTACGAAATGGATGCGTTATTTCAGGGTGCTCTGTCTGGCAGGCTTATCATATTCTCAATTGGGAAATAAAAATGAATCAGCAAAAAAATTAGCAGAGGCCTCAGAGGTATTGCAGTCAGTGGAAGGAAATAACTGGTTGTCTTATGAAATTCCGAAGCTGCGTTATGAACAATTAAAAAAAGTACATGACTGACTCGAAACATGCAGCGATCTATCCGTATCCCTGGACGGCATTTCTGGAACAAAAATCGAGTTTTCACTTATTTGGTTATGGGAGCCTGATCAACCAGTATTCGTCGCAGCAGGCGATTAATAATTCTGCGTCATTGGTTCCGGTGATGGGTTATGGTATTCGGCGGGTGTTGAATTATGACCCGGATGAGCATGTTCGAAGCCGGGCTATTTACCAGGACCCTGAGCGGGGTGATGCGTATTTTGGTGTGTTTAATTTAGAGTATACTGGCCGTATTGATGATGCTGCGAATGGTGTGATGCGTATTGTGGAGCGGGCGGATTTTGAAAATTTTGTCAGGCGTGAGGTTGGGTATTCGTTGGTAGGGATTCAGTGTCGGGATTTTGAACAATCTGACGGTCCTTTGATTGCTGCGTATACTTTGGTGGCGCCGACCTATTTCAATGGTCGTAAATTGGTGAATAATGACTTGTTGCCGAATGTTCCTTATTACCGGGTGTGCCGGGAGGGTGCTGCGCATATTTCTGAGCGTTTTTTGGAGGTTTGGTTGGATACTTCCTTTTTGGGTAATGGTTTGAATGTTCGGGCCTGGGAGCAGGCTGAGGGTTTGAAATTTTGATCCCACCTGATCATTCGTCTAACGGGGTAGCTTGTCCGGTAGTACCTATACTATCTACATTATAGAGGATTGCCTTAGATTGAAGCACAGGGGCTGTGGAGGGCATATTGTCTCTATTTTAAAGATTTTTTCACCACGTTGCTCATATCAAAACACCCTATGGGTGAAAAAGGGGAAAAATCCCCTTTTTTTATTTTGGTTGAAAAGGTATATTTGCTTTTACCCACAAATTAACTCAATGTCCGAAGACCAAATACAATTACATCAAACACTCTGGAATATTGCCAATGACCTGCGCGGGAATATGGATGCTGACGATTTTAGAGATTATATATTAGGTTTTATATTTTACAAATATTTAAGCCGTAAAATGGAGCTTCATGCGAATAGGATTTTAGAACCAGACGGACTAAGCTACCAGGAAATCATGGGGCACCCTCAAGAAAAGGAATTAATGCAGGAAGTAAAATTAGATGCCCTAGATGCACTGGGGTACTTCCTAAAACCTTCAGAATTGTTCAGCGAATTGGCTAAACGTGGTAATTCAGGTGGTGTCAATAAATTTATTTTAGAGGATCTGCAGAAAGTGCTTAACAATATCGAGCAGAGCACCATGGGTAGCGAAAGTGAGGATGACTTTGGCAATCTCTTTGAAGATTTAGATCTCACAAGTAGTAAACTGGGTAAAACTGAAGAGGCAAAGAATGAATTAATTGTAAAAGTACTCACACATTTAGAAGGCATTGATTTTGACTTAGAGAACAGCGAAAGCGATGTTTTGGGCGATGCCTATGAGTATTTGATTGGTCAGTTCGCTTCCGGAGCCGGTAAAAAGGCCGGTGAATTCTACACCCCACAACAAGTCTCGAAAATCTTAGCACAAATCGTAACAACGGGAAAAGACCGACTAAAATCGGTATATGACCCAACTTGTGGATCAGGATCATTATTGCTTCGTGTGGCAAAGGAAGTGAAGGAAGTGGGTGGTTTTTATGGCCAAGAAAGCAACCCAACCACCTACAACTTATGTCGCATGAATATGATTATGCACGATGTGCATTACAAACGCTTCGACATTTATAATGAAGATACGTTGGTGAACCCTTCACCGAAACATAGCCAGCTAAAATTTGATGCCGTAGTTGCAAATCCACCCTTTTCAGCAAAATGGAACCCCGATGCGATTATCAATGATGAACGTTTCTCGCCTTATGGCAGAATGGCACCGAAGAGTAAAGCCGATTTCGCATTTGTACAGCAGATGATTTACCAATTGGATGATAATGGTACTATGGCCTGTGTATTGCCACACGGTGTATTGTTTCGAGGTGCTGCCGAAGGCCACATACGCAAATATTTGATCGAAGACAAAAACCAATTAGATGCAGTAATTGGCCTACCTGCGAATGTGTTTTATGGTACAGGTATTCCTACCTGCATACTAGTACTTAAAAAAGATCGATCAACTTGTCATACTGAGCGTAGCCGAAGTATCTTATTTATCGATGCCAGTAATGAATTTGAAAAGGTAAAAACGCAGAATGTCTTATTGCCAGAGCATATCGCTAAAATCGTAAGCACTTATCGAACCTTTTGTCATCCTGAACTTGATTCAAGATCTAATGCAACGATAGAAAAATACAGTTACGTCGCAACGTTGGAAGAAATACGCGACAACGATTACAACCTAAACATACCTCGTTATGTAGATACTTTTGAAGAAGAAGAACCCGTTGACTTGCCAGCCGTGTCACAGCAGTTGAAAGATCTAGAAAATGACCTAAAGGAAACCGATGCCACAATTGCGGATTATTGCCAGCAGTTAGGAATCGATACACCATTTTAAAATTAAATTGTCATCCTGAACCTGTTTCAGGATCTCATAAATATGAATACCGAAACACTACATAGCAAAACCAAAAAACAGTTAGTTCCACAATTGCGTTTTGATAAATTTGAAGGAGACTGGAGACCTCAATTGATGCAAGATTTAACTACGAGAATTAGTGATGGCATTCATTCAACCCCAAAATATGATGAGGAAGGCAAATATTACTTTGTTAATGGGAATAATCTCAAGAACTCAAAAATTGAAATATTCGAGAACACTAAAAAAGTCTCAACGGAAGAGTATGAAAAACACAAAAGAGAATTAAACTCAAATACGATTCTACTTTCAATAAATGGAACAATAGGAAATTTAGCTTTCTACAATAATGAAAAAGTACTGTTGGGAAAAAGTGCATGCTATATTAATCTTAAGCCTTATGTTCATAAGAATTTAATTTATAGTTTACTTGAAACTGCCAAAGTTCAGAATTATTTTACATCTGAATTAACAGGTTCCACTATTAAGAACTTGTCTTTAAAGACAGTCAAAGAAACGAAGTTATTTCTTCCAACAAATGAAAAAGAACAACAAAAAATCGCGAGTTTTTTAACAAGTGTAGATACTAAAATCCAGAAACTCACCAAAAAAAAGGAGCTCCTACAAGCCTACAAAAAAGGGATGATACAGCAACTCTTTACTCAAAAACTTCGATTTAAAAGAGAAGATGGTAGTGACTACCCAGATTGGGAAGAGAAAAAGTTAAAAGATGTTCTTTTCGAACACAAAACAAAGAACTCAAATGGTGAAGTTAAAGAGGTTTTTTCTGTAGCAAAAGAAAAAGGTGTGGTTAATCAGATTGAGCATTTAGGTCGTTCTTATGCAGCTGATTCGACAATGCATTATAAAGTGGCTTTCCCAGGAGATATAATTTATACTAAAAGTCCAACAAAAGATTTTCCTTTTGGAATTATAAAACAGAATTTAACAGATAGAAAGGGCCTTGTGTCGCCGCTATATGTAGTGACAAAGCCTCAAACGGATAGTCTTGGATTCATGCTTCATTGTTATTTCTTATCATGGGTTAACGTTTATAATTATTTAGTTCCTTTGGTTCAAAAAGGAGCAAAAAATACAATGAACATCAATAATGATGATTTCTTAAATGGCGAAAAATTTTTGCTTCCAGTTTCGGAGTCAGAACAACAAAAAATTGCCGACTATTTAAGTGGTTTAGACACCAAAATAGAAGGCGTTCGCCAACAAATCGAAAACACCCAACAGTTTAAAAAAGGCTTGTTGCAGCAAATGTTTGTATGAAAAGTTATGAAAAAAGAAGAAGATTTATATTATATCGTCTATACGAATAATGGAGAAATTCTAAGACTAGATTCGATTAGTGATTTGTATAGAAAAGATATAAAATTAATAATCAAACGAACGTATATGAGCACGTCGGGCGGAGGGCAAGGTGTTTATCGATACTATAAAAGCCAAATATTGAATGAAAATTATAAAGTTAAAAGGAGTAAGAATTTCAATTGGAACAGCCTGAAATGTAAATTAGTTGGAAACGATCACTATGGCCTATACTCAAAATCTTACGGAAATACTTCAGTATTAGTATTAGAAATAGTAGATCATTTCAATAAACGAAAATCCTACAGTATAAGAACTCGCTCAGAATACAAACCATTTGAAGAAATTAGAAATATTTTAGAGATTATTGATAAAGTTGGTACTCATCAAGGTTATTTAGAGGTTAAAAGATTATTACTGCAAATTGAGAATCTGGAGCGTAAAATTAAATTACTAGAGAATTAATGACCTCCCAATCCGAAGCCATATTAGAACGCAACCTGATCGACCAACTTCTTGGTTTGGGCTATAACATGGTCACTATTACTGAGAGTTCAACTTTGGTTTCGAATTTAAAACTGCAGTTAGAGGCATTTAATCAAAAGACCTTTTCTGAAAAAGAATTTGAGAAAATTCTCAATCACCTTGAAAAAGGCAATGTCTTTGAAAAAGCTAAAACCCTACGAGGTCGTTTTCAGTTTATCAACGATTCGGGTGAGCCAGTCTATATTCGCTTTTTTAACAGTGAAGATTGGAAAAGTAACCTTTTTCAGGTCACCCACCAAATCACGCAAGAAGGCACCTACAAAAATCGCTACGACGTCACCTTGCTTATTAATGGTCTACCGCTGGTACAAATCGAGTTGAAACGTCGAGGCTTAGAGATTAAAGAAGCTTTTAACCAAATCAATCGCTATCAACGGCATTCCTTTTGGTCTAATCATGGTTTGTTTCAGTATGTACAACTTTTTGTCGTCAGCAATGGCGTCAATACCAAATATTTAGCAAATAACCCTTTACAGTCTGTAAAACAAACCTTCTTCTGGTCTAATGAACTCAATAAGAACATCAGTGAGTTAACAGATTTTACCGAGGCTTTTCTAAATCGTGATCATCTGTGTAAAATGATCGCCAAGTATATCGTTCGCAATGAAACGCATAAAATCTTAATGGTCCTACGCCCCTATCAATATTATGCCGTTGAAAAATTGGTAGCTCAAGTACAAGGCTCTAGAGATAACGGCTATATCTGGCATACTACGGGCTCAGGAAAAACCTTAACCTCATTCAAAGCAAGTCAGATCATCATGGACTTACCAACTGTTGATAAGGTATTATTTGTAGTCGATCGTAAGGACTTGGATTACCAGACCATGAAGGAATTCAACAGTTTTAAAAAAGACAGTGTTGACGTAACCAGCAATACCCGATCACTCGTAAAACAACTGACCGACGATTCTAAATTGGTGCTCACCACTATCCAAAAATTGAACAATGCTATTTCTAAAGAGCGTTATGAAAAAAGTCTTTCTGACCAAAAGGAGAAGCGCATCGTGATCATTTTTGACGAGTGTCATCGTAGTCAGTTTGGTGAAACCCATCAACGCATCACAGACTATTTTAGCAACAGTCAATTATTTGGATTTACCGGAACACCCATTTTCGCTGACAATGCCTCAAAAAACGATCTGGGAAAACGCACTACCAAAGACCTTTTCGGAGAATGCTTGCACAAATACGTAATCACTGACGCCATCAGAGACCAAAACGTTCTAAAATTCGGAATTGAATATGTGGGGAAATACAAACAAAAAGGCAATACATTAATCGATATCGAAGTGGAAGACATCGATAAAACTGAAGTTTTTAATGATGAAAAGCGCCTTGAAAAAATTGTGGATTATATTATTGCCTACCATGACCAGAAAACTTTTAACAAAGAGTACTCTGCGTTATTTGCCACGTCCTGTATTGACAATCTTATAAAATACTATGATATTTTCAAACGAAAAAAAGAGGCCGGTGAACATAATTTACGCATCGCTACCATTTTCTCCTATGGTGCTAATGAAGAAGATAAAGATGCAGGAGATTATTTACCGGATTATGATTTAGGTTTAGCAGCAGATACTCCAATGTTGTACCAAACGAGTCACACTCGAGAGAAATTAGAGGAATATATTAGTGACTATAATTCACTTTACAATACTAGCTTTTCTACGAGGGACCAGCAGCAGTTCGAAAACTACTTCAAAGACATCAGCAAACGACTCAAAGACCGTGAAAAAGCCACTTTTAACGAGGTTAGAGACCGTTTAGATATTGTGATAGTGGTTAATATGTTACTTACAGGATTCGATGCTAAAAAGGTCAATACGCTGTATGTTGATAAAAACCTGCGCTATCATGGACTCATCCAGGCATTTTCTCGAACGAATCGAATTCTAGGAGAAAAAAAGTCACAGGGAAATATCTTGTGCTTCCGAAATTTAAAAGGAGCTACAGATGAAGCCATTACACTTTTTTCAAATAAGGAAGCGAAAGAGGATATCTTAATACCACCCTATGATGCTATTGCTCAGAAATTTGATGATGCACTTGAAAATCTTTTAAGACTTACACCTACTTACGAAAGTGTTGACGAACTACCAGATGAAGATAAAGAATTGGAATTCGTGCAGGCCTTCAGGAAACTCCTCCGAGCTAAAAATGTGCTGGAGTCTTATGTTGATTTTAATTGGGAGGATTTGGATATGGATGAGCAGACATTTAATAATTTCAAGAGTAAGTATCTTGATTTGTACGAAAAAGTCAAATTAGACCGACAAAAACAAAAAACTTCAATATTGGATGACATTGATTTCGAATTGGAATTAATTCATCGCGATCAGGTAAATGTTGCCTATATCTTAAAATTGTTAGCCAAGTTAAAGGAGGCAAAACAATCAGAAGTCGCCACTCAGAAAAAAGCAATTATCGAATTGCTCACCGGAGAGGTAGAATTACGCAGTAAACGAGAACTGATCGAAAAATTCATTGAGGAAAATCTACCACAAATCGATGATGTTGATGCCATTCAGGATGAATTCGAAGCCTATTGGCAACAGCAAAAGATACTGGCGTTGGCAAAGCTTTGTGAAGAAGAAAATTTGGACAAACAGCAATTCAATGCATTGATAGAAAGCTATATTTACAGTGGCCAGGAACCCATTCGAGATGAAGTTTTTAGATGCCTGGACAATCGACCTAGTATTTTAAAAGCCCGTGAAATTGGCGAACGTATTATTGCCAAGATGAGGGAGTTTGTTGATGTGTTTGTAAATGGAATGGTGGGGTAAGCAACGAATTGATGTATAATGAACTTGTTAATATGACCGAATCAGAAATTATTAAGATGGGATATGCCATTCAAAAACACTTGGAAGATTATCAACTAACTGATGCCAAACCTAAAGATTTGATGTCTATTCTTATTGAGAAAGGATATTTCAAAAAAGATCATCGAGACGGGCTACCGTTACGGAATATTCTACGCAAACTGGATGAAAACAATATGCTTCATTTGTTACCTCAGTTAAAGGTAGTTGAAAAAAAATAAGAACAGATTATGGTTTTTTAATGCATTAAAAATTTAATTCATATCTATTATGACCAGATATAGAGATATATCTTCGGATAAGAGGAAAACCTCTGAAATATTAAAAAAGAAGAATTTAATAGTTAAAACGGAAAAAAGTTGGTTAGATCATACCAAAAAAGGTGCAATCATTGATTTCGAACTGATCAAAGGCTCTTCCTTAGAAAATTTAGTAAAAAAGAGTGGTAGAAAGAAAAATTCTGTAGAAGCACATATATATCATTTGAGAAAAGAACATGGCATTAATATTTCTTATAAAAATGGCATTTACAAAATTATGAATTCAGAAACCAAGAAAATATAAATTTAAATCAGTTCGGGATTACGATTTAGTTCAAATGAAAATTATCTTAAGCAGAAAAGGTTTTGATTCTTCCGTTCAAGGTGGTGGGCGGCCAAGTTTCGTTTATAATGATCAAATTTTTTCCATTCCAATCCCTGAGGTAGCAACCGACATCAAATATGATGAACTAAAGTTTAACGATACAACCCTCCTAAAGGTGATGCGTGATTTAAATATCAATCAGTATACCGAATGCCATTTAGATCCGCTTTTAACCAAAATCATGCTCCCATCAAATCATTTTGCACAGCATTGGCCAAAGGCATTGGGACAAGGCCATATTGCCGAATCCACTTTATCAAATCATAATGTCGGAAAGGGTGATTTGTTCGTTTTCTTCGGATGGTTTAATCGTATAGAAAATCACAGAGGAAAATATAGATACATCAAATTTAATGATCATCGAACGACAGGAGTTCATCTAATTTACGGTTATTTGGAGGTTGGTAACAAAATTAATATTGAATCCGATGAATTGGAAGACTGGGTAAAAACACATCCCCATTATAAACATAAAGATTTCTATATAAAGCCAAATGTTATTTATACTGCTGCCGATAATTTTAGTAAAAACACCAATAAGCCCGGCGCCGGTATTTTTAAGTTTAAAAAGGACTTAATTTTAACAGAAATAAAAAAATCTAGAACAAATTGGGAATTACCTGACTTTTTTCATCCCGACTTCGGTACCAATATCAAGTATCTGCCTAGAATAAACAGTAGGAAGAGTTTGAATTGGGAGAAGCTTAAAAATGGAAATGCAGGAGTTAAGGCCAGTCCAAGAGGTCAGGAATTTGTGGTGATGGAAGATCCCAATAATAAAATTTCTAATTGGGCGGTTGACCTAATTAATAGTCACGAGGTTGTGGCTTAATATGCTTGAGCTTCGACTAAAAGGTTGCCGCGACTTTTGAGAAAGCCTCGCAATTACGATCGAGAGGTCATTTCGGTATGACTAGGTTCTGATTTGAAACATTTAACTATTATCTTTCTCTACTAAATCAATATAGGTTTATTACCGTTTAAGACCATTTTAACATAGATTATATTTTCTGGAAGTTAAACAAAATTTGTCTCAATAAATATGGAAAAGTACACCTCTCAGAGCGCTTTTCTTTCTTAAACCTCCACAACCAAGTCCCTGACCCCTCACCTTTACCTAAGCGTACGACTTACTTCTTAAGAATCTTTGTATATTTCGTTAGCAATTAGCAAAGCTACCTCCTTACATGCTTGAGATTTCATGGATACAGTTAATAACCATAGGCGCAGTCATCAATGGATTTGTATTTGCGTTTCTACTTTTTGAGAAGCGTGAAAACAGGCAAGCGAACCGCTTTCTCTCCCTCACCATTTTTTCCATGTGCCTCACCTTTACACCGTTCATTCTCGATATATCCATATGGAATACCTATATGTGGCTCTCCTGGCTCCCCTTTTCATTAGCGTATTGGATCGGACCCGCATTTTATTTCTATATCAAAACACTTACAGAAGCCTCCTTCTCATTTCGAAAAAGAGACCTCTGGCATTTTTCACCTATTGTTTTGAACTATATCCATAGCAGCTATCACGCACTCGCTACAGGTAAGAACCCATGGCCCTATTTTCATCATTTTGCCGAACTCCTGGAAGCAGCAGCTATCATATCAGTGATGATCTACCTTATACTTTCTTTCCGACTTGTTAAAGCCTACCAGCGCTCATTGTTAAACACAATCTCATATACCGAGCGCATCGATCTTCGCTGGGTGAATCAATTCATTCTCATAACTGCAGGTTCCTTTGTCCTCATATTGATCTTTGTCATCGCAGGCATGACCCTAGGAGGGAAATTTGCGCCCCTTCAATGGACCGAACCAAGAGCCTACCTACTTCTTATTTATTCAGGCGTACTCTATTGGTTAAGTATTAGCGGCTTCAAACAGGCACAAACGCATCGAATTAGCAACGTCGAGCAGTTAGATGAACAAGAACCTGTCAGACACTCTGAAGTGATTCAAAAGTTACAGTCGGAAATACTAGCCAATAAACTCTACAGAAATCCCAAATTATCGCTAGCTGATCTAAGCCAATCGGTCGCTATTTCAGAACGCGCCATCTCAGATGCCATCAATCAGCAACTGGGAAAAAATTTCTTTCAATTCATCAATGAATACCGCATCGAAGAAATAAAGGAACGCTTAAAAGACCCAAACAATGATCACCTGAAAATATTGAGCCTGGCCTATGATGCAGGGTTCAATTCGAAGGCCAGCTTCAACCGCGTATTCAAAGCGTATACCGGACAAACACCCAAAGACTACAAATCAGAAAATAGCTAGTCACCCGCAGCTATTGAGACCTCAAAACAGGTATTGAGACCTTTTAGCGCTACTCCTTTTTTATATTAGCTCAAACCAATAAACAGGCGAATAAAATAGTGATACCTATGAAGAAAGTAACATTCGAAAGAATACATCTAGTGCTATTCCTACTAGCGCTTCCAACAGGCCTACTGGCGCAAGAAAAAGGGATCAAAGAACTTGATTTCTTAATAGGGACCTGGGAAACACGCGAAGACAATATAGAAACAGGGTGGTGGGAAAAATCTACTCGTACTGCCAAATATGTCCTAATGGAAAACTATATAGAATTAGAAGCACGGACCATAGATTCGAATGGGAGAGAAAGAATCACACTTTGGTTTCTAAATTATAATAAGAAAAGTGCACAATTCGAAATGGCATCCATGTTCAGTAATTGGTATAAAACCCAGGTTGATATACTTACATGGGATAAAGAAACTAGAACGCTCACCATAAGAAACGATCCGGATTGTGAAAAAAGATATACTGAACGATTTGGAGAGATCGTGTTTTCAGAAGATTTTCAGAGCTATGAATGGAAAGGTGAAAATAAATATGGAGATCCAAAGAATCCAAGTAGTTGGAAGTACATAGAAAAAGGAATCCGAAAAAGATAATAACAGTTGCTAATAACGTGTAAAATTTCAATGAATTCGCATCTAACCTTAAGCTGTATAGCAAAAATGAACTATAAAATACTTCTTTTACTCTTTGTCATCCTGGGATGTCAACAACAAGATACTGTTAATGACTTCCCCATCATGGGAGACCTTCCAATGGGTGAATACCCTGTTGGGTTTCAGACGTTATTCACGCATGATCTATCAAAAAATGCCGTTCCTTTTTCAGACTGGAACGGAAATTTATCGGATAATCATACTTCAGAGAACGGACGACAATACCAAATCAATATATGGTATCCGGCCCAGGCACATTCCGGTGCTGCCTTAAAATATGCCGATTATGTGGATCTCATGGGCAGACAAACCAATTTTGGGGAATCTTCAGAACAAAAATCCTTCGCCAGGGAAACTTTTGTCAGGCAGACACGGGATTTAAGAAACATTCGGGAAGCAGAAAACAAGGTTGAATTAACTACAGAACAGCTGAATCAGCTCCTTGACCTGGATGTCTTTGCCCGTTTGAATGCGAATGCTGCAGCAGGACAGTTTCCTGTTGTTGTGTATCCTAATGGAAGTAGTCCGGCATATCAAAGCATCACCTGTGAGTTTTTGGCAAGTCATGGGTATGTAGCGGTTGCTTTCGCTCCTAAAGGAAGATTTTCCAGCGGTATGGAAATATCGACCATTGGCTTAGAAGTAGCTGTCGATGACCTGGAGTTTGTGCTTGGGAAGGTCAGTGAAAGATCAAATGTGGATATGAACCAGGTGGCGATACTTGCCAATGCGATTTCTTCCTCTGTAGCGGCAGCAGCGGTATCACGAAATGAAAAATTCAAAGCACTGATCAGTCTGGAAGGTGGATTTATAAGCAACTTTGAGCAACGACTCTTAAACGGATCCCCTTTTTATCAGCCCGAGAACCTACAAGCGCCTATGTTGTTTATTTACTCGCCCCATCCATCCATTGATCCGAAATACACAGCTCATTTAAACTATGCCGATCGCTATTACGCGCATTTCCCTCAAATGTCTGAGTTTGCTATGCTGAATTACGGCATGTTTGACGCCTTCATTCCAGACATTATTGGAGCGCATTCCGGGAACACCCAAAAAGGATTTGAAACTGCTAATGAATTGATATTACGATTTCTAAATCGAAAGTTAAAAGGAGCATCCGAAGCAGTATTTGATGCTACTTTTGTGGCATCCAGAAATCATATCGATACCACCTTTGTCTTACCCGGTGTATCGGCGCCACCAAACATGGCCGTCCTTAAAGATACGTTTTGGAAGGAAGGTTTTGATGCCATTGAAGCTATTTATCAACAACTGAAGTCAGAAGGAAATGTCCAACCTTTTTCTAAAAGTTTCTACACGGCGTACCGAAATTGGTTAGCCTGGAAAAAAGACGAAGATTATGCCTATCGGTTACGATTGTATCAACTGGCTTATGACAGTTATCCGCAATCCGCCAGGATCAACTATTATGTTGCGTATTATTCCATGAAGCGAAAAGCAACTAAGCAAGCGAAGCGTTTTTATCGACAAGCGTTGTCATTAGTAGCATCAGATGAGGACCTAAGCGCTAATGAAAAATCCCGCATAAAAGACTATGCCACTGAAGAGTTGAATAGTTTGCTGAATTGAGTAGTCAGCATACTAAACCAATTAAAAAGCGCACCTCTCAGTGCGCTTTTTCCTTTAGGCCTCTACAACGGCATCCCACACCCCTGCTTCGGCAGTTTCCTTTACGTAATCAACAAAAGCAATTGGCTTTCGACCCAGTACTTTTTCGATATCATGCGTGATGATCGAATTGTCCGGGTTGCCAAGTACCTCGGTAAATAAGTATTCGATGAGCCAGATAAAGTCTTTATCTAAGCCTATCTTTCGCAGTTCCGCTACATAAGCTTCGATGCTTACTGGTATAAATTTGATGTTTCTACCCGTGATCTTCGAAATCAACGCAATCACCTCTCCAAACGTGTAAGTTTGGTCACCCGTCAATTCATAGATCTCTCCGTTGTGACTGTCTTCAGTTAAAGCTTTAGCTGCGACCTCAGCAATGTCGCGAACATCCACGAACGGGATTTTCATTGTCGCCATCGGCAAAGCCACCACCCCTTGCACCACAGGCTCCAACAAAAAGTTCTCCGAAAAATTCTGGTTAAACCAGTTGGCACGGACAATTGTATACTGCAAGCCCGAATGAATCACCACCTGCTCACATAATTGTGCTTCGCGCTCGCCTTTACCCGAAAGCAAAACGAGCCGCTTCACTCCTGCCCTTTTCGATTGCTTTACCAATTCCTCAATAGCCTCCAAGGCCCCAGGGACCGCCAAATCTGGCTGGTACGTAATGTAGATGCTGTCCATTCCTTCCAGTACAGCTGCCCAACCTTCGGGTTGGTGCCAGTCAAAGGCTGGTGTGGCGCTTCGTGAGCCAACGCGTACGTTATGGCCTTGTTCGTTTAAGATGTTTACAATTCGTTTTCCGGTTTTTCCGGTGCCTCCGATGATTAAGATGTTTTGTTTCATAATGTTTAAGTTTAAGTGTTAATAATTATTTTCTGTACGTCTTTGCGAGGACGAAGGACGAAGCAATCTGCCAAATTGGAGTAATAGATAAACAGATTGCTTCGCTCCATTTTATTCCGCTCGCAAAGACGAAAGCTAGAGACAGATTGCCGCCCCCGAGGACTCGGAGTCGCAAAGACGTTGGTTGATTTGCATTTTTTTTACGATTGATTGGTTAAGAAGATCTGCAAAACCAACGATACAAAAGCCATTGTCGAACTAATCGTTCTGACCAAATGCCAAGATCTCCAAGGGCCTTCGAATTTCTGGCGCAGCTGCGCCAGCTCCTCCGCAGAAGCGGTGAGTAAATCCGTTTTATCTAATATCTCGTTCAAGGGGACATTCTTAAAAATTGTTACGAATACCAGCCCCCCAATGTATAGTATTGCGGCGGCTATAGGTAGCCATAGCGACCCCGAGTACTCGGGGGTGGCCCCACGGGCCATATAAACATTCAAAATATGGGTAAAAAAAGGCCCTAGGAACACCACGAAGAAAAGCGGATTCAAAATTGAGCGATTCATCGCCTGAAAGGCCTGTAAATAGCCTAGGTCATCAAGACGGCCAAGTCCGGGTGTGACGGCGTTCGTCCATGTGAAGCAGAGTCCGGCCGACAGGCCCGTCAATACAACTGTGACGAGTAAAACGATCGATTCGAAATTCAGTGTCATGCTATTAGTTTTTTATGGTTAGTGTTTTCGGGTAGACTCTGATATAGTAATACAGTACGCTAACAGCGATAAATTCAAAAGCGATGCCCCAGAATCCGGGATCGGTAAAAAAGTCATAATGAGTCACCCCATTAGGCATCATAAATACAGGTACCGTGATTAAAGCATCTAAAGCAGCCGCTACTATTAGAAAGGCCTGCCCTATGCTATACCCATGTGTGCTACGGTCTTTTTTGTAATACAAATGGCTTCCGAGCCATACTAAAGGCATCACCACGATGAATAATACGCTATTAGCTTGTTGATCAGGATTCTCTAATAGCGGTACGAAATACGAACCTGTAAAAGCACCGACGCCGGCGGCCCAGATGCCGATACCGATTAGGATTGCGCGAGTAGTTTTCATGTCTTATAAGTTTTAAATTACAAGACAAAGCTAGTACCGCTAAGAGCGAATCATATGTTCTAAAGGAAGGATGATTTGTTCGAAAAGACGAGCTAGCCCGGCTAGCAGCGAATTATCATTTCTGAAAGAAGTATGATTTGATCACAGGGATGCATTATTTAATCTGGCTAGGGCGATAACCAAATTTTTTAGCAAAAGCATTAGAGAAGGAACTCAAGCTATCATAGCCTACATGCCAGGCAGCCTCCTGGACGGTAGCTTCTTTGGTGCTGATGAGTCCGTGCGCTGTGGTCAGGCGTTCATTCTGTAAATATTTGAAGACTGGGAGTCCGAAGACTTCTTTGAATTCCTTTTTCAGCTTTGTGGTGTTCAATCCTAATTCTTTGGACAGCTCGCTGAGCGAGGGCGGATTCTCTAAATTATTCGACAAGATCTCTTTCGCTCGCTGCAATCGCGATTTATCCACTTGTTTCATCGACTTTGAATGATTCAAGGCTAATTGTCCGAAGAAGTGTGATAATAAAGCGGTGATCTGACTCCGAAAGAACATCATTTTGGCTTTCCCCTCATACTGGAGGTTAAAAATGCTATTGACTATCCGGTGCATGTCAGGTGTCATATAAAAACTCGGACCTTCCACATAATGATCTTGTGGATTCACAAGCTTCTCTAAGAGTTCAGAGAACAGCTCCCCTTCCTGGTTAGGTAGGTTCTGCAGGTTTCGGGTCGCGGTGGCGATCAGCACACATTCCAACGGAGTATCCTTAGATACCGTATGGATGCAATCCACTTGCTCATCCGCAAAGAAGGACAAGGCCAAACCTTTGGTATAGTTGAAATGGCGGGTTCCGGTGGGATACTTCATTTCGAGGTTGACATTCCCTGATCCGTAAAAGGCCACCGCAATGACCGGCTCGTCAAATTTACAGGCATCCCGCACCACCTCTTTCGAGAAAGCAGTTTCCACCAAAATGGTAAAATCGTTGATGTCGATGATGTCGCGTGTCATAAGGCAGTTTATAGTTCTATAAAAATAAGGTATTTGCCGCTAACTTGGAAGGCATTCGATAAACGAATCCGGCTACCACCCCTATTTTGGTATGGTAATTGATTTTCAGTATATTAGCAACAAGACTCGTATAGAATACAAGTCCTTAAACAACCATACTATGAAAACTGCTATCAAATTCCTGATGACGTTCGCCATGTTATTTTTGTTCGCCATGACTGCACCTGCACAGACAAAAAAGAAAGCAAAGAAAGCCGAAAAAGAGGAACAAAAACGAGTAGCCGATAAGAAGGAAACCGCTGGTAAGAGCTTTCATGACACCTTAAAAGGGACCATTCAAAACCAGAAAGCGGCGAAAAAAAAGAGTAAGCATGATACCGCGAAGAATGCCTTGAACAACGTACGACTGGCGGAAACAGCTACAGCCAATAAAAAGAAGGAAAAAGAACTCAAAAAAAAGCATAAAGTAAAGGCAAAAGAAAAAAAGAAAACCAAGGCGAAAGGTGACGTTGTCATGAAAGGCAAGAAAATTAAAGAGAATTAAATGCACCCATAGTAAGAGCGCACTTCATTGAAGTGCGTTTTTTTCATTCATTTACTTACGAAGGCATCTTTCGAACGTATTAGGCTGTAACTTTGTGCGAATTCTGAAAAAGTACGATCTTAGTCCAGCATAATTTAAAAATCAAAATGTTTAAAGTTCTATTGGCATTAGTGGTAGTTGTTTGCGTTAGCTGTTCGAAACCAAATGAAAAGGACTGGACACCACTCTTTAACGGCGAAAACTTTGAAGGATGGCATGTCTATGGTGGTGCTAAGGACTTTGATGGCTGGACCGTCAAAGACCGTGAGCTTCAATTTGATTTCCGCACTAAAAAAGGAGCGCACCCTAGCAATCTGGTCACCGATAGCACTTATACCAATTTTGAGCTCTCCATTGAATGGAAGATCTCGAAACAGGGGAATTCAGGCGTCTTTTGGGGCATCGTGGAAGACACGATCTATAAACACCCGTATCAAACCGGTCCGGAAATTCAGATCTTAGATGACGAATGGACCACCTACATCGAGGCCCGAGGCGATATTACCCGTGCCGGTGCCATCTTTAACATGCTGGCACCTTCAAAAATCGTCAGCAAACCTGCCAACGAATGGAATCACTACCTGCTCCATATCGACCATGCCAATAACCTGGGCTTCTTAGAATTCAATGGTACTGAGGTGCTGCGTTTTCCTGTGAACGGTGTCAAATGGCGCGCCCGCATCGCAGCGTCCTCATTTCGTGACTGGCCGGGCTTCGGAATGGCACAAACCGGACATATTAGCCTCCAGGATCACGGGGGACAAGTTGTATTTAGAAATATTAAGATTCGGCGATTGCATTGATAGTTAGAGCATCCTATGGATTCCGCGTTCCCGAGTACTCGGGGTCGCAAAGACATACTTAATTTAAATGCATGAAAAATCCTTACCGTCTTTACGAGGAGAACTGTGTTAGTAGTTCGACGAAGTAATCTGTCAAATAGGAGTAACGAATAAACAGATTGCCACGGCTTTTGCGAAAAGCCTCGCAAAGACGGTAATAAAATAACCTTGTCATCCCGGACCCCGATCCGGGATCCACAAAACACTTACTGTTTAATTACTAGGATGGATTCCGCATTCCCGAGTACTCGGGACGGAATGACAAGGGTGTAGCGGTCATTGTCGGTGCATTGCTTCACTCGAACCAGAATCACAAAGACTAAAACGGCTTCTAGTAGCCTCCAGGATCACAGTAGACACGTAGCTCTAAAAAAGATTACATTTGGGTATGGTACCAAATTTAAGAACACTCAAACCGAAACAACTTTTTTTACTAGATGCCTTCGGAGCCGCACTCTCCGCTTTTTTCTTGGGTTTCGTCTTAGTGAAGTACCAGGTATACATCGGTATGCCCGAAAACGTACTCTATATACTGGCCCTTATACCTTGCCTCTTTATCATTTATGATTTGCTTTGTTATGTACTACTCAAAGATAACTGGCGTCCTTATCTAAGAATTATTGCCTATGCCAATCTGCTCTATTGTGATACCACCTTGATCCTCTCCATCTATCATTTTAAAAAATTAACCACCCTGGGACTCACCTATTTTACCGTTGAGCTCCTATTGATCATCGCACTGTCGATGCTGGAACTACGTGCAACGACTCGGCCAACACCCTGAAACCGATCGGCACAAAAAAAGGCATCCTTACAGATGCCTGTTAGCTATAAAAAAATTCACTATCAAAAATTGCTATTATTGACTTTTGTACAATACCATATAAAAATATTAGATCAAGAAATATCCTTAAAAAAATTAACGCAGCGATTTCCTGTGAATGGTGTCAAATGGCATAACCGCATAGCCCCTTCTTCATTTCGTGACTGGCAGGACATTGGCATGGCCAAAACCGGATATATCAGCCTGCAGGATCACGGTGACAAGTCGCCTTGCGAAAACTAAAAATCAAAAGCCCCTAATTTAAGAGGCATTTTTAATCACATTTTTTGTTCTTACCAACAACATGCTATGTACGGCAATGGCTATCATTAAAAGTAATGCCCATCCTATTGCTGTATAAAAAAGTAAGGGTTCACCAGCCTTATGTCGTATGGCGATTGCAATAAGAGCCCACACGCCTACTCCTGCAAAGAGTCCGATCTTCCGGCGATACAATACCAGTAAATTGACAATGGCTGCTACGCTGATCATGATGAAGGTCCATTGCACTTCCGTGAACACTGCTGACCATTGCAATTTTGCCAGATAGGCAGCGACATTGGCTATCAGAGCCACGGTAATCCAACCACTGTAAAGCGCTATCGGCCACCAAACAAATACGCGCTGCAGCCAGGAAACCCTGTCTAGTTGCATTTGAAGTCGGATGATAACTTTCAGTAAAGCCACTAAAATCACTAGCATTACCAATACCGTTACACCAGTTCGTTCATTTAGCCAAAACCACAGCCAGACAGCGTTTCCAAAATTGGCAATCAGAAGCCATGGTCCGACTTCCAGGATGGTCTCGCTATGGTCCCCACCAAAGAAAGCCAATCGTAACTGGTGCGCCCCAAAGAGGATGAGGCTAAGAAAAATAAGCCCCCAAATAGCGAAGGCATAGCCCGCCGGCGTAAATAAATTAGCGTATTGATCACTGAGCTCTCCAACAGTTGTATTATTGATCGCTCCAGTATTGCTATAATAGTTCCAGAAGATCACCCCAAAGATCACCAGGGTATTCAGTATAGCGTACACTTTTTTCATGCGATTGATGTTTTCGCTCTAAAGTTACACTTTTGGACGGTTTAACAAGATATCATTCTGGGCTTCTAACAATTCATTCATCCGCGATAGCAATTCGATATCCTTCGGCGTTACCACCGTTTTATCCTCGGTATCCTGTGCTTTGCTGCGTAATCTGTTCATGGCTTTGACCACGATAAAAATGGTAAAACCTACTATTAGGAAATCCAAAAAGGCTTCCGTTAAGGCCCCATAGGCAATGGCGACCTCATCCTGCAGTATAGTACCTTCTACACCAGATTGTGCCTCTCGAAGAACTAAACGCTTGTTTTCGAGGCTTATACCTCTTGAAAGCAGCGATAATGGTGGTAACAATACCTGCTTCACCAAGACATCGATCACCTTATTGAAGGCAGCACCGATAATAATACCGATGGCCATATCCATCATATTGCCTTTGACAGCAAATTCTTTAAACTCTTTGAGTAAACCCATAACTATTCAATTTTAGATAACAAATGTATCTATTTAAGAAGAAAGATGAACCGCATAATAGATATACCAAGACTGGTAGGTAGTATCCTTCCAACTAATACTTTCGGCAAGCAGTCGTAAATAAAAACAGGCACCTGGTGTGATGCCTGTTAGCTATAAGAAAAGTTCATTATCAAAAGTTACCATGATAAAGACTTTTGCACAATGCCTTATTAAAACAATTCGCTCAAGAAATATCCTGAAAAAAAATTAACGCAGCGATTTCATGGTCACATCAATGAAGTCATCAAGCTGCTCGTCATCGAGTACTTTGGCAGTGACGGCCAGGCCTTCCGTGCAGCCTAATAAGTAATTGGCATAGCTATCGATATTAGCGTTGACGGCCAATTCTTTGTTGCGTTGTGCGCCTTTCAGGACATCGACAAACACCTCTTTGAGCAAGTCGAAAAACTGGCGTAGTTGTACTTTCACTTCGAGGTCACCGCCACCCATGGCCATAGCCGTATTCGCCATCAGACAACCATTGGGGGTTCTCCCCGATTTTACCGAATGCACAAATGATTCTAAAAAGGTGCGAATGTCGGCCAGATGGCCCTCAGACTGAATCAAATCAGATAAAAAGATCTCTTTTACTTTGGCTTTATACTTTGAAAGTGCCCGTAAAAAAACGCCTCGCTTACTACCAAAACTGGCGTACATTGAGAATTGGTTGATGCCCATCTCCTGCTCGAGTTCGCGCACTGAAGTCGATGCGTAGCCTTTATTCCAAAAAACCTTTACAGCTTTTTCGATGACTTCGTCTTCTTTGTATTGTTTGGGTCGGGGCATAGGTATGATAGTTATCAACGGAGTTACTCAAAGCTAAGCATTCACTTTGAAATATTCAAGATTTGTTAATAACTGCCGTGTCAGCACTTTTGAGATGTCTAAAAATAATTGCAACTTCGCTGCATTAATTGACCAATTTTGGAAATTTTAGGAATAGATATTGGAGGTTCCGGAATTAAAGGAGCCATTGTGGATACGGAAACGGGAGCATTACTTACCGAAAAACACAGGATTCCCACTCCCGAAGGCAGAAAACCAAAGGATATTGCCAAGACCGTACAAAAAATAGTAAAACATTTTAACTGGACTGGTAAAGTTGGCTGTGGACTCCCAACAGTCGTACATCACGGTAAAGCGCTGTACAGCAGCAACCTGCACAAAAGCTGGCAGGGCATCCAGGTCGATGAGCTCTTTGAGCAAAAAACAGGCCTCGATTTTACCGTGGTGAATGATGCTGATGCGGCGGCCATGGCTACCATGCATTTCGGCGCCGGCAAAAATCAAATGGGTTTTGTGCTTATGCTCACCATCGGTACGGGTTTAGGGTCAGGGGCCTTTTATAATGGCCATTTGATCCCAAACTTTGAGCTGGGACATCTTCCTTACAAGAAATTCACTAAAATTGAAGATTGGGCGGCAGATTCTGCCCGAAAACGCGACGGCCTCTCCCTGGAGGAATGGGCCAAGCGATTCAATAAGTTCTTAAAGATCATTGAGCGCCTGTTGATTCCCGATCTCATCATACTTGGCGGAGGTGCCTCTAAGAAATTCGATCGATTTAAGGACCTCATCACCATTGCTACACCTGTAATACCTGCCACCTATCAAAACGACGCAGGCATCGTCGGAGCTGCCCTGGGCGTGGTTGAAGAGAAATATCACCAGAAAAAGATCAAAGAGGCGACTCATTCCTGACCTTTAGGGAAATCAGGATGTGCTTTAAGTTTTTGAATTTGAGCCAGGTGTCTTTTGGTATGCGCAGTACTTATTAATAATAGTTGATGTAAATCCCGGTATGCTGTAGCACCGCGTCCACTGGTCGTATAATACTTTCGTAAGTCTTTATTGGTAGTTTCCACAAATGTGAAGAGAAATCTTCTGGTTCGCATATACGCTTGTAAGGCTTCTTGTTTCGAGCACCATCGGCCTAAAGGTTGCAGATACGGTGGTGCCTTGCCGGCATTTTGGAGAGTCACAGTACCATAACTCAAAATTCCTTCATCTTCCTCAAAAAGTGAGTCATTTAGCACCTTCATTTCCGGAAGATCTGAAAGTACGGTCACCTCCCGGTAAAATAATTCGTCATGCGTAATTAAATGCTCTACGACCCATGCTATGGACCATTGGGTGTCATCGGGTTTCCAATTGAATTGCGCTTCAGACAGCGGTCTGACCTCTTTTAAAATGGAATCTAAGGATCCTTTTAAATGTTCCTGTAAATACGCTTTATCGGAATCGGTCCAGGTTTTAGCATAGCGCTTCCCATCTTCTTTTTTGGCACAAGAAATCACCATGAAGAGAATAAAAAGGATCTTAATACTATTGATTTTCATACCAGGTTATTTAAGTATCGGTTCAAAGTCATTATCGAAGGCCTTACGACCATTTGCGTCTTTTATCGTAAGATAGTCTACTTCTCCCACACCCAAAAAACGAAAGCGTATGCCTACCACATCACCGAGAGATTGCGTATAACGCTGCGAGAACACATTCGAGCCGTCTATGAAAATTCGAACTTCTTTATTCTTCGTTTCTATTTTTAAATTTCGAAACTCTGAGAAATCGGCCCCCAAAGAAGAAAGATCGTGTTCTTTACCACTTAAATAGGTATCACTCAGCATAATGCCGATCTCAGAAACACAACCCGCGATAGAAAACGGCACGACATAGGCACTCTTGGTACCCAGCACAACAATAGAAGATTTCTGGCATACCCCCCATTTGTCTCTATAGCTATTTCTTATGGCCGTTTCGATCACAAAATTATCCCCAGATATTGAAGGCAATTCATTCACATAATGAAAGCTTGATTGCAAAGGTTTGTCACTAGCAGTAATCTCTTCAATATATTTATTTGATAATGATAAATTACCTCCTTTGA